>Ga0302311_10000944_pt1 | contig 34928 bp, 27 predicted proteins | sample III_Palsa_N1_3_FD_200449 | JGI IMG/M metagenome (GOLD analysis project Ga0302311, IMG submission 200449) | Peat permafrost microbial communities from Stordalen Mire near Abisko, Sweden - III_Palsa_N1_3 | ecosystem: Environmental > Terrestrial > Soil > Palsa > Peat permafrost | place: Sweden... | reverse complement strand
CCCTGGACCCCCACCACAAAGTCGCGGGGTCCAGGGGCCTTGGGCCCTTGGCGGGGTCGAGGGGCAGAGCCCTCGCCTTGCCTTCCTTAACTCGCCGCGCCCCATGAGCGGCGGGCTCAATCGCGGGCGCAATGCGCCGCCCAGGGCGCCGGTGCGGGCGCAGCTTTCGTTGCTGGACCGGCTGGTCGATGAGGCACCGGAGAAAGCCAGCGACTTTCCGATGAGTCCGGGGGAGCATATGGCGGCGCTGCGGCGGTCGGTGGCGCGCGATCTGGAGATGCTGCTGAACTCCCGAAGGCGGTGGCGGACGTGGGAAGCAGAGATGAGGGAGCTGGCGCTGTCGCCGCTGGCTTACGGGATTCCGGATTGCACCGCCGGAGCGTTCAACGATAAGCGGGCGCGGGAGACGTTGCGGATGCAGATCGAGGATACACTGCGGCGGTTCGAGCCGCGCTTCGCGCGGGTGAGTGTGGCGCTGGTGGAAAGTGCCAATAGCTTGGATGCGACGTTGCGGCTGCATATCGATGCGCTGCTGCACGCCGATCCGGCGCCGGAGCCGATTTCGTTCGATACCGTGGTCGATGCCGCCACCGCCAGCGTCCTGGTAAGGTCGCCCGATGTCTGATGCGCTGCTGCCCTATTACAACCGCGAGCTGATCGCGATCCGGGCGCTGGGGGCGGATTTTGCGCGCGCGCATCCCAAGATCGCCGGCCGGCTGCGGCTGACCGAGGAGGCGGTCGACGATCCGCACGTCGCGCGGTTGCTGGAGGGCGCGGCGTTCCTGGCGGCACGGGTGCACCACCGGCTGGATGATGAGTTTCCCGAACTCACCGATGCGCTGCTGGGCGTGCTTTATCCGCATTATCTGGCGCCGGTGCCGTCGTCGGCGATCGTGCAGTTCAACTGCCAGTCGAACGTAAAGGTGCCGATCACCGTGCCGCGCGGGCGGCTGCTGGAGGCGGAGCCGCTCAGGGGCGAGAATTGCCGGTTTCGCACCGCATTTCCGTTGACGCTGTGGCCGATCGAGATCGAAGCGGTGCGCCTGTCCGGCCTGCCGCTCGCGGCGCCCGCCAACCCGCAAGCCGCTGCTGCGCTCTCGGTGCTGCGGATCTCGCTCCGTTGTGCCGACGCCGAGATGAGTTTCGGCCAGCTCGGCGTTGACAAGTTACGGTTTTTTCTGCGTGCGGCGTCCAACATTGCGTTACCGCTCCACGAGCTGATCTGCGGTCATACGCTGTCGGTGGCGTATGCCGATGGGCCGGCCGACGCGAGCCCGGTGATCGTGCCGGCGCACGCGGTGGCACCCGCCGGCTTCGCCGCAGACGAGGCGTTGTTGCCCTGGCCGGCGCGGAGCTTCTCCGGATTCCGGTTGCTGACTGAATATTTTACGTTGCCGGAGAAATTTCTGTTCGTCGATTTCCAGCGGATGGAAGCCAAGACCATGGCTGGCGCCGGCGGCAAGCTGGATATCTTCGTCTATCTCGACCGTTCGGTGCCGGAGTTGGAGCGTGCGATCGGCAACGACGTGCTGGCGCTGGGCTGCACGCCGGTGGTTAATTTGTTTCCGCACCGCTGCGAGCCGGTGCCGCTCGCCCACACCACGACCGAATATCGTCTGGAGCCCGACGTGCGTCGACCGGGCGCGCTTGAGGTGTGGAGTGTGGAGCAGGTGCGCGAAAGCCGCGGCGACGGCACGTTCCGGCCCTGGGTGCCATTTTATCGGATCGGCCATGGCGACAGCGGGCAGGCGGCGGCGGGGGGCTTCTACACGGTCTCGCGCCGGGGTTCGACTTCGCTGCGCGGCACCGACGTGTTTCTGCAACCGTTCGACCCGTCGTTTTCCGCCGATGCGCCGAGCGACGCGGTGCTGTCGGTCGACACGCTGTGTCTCAACCGTGATCTACCGTCGGAGCTGCCCTTTGGCGGCGGCCATCCGCGGTTGCATCTGATCGAGACGATGGCTTCGGTGACGCGGGTGAGTTGTCTCACCGCGCCGACCAGTACGCTGCGCGCGCCCACCCGTTCGGCGGGGTTCTGGCCATTGGTTTCGCATTTGTCGCTCGGTCACCTATCGGTGGTGGGCGGCGAGGATGCCGCCGCGACCATCCGCGAGGTGTTGCGGCTGTATGATTTGCGCGGCAACGATGAGACCCGCGCTGCGATCGAGGGCTTGGTTGCGGTTTCGAGCCGGCCCGGTGCGTCGCGGGTGCAAGGCGCTCGGGTGGGGGCATTTTGCCGTGGCTTGGATGTGACGCTGGAGTGGGATGCACGCGCGTGGGGCGCGGGTGGTTTGTATTTATTGGCCTCGGTGCTGGATCGTTTCCTGGCGCTGCATTCGACCGTGAACAGTTTTGTTCGTACGACGTGCACGCTACGCGGCCGCCCCGGTACCGTGGCGCGCTGGCCCGCCCGCGCCGGCGCGCGGGTGTTATTATGAACCTTATGGACAAAAGTTTTTTTGCTTCATTTTTTTCAAAAAAAGAAGTCTGCTTTTTTGAAAAAAAGAAGCAAAAAACTTCTGATAAATTTTGTTCGCTGCGATGAAGTCGCCGGTCGAACAATTGCGCCGAGATCCGACCCGCTTCACCTTCGACGCGGCGGTGCGGCTGCTGCAGCATGCGGCTGAGACCGGCGATCCGGCCGAGGCGACGCGCTTCGAGACGCCGTCGAGCCTCACCTACCCGAGCGCCGAAGTAATATCGGTCACCTCCAGCGAACGCGACGGCCAAACCGGGATCGTCACCACGGTGATGGGCTTGGTCGGCCCATCGGGCGTGCTGCCGCGGGGCTATACCGAAGCAGTGACGGTCGCCGAACGTGATCGTTCGCCGAGCTTGCATGCGTTTCTCGATCTGATAGCGGACCGCTTTGTCGGTCATTTTGCCGGCGCCGGCGCGAAATACCGGCCGCACCGCGCCGCTGAAAATGCGACGCTGAGCAGTAAGGCGGACCCGATCCGCGATGTCCTGCTCGCGCTGGTCGGCTACCAGGCGCCGGACCTCGCCCCCAGACTCGCCTGCAGCGAAGCGTTGCTGCTGCATTACGGTGGCTTCTTCGCCAGCCGGCCGCGATCTGCCGACCGGCTCGCCGCACTGGCGTCAGACTGGCTCGATTCCACCGTCGTGGTGGAACAATTCGTCGGCGCATGGCTCGATCTGCCGCCCGACCAGCGCTCGGCGCTGCCGCGCGGCCGCGACGAGGGCAGCTTCTGCCGGCTGGGCGTTGACGCCGCGATCGGCACGCGCGCCTGGGACGTGCAGGCCAAGGTGGTGCTGCGGGTCGGGCCGCTGTCGCTGCCGGCGTTCGAGAAATTGCTGCCCGGCGGGTTATCGCTGACGCAATTCGTCGCGCTGGTGCGGGCTTACCTGGGGGTCGAGACCGGGTTTGCGGTCAATCTGGTGCTGGCGCGCGACGCCTTGCCGCCGCTGCGGTTGCAACACGAGGCGGCCGAACGGCGCCAGGGGCCGCGGCTGGGCTGGAACAGTTGGCTTACCGCGCCGGCGTCCTCAAAGCTGCGCGACGCCGACGAGGCAATGTTCGACGCCGAAGTGGTTGAAGCCGAAGTGGCGCAAGCCAAGGCTGGGCGGCTCCGCGCGGCATGACCGATCGGCGCCCGCCATGGTCGCGCTTGCCGGAAGGCGGCGATCCGGACGCGACCTTCGCGCTGCATCCACAGCGAAGGCGGCGGGTTCCGTCGCGACTGATTCTGGCAGGCGTCATCGCTGCCGGCCTGTTCGTGGTTTTGGTGGTGTTTCTGCGCCCGCCCGCTTCGGCGCCGCCGGTGCCGGGTGCGGCGACCCCGGTTGCCAACCCGGCGCCGCTGGCCGGCGAAGCGGCTTTGCTCGCCGTAGGCACTGGACGCACCACCCTGTGGCGGTTCGCCGACGATCCCGCAATTCTGGTGATGATTTTTCCTTCGCTGCATCAGCAGGCGTTGACCTTGGACCGGATCGCGGAGTTCGTCGAACGCGCCGGCGCGCCGCACGATCGAGTGTTGGACGATGCGTCGCTGCGGGCCGCAATCAAGGCGACCGGCGATGATTTCGACACCGTCTATCTCGGCCACGATTATCGCGCCGCCGATTTGCAACGCTTCTTTGCCACCGCGGCCACCGATCAGATCGCGCTTGATCCCGAAGAGCTCAGCCTGAAGACCGAGTTGGCGCAGCAGGGCGTGCTTGCCGCCGGCGCCGATGCGGCGCTGATCAGCTTGCCGCCGAAAGGCGACGGGGTGCTGGACGCGCGCGCGCGGGCGGCCATCTTGCGGCATGAATTGTCGCACGGGCTGTATTTCACTGATCCCGCCTATAACGAATACGTGCAGCAATTCTGGCAGAGCACCATGACCGATGGTGAGCGTGCCGGCATGCGGGCGTTTCTGGTGAGCGAAGGCTACGACGGTAGCAACGAGGATTTGATGCGTAACGAGGCGCTGGCGTATTTGGTGCACACCGCCGACCGGCGGTTTTTCGTGGCAAGGGTGGCGGGGATGGATGATGCGACCGCGCGCGAATTGCGCGATCAATTCATTGCGGGAATGCCTGCGGGTTGGTTGAGGGAACGGACGGCGCCGTGAAAGATCTGCGAACCATCGGATTCTTCCTGCTATGTGCGGCAAACCTCGCGCGCCCCGCCCTGGCGTCGGGAGCGATGGATGCGCTCTATACCGCGCTGCAAGGCAAGGACCAGTGCGTGTCATTTACCTGGGAGCAGGGTGACGGCGAGGAGGGCCGCAAGGGGATTGACGTACCACTGACGCTCGATGGCCAACAGAAATCTTTCAGGCTCGACACCAGTTCGGATGTCAGCACGGTGTGGGGCAGCCCGCCCGGGCATGACGGCCAGAGCAGCTACAATGCCGGTAACATTCAGATCGGCAGCAGCGTGATCTCGCACCCACTGCTCGCCATCGGCAGCGGCGGCCAAAATGAAGACGGCATGCTGGGGCTGCAAACTCTGGTTGGCTGGATCACTGTGATTGATTACGCGGATGAAAAATTCTGCCTGTTTCAAGCCGCCGATGTGCCTCCCGAAGTTATGGCCGCAAATTGGACCGATGCCGAGCTGCGCGGGCTGAAATTGATGCTGCCGATCGCCATGAATGGTCTCAGTGGCAAAGACATCATCTTTGATACCGGTGCCAGCGATATTGATCTCGAGGTCGATTTCGATATCTGGAAATCCCTCACCGGCATCGAAGACACCGAACAAGCCCCGATCCAAGATACCATATTGGGCACGAGCATTCCCATGATCGCCGCCCCCGCCCAGGGCAGCATGACCATCGCCGGCGTGACCGAAGATTCGACAGAGGTCTTCACCGTGCCCGATACGCCCAACCAATATGCCCAGACCTATGGCGCCGGCGGCGTCACCGGCAACAAGCCATTCTGGGACGGTGCGGTGGTAATGGATCTGAGCACCGCTAAAACCTTCAATTATGTGTTTACCACCGAGCTGCAAATCAAACTGGGCTGGCCGCAACACGCGCGCTTTGGGGTGATTGAGTAAATTCCGGTCGCTGAGCGAGCCAGCTGCGGGGTGGACACGCGTATCCGTTCGAATTGACAATGAGTCTAATCAATAGGTTAATACCAAACTGCGGTGAGAACGGCTCTCTGACCTCAAGGACGTCATCAAGTGAGTTGATGACGTAGAAAGGTCGGCATGTCATAGTCAAGGCGGATTGGTATAAGGCAGACGAAGAATCTTCTTTTTTGAAAAAAAGAAGCAAAAAACTTTTGAAAATTAAGAGTTCGCTACGAACTGCTCTAGCCAATGGATGGTATAATCGCCGGATTGGAACTCCGGAGCGTCGACGATGCGGCGATGCAAGGGTAGCGTCGTCTTGATGCCGACCACCGCGAATTCGTCCAGCGCGCGACGCAGCCGATTGATCGCGCCTTCACGAGTCGGCGCATGCACGATCAGCTTGGCAATCATGCTGTCGTAATAAGGCGGAACCACATAACCCGCGTAGATCGCACTATCCACCCGCACGCCCAGACCACCGGGCGCATGATAGGCACTGATCAAACCCGGATCGGGCACAAAAGTCTCCGGGTCTTCCGCCGTAATCCTGCACTCGATCGCGTGACCGGAGAAAGTAACGTCTTCCTGGGTGTAGCCGAGCCTTTCCCCGGCCGCGATGCGGATCTGCTCGCGCACCAGATCCACGCCACACACCATCTCGGTCACCGGATGCTCCACCTGCAAGCGCGTATTCATCTCGATGAAGGCAAACTGCCCGTCCTGGTAGAGAAACTCCAGCGTGCCGGCGTTGCGGTAGCCAAGCTTACTGAGCCCGGCCGTCACCACTTCACCTAAGGCGTCGCGCTCGGTTGCGGTGAGCGCGGGCGAGCCTGCTTCCTCCAGCAACTTTTGATGGCGGCGCTGCAGCGAACAATCGCGCTCGCCGAAATGCACCACATTGCCGAACCCGTCGGCGAGCACCTGCAGCTCGATGTGGCGCGGCCGATCGAGATACTTCTCAAGATAGACCGAATCGTCGCCGAAGGCGGTGCGGGCTTCGGTGCGGGCGACCCGCCAGGCCTCGTCGAGCTCGGCTGCCGATTGCGCCACCTTCATCCCGCGCCCGCCGCCACCGGCGGCGGCCTTGATCAGCACCGGATACTGTACCTTCGCCGCCACTTCACGGGCCTGTTCGATCGTGAACAGCTCGCCGTCGGAACCCGGCACCAGCGGCACGCCGAGCGAGGCCATCGCCGCCTTGGCCGCGATCTTGTCGCCCATCATGCGGATGTGGCCGGGCTCCGGGCCGATGAAGGCCAGCCCGTGCGCCTCGACCATCTCGGCAAAATCGGCGTTTTCGGACAGAAACCCATAGCCCGGATGGATCGCCTCGGCGCCGGTGATCTCGGCGGCCGACAGGATCGCGGTGACGTTGAGATAGGAATCCCGCGCCGGCGGCGGCCCGATGCATACGCTCTCGTCGGCAAACCGCACATGCATCGCGTCGGCGTCCGCGGTGGAGTGCACCGCGACCGTCGCGATGCCGAGCTCACGGCAGGCGCGCTGAATTCGGAGCGCGATCTCGCCGCGATTGGCGATGAGAATTTTCTTGAACATAAACCGAGATTACTCGATCACCAGCAGCGGCTCGCCGTATTCCACCGGCGCGCCGGCGGCCACCAGGATGCGCGCGATGGTGCCGGCCTTCGGCGCCTTCAACTGGTTGAAGGTCTTCATCGCTTCGATCAGCAGCAGCGTCTGCCCGCTGGTAACGGCCTGACCCAAGGTCACAAACGGTGGAGCACCGGGCTCCGGCGAGAGATAAGCCACCCCCACCATCGGGCTTTTGACCAGCCCCGGATGCTTGGAGAAATCATCGGCCGCCGGGACGGCAGCGGCGACCGGCGAGGACGCGGGGGCAGCGGGCGCTCCGGCGACCACCCCTTGGCCGCCCGCAAACATCGTCACCCCTGCCGGCGCCCGGACCACGCGGATGCGATTCTCGCCTTCGACGATTTCAATCTCGGTCAGGCTGGTTTCGGTAAGAATGGCGGCGAGCCGCCGCAGCTGATCCGGATCGAAATTGATCGAGCTCATTTATCCTCCTGGTCCAGTACGAGTTCGGCGATGGCGCCGAGCGCGTGCGCGTAGCCGCTGATCCCAAATCCGCAGATCACGCCGATCGCCACCCTCGATACATACGAATGATGGCGAAATTCCTCGCGCCGGTGGATGTTGGAAACATGCACTTCGAACACCGGCAGCTCGACCGCCAGCAGCGCATCCATCAGCGAAATTGAGGTATGGGTGAGACCTCCCGGATTGATCACGATGCCAGCCTTGCTGCCACGGCATTGCTGGACCCAATCGATCAATTCGCCCTCACTGTTGGTCTGGCGGAAGTCGATCCCGACGCCGAGTTCCTCGGCGGTGTCGAGGCATAGTTGTTCGACGTCCTCGAGCGTATCCGGACCGTAGATCCGGGGCTCGCGCAGGCCAAGCATGTTCAGATTGGGGCCGTTGAACACGGCGATTACAGGTACTGACATGGGGCATGCGCCTAGCACGGGCGCGGTTTAGGACCAAGTGTTCGTTTTGAGGTCCGAACGCCGTGCTGCCCTTCCTTGCCGGAAGACCGTGGCAACAGCATATTACCCTCCATGTCGACCGCAGCAGCGAGCTCCCGGGATATCGAAATCACCGTCAACGGCGGCGCCCGCCTGGTCGGCGCCGACGCCACGATCGCGAGCTTGATCGAGTCTCTTGGGCTCGATCGCCGCAAGCTGGCGGTCGAACGCAACCGCGAAATCGTGCCGCGGTCGTGCTATGAAGCGACCGCGCTTACGGATCGAGATCAGATCGAGATCGTGCATTTCATCGGAGGGGGCTGACGTGGATAGCGCCGTAAGCGTACCGGACGACAGCTGGGTAGTGGCGGGGCGGCGGTTCCGCTCGCGGCTGGTGGTCGGCACCGGGCGCTACAAGGATCTGGAAGAGACCGCCGCGGCAATCGAAGCCTCGGGCGCCGAGATCGTGACCGTGGCGGTGCGCCGGGTAAACCTCGCCGATCCCGACGCGCCGATGCTGCAGGACTATGTCGACCCCAGGAAATACACTTATCTGCCCAACACCGCTGGCTGTTTTACCGCCGACGAGGCGGTGCGCACCCTGCGTCTGGCACGCGAGGCGGGCGGCTGGAATCTGGTGAAGCTTGAGGTGCTGGGACCGCCGCCGCACCTCTACCCCGACATGGCCGGCACGTTGGAGGCGGCCCGCGTGCTGATCGCCGACGGGTTCGAGGTGATGGTCTATTGCGCCGACGACCCAGTGGCAGCCAAACGGCTGGAGGAGCTCGGTTGCGTTGCGATCATGCCGCTCGGCGCGCCGATCGGATCGGGGCTGGGGCTGCAGAACCCGGCGATGCTGTCGATCCTGCTCGAGCAGGCGAAGGTCCCGGTGCTGGTCGATGCCGGCGTCGGCACCGCGTCGGACGCCGCGATCGCGATGGAGTTGGGCTGTGATGCGGTGCTGTTGAACTCGGCGATCGCGCACGCGCGCAACCCGGTGCTGATGGCTCGCGCGATGAAGGCGGCGGTGGAAGCCGGCAGATTAGCCCATTTGGCCGGAAGAATGCCGCGCCGCATGGGCGCCGACCCCTCGAGCCCACTGACGGGCCTGATCAAGTAACCGCGGATTGGCATTTTCTTGGCGGCGCTTTCTTTTTTTCTTTATTCTCTTTGATGCTTTAAGAAGCCAAGCACTGTTTTTTTGAACAAAAGCACCAAAAAGCTTTTGCCACTTTTTGGCCTGTGCGCTTTTATCGTATGCCAGAGTCGTGACAGGCGCCTATCCTTGCTTGTTTCCGCGCTTGCGGACTTATACTCAAACATAGCATATTCCCCCGGTGCAAAACGCCAATTTAGAGCGGCGCAGGCCTTACTAATGCTCAACTAGAGCATAACAAAAGCGATCAGGGAGCTACGCTATGCCCGACCAATCAGCCGCCGCATACGAGCGCCTGCTCAAGGCGATCCCGCCACTGGAATGGCCGGTGTTCGCCGACGACATCGCCGCAATCCAGCGCCTGAAGCGCGAAAAAAACGCGATCGTACTGGCGCACAACTACCAGACCCCCGAGATCTACCTCGGCGTCGCCGACATCGTCGGTGATAGCCTGCTGCTGGCACGCGAAGCGGCGCGCAGCGACGCCGCCGTGATCGTGGTCGCCGGCGTGCACTTCATGGCGGAAACCGCGAAATTGCTCAATCCGACCCGTAAAGTGCTGATACCCGACGCGAATGCGGGCTGCTCGCTCGCCGCCAGTATCACCGGCGCCGACGTGCGGCTGCTGCGGGAAAAATACCCCGGCCGGCCGGTGGTGACCTACGTCAATACTTCGGCCGAGGTAAAGGCCGAGAGCGACATCTGCTGCACCTCGGGCAACGCCCGCAAAGTGATCGAATCGCTCGGCGTGCCGGAAGTGATCATGATCCCCGACGAGTTCCTCGCCCGCAACATCGCGCGCGAAACCGGGGTGAAAATCATCGCCTGGCACGGCCGTTGCGAAGTGCACGAGCGCTTCACCGCCGAAGACCTGCGCGGCTACCGTAAAAGCCACCCCGGCGTGGTGATCCTGGCTCACCCGGAATGCCCACCCGAGGTGGTGGACGAGGCCGATTTCGCCGGCTCGACCGCGATGATGCAGGATTTCGTCGAGCGGCGTCGCCCCGCCCGCGTGGTGCTGGTGACGGAGTGCTCGATGAGTGACAACCTCGCGATGACGAACCCCGCCACCGAGTTCGTCCGCCCCTGCAATCTCTGCCCGCACATGAAGCGGATCACGCTACCCAAGATCCGCAGCGCGCTGGAAGATCTCAGCGGCGAGGTGATCCTCGATCCGGTTACCGCCGATCGCGCCCGCCTGGCGGTCGAGCGGATGCTGGCGGTCTAGCATGAGCAAACCCGATCCCGTTCTGGTCGTCGGCGCCGGCCTCGGGGGGCTGGTCGCGGCGCTGTCGCTGGCACCACGGCCGGTAATTCTGCTGGCGTCGGCCAAGATCGGCGAGGGCGCCGCGAGCGCCTGGGCGCAAGGCGGCATCGCCGCCGCGGTGGGACCGGGCGACAGCGCCAAATTGCACGCTGGCGATACCATCGCCGCCGGCGACGGTCTGTGTGACCCCGAAGCGGTTGCTCGCATCATCGGCGGCGGTCCGGGCGCGATCGCGGCGCTGCGGGCGTGGGGCGTGGAATTCGACCTCGACGCCGCGGGTAACCTGGCGCTGGGGCTCGAGGCCGCGCACTCGCACCGCCGGATCGTGCACGCCGGCGGGGATGCCTCGGGCCGCGAGGTGGTGCGGGCGCTGGGGGCGCAGGTCGCCGCGTGCAGCCACATCGAATTGCGCCCGAACCACACCGCGCGCCGCATCCTGACCCGCGACGGCGAGGTGAGCGGACTGGTGGTGGACACGCCGCACGGCCAGTTCGTGGTGCCGGGCCGGCAGGTGGTGATCGCCACCGGCGGCGTCGGCGGGCTATTTCTTTCCACCACGAACCCGCTGACTGCCACCGGCAGCGGACTCGCGCTCGCGGCCCGGGCCGGGGCGGTAATGGCGGATATGGAGTTCGTGCAATTCCATCCTACCGCGCTCGCGGTGGGCATCGATCCGATGCCGCTGGTGTCCGAGGCCGTGCGCGGCGAGGCAGCGATCCTGGTCGACGAAACCGGCGAGCGATTCATGACGGAAGTGCCGCAGCAGGAGCTGGCACCGCGCGACGTGGTTTCGCGCAATGTCTGGCGACAGCTGATGGCCGGCCACCAGGTGTATTTGGACGCTCGCGCCTGCCTGGGTCCGCGCTTTGCCGTGCGTTTCCCGGCGATTACCGCGCTCTGCCAGGCTGGCGGGATTGATCCCGCGAGCCAACCGATCCCGATCCGGCCGGCGGCGCATTATCACATGGGTGGCATCGCTACCGACCAGCACGGCCGCACCTCACTGCCCGGCTTGTGGGCCTGTGGCGAGGCGGCTTGCACCGGGCTGCACGGCGCCAACCGGCTGGCGAGCAATTCGCTGCTCGAAGCGGCCGTGGTCGGTCGCGCGGTAGCCGAAGACATCCTGCAGCAGGAGCAGCCGCGGCGCCTGCCGGTGCTGGTGCAGGACGCGCCCCCGGCCGGGAATGCACGCGAGGTGCGGTCGATCATGGAACGCTACGTCGGCGTGCTGCGCGAGCAGGCGGGGTTGCTTACGGCGGTGGAAAAACTGGCCCCGCTGGCGCAGCATTCCGATCCGGCGCTGGTCGGCTGGATGATCGCCGCCGCGGCGCTGGCGCGTGAGGAAAGCCGCGGCGCCCACGCCCGCACCGATTTCCCGGCGCATCTGCCGGGGCCGGCGCAGCGGAATCTGCTGCGGCTCGATGACATGCAGTTGCGTTTTCTGCCCCCCAGCATCGTTCAGGCCCGCGGGGCGTGACGGCGATCTCTCCGCTGCCGCAGGTGATGACCGAACCGCTGGTTCGCGCAGCGTTGCTGGAGGATCTCGGCCGGGCCGGCGACATCACCAGCGAGGCGGTGATCCCGGCCGCGATGCAGGCTGCCTGCGATTTCGTGGCGCGTGAGGCGGGTGTGATCGCGGGGCTCGATTTGGCTAGAATTGCGTTCGCACTGATCGATCCTGCCCTGGTGTTTGAGCCGCTGCTGCGCGATGGCGATCGTGTTCTACCCGGAACCGTGATCGCGCGGGTGAGCGGCACCGCCAGGACTTTGCTCGCAGGCGAGCGCACCGCGCTCAATTTCATGTGTCATTTGTCCGGCATCAGCACCGCGACCGCGGGCATTGCCGACGCGATCCGCCACACCAAGGCGCGCGTAGCGTGCACGCGGAAGACCATTCCCGGCTTGCGCGCGCTGCAAAAATACGCGGTGAGGGTGGGCGGCGGCAGCAATCATCGGTTCGGGCTCGATGACGCGGTGCTGATCAAGGACAATCACATCGCGATTTTCGGTGATGTCGCCGCGACAATTTTGCACGCACGGGCGAACGCCGGCCACATGGTCAAAATCGAGGTTGAGGTCGATAATTTGGCGCAGTTGGAGCGCGCGCTCGCGGCGAAGCCGGACGCGGTATTATTGGATAACATGGATCCTGAGTTGCTCCGCGAAGCGGTAGCGTTGGTTGCCGGTCGCGCGATCACCGAGGCTTCCGGGCGGATTAATCCTCAGACCGCGGTCCCAATCGCCGAAAGCGGGGTTGATCTGATTTCGGTAGGCTGGCTCACCCACAGTTCCAAGACGTTGGACATCGGCCTGGATCACCGCTCTAATTGACAAAGTTTTTTTGCTTCTTTTTGTTCACAAAAAGAAGCAAAAAAACTTTGATAATTAGCCTTTCAGCCACGCCTTCGCGCGTTCGCGGCCGTGCTGGAACACTACGTAGAGCATCGGGATCAAAAATATTCCCATCGTGCTCGCGAAGATCATGCCGGCGAACACCGGCGTGCTGATGTCGTGGCGGGTGATCTTGGCAACCCCGGTCGCGAACACCAGCGGCATCAGGCCGAAGATGAACGCAAACGAGGTCATCATCACCGCGCGAAACCGCATATGCGCGCCCACCACCGCGGCTTCCTCGATTGGCAGACCGGCCTCGTGCTGCTCTTTGGCGAATTCCACGATCAGAATCCCGTTCTTGGCCGCCAGCGCAATCAGCACCACCAGCCCGATCTGGGCGTAAAGATCGAGCGTCAACCCCGCAATCAGCACGCCGGCATAGGCACCGCAAACACCCACCACCACCGAAAGCAATACCGACATCGGAACGGTCCAGCTTTCGTACAAAGCGACCAGGAACAGATAGGCGAGCAACACCGCCATGGAAAGAATCAGCGGCGTCTGGCCGCTGGCTTGCTGCTCGAGATACGAGGTGCCGGTCCATTCGAAGCCATACCCAGGCGGCAGGCTCTTGGCCGAGATCTCGCTCATCACCTGCATCGCGGTCCCGGTCGATACTCCCGTGGCGGGTGAGCCTGAAATCGAAATCGATCGGTAATTATTATAACGCGGAATCACTTGCGGCCCAAGTATGTAGTGCACATCGGCCACCGAACGCAGCGGCACCATCGTGCCGTAGCTGCTTCTGACATAGATCTTCCACAGATCCGAAATATCCGCACGGTCCGCCGCCTCGCCCTGAACTGTCACCTCCCAGGTCCGGCCGTACAGGTTGAAATCGTTCACATACGTCCCGCCGAGTGTGGTCTGCATTGCGGAGTAGATGTCCGCAACTGAAACCCCGAGCGCTGCCGCCTTGTCGCGATCGACGATAAGCTCGAGCGAGGGCGTGGAGGCGGTGAAGGTCGAAAAAACGCTCGACAGCCGCGGATCGCTGTTGGCCTTTACGATCAGCCCCTGCAACACCGCGCCAAGATCGTCGGTAGAGGCACCGTTGAAGGATTCGAGCTGGTAATTGAACCCGCTGGTGAGCGACAGACCATTGATCGCGGGCAAATTGAACGGAATGATCGATGCATCGCGAATGCCCCGGGTCATCCCAAAGAACTCGCCGATCACTGCGTTCACGTCGTCGGCCGCTGCGGTGCGCTGGGCAAACGGCTTCAATTCGATAAAGCCGAAACCGGCGTTGCTCTCGTTGGCGCCGTCAAAGATGCTGAGTCCGACGACGGTGAAGACGCGCTCCACCACCGGCAGTTTCTCCACCATCGCGCTGATTTCTTGGGCTACCGCTCTGGTGCGCGCCACCGAGGCATTATTCGGCATCTGGAATTCGAACAGGAATGCGCCCTGATCTTCGCTCGGCAGAAATCCGGTCGGGGTGAAGCGCGACAGCACAAAGATCGCAACGCCGAACACGGCCACCGCCAACAGTGAAAACAGCGAAAAACGCACCAGGCGCCGCACCGTATCGCTGTAGAAATGACGGGTGCGGTCGATGCCGTCCATCACCCGCCCCAAAAATCCGGGAGCGCGCCCGTGGTGGCGCAACACCAGCGCGCACAGCGCCGGCGACAAGGTAAGCGCGTTGAATGCCGAGAACAGCATCGCGACTGAAATCGTAATCGCAAATTGCCGGAACAACTCGCCGGAAACGCTGGGGATGAAGGCCACCGGTACGAACACCGACAGCAGCACCAGGGTGATCGCGATGATCGGCGCGGTGATCTGGTTCATCGCCAAAATGGTGGCCTCGCGCGCCGGCATATCGGGATGTTCGTCCATCACCCGCTCGACGTTTTCCACCACCACGATCGCGTCATCGACCACGATGCCGATCGCCAGCACCATGGCCAGCAGCGATATGGTGTTGACGGTAAAATTTAATGCCAGCAACACCGAGAAAGTGCCGATCAGGCTTACCGGTACCACCACGGTCGGGATCAGCGTGGCGCGCAGATTGCCGAGAAACAGATAGACCACCAGCACCACCAGCACGAAGGCGATCACCAGGGTCTCGATCACCTCGCGGATGGTCGCGTTGATGAACAGCGTGGTGTCCCAGACCACCTGCTCGTGCATACCCTTGGGAAGGCTGCGGTCCAGTTGGTTCAGACGCTTGGTCACCGCCGCCGCGGTGGTCACGGCATTGGCACCGGGCGAGAGCGACACCCCGATCGCCACCGTCGGCCGGCTGCCGACAAACGCGACCGAATCGGAGCTGAGCGCCCCGAGCTCGATCCGCGCCACGTCGCGCAGATGCAATAAGCTACCGTCGGGGTTGGAGCGCACCACGATGTCGCCGAATTGCTGCGGCGTGATCAGGCGCCCCTGACTCTGTACGCTGATCTGAAATTCGACCGAATCCGGTTCCGGTTGCGCGCCCACGCGGCCGACCGGCGCCTGAATGTTATTGGCGGCGATCGCGTTCACCACATCCGCCTGGGTCAGCCCGAGCGCGGTGAGATGAGCGCTGTCGAACCACACCCGCATCGAATAGTCCTTGCGCCCGAACAGGCTGACCGCGCCCACCCCCGGCACCCGCGAGATCTCGTCGAGCACGTTGATGGCGACGTAGTTGCTCATGAACAGCGAATCTTGCGCCGGATCGGTGCTGTAGTAGGCGGCATACATCAGGGTCGAAGATGACTGCTTCTGCACCGTCACACCCTGGCGCTGCACGTCGGACGGCAGCCGGCTCAAGACCTGCTGCACGCGGTTGTTCACGTTCACCGCGTCGATGTCGGGGTTGGTTCCCACCGCGAAGCTGATCGACAGCGAATACGACCCGTCGTTGCCGCTCGTGCTCGACATATAGAGCGCGTTGTCGACGCCCACCACTGTGGCCTCGAGCGGCTGCGCCACGGTGGCCTCGACCACGGCGGCCGACGCGCCGGGATAGTTGGTGGAAACCGAAATCTGCGGCGGCACGATGTCGGGAAATTGCGCCAGCGGCAGGCGGGCGAGCGAAACCAGTCCAGCGATGGTGGTGATCAGCGCGATCACCACGGCAAGCCGCGGCCTGGTGATAAAGATGCTGGAGAACATGCGCTTAACCCTGGACCGCGGCCGCGGGCGCCGGCGCCACCTGTGCTCCGTCGGAAAGCCTATCGATCCCTTCGGTGACCACCTGATCGCCGGGCATAAGACCGCTCAGCACCGCCGCCCAGGTGCCGTCGGTGGCTCCAGTAGTGATCCGGCGGGTATGGGCCACGTTCTTGGCGTCCACCACGAACACGTAGCTACCCTCCTGGTCTTCCAATATCGCAGTGCGCGGAACAGCGGGCAGCGAAGGCGACCCCGGCTGCGACAGGTTCACGGTTACGAACTCGCCGTCGACCAGCGGCCGGACGTCCATTGGCCCCGCGGGGTTAGCGATCACCGCCCGCAACAGAATCGTGTCGGTGTTGGCCGTCACCGAGACATCGCTGAAGTCGAGCTTGGCGGTTCGGCTATAGGTCTGACCAGTGGGAAGCGTGATCGAGATCACCGGCGGCTTGGCAAAATCGAGCGTGCTCACCACCCGCACCGGCACCGAGAACTCCAGATACATCGGGTCCTGACTTACGATCGTGGTGAGCGTGCCCGACGTCGGGCCGACCACGTTGCCGGGCGTGATCGCGCTGATGCCAACGCGGCCGTCGATCGGCGAGCGAATTTCAGTGTAGCCGAGATTGATCGCCGAGGCGTCGGCGTCGGCCTGGGCGCCCTGCATCTCGGCCTCGAGCTGAAGCTTCGATGCCGACGCGGTATCGACGTTGGATTGCTGTCCCGCCGGGCTGTGGAGCAGCGATACCGCGCGGCCGAGCGTGAGCGCGGCATTGCCGAGCTGGGCCTGATACTGCGACACCTGGGCCTGCTTGGATTTGAGGTCGGCCTGGTACGGCCCCTGCTCGAGCAGATACAGCAAATCTCCCTGCTTCACCTCGGTGCCCTCGGTGAACAGGCGCTGCTCGAGATAGCCGGTGACCCGCGCCACGATCGCGACCTTGTTCACCGCCTGGATCCGCCCGATGTACTGCGACGTGTCCGCGACCGGACGATCCGCAATCGTCACCACGCCCACCGCCGTGGGCCCGCCGCCGAACTGGGCGCGGGCCGCGAGAGGTAGCGCCAAGACGAGAATGGCTAGGGCGAGAACGGCGCGCATCGTGATCCCCTCAACGGCTGCAATCAAAATGAACAGGCACTGACCGATCGGTCAACCCATTTTCCGGCAACGCAGTGTTACCGGCGTAAGGTAGGGAAGGTAGAGAAGAGAAGTCCTCTTTTTCTTAGAAGAAAAAGAAGCAAAAAGAATTTTGCACATTTAGGACCGGAAACATGCCAGGCCTCACCGTCCCGCTCTCCCAAGCAAAGACCTCACCGCTATCCCACTGACCCAAAACGTTTAGAGCGTGATAGCTTTAGCCTGCACCGGCCCTCTCCCCCACCCGGCCACCCACGGAATTATAATCACATGGGTGGCCGGGTGGGGGAGAGGGCCGGTGCAGACTCAACTTAAACATATCACGCGCTAAAGTTCTTTTGCTGCTTTTCTTTCAAGAAAAGAAGACTTCTCTTCCCTTGCCTTCCCACTCCTCGCTAGAAGCGCAGTCCGTAGGTGGCGAGGATGGTTTGGTCAGACTCGGAGCCGCTTTCGGTTCCCATCAGTTTCAGGCCGAATGATTGGCGCTTGGAGGTTTCGTAGCTGAGGCCGAGATTGACGTCCGCGGCGATGCTCGCCGGTTTGATGCCCTGGATGGTCCAGACGTAGGAGTCGCCAAAGGTCTGCGCCTGCAACGTCCCGGCGCGGCTGCCCACTTCGTCTTCGACGCCGAGCGTAAGCGAGGGCAGCAGCGCGCTGCCGCTTTCGAAGTAGATACGCCGGCTGGCCTCGATATCGGCGAAGGGGCGGATCGAGTTCAGGTCTTGTTTGGCGATGGTGTAGTCGAAATAGTCGGTGCCAGTTTCGTCGACGCCGGTGGCGGAAAGCCGGGCGAACTTGATACCCACGGCCGGCGACAGTGCCCAGGTGTAGTGGAGCAGATAATTGCCGCTGAATTGCGCCGCGGCGGTGAGTTCGTTGATGCTGCGATGGCCGGACGCGGTCTCATCAAAGGTCTCGCTGGTGTTTACGTCGTTCAGCGTATTGGTGACGGTGGCGAGCAGCGACCGGGTGGTAGTGATGCTCGCTCCGCCGTCGCCGATGGTGAGGTCGAGGGCATAGGGGCCGCGCCAGAAGCCGGTGTAAAGTTCGATCCGCGGCGTGCCGATGGTGGCGGTGCCGCCGCCGGATTGGCTGAGATGCTGGTGGGTGTACTGGAACGCTGCACCGTAGACCCAGCCCGGCGCCATCACCCCATCGATGCCGATGGCCATGCCGTATTTGTTGGTGGTGTAGCCGGGTGCGCCATTGGCGGCGCCGGCCGAGCCGAACCCGCCCAGGGGGGCGACCCACAGACCGTAGGGCGACAGATTGCGCACCTGGTGATAGTCCGACAGCGCCACTTCCTCGCGCTGCGCCAGCGCGGTGTTGCGCACCGACTGAAGCCGGTCGAGCACCAGGCGGGTGGCGAATTGGGTGTCTTCTTCCGCCGCATTGGTGGTGTCGGCGATGAGCGTGGGAAGATCCCCGCCCGGCAGCGCGGCGTTCTGGGTCAGCGTGATGGTATCGCCTTCGACATCGGACTTGAGGCCCGCCCCGATCAGATCGTCGGTGGTCGAGGTGAACGAACCGGTGATCGAGCCGGCGTTGAGATACTGATAGGTGCCGGCCTTGGCGGGACCGCCGTATTGCAATTGCAGATTGCCGGCCAGGCTGGCGTTGTTCTGCACCACCAGCTCCGAGCTGCCGCCGGACCCCACCTTGATGTCGAGCGTGGTGCCGCTGCTCTGCACGAATGAGCCGACGGTGAGGGCGCCGACGCCGTTGATGCCCGGGCTCACCGTGCCGCCGTTTTCGACCGTGAGCGTGCCCCCAACCGTGCCGCTGCCTTCGAAGGTGCCGGTGGTGGTGCTGGTGACCGCGCTGGTGCCGGAGCCGCTGAACACGTTGGAGGTGTAAAATTGCGAGGTGACCAGGACGTTGCCAAGCAGGCTGCCGCCTTTCAGCTCGAGCGCGTCGCCGGTCACCACGGTGCCGCCGGTGTAGGTTTCGGCCTGGGTCAGCACCAGCACGCCGGCGCCGGAGGTGGTGGAAGTGGTGCCCGAAACCACGGTCGGCACCGTGGTGTCGTCGACGGTCAGACCGCCGGTGCCACTGATCACGCCGCTCAGCACGTCCACATGGCCCTGCATGTCGAAAGTGCCGCCGCCCGAAGCGAGATCGATCGGGTCGACGAAGGGCCGGTTGAGATCGAACGCCACGATGCCGTTGTCGAGCGTCAGCAGATTGGTGTCAGCACCGAGATCGGGCTGCTTGCCGATCTCCAGCGTCGAGCCGTCTTCCACCAGCGTGCCGCCGGTCCATACGTTGTTGGCGGTGAGCTGCAGGGTGCCGCCGCCGGTGACGGTGAGCTCGCCGGTGCCGGAGATCACGCCCTCCAGACTCGCGATATAGCTGCTGGTGACCGAAGTGGTGCCGGAACTGACCACAGTGTCGAGGTCGGTTACGATGGTGCCGCCGCCCTGATTGATCAGCACGCCGCGCCCGTAAGAGAAATCCCCGGTGAGCTGATTGCCGCTTTGGTTGAGCGACAGCGCGCCCGAGCTGACCGCGTCGCCCAGCACCAGATCGCCGTCGGCGAGCCCCACGATCTGATTGATGCTGAGCGTCGAACCGCCCGAAATCACCGTGCCGCCGGCGTAGGTGTTGGCGCTGGTGAGGTTGTCGAAGATCATGGTGCCGCCGCCTTCGATCACCACGCCACTGACGTGCGAGCTGAGCACTGAGCTGATGGTCGAGGTCTGACCTGGAGGAATGTCGTAGATATTGGTTTGCGCGTCGGCCTGGGTCGCCATCATCGGCACCACCACGCCGCCGAATGCCACCATCGAGGTCTCGAGCAAAAGTGAGTTTTTCATTCGCGCAACCGCCCTTATCAGTCCGTAATTCCGATCAGCGCGCCCCTTCTAGCCGCGATCGGGAACCGGCGACAGGGGGGAATTGCGGCGGCTAAAGCAAGCTTAACCTCAGCCTGGGCGGTCCGCGCGCGATTTACTTGCGGGTTTGCTGCAATTATACAGGCGCCCAAGGGATGGCCCTTTGCCAGCCGTCAGTAATAAAACGGACGGGCCGTCCGGATCAGGAGCGTCGTATAAATGGCAATCAATCCGCGTTATCTGTTGGCGCTCGGCGTGGTCGTGCTCGGCGTTGGAACGGTGGTCGCACTTCGCATCAGGAACGCCCCGCCCGCCCCCGCACCGGCGCCGGCGGCGACCCAGACCGCCACCACCGCGGCCCCGCCGGCCGCGCCGCCCGCCGCCCCAGCTGCGACGAAGCCGTTGCCCGCCGACTGTCTCTACCCCGGACCCGCTCCGGTTCCGCCCGACGGCAGCACCGCGACCGAGGCGGATATGAAGCTTGGCCACGACGCGATCCAGAATTATGTGCTGGAACTGGAGGCCTATCAGGCCTGCCGCAACAGCCAGGCCGATAATTCTCCCGCGAGCGTGACCGATCAGCAAAAGCAGACCTGGCTCGCCGAGGGCAACGCAGCCGTGGATCAAGCCACCGCGCTCGCCAGCGCGTTTTCAGTCCAGCTCAAGACCTATAAGGCGCGCAATCCGAAATCATAAGCGCCGGCGGCGGTCGCGAATGTATGCGCGAACAATGCATTGCCAGGGCCATCACGGCAGCGGTGACGATCCGCAATTGAGCCGGCAGTCGAATTGCTATATGATCTCGGGTCGGCAACCTCGTCGGCAACCAGGAGATTTCAATGCGCGGACAACTACGGTTCTGGTCTTTGACGTCGTTTTCGGCGGTTCTGCTCATTGGCGCGGCCGCCGCCGCCGCCGTGGCCGACCCCACGACCGATCAAATCCTCTCGGCCCTGCGGCCAAGTGCTGCTTCGCTGTCCGGTCCGACCCGCGGGATCAGGGCGATCACACCGGGTACGCCGCAGCCGGTCGGCACCTACCAGGGGAGTGCCGCGCCGGCGACCGGGTCGGGACCGCCGTCGCTCGACCTCGCGATCCAATTCGAATCGGGGTCGGCGGTGCTGACGCCGAGCGCAATGCAGGAGCTCGACCGGCTCGGACAGGCGCTGACCAGCAGCGATCTCGCGGCGGATAAGTTCAAGATCGAAGGCCATACCGATACGGTCGGCACGCCCGACGCCAACAAGGCGCTGTCGGAACAGCGCGCCGACGCGGTCGCGCAGTATCTCGAATCGAAATTCGGCATACAGTCGAACCGGCTCGTGACGGTCGGCGTCGGCGAGGCCGATCTCGCGGTGCCGACACCGGATCAGACGCCGGAACTGCGCAACCGCCGAGTGCACATCGTCAATCTGAGTGCGTAGTAAAGGGATGGGAAGAATCTTCTTTTTGTGAACAAAAAGAAGCAAAAAAACTTTGTCACTGTGGGCCTGGGACGTACGGTCGACGTACCGTGCGGCTCTCATTGATAGAAGTTTTTTGCTTCTTTTTTTCAAAAAAGAAGACTTATTCTTTACCTAACTTTCCGGCGGCTTGATCCCGAGCTGGATCAGCATATTCCGCCGCGTAGAATCATCGGGCACGATCTCCGCCAGCAAATCCGGCCAGGTCAAGCGTCCGCGCCTGACGGCGTCGTCCAAAGTGTAGGCCAGCGGCGAATGCGGCTCGGTGCGCCGGAAGAAATCGGCGATGCGCACCAGATGTCGCAGCATATCCTCGCGGGTTTCGACCCTAGGGGCCGCCGGTCCAGAGGCGGAACTCATGCCGATCTCCCCATTTTCCTGCGCCGGTTCGGCGCCCGCCTCGTCCACGGCCGGCGCTTCGGCGACTTCCACCGGAGCGTAACGCTGGCACGCATCGAGCATTTCCTGCAGAATTCCGCGGACTCGGCCGGTCGGCGGTGAGTCGCGTCCGGCCTTGGCGTCGAGCACGTCGCCCAACTTGGTCCAGCCGTCGAGCGCCGCGCGCAGCCGGGTGCGCAGACCAGCGAACCAGGCCGCACCGGCGGCCTTGGCGTCGCGTTCCATGTCGGTGAACGGCTGCACGCCCGCGGCCATGCGCTGCTTCTTCTTGTTGGCGTCGCCCTCGCCCTCGAGCTTGACCGACGCATCGAATTGCCAAAAAGCGACCGGTTCGCCGCTCGGCCGGCTAAAGAAGGCAAGTTTGCGCAGCGGCTGGATCAGCGTGCCATCGCCGCCTTCGCCGTTGAGGCCGGTGACCGGCGCTACCCGAGTGACATCGCCGTCCTCGTCGGCGAGCGGATAGAGACCTTGATCCCAGAACGCTTCGACCAGCCCCGCCATCAGATTGGACCCCACCGCGAGCCCGGCCAATCCGTCGCCGCGCACCAGCGCCTCGGTGAGCCACGCGGCGATTTCGAGATCCTTGGTCTTGTCCACCAGCGCGGTGGTGCTGAGCTGTCGGACCGTGCGCCATTCGGCGGGCATCGCGACCTCGCCCGACTGGTCGCTGTCGGCGGTGCGTTCGGCCGCGCGGGCCTCGGCGCGTGCGTCGCGCAAACGGTAGTAGAGCGATTGCGGGGCGAAGTCCGACCTCAGGTCCGCGCCGACCACGGGCTCGGTCTCCAGAGGCTTCAGCATGTCGGCAAGTCCGATCGTCTCGGCGAGGTTTCCACTCATTTTAGATTTTGCTCATTTTTTCGACTCGGTCGCTTTGCCGCTGGACAGGCTTTCCTCGAAATAATATCTTCTTCACCAGCCGTGGCAAGCGCGACGCAACGGCACGCGCGTGACGGGCGAACCGTCGTTGGCCCAGCTCTTACGCTTATAAATGCCTAACGCTCAATAATCGACCGGTCCGGGAGGATCCTTTGGCTGTCATTGCGCTCAAATCGCTGGTCGAACGGCTCGACAGCCGCGCCCGCTCCGCACTCGAGGCAGCCGCCGGCCTCACCCTGTCGCGCACCCACTACAATGTCGAAGCCGAGCATTGGTTTTTGAAATTGCTCGACGGCCAGGGACACGACATAGATCTGATCTTGAAACAATACGATGTCGATGAGGGCCGACTCACCGCGGATCTCAACCGGCAGCTCGACCGGCTCAAGACCGGTAATTCGCGGCCGCCGGCACTCGCGCCGGAAATCGTCGAATTGATCAAGCAGGCCTGGATGCTGGCCTCGGTCGAGCACGGGCTGTCGCAGGTCCGTTCCGGCCATCTGCTATGGGCGCTGCTCGCGGATGAAACTCTCGCGCGCCGCGCTCAGGAAATGTCCGGACAATTCCTGAAGATTCCGCCTGATCTGCTAAAACGCGACTTCGCCGCGATCACCGGGAAAAGCAGCGAAGCCGGCACGCCGGCGGCGGCAAGCGCGGCAGCGGGTCCGGACGGCGCGCCGGCGGCGCCGGGGCGGCCTGGCGGCAGCGGCGCGCTCGAGCTTTACACCGTCGATCTCACCGCGCAGGCGCGCGCCGGCAAAATCGACCCGATCCTCGGCCGCGACCAGGAAATCCGCCAGGTGATCGATATCCTCACCCGCCGGCGGCAGAATAATCCGATCCTTACCGGCGAAGCCGGCGTCGGCAAGACCGCGGTGGTGGAGGGTTTTGCTCAGCGGATCGCGGCGGGCGACGTGCCGCCGGCGTTGAAAGACGTGATTTTGCGCACGCTCGATCTCGGGCTGCTGCAGGCGGGCGCGGGAGTTAAGGGCGAATTCGAAAACCGGCTGAAATCGGTGATCGAGGAAGTCAAAGCCAGCCCAAAACCGATCATCCTGTTCATCGACGAGGCCCACACTCTGATCGGCGCCGGCGGCGGCGCGGGCCAGAACGATGCGGCCAATCTGCTGAAGCCGGCGCTGGCGCGCGGCGAACTTCGCAGCATCGCGGCGACCACCTGGGCCGAATACAAGAAGTATTTCGAAAAAGACGCTGCCCTCACTCGCCGTTTCCAGGTGGTCAAGGTCGAGGAGCCCTCTGAACCCACCGCGATCGCGATGGTCCGCGGCCTGATGGGCACGCTGGAAAAACACCACGGTGTGCGAATTCTGGATGAGGCGGTCGGGGCGGCGGTGAAATTATCGGCGCGCTTTATCCCCAGCCGCCAATTGCCCGACAAGGCGGTGAGCCTGATCGACACCGCCTGCGCCCGGGTCTCGATGAGCCAGGCCGCGACGCCCGGACCAGTGGAGGATCGCCAGCGCCGCATCGCACTGGCCGAGACCGAACTCAAGATCCTCTCGCGCGAAACCTCGGCGGGCGCGGATCATTCGGCGCGGCACGAAATTCTTAGCGCGGAAAAAACCAGCGCGGAAAGCGAACTTGCCGAACTTCTCACGCGCTGGGAGAAGGAGAAAGATTTCAACGCCAAGATCGGCGACACGCTGCGGGCACTCGAATCCACCACCGATCCTGGCGAACAGAGCAAGCTGCGTGAGACTTTGACCGAATTGCGCCAGCAGCTCACCACCTTGCAGGGCGAGCATCCGCTGGTGTTCCCGCAGGTCGATGCCCAGGCGGTGGCGGAGATCGTCGAGGCCTGGACTGGCATTCCGGCGGGCAAGATGCGCGCCGACGAAATTCAAAGTGTGCTCGATCTGCACAACAATCTTGAAGCCCGGGTGATCGGCCAGCCCCACGCGCTCGAGGCGGTGGCGCAGGCGATCCGGGTGTCGCGCGCCGGCCTTACCGATCCGCGCAAGCCGATCGGGGTATTTCTGATGGTTGGCACCTCGGGCGTCGGCAAGACCGAGACAGCGCTGGCACTCGCGGAATTGCTTTACGGCGGCGAGCAGAACGTCACCACCATCAACATGACCGAGTTCAAGGAGGAACATAAGGTCAGTCTGCTGATGGGCAGCCCGCCGGGCTATGTCGGCTATGGCGAAGGCGGCATTCTTACTGAGGCGGTAAGGCGAAAGCCCTATTCGGTAATCTTGCTCGACGAAATGGAGAAGGCGCATCCCGGCGTGCAGGATGTGTTCTTCCAGGTATTCGACAAGGGCATGATGAAAGACGGCGAAGGCCGGGACATCGACTTCAAGAATACCGTCATCATCATGACATCGAACGCCGGCACCGATCTGATCGCCAAATTATTCGCCGATCCCGACACCGCGCCCGATGCCACCGGGCTCGCCGCGGCGCTGCGGCCGGAGCTATCGAAATACTTCAAGCCGGCATTTCTCGGCCGGGTACAAGTGGTGCCCTATTTCCCGCTTTCCGATGAGATCATCAAGAAAATTACCGCTTTGCAGCTGCGCCGGATCGAACGCCGCGTGCGTAGCAGCTATGGCGCCAGCTTCAGCTACGAGCCGGCGCTGATCGATACCATCGCGGCGCGCTGTACTGAAAATGCCTCTGGTGCGCGTAACATCGAGACCATACTATCGCGCACGTTGCTACCTGAGCTTTCCGCCGAGGTATTGGGGCGGTTAGCCTCGGGGGAGTCGATATCCAGCGTCGAAGTAGGCATCGGCCCGGAAGGCAGTTTCCGGTATAGGGTCGCATAGCCAGCGTACCAATCTAAAATCAGAAGGGACCAGAAAATGCCAATCTATCTGAAATACGGCTCGATCGCGGGCGACGTTACCGAGTCCGGTCACACCGGTTGGATCGAGTTGAATTCGTTCCAGTGGGGTGTCGGCCGCGGCGTATCGGCGCCTACCGGTTCGTCGGAAGACCGCGAATCGAGCGCTCCATCGATCAGCGAAGTGACGGTGACCAAGGACTTCGACAAGTCTTCGATCAAGCTGCTCACGGAAGCCTATCAGGGCACCGGCAGCGGCGACGCGGCGACGGTGCAGATCGATTTTGTCCGCACCACCAAGGGCAAGCTGGATGTCTACACCACCTTCACGCTTTCGAACGTGATCATCAGCGGCTTTTCCCTCAGCAGCGGCGGGGATCGTCCCTCCGAGAGTCTGTCGTTCAATTTCGTCAAGATCGAGTCCAAGTTCACCCCGATGAATCCGGATGGCTCGGCCGGCAATGCGATTACGACCACCTATGATCTCTCTCAGGCGAAATCCACCTAAAGCCGGTCAGCGGTAGATTGTTATCCCGGCGCCCGCGGGCGCCGGGTTTACACGATTGCCGCCTTACGACACCGCAGCAATGAACAAAAGTTTTTTGCTTCTTTTTTTCAAAAAAGAAGTTCTTGGGCTTGCTTTCTCCCATCCGCCGAGAACAGCGGCTCGGAAGAGCAACAACATTAGGCCACGGCGATGAGTGACACGGCGCCGTTTCTCGCGCTCACCATAACCGGCGCAAGCGGTCTTATGCCGGTGGAGTTCCGCGCCGAGGAGGCGATCAGCGCTCCTTTCAGCGTAAGCGTGGATGTGGTCACTTCGACCGCGATCGCCGATCCGGGTAGCTTACTGTTCCAGCCCGCTTGTCTCACCGTGCAGAAAGGCGGCCAGACCCGTTATTTCAACGGCATGGTCCGCGCGGTCACAGCACAGGGCCTGCCGGTGCGGGGATATTGGCGCTACAATTTCGTTGTCGTGCCCAAGCTCTGGTTCATGGGGCAGACCAGCGACTGCCGGATTTTCCAAGTCCAGTCGGTCTGCGACATCATTACCACGATCTGCGGTGAAAACGGCCAGGCGCTATCGATCAACGTCTACGGTGACAAAACTCCGCTCGACTACGTCACCCAATATAATGAAACCGATCTGCGCTTCATCAGCCGGCTGATGGAACAGGCGGGCTATTTCTATTTTTTTCAGCACACCAAGTCCGCCCACACGCTGGTCGTGACCGATCAGAATCAAGGTTTTCCCGCCAGCCCCAAGCCCACGATCTACGTGATCCACGCCGGCGACAATCTCGACGTGTTTTCGGCGTGGCGGCAGAGCACCGCCACCGCATTGGGCAAGGTGACGCTGCTCGACTACGACCCGAGCCAGACTGCGCTGCTCGATGCCGATCAGCCCACCACCTTTACCAGCGTGGCGGGTGCGAGCCAGCGCGACGTCACCCGCTGGCCGGCGCTGACCTATGTCGGGTCGGACGTGAGCGCCCGGGCCGCGATCGATATCGCCGCGGCCGAAGCCGAGGTATCGGTGTGCGAAGCCGAGGGCACCAACGCGAGCTTCGCGCCCGGCGGCCGCTTCACGCTGGCCAAGGATCCGGTCAGCGGCGCCACCAGTATCGACTATATCGTGCGCAGTGTCAGTCACACCGGTTCCGACGAGACCTGGGTCACCGGCACCGCCACGCCCCAGTATGGTAACGCGCTCACGGCGTTCCCGGTCAGCGTACCTTGGCAACAGCCGCTCACCATCGCGCGGCCGGTGATGGCCGGGATCTTCGCCGCCACCGTGCTCGGCGACAGCGGCGAGGAGATCCACGTCGACGATCTGGCCCGGATCAAGGCGCGGATGATGTGGGACCATCGGCAGGAGACCGTCGCCGACAAGGGCGTGTGGATGCGGGTGATCACGCCGTGGGCCGGTAATAGCTGGGGTTTCCAGCATCACCCGCGGGTGGGCACCGAAGTCGCGGTCGCCTTCATGGACGGCGACCCGGATCGGCCGGTGGTGGTCGGCGGTTTCTACAACGCCAGCATGGCGCCGATCTTTCCCACCAGCCAGGAGAACAAGAACGGGTTTCGCAGCCGTTCCACCAAAGATGGCGCTACGGCGAATTTCTCGGAATTCTCGTTCGACGATACCAAGGGCAGCGAGCTGGTCTATCTCCACGCCGAGAGAGACATGACGCGCGAGGTCGAGAACAACGACAGCCTCACCGTCAACAATGCGCAGACCATCACCGTCGACCAGGGCCGCAGTGTCACGATCAAGGGCAAGGACGACACCTTGACCGTGACCGACGGCAACCACAGCATCACGGTCTCGCAAGGCAACCAGAGCAACACGGTCTCGACCGGTAATTTCAGCGAAACGGTTTCGCAGGGCAACCACAGCACAACCGTATCCGCCGGCAATCTCAGCACCACGGTGTCGCAGGGCAACCACAGCACCACGGTATCGATGGGAAATCTCACCATCAGCGTTTCCATGGGCTCGATCAGCATCAGCGCGATGCAGGGGATCACCTTGACCTGCGGCTCGAATTCGGTGCAAATCAGCCCTTCTGGAGTTACCATCAACGGCATGCAGGTCCAGCTCCAAGGCACCGCGCAAGTCAGCGCATCAGCTCCTATTATCCAGGTAAGTGCCGACGGTATGCTGCAAATGCAGGGCGGCATCGTGATGATCAATTGAGCCAGGTCATGTCAAAACCCGCGCTTGCCAAACTCCGCACCACCGACTGGCCAGTGGTCTTGCCCCGCCTGGCGCTGCTCGATCCCGCCCTGAGCCTGGTTGCCCGCGCTGTCGACGCCGGCGCGGCGCTGGAGACGCTGGTGCAGGCAGGCCTATTTACCGAAGCCGCCAAAGTTCTCGCCTTCGCGCTGCCGAAACGAGAATCGGTATGGTGGGCCTGCATGTGCGCCCGCCACACCATGCCTCCGGCGCTCACCGAGGCGGACCGGCAGGCACTCGAGGCCGCCGAAAAATGGGTGTTCAAGGGCGAGGACACGGTGCGGCGGGAAGCTTTCGCCCACGCCGAAAAAGCTGGTTTCAGCAGCCCAGAAGCGTGGGCGGCGGTGGGAGCATTCTGGTCGGGTGACTCGATGTCTCCGGTGGGCCAGGCGGCGGTGGCGCCGGCGCCGCATCTGTGCGGAACCGCGGTGTCGGGCTCGGTGCTGCTCGCCGCGGTGCGCGGCCAGCCGGCGCGGCGGCCGGCCCGTCTCACCCGTTTCGTCGCCGCCGGCCGCGAGATCGCCGACGGCGGTCCCGGCCGGATCCCACCGGAGGAGGCATAGATGGGCATGCCTGCGGCACGGATCGGTGACCTCCACGTTTGCCCGATGCTGACGGTGCTGGTGCCGCACGTCGGCGGCCCGATCGCGCTCGGCTGCTTTACGGTGCTGACCGGCAAGATGCCGCAGGCGCGCGCGACCGATCTGGCGGTCTGCGTCGGCCCGCCCGATATGATCGCAATGGGATCGACCACGGTCCTGGTCGGCAAGCTGCCGGCGGCGCGGCTGGGCGATCCCTGCGGCCACGGCGGCGCGATCGTGCTCGGCTGTTTCACCGTGCTGATTGGGGGTTAGAAGATGACCCTCACCCTCACGGTTTTGCGCTGTCCCGATCGCATAGCTCCGGAAACCCGCCGGATCGAGGGCGGCGAATTGATCATCGGGCGCGGCCCCGGCGCCGCTTGGACCTTATCGGACACCAGCGACAAGCCGCAGATTTCGCGGCGGCATTGCACCGTTTTCTATGCCGGCGGCGGCTGGAAGATTACCGATCAGAGCACCAACGGCACCTATCTCAACCGCGAGGCCGATCCGATCGGCGCGGGCGAGCGGGCGCTCCGCGACGGCGACCGGCTGCGCGTCGGGCCGTACGAGATCGAGCTTGCGATTACCGAGGATCGCGACCAGCGCGGCACCGAAATCGGCGGCGGCGTGGCATTCGATCCCTTTGCGGGGAGCGCGCCATTCGCGCAAAGCACGCCGTTCAGCGGGAATTCCCCATACGGACACGGCGAGCCGCAGGTTCAGGGCGGCGGCGCTTTCGGCGCGAGCTCACCCAGCCCGTTCGGTTCCAGCGCGTTCGGACCGGACCCGTTCGCGGGCGGCCGTGAGGCGTCGCCGTTCGGCGGCGAGAGCGCGTTCGGCGGCGGCCCGGGCGAGCCGCCTTTCGGTGCGCCGCAATCGGTGCGGCTGCCCGATGATTTTGCCAGCGAGCTGTTCGGCAGCAGTGAGCCGCCCAAGCCGCCGCCGGCGCAGATGGACCACACTCCTGCCTTTATGGATGTGATGAATCTGCCGCAGACCCGAAGCGTGCTGCCAACCAACTGGGACGATCCCGGAACCCCCGCCACGCCGCCCGTCACTCCGGCTACGGCCCCGTTCAGCGCGCCGTTCGGGCAACCACCCGTGCCCGCGCCGTCCGGGGGGCCGCCGCCTGCCGCGCCTGCGATCCCCGCCAACTGGGACGACCTCGATCCGATCATCCCAACCGCACCCGTCGCACCGACGGCACCGGCGCCGGCGCCTGCCGCGATCCCGGCGCGCTGGGACGAGCCGACCGCGCCCACGCCACCAGCACCGTCTCCCTTCGCCTCGCCGTTCGAGCCGGCGCCGCCTGCCGCACCCGCGGTAGCGCCCAACTTCTCCCCAGAAGCCGAGATACCGGTCGCGGCCGCAGACCGGACCGGCATCTCGCGCGGTCTCCCGCCGGAGCAAACCCCGCCGCCCGCGGCACCGATCCGGGAGGCGCCGCCGGCGCCGTTCCGCGAAACCGCGGCCGGCGATGCGGCACTGCTCGCCGCCTTTTTGCGCGGCGCCGGCATGGTGGGCGCCGATCTCTCCGATCCCACCGCCGCGATGGAACGCGCCGGTGCTGCCTTTCGAGCCTTCGTCGCCGGCCTGCGCGAGGTGCTGATCGCCCGCGCCGAAGTAAAAAGCGCGTTCCGCATCGACCAGACCATGGTCCGCGCCCGCGGCAACAACCCGCTCAAGTTCGCCGCCGGCGACGATGACGCGCTGGCCGCCCTGCTCGGCGCCGGCCGCCGCACCGAAATGACCCCCGCCGCCGCGGTCGGCGAGGCGCTGCGCGATATCCGCCTGCACGAGCTGGCAACGATGTCGGCGATGCAGGAGGCAGTGCGCGAATTGCTCGCGAAGATCGAGCCCGGCAAGCTCCGCACCAGCGCCGATAGCGGTGGCATCGGCCTGCCGATGCAGCGCAAGGCCAAGGCCTGGGAACTTTATGAGACCGAATTCGCCCGGCTTTCCGAATCGCTCTCGGAGCGGTTCGACGATGCGTTCGGGCGATCCTTCGCGCGCGCCTACGAACAAGTGATGGCGGAACTGCAATCCAAGGGGTCCCTGCGATGAGCTTACTCACCACCCGCCGCGCGGCGTTGCTGTTGCCGGCAGCACTTCTGCTGAAGGGCTGCGCTTCGGCCCCGCCTCCAGCACCGCCCACCGCGCTCGATCTCACCATCAAGGCGGGACCGGATCAGAACCCTGATCCCACCGGCGCGCCCGCGCCGGTGGCGATCCAGATTTATCAGCTCGCCTCGGCGGGCGCGTTCGGCAACGCGGATTTCTTCGCACTCACCAATTCGCCCGCGGCAACTCTCGGCCAGGATCTGATCGCGACCGAAAGTTATGTGGTCTCGCCAGGGGGTTCCCAGGAAGTCGCCCACACGCTGATGACGGCGACCCAATTCCTTGGCGTCGCGGTCGAGTTCCGCGACATCAATCATGCAACCTGGCGCCAGGTGGTGCCGATCACCGCTCACGCCACCAACAAGCTGCTGCTGACCACGGCCAAATTGAGCGTGACACTGGCCCCCGCATCATGACACATTGGCAATCTTCGCGTCCGGCGAAAGCGGCTTCAGCGAGCAATCCCCACCAGTCCTACCCGACGGAGATGTTTGCAGCGTTATGACCTGGACCAATCGCGTGGTTTGGCAGGAAGGGATGTTCCTGCGCGCTCAGCATTTCCAGCAGCAGGACCGCTGGCTGGAAACCCTCGTGCGCGCCCGTACCGCGCGGTTGCGGCCCTATCCCTGGGGCATGACCGAACTTGCGATCGACCGCGATCTGCTCGCCGCCGGCAAGTTCGCCCTGCTCTCGGCCGCCGGCGCGTTCGAGGACGGTTCCGTCTTCCTGATCCCGCGCGACGACGATCACCCCACGCCGCTCGAGCTCGCGCCGACAACGCGCAACCAGATCGTCTATCTCGCGGTGCCGGTGGGTCAGGCGGGCTCGGTCGAAGTGGCCTATGGCGACGCCAGCGAGGCGCGCCTCGGGCTTTCCAGCTTTGAGGCCTACGACACCCATTCCGCCTCGCCCCAGCCGGCCGAGCTGCTGGTGGGACGCCTGCGACTGCGTTACATGCTGGAAGAGGAAAATCGGGCGGGATTCTTCTGCATCGGCATCGCTCGCATCATCGAGGTCGGCGCGGACAAGCGTGTGGTGCTCGACGATCGCTGGGTGCCCCCCGAGCTCTACTGCGGCGTCACCCCGCCACTCAACGGATTGATCACCGAACTTTCCGGCATGATGCACCAGCGCGCCGAGGCGCTGGCGTCGCGGCTCGCCGCCCCCGGCACCCGCGGCGTCGCCGAGGTGACCGACTTCCTGCTGCTGCAATCGATCAACCGCTGGCAATCTTTGCTCGCCCACTGGGCCGACGGCGGGCTGGTCCACCCCGCCGACCTTTACGCCGCGCTGGTGCAGGTCGCGGGCGAATTCGCCACCTTCACCGACACCACGACCCGCCGGCCGCAATCCTATCCCGGCTACCGGCACGAGGATCTGCAGCGCAGCTTCGCGCCGGTGGTGGCCGACATCCGCCGCTCGCTCACCGCCGTGATCGATGCCAGCGCGGTCTCGATCCCCTTGGTCGAGAAACGCTTTGGCGTCCGCGTCGGGCAAATCGTCGACCGCTCGATCCTGCGCGGCTCGCTGTTCGTGCTCGCGGTGCGCGCCGACGTGCCGTCGGAAACCCTGCGCCAGCGCTTCCCACGCCAGGTCAAGGTCGGCGCGGTGGAAGACATCACCAACCTGGTGAACGTGCAACTGCCCGGGATCGAGGTAACGCCGATGGCGGTCGCCCCAAGGCAGTTGCCGTTCTATGCCAATGCGACCTATTTCGAGCTCGATCGCAACGCCAAATACTGGCAGCAGATGCAGGCCTCGGGCGGCTTCGCGATCCATGTCTCGGGGGACTTCCCGAATCTTTGGATTGAGTTGTGGGCGATCCGCGGCGCGTGAGGGAAGGGGAGGAAGGGAAGTCTTCTTTTTTGAAAAAAAGAAGCAAAAAACTTTTATCAATTGTCGCATCGCCAAGTGACAGAGTTTTTTTGCTTCTTTTTGTTCACAAAAGGAAGATTCTTCCTTCCCTTCAACTGCTTGATTTCAATTGCTAAAGAAAACCGGGTGAGGACGACCGATGCCAAGCGATAATCCGTTCGCCGAACCGCACGATTCCGACAAGACCGTGTTCATCCCAACTCCCGGTGGGCGCCGCGCCACGCCGCCGGCGGCACCGCGCGCGCCGCAGCCCGAACCGATCGCGGCAGCGCCCGCCGCACCGCAGGGTCCGACCCAGATCACCACCGGCGCCAACCCGCTGCTCGCCGCCGCGTCGGCGCTGCTGGCGCTGCTCGGCCGCCTGCGCAACACCGCCAACGCGCCCGACTCGGGCGATCTGCGCGACCGCGCGGTGGCGGAGATGCGCCGCTTCGAGGCCACCGCCCGCGACGGCGGCGTCCCGATGGAACAACTGCGGCCGGCGCATTACGCGCTGTGTGCGGCACTCGACGACGTCGTGCTGGCCACCCCCTGGGGCGCGCAAGGCAGCTGGGGCAGCCGCTCGCTGGTCTCCACCTTCCACCAGCAGGTGCGCAGCGGCGAAGGCTTCTTCGCGGTTTTGAAGCAGGTGATGCAGGCGCCGGCGGCCAATCTGCCGGTGCTGGAGCTGATGTATTTCTGTCTTTCGCTCGGTTTCCAGGGCCAGTACCGGCTGTCGCCGCGCGGTCCGGCCGAGCTCGAATCGGTGCGCGAAAACCTCTACGCCCTGATCGTGCGCCAGCGCGGCGTCACCGAACCGGCGCTATCGCCGCATTGGCAGGGGGTCGACGCGCCGTACCGTCCCCGCCGCGCCGAGTTGCCGATTTGGGTCGCTGCGACAATCGGGCTCGCGATCGTCGCCGGCCTGTTCGTCTGGAGCATGCTGTCGCTCGGACAAATGTCCGATACCGTTTATGAAAGCCTCGCCACGGCACCGCCCGCGGTGATGCCGCAGATTTCCCGCAGCACGCCGGTGCAATTGCCACCGCCGCCGGTAGAACCCGGCGCGCTCGACAACATCAGAACCTTCCTCGCGCCCGAAATTGCCCAGGGCCTGGTCTCGGTGATCGGCACCGAGGCGGTGCCGATCGTGCGGATCAACAACAACGGCCTGTTCGCATCCGGCAGTGCCGACGTCGAACCCAGCGTCGACGCCCTGCTCGGCCGCATCGGCCAGGCGCTGAAGACCGAACCGGGACCGGTGACGGTGGCGGGCTACACCGACAACCAGCCAATCCATACCGTCCAGTTCCCCTCCAACTTCGAGCTTTCGAACGACCGCGCGAAAGCGGCGATGGCGATCATTTCGGCGGCGGAGGGCGAACCAAACCGCTTTACCGCGGAGGGACTAGGCGACGCAGACCCGATCGCGTCCAACGATACGGCGGCGGGACGAAATCAGAATCGGCGGATCGAAGTGATACTTCATCGACAGGAGTAGGGTAGGGAAGTGTTCTTTTTTGAAAAAAAGAACCAAAAAACTTTTGATAATATGTTGCGTCTGGGAGAACTGATCAAAATGACATGCCGCGCAAACACCAAGTTACAAAGTTTTTTTGGTTCTTTTTGTTCACAAAAAGAACACTTTCCTTCCCCTTTTCTTGCTTACGGGTTTTAGCTCATGCGCGGCTTCCTTAATTTCATCACCTCGCGCTGGTTCCTCACCTTTATCGGCGCGCTGATCCTGGCGCTGCTGGTCTGGTTCCTCGGGCCGCTGGTGGACTTCCTCGCCAGCATCATCGTCCGCGCCAGCATCTGCGCCGCAATCCTGCTGATCTGGCTATTCGCCAACTTCCTGCTCGATCGTCACCGCAAGAAAGCCGACAAAGCGCTGGCCGACGGCGTCGCCGCCACCGCCCCCGGCGACGCCGCGCGCGCCGAGGAAGTTGCCGCACTCCGCGACAAACTCACCCACGCGCTCGCGCTGCTGCGCAAGGCCAGCGGCGCCCGCGGCTACCTGTATGAACAGCCTTGGTACGTCATCATCGGCCCGCCCGGCGCCGGCAAAACCACGGCATTGCTCAATGCCGGACTGAAATTCCCGCTCGCCGCCGAGATGGGCCAGGGCGCCGTCGCCGGCGT
>Ga0302311_10000942_pt1 | contig 34943 bp, 18 predicted proteins | sample III_Palsa_N1_3_FD_200449 | JGI IMG/M metagenome (GOLD analysis project Ga0302311, IMG submission 200449) | Peat permafrost microbial communities from Stordalen Mire near Abisko, Sweden - III_Palsa_N1_3 | ecosystem: Environmental > Terrestrial > Soil > Palsa > Peat permafrost | place: Sweden... | reverse complement strand
GCCGCAGCGGCGCTTGCAGCCTTGATGGCGCGGTCGAGAACGGTCCTGTCTGATGCAGGAGCCCCGTCGCCGGTTCCGTAGGTGCGATAGACGGGAAAGACGGCGAGAAGCGCGGTCAGCGCCCGCCGGATCGCGCCCGCCGTGATGTCCCGCCTCGCGAGGTCGGAGGCCGCAAGCCGGTGGAACGCCAGCACCGCCGCGTCCAGCTGGCTGCCGAAGCTGCGGCTCAGGATTTCGCCGCGCGCGATATGCTCCTCCGGTGGGAAATCGGCCGTGCGACCACTGATCGTCGCCCAGTGGCGCGCCAGCGGTTCGGCGCCGCCCTCGTGGTGCAGCAGGGCCGCCGCTTCGTTCATGTAGTCATAGCCGGTGGTTCCGTCGGTCCGCCATTCGGGCAGAAGGCGCTCTGTCGGGGCGAGAATCTTCTCTACCACGACGTAGGCCGGATCGCCCGGCGCGTCGGCGGGGCGAGAGGACGCAAGGGCGTCGAGCCGCTCGCGCAGCTTAATGCAATAGGCGGCGGGGTCGGCGAGGCCGTCCACATGGTCTGCCCGCACCCCGTCGATCAGGCCCTCGGCGTAGAGGCGCAGCGGCAGGGCGTGCAGGGTCTCGAACACTTCGGGCCGCTCGACTCGCACCGCCGCCAGTTCGGTGACGTCGAAGAAGCGGCGCCAGTTGATCTCGTCTCCCGCCGTCCGCCACCAGGCGAGGCGATAGTTCTGCCGCTCCAGAAGGGCGTGGAGCCTGGCGCGGCCCGCTTCCGTCTTCGGATCGTAGCGCTCGGCCAGCCCCTCCACGCCGTCCGCCAGCACCTCCGCATAATCCTCGCGCCGGATCGGAAAGCGGTGCGCGCCGTAGGCCATCGCCGCGAGCGCGCCGTCTTCCCAACTGAGCGTCACGTCGCCGGAGCCAAGCGCCTCGGCGTAGGGCGCGCCCAGGAAGGGCGCCAGCACCTTGCCGTGCAGGGCCGGATCGGCGGGTCGCCAGTCGATATCGAAGAATTCGGCGTGGCGGCTCTTCTCGCCCTTCTCCAGCACGTCCAGCCACCAGCGATTGTCGTCGCCGCCCACCGCCATATGGTTGGGCACGATGTCGAGGATCACGCCGAGACCCTCGCGACGGAGCGCGACGGCCAGGGCGCGGAAGCCGTGTTCGCCGCCCAGCTCGGGGTTGATCGTCGTCGGGTCGATCACGTCGTAGCCGTGCATGGAGCCGGGCCGCGCGGTCCCGATCGGCGAGGCGTAAACGTGGCTGATCCCGAGCCGCGCGAAGTAGGGCGCGAGCCGCGCCGCGTCGTCGAAGGTGAAGGCGGAATGGAACTGCAGGCGATATGTGGCGCGGGGGATCATGCGGGCCTTGAACGGTTGAGACGGTCGATCCGCGCCTTGACGGCGGGCTGGTCGAGGAGGGCGTCGGGCGTATCGGGCAGGCGGCGGCGCCAGTTGGGGTGGCCGTCCACGACGCCCGGCAGGTTCACCTGTTCGACGAGGCCGAGCAGATCCTCCACCGGGATCAGCGCCAGCTCGCACGGCGTGGCGGCGGTGAAGAGAGCGGCGCCGTCCACGACGGCTTCGGGTGAGTGGGCGGGGGGCTCTACGCTGGTCGCGACGCCCGCGTCCGTGAAGGCGGTCCAGAGGGCGGTGCGGTCGGCCTCCCGCCCGGCGCGCCGCTCGGCTTCGTTCATGTCGCCAAGTTCGACGGCAAGGTCGATGTCGCGGCCCTTCCACCAGCCCGCCACCGTGGGCAAGTCGTGGGTGGAGGTCATGGCCATAGCGTCCTTGGACCATCGGTCGGGCGAGGTAAAGCCGCCGTCTTCACGCTCGAACCAGAGCACGCGCATGCCCATGACGCCCGCCTCTCCGGTGGTTTCGCGAAACCCCTCCGGCACGGTGCCGAGGTCCTCGCCCACCACGATGGCGCAGGCGCGGTGCGACTCCAGCTTGATGAGGCGGAGCATGTCTTCGAACGGATAGGTGAGATAGGCGCCGTCCTTCGACAAGCCGCCTTGCGGGACCATCCACAGGCGGCGCAGGCCCATGGCGTGGTCGATCCGCATGCCGCCCGCGTGGCGCATGGCGGCGCGAAGGGTGGCGAGAAAGGCGGTGTAGCCGCTGCGCTTCAGCGCCTGAGGCGAGAAGGCGGCGATGCCCCAGTCCTGTCCGGTCGGCTGGAACAGGTCGGGCGGCGCGCCGACGCTGAGCCCGTTCAGGATGTCGGCCCGGCGGCTCCAGGCGTGGCTGCCCCCCGCGTCCATGCCCACGGCGAGGTCCGCGATCAGGCCGACAGCCATCCCGGCGTCCTTCGCGGCGGACTGGGCGGCGGCGAGGCTGCGATCGGCCAGCCATTGCAGGAAGAGGTGGAAGTCCACGGCGTCCGCATTTGCGGCGGCGAAGGCGATCACCGCCGGCCTGTCGGGGTCGTGGAAGGCCTCCGGCCAGTCCTGCCAGCCACGCGCTTCGCTCTCGGTGAAGAACCGGTCGTGCAGGGCCTCAAACACCGCGTGCTGATGCAGGTCCGCGCCGCCGGCCTTGCAAAAGGCGTTGAAATCGGCGCGGCGGGGGCCGTCCGCCTCGGTCTGGAAGGCGTCATGGGCCTTGCGAAGGCGGTCGCGCTTGGCGGGGATGGCGGTCGCCCAGTCGATCAGGTCGCCGCCCGCCTCGCCGCCATCGTCCGTTGCGCCGAACATGGCGGCGGGATCGGCGTAGAGGCCGTTCAGGAACAGGCGGGTGGAGGGGGCGTAGGGGCTGTAGCGGCGCTCGTCGGCGAGGAAGAGAGCGTGGACCGGGCTGATGGCCAGCGCCGAAGCGCCGCGTCGTCCCGCCGCCGCGGCGAACGTCGCCAACGCGCCGAAGTCGCCGAACGGCTCGGCCCGTTCGCCCCGCAGGCTGTAGACCTGCACCGTCGTGCCCCAGAGCGTGCGGCCCGGCGCGGCGTCCTCCACCGTGAGGGCCCTGGGCGGTGCGACGGCGACGGTGACCTGCCGCCCGGCGAACTCCAGCCGGTGATAGCCGGGAGTCTCGGGCGCGATGAAGGAAAGGCCGTTGGGGGTTGCGGCGAGCGCGACAGTACGCGCCTCGCCGTCCTCCATGATTAAGCGGGCTTCAGTGAGGCCCCCCGCGCCGGGGATGTCCACGCGCGACAGGGCGTCGGCGGTGATGAAGTCCGAAGAGGCGGCGCGGTCCTGCGCCAGTCGCGTACGGCTGTCGGCGATCTCCGCGTCCGTGCCAGCGGGCAGCTGCATGGCGGCGAGGATGGTGCGGAGGCTGTCGGCGGAGACTACCATCCTATCGCCCGCCGCGTCCGTCCACGTCGCCAGCAGACCGGCGGCGGCGGCCAGATCGGTCAAAGCCTTTTCGGGATTTGCGACGCCGCTCACGACGCGGCGTCCAGCCACACGATGACGCGATGTGGGCCAAGCGTATCGTTCCAGGTTTCGCCGTGGCTGAACAAGGGTTGGGTCTTGGGCGCGCCGTCGAAAGGGACGGCTTCAGTGTCGAGATTGAGCGCGATGGACAAGGTCGCCCCGTCGCCCATCCGCCATGCGGCGAATACGGCCTTGGGGCCGATGGCGTGGGCTTGCAGCGCCGTCGCCCCCTTCAGCCGCGGCGCGATTTCGCCATGCCGCAGTGCGAGCAGGGCCTTGTAGAAGGCGCGCCAGTCGTAGGCGTCGGGGCCGGGCTCGACCTGTGATCGGCGATAGGTCTCAACGGCGTTGGGATCGGGGATGTGCTCGCGCTTCTCGGGGTCGGCGAAGGCGGGGAACTTGGCGAACTCCTTGCGGCGGCCTTCGCGCACAGCGTCGGCGAGTTCGTCGTGGAAGTCGGTGAAGAAGAGGAAGGGCGAACGCGAGCCCGCCTCGTCGCCCATGAAGATCAGCGGGATCTGCGGCGAGAGGAGCAGGAGCGCGGTGGCGGCCCTCAACGCGTCGGGGTGCGCCAGCAGCGTCAGCCGCTCGCCCAGAGCGCGGTTGCCCACCTGATCGTGGTTCTGCAGGAAGGCGACGAAGGCGGTGGGGGCCAGGTGGGCGCTCGGCTCGCCGCGGGGCTCGTCGTCGTGGTTGGGAGATGGCTCGCCCTGGTAGATGAAGCCTTCTGCGAGGCAGCGCGCCAGCCGTTCGGCGAGTCGGTCGGCGAAATCCTGGTAGTAGGCGCCGGTCTCGCCGGTGAGGAGCACATGCAGGACGTTGTGGAAATCGTCGTTCCACTGGGCGTCGAAGGGCCCGGCGAGGCGGGTCGCACTGTTGTTCTCGTTCTCCAGGATCAAATGGATATGGCGGTCGGGTTCGGCGGCGGCGCGCACGGCCTCGCCCATCTCGTCCAGCCATTCAGACGGGGCGATGGCGTGGACGGCGTCGAAACGCAGGCCGTCGAAGCGGTATTCCTGCGTCCAGTAGACGGCGTTCTCGATGAAGAAGCGGCTGACTTCAGGGCTGCGGAAATCGATCGCGCCCCCCCACGGCGTGTGGATGTCTTCCCGGAAGAAATTGGGGGCGTAGGCTGAGAGGTAGTTCCCGTCCGGTCCGAAGTGGTTGTAGACCACGTCGAGGAAGACCATCAGGCCAAGCGCGTGGGCGCGGTCGATCAGGGCCTTCAATTCGCCCGGCGAGCCGTAGGCGCTGTCGGGCGCATAGGGCAGAACGCCGTCGTAGCCCCAGTTCCGCCTCCCAGGGAAGTCGGCGATGGGCATCAGCTCCACCGCCGTCACGCCCAGTGCGGCCAGTTCGGACAGGCGGTCCGCGACGCCCTTGAAGCCGCCCATCAGGCCGGCGTGGACCTCGTAGATCACCGTTTCTTCCCATGGGCGGCCCCTCCAGTCCGGCGTGCGCCAGTCGTAGGCGCGGGGATCGACCACCACGCTCGGGCCGTGGACGTCGGGCGATTGGGCTCGGGAGGCCGGATCGGGCACAAGCAGGTCGTCCACCCGGTAGAGATAGCGCGCGCCGTCGCCGCAGTCGGCTTCCGCCTCGAACCAGCCGTCTCCGGCCGCGCGCATCGGCAGGGCCGGCCGTCCGTCGATCTCCAGCAGGACCATGCTCTTGGCCGGCGCCCAGAGACGGAAGCGGGTGCGATTCTCGCCAACCAGCGACGCGCCGAAGCTCAGGTCGCCGGCGAAAACCGTCATTCCGGGGTGCTGGGATAGACGCCCGTAATGATCACCGCCGAGCGGCCCTGAACGACGTAATCGTCGCCTTCGAGGTCCCGTTCGGCTCCGGTGGGATCGGCGCTGTCGAGCAGGACGCGGCGCTGCGGAGCGGGCGGCGGAAGGTGGAAGGTGAGCGGTTCGCCAACCGCGTTCAGGAGCAGGGTCACCGTCTCCACCACCCCGTCGTCGCGCTTGCAGGCGCGGCGCATGACCAGCGCCCGGCCCTCGGCGTTCTGCCAGTCGTCGGGAGACAGATGCTCGCCGCGCTCGTCGAACCAGTCGATGTCGAGCACGCCCGGCATGGGCTCGTCCTGACCGTAGAGGAACTTGCCCGCACGCAGCAGGGAGTGCTGTTTGCGCAGCGCGATCAGGCGGGAGACGAAGGCGGTCATGGTCTGGCCGTCCGGCGACTTCATCAGGGTCCGGTCGAACCACGAGATCGGGTTGTCCTGGCAGTAGGCGTTGTTGTTGCCCTCCTGCGTACGCCCGAACTCGTCGCCGCCGAGCAGCATGGGCGTGCCGAGGGAGGCGAACACTGTCACCAGCATGGAGCGGCGCACACGGTCGCGGGTCTCCTTGATGGCGGGGTCTTCGGTCGGCCCTTCCTGCCCCCAGTTGTTGGCGTAGTTCTCGCTGTGGCCGTCGCGGTTATCCTCGCCATTGGCCTCGTTGTGACGCTGCTCGTAGGAGACGATGTCCTCCAGCGTCGAGCCGTCGTGGGAGGCGATGTAGTTCACCGAAGCCCAGGGCCTGCGGGCGCGCCGGTCGAACAGGTCGCCGGAGCCCGAGAGGCGGGCCGCCAGCTCCGGCCGGAGCCCCGCGTCGCCCTTCCAGTAGCGCCGCACGCCGTCGCGGAACTTGTCGTTCCACTCGGCGAAGCTCGGCGGGTGCTGGCCGAGCTGATAGCCGCCGGGACCGATGTCCCATGGTTCGGAGATCAGCTTCAGCCGCTGCAGCACCGGGTCCTGGCGCAGCACGTCGAAGAAGCCGGCGCCGGGGTCGAAGCCGTGGACCTCCCGCCCGAGGGTGACGCCGAGGTCGAAGCGGAAGCCGTCCACACGGAACTCGTTGGCCCAGTAGCGGAGCGAATCGGCCACCATCTGCAGCACGCGCGCATTGGTGAGCTTCAGGGTGTTGCCGGTGCCGGTGTCGTTGACGCAGTAGCGGGGATCGCCGTCCACGGCGCGGTAGTAGCTGGCGTTGTCGAGGCCGCGGAACGACAGGGTGGGGCCACGTTCGGAGCCCTCGGCGGTGTGGTTGTAGACCACGTCCAAGATCACCTCGAGGCCCGCGGCGTGCAGGCGCCGGATCGCCAGCCGGATCTCGTCGAGCTGGCCGTCGGAGAGGTATCGCGGCTCCGGCGAGAAGAAGGAGAGGGTGTTGTAGCCCCAGTAGTTGTTCAGCCCCTTCTCCTGCAACGTCCGATCCTGCACGTAGGCGTGGATGGGTAGGAGCTCCACGGCGGTGACGCCGAGCCGCTTCAGGTGGTCGATCACCTTGGGATGGGAGAGGGCGGCGAAGGTGCCGCGGGCGGGCGGGCGCACCTCGTCGAACAGCTTGGTGAGGCCGCGCACATGGGCCTCGTAGATCACCGTCTCCGACCACGGCGTATTAGGCCGGCGGTCGCCCGACCAGTCGAACTGGCTGGAGATCACCACGCCCTTGGGCATGGCGGGCGCCGAGTCGCGGCGGTCGAAGGACAGGTCGGCCTTGGCCGAGTTCACGCGGTAGCCGAACAGGGCGTCGGTCCACTTCACCGAGCCGGACAGGCCCTTGGCGTAGGGATCGAGCAGGAGCTTGTTGGGGTTGAAGCGGTGGCCCTGCTCAGGCTCGTAGGGGCCATGGGCGCGAAAGCCGTAGAGCAGGCCCGGCCCGGCGTCCGGCAGATAGCCGTGCCACACCTCGTCGGTCCATTCGGGCAGCTCCAGGCGGGCGATCTCCCGCTTGCCGCTCTTGTCGTAGATGCAGAGGTCGATCCTGGTGGCGTGGGCCGAGAAGACCGCGAAGTTGACCCCGAGGCCGTCGAAGGTCGCCCCGGGCGGAAAGGCGGAACCGGGCTCGAGACGATCTGGCAGATTCACGCGGCGCTATCCTCAAATTTCAAAAGGACCGCTCCGAGCGGCGGCAGCACCAGATTGAGCGACTGGGGCAGGCCGTGGGCGGAGACGGGTTCGCTCTGAACACGCCCACCGGCGCCGATGTTCCCGCCGCCGTAGATTTGTGCGTCCGTATTGAGAATCTCGGACCAGGCGCCCGACTTCGGCGCGCCGACGCGGTAGTCGAAGCGCGGCACAGGAGTGAGATTGACCGCAAAAAGCAGCGGTGGGGCGTCGCCTTTCGCACGGCGAAGGAAGACGAAGACCGAGTTGGCGCTGTCGTCGCCCACCAACCACTGGAAGCCTTCAGGATCGGCGTCCAGCTGATGCAGGGCTGGCTCTGTCGCATAGAGGCGGTTCAGGTCGCGGACCAGACGCTGCAGACCCGCATGATCGGGGTTTTGCAGGAGGTCCCAGTCGATCTGCGTATCGTGGTTCCACTCCCGCTCCTGGCCGATCTCGCCGCCCATGAAGAGCAGCTTTTTGCCGGGGTGGGCCCACATGAAGGCGAAATAGGCCCGAAGGTTCGCGAACTTGCGCCAGCGGTCGCCGGGCATCTTGTTGAGGAGCGAGCCTTTGCCGTGCACCACCTCGTCGTGGGACAGGGGCAGGACGAACCGTTCGGAGAAGGCGTAGAGGAGGCCGAAGGTCATCTCCGAATGCCGCCAGGCGCGGTGGATCGGGTCCTGCTCCATGTAGTCCAGGGTGTCGTGCATCCACCCCATGTTCCATTTGTAGGCGAAGCCGAGACCGCCGTCGGAAACGGGTGACGATACGCCGGGCCACGATGTGGATTCCTCGGCGATGACCACCGCGCCGGGCGCCCGTTCGAGAGCCAGCACGTTCAGCCGTTTCAGGAACTCGATGGCTTCAAGATTCTCGCGACCGCCGAATTTGTTGGGGATCCACTCGCCGGCCTTTCGGCTGTAGTCGCGGTAGAGCATGGAAGCGACGGCGTCGACGCGCAGGCCGTCGATGTGGAAGGTCTCCAGCCACCAGAGGGCGCTGGCGATCAGAAAGCCCTGCACCTCGTGGCGACCGAAGTTGTAGATCAGGCTGTTCCAGTCGTTGTGGAAACCCTCCTTTGGGTCGGCGTACTCGTAAAGGGCGGTGCCGTCGAACTGGGCGAGGCCGTGGGCGTCGGTGGGGAAGTGGGCCGGCACCCAGTCGAGGATCAGGCCGATCCCCGCGCGGTGGCAGGCGTCCACGAATCTGGCGAAGCCCTCCGGCGTGCCGAAGCGGGCGGTGGGGGCGAACTGCGACAGGGGCTGATAGCCCCAGGAGCCGCCGAACGGGTGCTCCATGATGGGCAGGAGCTCCAGATGGGTGAAGCCCATGTCGGCCACGTAGGGGATCAGCCGCTCGATCAGGCCGTCCCAGTCCAGGGTGCGTTCGGCATCGCCGTCTGGGCGGAGCCACGAGGCCACGTGGACCTCGTAGACAGACATGGGCGCGTCCGGCTTCTGCGCCTTGCCGCGGCTGGCCATCCAGTCGGCGTCGGTCCAGTGGAAGTCGGGGGGCGAGGCGACGATGGAGCCGGTGGCGGGCGGGTGTTCGGTGGCGCGGGCGAGGGGATCGGCCTTCTGCAGGATTTGGCCAGCGGCGCCCACCACCTCGAACTTGTAGTGTTCGCCGGCGGCGAGGCGGGGAATGAAGAGTTCCCATACGCCCGCCTCGTAGCGCAGGCGCATGGGATGGCGTCGGCCGTCCCAGCTGTTGAAGTCGCCCACCACAGAGACGCGCCTCGCGTTGGGCGCCCAGACGGAGAAGGCCACACCCTTGATCCCGTCCATCTCGGTCGGCTGCGCGCCGAACCTGCGCGCGAGCTCCCAATGGGCGCCCTGGCTGAACAGGTGCAGGTCCAGTTCCCTGAGCACGAGCCCGAAGGCGTAGGGGTCTTCCGTCTCCTGCATCGCGCCGGGCCACTGGACGGCGAGGATGTAGGGAACGGCTTCGGAGACGGCGCCCGCGAAGACGCCGGAGGAGCCCGCAGGCTCAAGCGAGCCGAGCTTGCGGCCATCGTCCCGCGCCAGCACGTCCACACCCTCTGCGCCGGGCTGGAAGGTGCGCACCAGCGGGCCGTTCGCGCCCTGATGCGGACCCAGGAAGGCGAACGGATCGGTCAGTCGGCCCTCGATGAGCTCGGCCGCCATCATGGTATCGTCGGTCATCGATCATCGCCCTTCGGGGTCGCGAGGAGGCGATCGGCGAGGGCGGCGAGACCCTTCAGCGGCACGTCCAGCCAGTCCGGCCGGTTGGCCGCTTCATAGGAGAGCTCGTAGGCGGCCTTCTCCAGGAGGAAGAGGTCGAGCAGCGGACCGGGCGCCGCGCCGCCGTCCTCGGCGTAGCCCGCGAGGAACGCGTTGGTGGAAAGGGCGCGAAAGCGGGCCACAAGGTCGGCCTTGCGGCCCTCGATCGCGGAGGCTTCGGTCGGGCCGGTCCTCTGGGCCATCGCGGCGGCGTAGTCGAACGAGCGCAGCATGCCCGCCACGTCGCGAAGCGGGCTCTGCTTGGCGCGGCGCGCCTCAAGCGGCTTCGTGGGCTGGCCCTCGAAGTCGATGATCGCCACGTCGCCGCCGGTGACTAGCACCTGTCCGAGGTGCAGGTCGCCGTGGATGCGTGTACGGGGCGAACCGGCGCCCTGCGCCGCCAGGTTGGCGATCAGATCGGTCAGGGGTTGGCGGCGGGCGAGGAGATCGCGTGCGATGTTCTCGTGCTCCGGTGCGGCCCACTCGTGGCCGTCGAGATGGTCCAGCGCGGCGGCGAGTTCGGCGGCGGCGGACTCGCCCCAGGACCTGGCCTCCACATTCGTGGCGACTTCCGGCGAGAAGGCCGGATCGTCGCTGGGCTGGGCGAGGGCGGCGTGCATCTCCGCCACCCGACGTCCGAGGGTGTTGGCGAGGGCGGCGTAGCCGTCGAGGGCGGTCTCGTCATCGTCCGTCGCGGGGGCTTGCTGGTCGCTGGTCCGGGTGACGAAGTCGAGCGTCCAGCTCCAGCCGTCCCCCTGGTTGGCCACATAGCCCTGCACCACCATCAGCGTGCGTCGCTCGCCGTCCGCACCGACGAGGGCGACTTCGCCCAGGAGCGGCGGGGTGGCGGCGAATCCGCGCTCGGTTAGGGCGCGGCTCATTTCCGCTTCGGGATGCACGCCCGAGACCACCCGGCGAAGCAGCTTCACCACCATATGGCGGCCGACGACGACGGAGCTGTTGCTCTGTTCGGCGGTCAGCCATTCGAGCTCCGGCGCCGCCTCGTCGAACGCATCGGCGGCGGCGAAGCCCGGCACTGCGTCGAAGCGCAGCTCGCCGTCCTCTGTCGCGATCCGCGCACCCTGTTCCAGCCCGGTGACGACGGCCTTCACGAACTCGGGCGTGGCGAAGCCGTCGGTGACGCGGCCCACCAGCCGTCCCCGCCGCACCCGCGCCATGGCCAGCTGGTGCGCGTAGGGGCCGGTCAGCTGGTTCTCCCACACGATGGCGAGGGGCAGGCTATAGGTCTCGGCCCCATTGGCGGTCTGGGTCTCGATCTCGGCCAGCACGCTCTCGCCGCCGGGCAGCAGCGCCCAGCTCTTGAGGGTGGAGGTCTTGAACGCGGCATTCTTGCCCTGAAACCAGCGGCGCTGGGGCACGTAGGGCGGAAGCACCTCCCGTTCCAGCATGGCGCGGTTGCGGGGGGCGAGGACCTCCTCGACGCCGCCGCGGATGACGAAGGTGTAGTGCTCGGGCTCCGGCCCCGCTGTGGCCGTGCTCCATTCCGGCGCGGCCACGCTCTCGCAAAGCTGGAACCAGTAGAAGCCGTAGGGGGCGAGGGTCAGGAGGTAGGTCAGTTGGCCGATGGTGGGGAAGGGGGTGTTGCCGCTCATCTCCACGGGGGTGCGGCCCGCGAACTCCGAAAGGTCCAGCTCCACAGCCTGGGCGGTCCGCGCCAGGTTCGCGACGCAGAGGATGGTCGAGCCCTGATATTCGCGCAGGTAGGCCAGGATCTTGCGGTTCTGAGGACGAAGGAACCGCTGGGTCCCGCGCCCGAACGCCTGGTTTCGACCGCGCACCGCCAGCATTCGCTTGATCCAGTTCAGGAGCGAATGCGGGTCGCGGCTCTGGGCCTCCACATTGATGGCGGAGAAGCCGTAGAGCGGGTCCTGGATCGCCGGCAGGGTCAGCTCCGCCGGGTCGGCGCGGGAGAAGCCGCCGTTGCGGTCGGGCGACCACTGCATCGGGGTGCGAACCCCGTCCCGATCGCCGAGGTGGATGTTGTCGCCCATGCCGATCTCGTCGCCATAGTACATGGCGGGGGTGCCGGGCATGGTGAGGAGGAGGCTGTTCATCAGCTCGATGCGCCGCCGGTCCCGCTGCATCAGAGGCGCGAGGCGACGACGGATGCCGAGATTGATGCGCGCCCGCTTGTCGGCGGCGTAGGTGTTCCAGAGGTAGTCGCGCTCTTGGTCGGTGACCATTTCAAGGGTCAGTTCGTCGTGGTTGCGCAGGAAGATGGCCCACTGGCAGGTGTCGGGGATCTCCGGCGTCTGGCGCATGATGTCGGTGATCGGGAAGCGGTCCTCCTGCGCGATCGCCATGTACATGCGCGGCATCAGGGGGAAGTGGAACGACATGTGGCATTCGTCGCCGTCGCCGAAATAGGCCTGGGTGTCCTCCGGCCACTGGTTGGCTTCGGCGAGCAGCATTCGGTTCTTGAAGGTGGCGTCGAGCTCGGCGCGGATCGCTTTTAGGACAACATGGGTCTCGGGCAGGTTCTCGTTGTTGGTGCCGTCGCGCTCCACCAGATAGGGGATGGCGTCGAGGCGCAGGCCGTCGACCCCCGCCTCCAGCCAGAAGTGCATGACGCTCAAAACCTCCTTCATAACCTCTGGATTGTCGAAGTTCAGGTCCGGCTGGTGGGAGTAGAAACGGTGCCAGTAGTAGGACCCCGCCACCGGGTCCCAGGTCCAGTTGGACGTCTCGGTGTCGAGAAAGATGATCCGCGTCTCCGGCCACTTCTTGTCGTCGTCCGACCAGACGTAGAAGTCCCGTTCGGGCGAGCCGGCGGGGGCGTTGCGCGCCGCCTGGAACCAGGGGTGCTGGTCGGAGGTGTGGTTGATGACGAGCTCGGTGATGACCCGCAGGCCCCGCGCGTGCGCCGCGTCGATGAAGCGCCGGGCGTCGTCCATGGTGCCGTAGTCGGGGTGGACGTCGCGGTATTCGGCGATGTCGTAGCCGTCGTCCCGGCGGGGGGACGGATAGAAGGGCAGGAGCCAGATGGCGGTGACGCCCAGCTCCGCGATGTAGTCGAGCTTGGCCATCAAGCCAGGAAAGTCGCCGATGCCGTCGTTGTTAGCGTCGAAGAAGGACTTGATATGCAGCTGATAGATGACCGCGTCCTTGTACCAGAGCGGGTCGTCCGCGATCTGGTCGGCGGCGGGGTCTTCGAAGGCGTTTGAGGTGTCGAGGGCCATGGTGTTCACCGCTCCGGCTGTACGCGCCAGATGGCGTAGGGAAGGTCGAGGCTGAGCCAGACGGTCTGGCGCTTGCCATGCCAGGTGAAGCGCTGGTCGTGCAGCAGATCCTCCACCTGAAGGGCGCCGTCGTCGGGCAGGCCGAAGGTCCAGAGCGGGATTTCGATATCCGCCGTCTGGGCGTTGCGCGGGTCGAGGTTTATGGCGACGAGGATCATGTCGTCGCTCCCCGGCGCTGTCTTGCCGAAGAAGAGCACGTTGTCGTTCCACGCGGTCAGGAAGGTGACGCCAAGGTGGGTCTGCAGGGCGGGATGCGCCTTGCGGATGCGGTTCAGGCGGGAAATTTCCGGAATGATGTTGCCGGGCGCCGACCAGTCGCGGACGCGGATCTGGTACTTTTCGGAGTTGTTGTACTCCTCCTTGCCGGGGATCGGCTCGGCCTCCAGAATCTCGAATCCGGAATAGACGCCCCAGAGCCCAGAGAGGGTCGCCGCCAGCGCGGCGCGGATCAGAAAGCCCGGCCGGCCCGAGGTCTGCAGGAAGTAGGGATCGATATCGGGCGTGTTGACGAAGAAGTTGGGACGGAAGAAATCCTTCGGCGCTGTCGTCGTCAGTTCCGTCATGTAGTCGATGAACTCGCCCTTGGAATGGCGCCAAGTGAAGTAGCTGTAGGACTGTGAGAAGCCCGCTTTCGCCAGCCGATACATGGGCTTGGGGCGGGTGAAAGCTTCGGCCAGGAAGATCACCTCGGGGTGGCGGCTGCGCACCTCGCCGATCATCCATTCCCAGAAGGGCAGCGGCTTGGTGTGGGGATTGTCCACGCGGAAGGTCTTCACCCCTTCGCTGACCCAGAGCAGCACCACGTTGCGCAGCGCGGTCCACAGGCCCGGCACGGCGCCCTCGCCGTAGAAGTCGACGTTGACGATGTCCTCATATTTCTTGGGCGGGTTCTCGGCGTATTTGATGGTGCCGTCGGGGCGCCAGGCGAACCAGTCCGGATGCGCCTTCAGCCACGGGTGGTCGGGGGAGCACTGGATGGCGAAATCCAGCGCGATCTCCAGCCCGTGGTCGGCGGCGGTCCGCACCAGCGCGCGGAAATCCTCGAACGTGCCGAGTTCGGGGTGAATGGCGTCGTGGCCGCCCTCGTCCGCGCCGATGGCGTAGGGGCTGCCCACATCGTCCGGGCCGGCGACGAGGCTATTGTTCGGCCCCTTGCGGTTCTTGCGCCCGATGGGGTGGATCGGCGGGAAATAAAGCACGTCGAAGCCCATGTCGCGGATGGCGGGCAGGCGCGCGGCAACGTCGGCGAAGGTCCCGTGCCGGGCAGGATCGGTGGTCTCCGAGCGGGGGAAGAGCTCGTACCAACTGGCGAACCGCGCGGAGAGCCGCTCGGCGTCCACCAGCTGGGGCGTCGAGGTCAGGCGGTGGGGGCGGTGGTCGGCCCGCTCCATCAGGGCGGCGGTCTCGGGCGCCATCAGGAGGGTCTCGCGCTTGGCGGGCTTCGCGGCGTTCAGGGCTGCGGACAGGGCCTGCAGGCCGAGTTTCAGCTCGCCCTCCGCACGCCCGGCGGCGGCGTCGATCAGGGCGCAGCCTTCCTGCGCATCGACGGGCGTGGCGACCGCGGCGTCGAGCTTCTTCTGGAAATCCCGGCGGAACCCGCCGAAACGGTCGAGCCACGCTTCGATCCGGTATTCATACCGTCCGAGCCGCTCCAGCGGAAAGGCGCCGCGCCAGCGATCGTTCTCGGTGGGCTCGAGACGCGCGGCGCTCCAGGTATCCTCGTCCAGGGCGCGCCATTGCACGTCGGCGGCGAGGGCCTCGTGACCGTCGGTGAAGATGTCGGCCTCCACCGCCACGGTCTCGCCCACCGTGCGCTTCACCGCGAAGACGCCGCCCTCGACGATGGGGGAGACGTGATCAATCACGACGCGGGGCCAGTTGGCCGCCGCAGCCGCGCTTTGAGCCGCTGTTTCAAGCCCGCCGATGATCGGGCGATCCCGCTCGGCGACAAGCAGGCGAACCTCGCCGGGGGCGAGGTCGCGGAACGGTTCGCCCATCGGGTCGATCTCCTGGAAGGCTGTGAACTCCACGCCGGTCAGCAGGCTGGCGCGATCCAGGGCGGCGGGGCGGTTCAGGGCTGGGTTAATGAGGGCGAGGAGGGCGCGACTGGCGTTGCGCAGGTGAGGCGTATCGCCCCTCAGCAGCGCCGTAACGGTGGCGCCCGGGCCGCCAAGCAATCGCATCTCGCCGCCGTAGGGCGCGAGGGCGCTCGCCTGCGCGTTGGCGCTGCGGATGGCGATGGCGATGTCGTCGGGAACGCCGCCTTCGGCCAGAGCTGCGAAGGTTTCGGGATCGCCGTCCTTCGGGTCCAGCCGCTCCAGTGCGCCAAACTCGAACCCCATGGGCATGAGGAGCCCTGAGCCCGTAGCTGCGGCGAGGGCCAGAACCCGCGTGACGACGGCGGCGCGATCTTCAGGCGCGGTTTGAGCCGAACGGCGCGGACCGAAGGGCGTCTCCACCTCGGCGATCACGGCGATGGAGCGAAGCGCTTCATATCCCTCCACCAGCCATGACGAACGACCGTCCCACCGGGGCAGGGACAAGATCGCTGCGTCGAACCCGACGTCGGTCAAGGCCGCAGCCTCATGCCGGGCTAGACCCTCGGTTTCGGTGATGAAGATCGTCGCGGCATGGGTCTGGCGTATGTCGGCGACCAGGCTGCGCCAGAAGGCTGGCGGCGCCGCACCCGCCCGGACTATTCTGAAGCCGCCCATGCCCGCAAAAATCCACGAGCGAAGGCCCTCGGCCGCCCAAGCCGCGATGACATCGGCGGAGGCCGCATCGTGCAGCCGCGCTCGGGCTTCGCCGTTGGCCGGGGCCGGCTTGCGAGGATCGATAGACCCACCGCCCTCGGCCTCCCGCCGGATCGAGAAAGAGTCCGGGTTGGCTTTGACGAGGGAGTGTTCGGCGTCGAAGCGGTCGAGCGCGAGGTCCATGAGGAGTCGCAGGCTGCGGCTGGCGCAGGCGGATGCTATCGCCCCGAGCGCTGCGGTCGCAGTCAGGCCTTGGCCCAGGCTCGACGCCGCAGGGGAATGATCCACCGGCTGGAACACGTCCCCGGTCTCACCCGTGGCGAAGATTGGCGAGATCAGGATGGTGTCGAAGCCCAGCGCCTTGGCGCGGTCCAGATGCGGTCCGAAAGACTCCACCGCGCCCACCAACCTGTGATGCAGGTAGTAGATGCGGGGCGCCGGCGCCGGCGCCGCAACCTTGGGAGCAGGCGGCGCGAGCGGCTGTTCGGCGGCCTGCGACAGGCGACGAGCGCCGCTAACCGAACTGCGTGGCATTCACATCGTCCTGCATGGGGAGGGATGTCCGACCTGCAGACGGGGCGGGCAGCGAAACGGCGCGCGGAATGTTCCGGCTCGTCGTCGCTTCCAGAGCCTGGACAAAGTCGTTGCGCCAGTGAACAACATCTTCGCTCATCACGCCCTGCATGAGGATTTCCCAGCGGCGGATGCGCTGGTCGAGCGGCATCAGCAGCGCCCGCTTGATGGCGTCCGACATATCCTCGCGGCTATAAGGATTGACGATCAGCGCCTCTTTCATCTGCCGCGCCGCCCCAGCGAAGCGCGACAGGATCAGCACCCCCGGATCGGCGGGGTTCTGGCAGGCGATGAATTCCTTGGCGACGAGGTTCATCCCGTCCCGCAGCGGCGTCACCAGCGCGATCTGCGCCGCACGGTAGATGCCCGTCAGCTCGTCCCGCCCGTAGGAGCGGTTCACGTAGCGGATCGGCGTCCAGTCCACGTTGGCGTAGGCGCCGTTGATCCGTCCGGTGAGGGAATCGAGGCGGGCGCGCAGGTCTTGATAGGTATCCACGTCGTCGCGACTGGTCTGCGCGATCTGCAGCATGGACACCCGCTCGCGGAAGGCCGGATTGTCGTGGAGGAACTGCTCGAACGCCAGGAAGCGCTCCTCCAGCCCCTTGGAATAGTCGATCCGGTCCACCCCCACGATCATGGAGCGGAAGGCGCCGCTGGCGGCCACGAGATTGTAGCTCCGCACCGCCGCGGCCGAACGGGCGATCCGCGTGAGGTTCTCGGCGTCGATGCCGATGGGAAAGGCCTTGGCGGTCATGGTGCGACCGAAGGCGGTGACCCGGCCGTCCTCATGAATTTCGCCGTCCGCCTCGTCCACGATGTAGGCGCGAAAGGCGTTCAGCCAGTCTTCGGTCTGGAACCCCACGAGGTCGTATTCGAACAGGGATTCCACAAGCTCCCGATGCCGGGGCAGGGTCGCCATCAGCTCGCACGCGGGCCAGGGGATGTGCAGGAAGAAGCCGATCCGGTTCTTGACGCCCATGCGCCGAAGGTCTCGCGCCAGCGGGATCAGGTGATAGTCGTGCACCCAGATCAGGTCGTCCGGCTCGATCAACGGCAGCACGCTTTCGGCGAAGCGGGCGTTCACCCGCCGATAGCCTTCGGTGAACGACCGCTCGTAGGCGGTGAGGTCGATGCGGTGGTGGAAAAGCGGCCAGAGGGTCTTGTTGGCGTAGCCGTTGTAATATTCCTGAACGTCCTGCTCCTCGAGGTCGATGGTGGCGACGGTGACGCCGCTCACCTCGCTGAGTTGCGGTTCGGGTCGAAACTCGTCCGTGGTCTGGCCGCTCCAGCCGAACCACACCCCCTTGGATTCCTGCAGGGCGGCGGACAGGGCCATGGTCAGGCCGCCTGCGGTGGCCACGCCGGTGTTCTTTGGCATGGCGACGCGGTTGGAGATGACGATCAGGCGGGACATCTGCTCGCCTCCGTCACCTTGGATCGAGCCGCCCGATCGGCGAGCGCCGCCTCCAGCCAGTCCAACACCGCCGGAACGTCGTCCAGCCGGAAGCGGGCGCCCGTCTCGCGCAAGGCGCCAACAAGCACGCCGAAACCGCCGAGCGCCTTAGCGACGATGAAGCCGGTCTCGTCGGTGAGGTCGTCGCCAACCATGACCGGCGTCGCGGTTTCGAAAGGAGCCTCCGTCATGAAGGCCGCCAAGGCGTCGCCCTTATTCGAGCCGGGGGTGCGCAGTTCCGCCACCATGTCTCCGCGTTGCAGGACAAGGCCTGTCCGGCGTGCGATCGCTTCAGTCAGGGCGACAGCCGCGTCACCCAATGCGGGCGCGTTGCGGTAGTGCAGGGCTACGCTCTGCGGCTTGCGCTCAACCAGCGGCCCTTTCGCTGCATCCGCGAAGGTGCGCAGTTTAGTCTCGACTGCATCGATGGCCGGGTGCGGCGGCTGGCTGACGACCCCGCCGTCCGCGCTCCGGCGCTGCAGGCCGTGGACGCCCGCCGCCGCCGGGACGGAGCGGTCGACGATGCGGTCGATGTCTTCCAGTGTGCGTCCGCTGAGGATGGCCAGCCGCCCGTCGAGCTTCGCGTGAAGCGACTGCAGGAGAGCGGTTCGGCGCGGAGTCGGGCCGACCATCTTGGGACGGCTTTCGAAGGCGGCTAGGGTGCCGTCAAGATCGAGGAAGAGGGCGACGGTCTGCAGGTGAAGTGATGGCGGAGGAGGAAGGTCCTCGTCCGGGACGTGCGAACTTCGCGCCTGCAAATCATACATGCCCCGCTTAACGCGTCCGCCTGCAGATCGGTTCTGTTGCAAAGCATCATTTCTGAAGGCGAGGAGGCATGCTCGCGAAAGCGTGTTCAAGTCGCTCTCAGGGGCGTGGAGATCACCAAGTCCATTCGAACAAGCTGATCCGTTTCGTCTATACGAAGAGGCAGCGGCGATGATCGGCGCGCCCCGCCGCTCAGGATGATCCTTTGAAGCCCCGTTCGATCCTGTCCATTTTTGCTCTGATGTTTGTCGGGGTGGGCGTCGCCTACGCGTCGGCGTCTGTCGCCGTCGCAGCGGATAGCGCGGTCGTCGCCCCGGCGGCGGCGAAAGCGGTCCGGCCCCCGTCCGTGCAACCTCAGCAACAGCCCGCCGCCCTTCCGCCCGCGCAGGCGGCTCCGGTCGCTCCCGTACCACCGCAGCCCGCTCCCGATCCGGTTAAGACCGCCGAAGCCGCATTCGGCGACGACCGCGAAGCCCTGGTTCAGCTACAGAATCAGGCTCAGGCCATCTCGGACGACGGTCGGCTCGCGACCATGGGCAAGCAGGCCGCGGCGGTGCAGGCGACCGCAGAAGGGGTTGTCGCGGCCCGCACCCATGACCTCATCCCCATCGACCAAGCCCTGAAGCGCTTCACGCCGCGCAAGGGGCGGCCCGAGACGGCGGTCCAGCGGCGAGAGCGCGCGCCCTTGTTGGCCAAACGGGCCCCGATCCAGGCCGAAATCGATCGGGCCCAGGCGCTGGCGAGCTTCGCCAACCAGACCTTCAACACCATCGCGGAGCGTCGCCGCGAAGGTTTCAGCGCCCGCGTGCTGCAGCGGACCGACTCGCCGGTCTCCCCCGACTTCTGGACCTCCGTCGCCGGCGCCATCGGCGCAGATGCGGTCCGCCTGACCACCGCCGCGCAAGACGCACAGGCGACAGCCATGGCGGCGCCGGAGCCGAAAGGCGCCTTGAGTCTGGCCTTTGGGCTTTTGATGGCGCTGCTCATCGGATTTCCCGCCCGCCGCTGGCTGGAGCATTTCGGCCGTCGCAAGTCCGCTGAAGCCCGCACCACCAAGGGGTTCACCCAGACGGCTAACGCCCTCTGGATCGCGATGGTGGACACGGGCGCGCCCACGCTCTCAGCCATCGTGCTGCATCTGGCGGCCCGGTGGGGCGGGCTTCTGTCGGACAAGGCCGATTCCATGGCCACTTCCGGCGTGATCGCGGTCGCCTGGGGTGCGGCCGTACTCGCGCTTGGGCGGGTGCTCGCCACCGATCCCGACACCAACCGGCGCCTGCTCGACCTGCCCGATACGACCGCGACCCGCATCCAGGTGCCGCTGTGGATCGTGGCGGTGATCAGCGGGGCGGGTTTCCTCCTGACCCGGCTGAACTATGTGATCGGCGCCAGCGTCTCGGCCACCATCACGGCCAATTGCGTCCTGTCCTTGGCCTATGTGGGCGTCGCCGGGCTGATCCTGGTGAGCTTCGACCGGGGCAAGGGACCTGCATCGGAGCCAAAGTCCGGGGAGCCAGAAACCGGCGACGACAACGCCGAGGTCAACCAGCCGATCTGGACCCTCATCTCCCTCAGCCTCAGCGCCGCCATCGTGGTCACCATCGGGGCGGTCCTGTCGGGCTACACGACGCTGGCGGCCCTGATCTCGGGGCAGATATTCTGGTTCAGCATGCTGGCGGCGCTGACCTATCTGGTCGTGCGCTTCGTGGACACGCTCTGCGGGGCCCTGTTCAACCGGCAGGGTTGGGCGGGCAAGACACTGATGGCCCTGTTCGGCCTGCACGTCGCCACCGTCAACCAGCTCGGTCTGCTCCTGTCTGCGGGTCTGCAGCTGATGGTGCTGCTGGCTGCGATCGGGCTCGCGCTGACGCCGTTCGGAGCCAGCGGCAACCTGCTGCTGGGGCATTTCAGCAAGTTCGCCGACGGCATCCACGTGGGCTCGGCCACCATCTCGCTGACCGCCATCGGGGCAGGCTTGGCCAGCCTCGCCGTGGGTCTGGGGCTGGTGCATCTGGTGCGGGGCTGGATCGTCAAGCGCTACCTGCCGGTGACAGGCTGGGACGCGGGCATTCGCAACTCGGTCGCCACCGGCGTCGGCTACATCGGTGCGGGGCTGACCTTCCTCTGGGCGCTGGCCGCCATGGGGCTGGGCTTTCAGCAGATCGCGCTCGTGGCCAGCGCGCTCTCGGTCGGCGTCGGCTTTGGTTTGCAGCAGGTGGTGCAGAACCTCGCCGCCGGGATCATCCTCCTGATCGAACGCCCGGTGAAGGTGGGCGACTGGGTCGCCGTCGACGGGGTGGAGGGCGACGTCCGTCGCATCAGCGTGCGCGCCACCGAGATCGTGACCTCCGACCGCTCCACCGTGATCGTGCCCAACTCCGACCTCATCACCAAGCAGGTGCAGAACAAGACCCTGCGCGACCCGCTGGGTCGGGTGCAGCTCCAACTCCCCATCGCCAGGGCGGCGGACGTGAGGAAGGCGATTGAACTGATCCTGGAGGTGGCGAAGACGCGCGACGACATCCTGAAGGCGCCCGCCCCCGCCGTCTATGTGGACTCAGTCGCCGCCGGCGGAGCGGTGACCTTCAACTGCCTCTTCTTCGTGGATACGCCCCGCCACGTCTCCCGGATCAGAAGCGACCTCTACCTCCAGCTCCTCGACGCGCTGCAGGCGGGCGAGGTGGCGCTTTAGAAGCGCCTAGCTCAGCTCGGCGGCCTCTCCGAGCTTGGCGAGTTCGGCCTTCCGTTCGCGGCGGCGGCGGGTGAGGATGTGCTCGGTGTAGCCGTTCGGCTGGGTCCGGCCTTCGAAGACCAAGTCCTTCGCCGCCTGGAAGGCGATGCTGGCCTCGGGATCGGGGCTCATGGGCTGGTAGAGCGGGTCCGCGCCGTTCTGCTCGTCCACCACCTTGGCCATGCGGGTCAGGGTCTCGCCCACCTGAACCTCCGTGCAGACGCCGTGATGCAGCCAGTTGGCGATGTGCTGGCTGGAGATGCGGAGCGTCGCCCGATCTTCCATCAGGCCCACGTCGTGGATGTCCGGCACCTTGGAGCAGCCGACCCCCTGGTCGATCCAGCGCACCACATAGCCGAGGATGCCTTGGGCGTTGTTGTCGAGCTCCTGCTGCACATCGGCGGGACTCCAGTTGGATTGCGCCAGCGGGGGGGTGAGAAGATCGTCGAGGCCGGTCGGCGGGCTCCTGCCCATGGAGGCCTGCACGGCGGCCACGTCCACGTCATGGTAGTGAAGCGCGTGCAGGACGGCGGCGGTGGGGGAGGGGACCCAGGCGGTGTTGGCGCCCGCCTTCGGATGGCCGACTTTCGTTTCCAGCATCGACTTCATCATGTCCGGCGCCGCCCACATGCCCTTGCCGATCTGGGCGTGGCCGGGGAAGCCGGCGGCCAGGCCAATCTCCACGTTGCGCTTCTCGTAGGCGGGCAGCCACGGCTCGGCCTTGATGGCGTCCTTGCGCGCGACGGGACCCGCTTCCATGGCGGTGTGGATCTCGTCGCCGGTGCGGTCGAGGAAGCCGGTGTTGATGAAGACGATCCGTTCCCGTGCCGCATGAATGCAGGCGGCCAGGTTGGCGCTGGTGCGCCGCTCCTCGTCCATCACCCCCAGCTTGACGGTGTTTCGGGCGAGACCCAGCGCGTCTTCCACGAGGTCGAACAGGCGGACGGCGAGGGCGACCTCGTCGGGGCCATGCATCTTGGGCTTCACCACATAGACCGAGCCTGCGGGGCTGTTCATGCGCTTGCCATTCAGGTCGTGCAGGGCGGCTGTGACGGTGATCAAGGCGTCCACGGCGGTCTCGTACACGGGCTCGCCATTGTAGCGCACCATGTCGGTCAGCATGTGATGCCCGACGTTGCGGACCAGCATAAGGCTGCGGCCGCGCAGGCTGATTTCGCCGCCGTCCGGGGCTGTGTAGAGGCGGTCCTCGTCCAGGCGCCGGGTTTCGGTGCGCCCGCCCTTGGAGAAGCTGGCGGAAAGGTCGCCGCGCATCAGGCCGAGCCAGTTGCGATAGACATCCGCCTTGTCCTCGGCGTCCACGGCGGCGACCGAGTCCTCGCAGTCCTGGATGGCGGTGAGGGCGGCTTCCATCAGGACATCGGAGACGCCCGCCGCGTCGGTCTTGCCGATGGAATGGCTGCGGTCGATCTGGATTTCCAAATGCAGGCCGTTATGGGTCAGGAGCACCCCGTCGGGCGCCGCCGCCGTCCCGCGCCAGCCGGCGAACTGGCCGGGGTCGGCGAGCGCGCTTTGCTTTTCGTCAGCCAGACGAACGACGAGCCCCCCGTCCACAATGGTGTAGGCGGTCGCGTCGGCGTGCGAGCCTTCGGCGAGTGGTGCAACTCGGTCCAGGAGCTTGCGGGCGAAAGCGATGACGCCCGCGCCGCGCTCGGGATCGTAGCCCTTCACGCCTGTGGGCGGGGCGATGGCGTCGGTGCCGTAGAGGGCGTCGTAGAGGCGGCCCCAGCGCGCGTTGGCGGCGTTCAGGGCGTAGCGGCCGTTGGAGACCGGCACCACCAGCTGCGGCCCGGCCAGCTCGGCGATCTCGGGATCCACGTCGCCGGTCGTGATGTGGAAGGGCGAGGGTTCGGGCAGCAAATAGCCTATTTCGCGCAGGAACGCTTCCTCTTCGGCCACGTCGAAGGGCTTGCCCCGGCGCTCCAGCCACCAGCCGTCGATCTTCGCCTGAAGTTCGTCGCGGCGCGCCAGGAGGGCGGCGTTGCGCGGGGTGAAGTCCGCGAGGATGGTCTCCAGCGCGCGCCAGAAGGCGGCGGCGTCCACGCCGGAATCCGCCAGCAATTCCTTTTCCACAAAGGCGTGCAGGATGTCTTCGACGGAGAGGGTCTTGCTGATGTCCATGCGCGTCACGGGCTCTCGAAAAGGCGGGTCGGGGCCCGCCGCATCGACGCCGCGCCCCGTTCATCGAACGCCTTACTGCACGGATGGGCAGGATTTTGAAGCCCCCATTCGCGCCGCGTGAGTGCGGCGCCGCATGATCAGCTGTCGGAAAAGCCGAACGGGGCCGAGGTGCGGCGAAGGTCGTCGGGCAGGATCTGGCGCCCGATCGGGGGGGCTGAGCGGGCGGTGCATTCGGTGCGCTGACAGAGGCGACAGGTGACGCCGATGGGGGTGGCGGGTTCCGGCGGACGGTCCTGCGTATAGACCAGCCGGTGGGCGTGCTCGGCGGCGCAGCCCAGCGCGATGGCCCGCTCGATCCTCTGCGCCCCGAACGCCCCGCCCCCCGCCGTGACCGTGCGGGCGATGGAGAAAAAGCGCTGGCCGTCGGGCAGCTCCAGCCACTGGGTGACGATCTCGCGCGGGGTGCGGAACGCCTGATGCACCGACCAGAGCGGACAGCCGCCCCCGTGACGCGCGAACGGAAAGCCCGCCCCGTCCATCCGCTTGGAGACGTTGCCCGCTGGATCGACCCGGATGAAGAAGAAGGGCACGCCTTCCTGCCCCGGCTTCTGCAGGGTGGTTAGGCGGTGGGCGGTCTGCTCGAAGCTGGCGCCGAACTGGCGGGCCAGCGCCTCCACATCGTAGCGCCGCGCCTCCACCGCCCGCGCGAAGGCGGAATAGGGCATCAGGATGGCGGCGGCGGCGTAGCTGGCCAGCGCCCGGCGGGTGAGGCGTTCGCCGCTCTCGGTGGCGAACGCGCCCTGCTTCATCACGGCGTCGACGTCCTTTGCCATGTCGAGATAGGCGACCTGAAGGGCGAGCTGGAAGGTTTGGCTGGCGGCGTCCAGGCCGTCGTCCAAGAGGATCTCCTTCCTGTGCTGGTCAAGGCGCCGCACCGATCCGACCATGACGCTGGAGGGCAGGCGGCGGACCTTGAGCTTGTGGCGCGCCTTCAGGTAGCCGATCAGGCCGTCGTTCTCTCCGATGACCTGGGCAAGACGCTCGGCCGCATCATCGAGGGTGGGGAAGCTGTTGCGCCGGGCGGCGAGGAAGCGGCGGGATTCGGCCACGGGGTCTGACCCGTCCGGGCTCCGGCTTTCGCCCACCGCGCCGCCCTCCACGCCCCGGTCCGCGAGCGCCAGCTGTTCTTCCTGGTAGGCGGTGTAGAGGCGGAATAGCGCTTCGATCACGCCGGGGAAGTTGGCGGCCACGTCGGCGGTCTCCAGCGCGGGCAGGTCGATGTCGGCGAAGATCGGGTCCTTCAGGAGAGCCTGCAGCCGTATCGCCTCGTCGCCCGCCCCCGCGCCCGCCAGGGTCGAGACGTCGAGCTTATAGGTCTGGGCCAGGCGGAGCAGGATTTCGGCGCTGAGGGGCCGGTGGTTCCGTTCCAGCAGCGCTACGTAAGAGGCCGAGATGTCGAGGTCGGCGGCCATGTTGGCCTGCGTCAAGCCGAGATCGCGGCGGATGCGGCGCAGGCTCGGGCCCACGTAGAGGCGGCGTTCGGTGGCCATGGCCCACACTAGCGGATAGGTCGGATCATTACAACTTTACAGAAATTTCCTGTAAAGTTTGACAGCAAGACCGCGAAGTCTCTGCACAAGGCAAAAATCTCAGCCTACCTCACCGGCCAGCTTCAGTGTCGCTTCGAGGAAAAGACCGATGTCCTATCAAGACCACATCATCGAGATGAGCCACCTCATCAAGAGCAACGGCAACCCCTGGGACGGCATCGATGCGGAAGCCGTGGCGCGCATGCGCGTGCAGAACCGTTTCAAGAACGGTCTCGAGATCGCCCGCTACACCGCCGGCATCATGCGCCGCGACATGGCCGCCTACGACGCCGACAGCTCGCAATACACCCAGTCGTTGGGCTGCTGGCACGGCTTCATCGGCCAGCAGAAGCTGATCTCGATCAAGAAGCACTTCGGCACCACCGACCGTAAGTACCTCTACCTCTCCGGCTGGATGGTCGCTGCGCTCCGCTCCGAGTTCGGCCCGCTGCCCGACCAGTCCATGCACGAGAAGACCTCGGTGCCGGCCCTGATCGAAGAGCTCTACACCTTCCTGCGCCAGGCCGACGCCCGCGAGATGGGCGGCATCTTCCGTGAGATCGACGCGGCCCGCGCCGCCGGCGACAAGGCCAAGGAAGAAAAGCTGATCGACTCCATCGACAACTTCCAGACCCACGTTGTGCCGGTGATCGCCGACATCGACGCCGGGTTCGGCAACGCCGAAGCCACCTACCTTCTGGCCAAGAAGATGATCGAAGCCGGCGCTTGCGCCCTGCAGATCGAAAATCAGGTCTCCGACGAGAAGCAGTGCGGCCACCAAGACGGCAAGGTGACCGTGCCTCACGAGGACTTCCTGGCCAAGGTGCGCGCCTGCCGCTACGCCTTCCTCGAACTGGGCGTGGACGACGGCGTCATTGTCACCCGCACCGACAGCCTCGGCGCCGGCCTGACCAAGCAGATCGCCGTTTCCAACACCCCCGGCGACCTTGGCGACCAGTACAACAGCTTCCTCGACTGCGAAGAGATCGCCCCCGCCGACCTGAAGAACGGCGACGTGGTCCTGAACCGCGATGGCAAGCTCCTGCGTCCCAAGCGTCTGCCGTCCAACCTGTTCCAGTTCCGCGAAGGCACGGGCGCGGATCGCTGCGTCCTCGACAGCATCACCTCGCTGCAGAACGGCGCCGACCTGCTCTGGATCGAGACCGAAAAGCCCCACGTGGAGCAGATCGCCTCCATGATGGACAAGGTCCGCGAAGTGATCCCGAACGCCAAGCTGGTCTACAACAACTCGCCGTCCTTCAACTGGACGCTCAACTTCCGCCAGCAGATCTTCGACTCCTACAAGGCGGCCGGCAAGGACGTCTCCCAGTACGACCGCGCCAAGCTGATGAGCGTCGACTATGACAGCACCGAACTGGCGGTCGAGGCCGACGAGCGCATCCGCACCTTCCAGGCGGACGGCGCCAAGCGGGCGGGCATCTTCCACCACCTGATCACCCTGCCGACCTACCACACCGCGGCCCTGTCCACCGACAACCTGGCCAAGGAATACTTCGGCTCGCAGGGCATGCTCGGCTATGTGGCCCAGGTGCAGCGCAAGGAGATCCGCGAAGGCATCGCCTGCGTCCGTCACCAGAACATGTCGGGCTCTGATCTCGGCGACGACCACAAGGAATACTTCGCCGGCGAAGCGGCCCTAAAGGCCGGCGGCGTCCACAACACGATGAATCAGTTCGCATAAACACGAACCGGCTCATCTGAGCGAGCGATGGAGCGGTCCGGGGCGTGAGCCTTGGGCCGCTCTTTTCGTTTTTGCGCCCTTTGTTCGGCGCCGTCTTACCGTCTGCGCGTTAAGGCGGCGGAAGTCGGTCCTCCTCACATCGCGAGCCTCCCATGCCCAAGCACAAAGTTGCGGACATCATCGTCGACACACTGCAGAAGGCGGGGGTGCAGCGGTGCTACGGCGTGGTGGGCGACACGCTGAACCACGTCACCGACGCCATCCGCCGCAGCGAGATCGAGTGGGTGCATATGCGCCACGAGGAGGCGGGCGCGCTGGCGGCCGGGGCGGAAGCCTACATGACCGGCGGCCTCACCGCCTGCGCCGGCAGCTGCGGGCCGGGCAGCCTGCACTTCATCAACGGCATCTTCGAGAGCCACCGCAATCGCGCCCCCGTGGTGCTGATCGCCAGCCAAGTGAACTCCAACGAGCTCGGCATCGACTTTCCGCAGGAGGTGGACTTCGCGCCGATCTACAAGACCTGCAGCGTCTTCTGCGAAAGCATCCTCAATCCGACCGAAGCGCGTCGCCTGACCACCCTGGCGGCGCAGGCGGCCCTGACCAAGCGCGGCGTCGCCGTCCTGATCGTGCCGGGCGACATCAGCGCCATCGAGGTGGAGGACGGCCCGGCCTACAGCGTCCATGTCCCCAAACCCGTGACCCGCCCGAGCGACGCCGAGCTCGACAGCATCGCCGCCATCCTGAACGCGGGCGGCGACATCGCCGTTTACGCCGGGGCGGGCTGCGAGGGCGCGCGCGATCAGGTGATCCGCTTCTGCGAGACGGTGAAGGCGCCCATGGCCCACACCTCCCGCGCCAAGGACTTCGTCGAGCACGATAATCCCTACAACGTCGGCATGACCGGCATCTTCGGCTCCAAGGCCGGCCATCACGCCGTCACCGAATGCGACACGCTTGTGCTGCTCGGCTGCGACTTCGCTTGGCGGCAGTTCTATCCGAAGAAGGCCAGGGTCATCCAGATCGACATCGATCCCACCCACCTCGGACGACGCCATCCGGTGGACATCGGCGTGGTGGGCGATGTGGGCGCGACGCTGGACGCGCTTCTGCCCCGCCTGCGCGGCCAGGACTCCCGCAAGTTCCTCGACACGCGCCTCCATGACCACGATGCGGTGCTGAAGGACCAGCTGCACCAGGAACGGGCGGGCAAGGACGGCCTGATCCACCCCCAGCAGCTGACCCACCTGATCGACAAGCACGCCGCGCCGGACGCCCTCTTCACCGCCGACGGCGGCAGCCCGATGGTGTGGCTGCTGCGGCACGTCCGCACCAACGGCCTTCGCCGCACGCTGATCAGCCTGCTCCACGGCACCATGGCCAACGCCATGCCCCAGGCGCTGGGCCTGAAGAAGGCTTTCCCTGACCGGCAGGTGATCTCCCTCAGCGGTGACGGCGGCATCGCCATGCTGCTGGGCGACCTCCTCACCGCCGTGCAGGAAGATATCCCCATCAAAGTGGTGGTCTACAACAACGGCACCCTCGGCTTCGTGGAGCTGGAGATGAAGGTCGAGGGCATGCTGAACGCCTACACCGATCTGGAGAACCCAGACTTCGCCCGCCTCGCCGAGGTGATCGGCTTCAAGGGGTGGCGGGTGGACCGCAATGAGGATCTGGAGGCGGCGGTCATCGCCTTCCTCGCCCATCCGGGGCCGGCGCTGCTGGACGTGAAGGTCAACCGCACCGAGCTCGTGATGCCGCCCCAGATCGAGGCTGCGCAGGTGATCGGCACGGCGCTCTATTCGGCCAAGGCGATCCTGGGCGGCCGGGCCGGCGACGTGGTCGATCTCGTGGAGAGCAACTTCCTGAAGTAGCGGGCTCGCCAATCCGGCGGGCCGGGGTCAGTTCGGGGCGTCGGCCTCGAACAGGGTGCGCAGTTCCGCGGCGGCTTCGGCGCTGGTCTGCACCAGCTTGACCTCGTCGTTGTAGAAGCTGTGCTGGTCGATCAGCATCTGTTCGTCCCGCTCGCGGAAGGTGGCGACGGTGCGGCGGGCCTCTGCGTCGCTGAAATCGAGCCCCTTCAGCACCAGTTCGGTCAGCCTCAGGCTCGAGAAAAAGGTCTCCCGCACCAGATCGTCCACGCCCGCGTCCATCAGAAGGTGGGCGACCCGGCGGTTGCGCGCCCGCGCCATCACCTTCACGCCGGGGAAGTGGTCGCGCGCCAGCTCCGCCACCTTCACCACATCGGCGGGATCGGGCAGGGCGATTACGATCACCTTCGCCTTGTCCGCGCCCACGGCCTGCAAAAGGTCGAGCCGGGTGGAGTCGCCGAAGTAGGCCAGATAGCCGTAGCGGCGCACCTGCTCAACATTGTCGGGCTCGGAATCCAGCGCATTGAAGGCGATGCCGCGGGTCAGCAGGATTCGCCCCACGATCTGGCCGAACCTTCCGAAGCCGCAGATCACCACCGGCGCCGGCTTGGCCTCGCTGGCGTTGGAGTGGGGCGTGGGCTTGGAGGCTTTCAGGAGCCACGGCATCAGCCGGTTCTCGGAGACGGCGAAGAGGATCGGGCTGACGAGCATGGAGAGGGCGACGATCAGCGTGGCCTTGTCCGACACCGGTTTGGCGATGGCGCCGACCGCCAGCGCTGCGCCGAACAGCACGAAGGCGAACTCGCTGCCCTGCGGGATCGCCAGGGCGAAGCGGACGGCGCTGGCCGTGCTCTGTCCGCGAAGGCGGCCGAGCCCGTAGGCGATCGCCGCCTTGCCTGCGACCAGGGCGATGACGCCGGCGAGGATGACCAGCGGCTGCTGCAGCGCGAGGGCGATGTTGGCCGACATGCCCACGGACATGAAGAAGAAGCCAAGGAGCAGCCCCTCGAACGGCTCCACGTCGGCCTGCAGCTCGTGCCGGTATTCGGATTCGGCCAGCACCACTCCTGCGGCGAAGGCGCCGAGCGACAGGGGCAGGCCCGCCGCGCCCGCCACCGCCGCGCCCGCCAGCACAATCAGGAGGGCGGTGGCGGTGAATAGCTCCCGCGTCTTGGTGCCGCCGATGGCCTTGAACACGGGGCGCAGGAGGTAGCGCCCGGCCAGGAGGATGGCGCCGATGGCGGCCACCACCTTGACGATGGAGATCCAGATCGGCGTCGTGCTGTGCTGTCCCGCCAGGATCGGCACCAGGGCGATGAGGGGAATGGAGGCGAGGTCCTGAAACAGCAGCACCGAGAAGCTGTCCCGGCCTGACGCGAGGGTCAGGATGCCGCGCTCGGACAGGAGCGGCAAGACGATGGCGGTGGACGAGAGGGCGAGGCCAAAGCCGACGATGGCGGCGCCCGCCCACGGCACGCCCATCAGGTGCGCGGCGACGGAGAAGACGGCGCCTGTCGCCAGCATCTGCGCCGAACCGAGGCCGAACACTGATTTCCGCATGGACCAGATGCGGGTCAGGCGCAGCTCCAGCCCGATGATGAAGAGCAGCATCAGGACGCCGAGCTCGCTGATGTCGGAGATGCTGGCCACGTCGGTCACGAGCCGCAGGCCGGACGGTCCGATCAGCACGCCCGCCACGAGGTAGCCGAGGATGCTGCCGACGCCGAGCCTGCGGGACAGGGACACCAGCACGACGGCGGCGGTGAGGAGGATGACGATCGTCAGGAGCATGAGGCGCTCACCTTCGCACACGGGCGCGGAGCGACCCAGCCCTGTCGCGCCTTGAAAGCGGCGGCGTCAGGTTTTGCCTTGCGGGGCGCGGCGGAGAGGCGGACGATGCGGTCAAAACAAGGGAAACGACCATGGACCTCGCGACCGCCGCCAACGCCTCCGACATCTCGACGGGCACCCCGGACCTCCTCGCCGTCCTTGACGGCGGGGTCCTGACCCTGACGCTGAATCGGCCCGATGCGCGTAACGCCATGAGCGACGCCATGAACCAGGCGCTGGGCCAGCAGCTGGCCTGGGCGGAGCTGGAGCCTGTCGTGAAGTGCATCGTGCTCACCGGGGCCGGCAAGGGCTTCTGCGCCGGGGGCGACGTGAAAGGCATGGCGGAGCGGAACGACGGGTCAGGCCGCTCGGTGACGCTCGACGAAGCGATCCATCGTCAGCGGGTGAACCAGCGCGCCACGGCGGGCAAGCTCTTCAAGATGCCCAAGCCGACGCTGGCGGCCCTGCCCGGCGCCGCGGCGGGCGCAGGCCTCGCCTTGGCCCTGGCCTGCGACCTGCGGATCATGGCGCGCACCGCCTTCATGACCACCGCTTTCGCCCGCGTGGGCTTCTCCGGCGATTATGGGGGCACCTACTTCCTGACCCAGCTGGTCGGTTCGGCCAAGGCGCGGGAACTCTACTTCCTGTCCGAACGGGTCACGGCGGAGGAAGCGCTGCAGCTGGGCCTCACCAACTGGGTCTGCGAGCCGGAGGACCTGCAGGCCAAGGCGCAGGAGATCGCCCATCGCCTCGCCTCGGGGCCGACCGTGGCCTACCGATACATGAAGGAGAACCTCAACCGCGCCATGACCGGGGATGTGGACGACTGCCTCGATCTGGAGGCGACCCACCACGTCCACTGCGCCGCCACCGAGGATCACAAGGCGGCGACGCGGGCCTTCGTCGAGAAGCGCGAACCCGTATTCCAAGGCCGCTGAGATGCGCCTTCGCCAGATCGCCCTGGTGGCGACAGACCTCACCGCCGCCCATGCCGACATCGCCGCCGTGCTCAGCCTCGACTACGCCTATGACGATCCCGGCGTCGGCAAGTACGGGCTGAAGAATGCGGTCTTCCCCATCGGCGACACCTTCCTGGAAGTGGTCTCGCCCAAGGCTGAAGGCACGACGGCGGGGCGGCTTCTGGAGAAGCGCGGCGGCGACGGCGGCTACATGGTGATCCTGCAGGTGGACGATCTGGCCGGCGCCCGGGCGCGGGTCGAGGCCGCCGGTGCGCGGATCGCCGACAAGTTCGACGGGGACGGCGTCGCCTTCACCCATATCCATCCCAAGGACGTGGGCGGCGCCATCCTCTCGCTCGACTACATGCACCCGAAGGCGCGCTGGGACTGGGGCGGCCCGGACTGGGCGTCGCATGTGCGCACCGACGTTTCTTCAGCCATCGTCGGGGCGGAGCTGCAGGCGGAGGATCCGGCCCGCATGGCGGCGCGCTGGGCCGAGGTGCTCGGGCGACCAGCGAAGGGCGAGGGCGTGCACTGGCGCATCGCTTTGGACGACAGCGAGATTCGTTTCGTTCCGATCGCTGACGGTCGCGGCGAGGGGCTCGGCGCGTTCGACGTGGCGGTCCATGACGTCGCAGCGGTGACGGCCGCCGCTGCTGCGCGCGGCCTCGTGGACGCTGACGGCGCAGTCATCCTCGCGGGAACGCGGGTGCGCTTGATCGAGCGCTGACACCCTGTCGACGCTCAGCCTAGGTGCGATGGGGAATGATCACCCGCATGGTCTCGTAGCCCTTGACGAAGGTGGAGTAGGACCGCTTCGGCTCGCTCACCACCTCGATTGTGGGAAAACGCTTCAGGATTTCTTCCCAGATCACCATCAGCTGCAGTTCGGCCAGGCGGTTGCCGACGCAGCGATGGATGCCGAACCCGAACGACAGGTGCTGGCGGGGGCGTTCGCGGTCGATGATGTAGGCGTTGGGATTGTCGATCACCGTGTCGTCGCGGTTGCCCGAGACGTACCACATGACAACCTTGTCGCCCTTGCGGATCAGCTTGCCGCCGAGCTCCACGTCCTGGGTGGCGAGGCGGCGCATGTGCGCCAGCGGCGTCTGCCAACGGATGGTCTCTGACACCATCGACGGGATCAGTGACGGGTTCTCGCGCAGCTTTCTGTACTGGTCCGGGTTCTGGTTCAGGGCCAGCACCGAGCCGGTGATGGTGTTGCGGGTGGTGTCGTTGCCGCCCACGGTCAGGAGCACGATGTTGCCGAAATACTCCCGCGGCGACATGTTCCGCGTCTCGGCTCCGTGCGCCAGCATGGAGATCAGGTCGGCGGAGGGCTCGGCGTTCACTCGCTGGTTCCACAGGCCGGTGAAATAGGCGTGGTATTCCATGAAGATCGCCATCTTCTGCTCGATGGTGTCGATCAGGCCGTGGCCGGGGATCGCGGTCACCACGTCTGACCAGTAGGTCAGCTTGCGGCGATCCTCCTGCGGCATGTCGAACAGGGTCGCCAGGGTCATGGCGGTCAGCTCCATGGAGACCTTGTCCACCCAGTCGAACTCTTCGCCGATGGGGAGAGCGTCGAGGATGGCCACCACCCGCTCGCGGATAAGGGGCTCCAGCCGCTGCAGGTTGATGGGCGACACGGCGGGGCTGACGGTCTTGCGCTGCGCGTCGTGCTTGGGCGGGTCCATGGCGATGAACATGGGCAGGGGTCCGTCGCCCTGGTCCTGGGTGGTGATGGTGATTCCGCCTTCGGAGGAGAACATGGCGTGGTTGGTGTCCACCGCCATGATGTCGTTGAACTTGGTGATCGACCAGTAGGGGCCATAGTCGCTGTCGGCGGAGAAATGCACCGGGTCCTCGGCGCGCAGGCGCTCGAAGTAGGGCCACATGGCGTCCTGCTGAAAGAGGGCGGGCTGGGCCGGGTTCACGTCGGCCAGCGGCAGGGAATAGGCGGTGGACCGATGGTCCCGTCCAAGATCAACCGAACCGTCGCTCATGATGCATTCCTCCCTTATCGTTGGGGCATCTTAACACTGTTCGATCCGATGTTCGATCCCGGAAATGAAGGCGCTTACGGGCCATATTTCGGCCGATGGATGAGGGTCCAATATATCGCAGCTGCAATAAAAATCACTGGCGCCGACGAACGGCTTCGCGCGTTGATGCAGCTTGGCGTTATTGAGGCGTTGGGCGAGTTGAGCATGTGTTTGCAAACCGTCGCACCAGTCGCCATCTCGAGCCGGGCGCGGAGCACCACCTGATGACCGATCTAGCCACCTACCTTCCGATCAGGCTCACGCCCGATTCCACACGAACGGTGATCCGGCCCTTCAGCGTCGAGGATCCTGCAGCCTTCGCCGTCAAGGATCACACGCGGGCTCAGCGGATCGTGGATCGGATCATGACCCTCGACGAAGCGACGCTCGATGCGGAATACGCGCTTGTCTCCAGGTCCCTCGACGAACGGCATCGCAACGTCGAGGACGTGCTGATCAGCCGCTTCGAGGACCTCGAAGGTCTGGACATCGATCGCTCCAAGGCGAGCCGCGTTCAGGCGCTCCTGATCGGCGCCTACTTCAGCGAGGAATTCTCGTTCGAATCCGCCGCCCTGTTCAACCCCATCGTCGTGCCGCACCCCGACCAGTCCGGCGTCGCGACCGGCGACACCCGGTTCGTGCTGTCGCTGCGCGGAATCGGCGAAGGTCACATCTCCTCGCTCACCTTTCGGACCGGGACGTGGAAAGCGGACGGAAGCGTTACGGTGGACAAGCTCGGCCCGCATGCGCTTGGCCCCACGGTCGACCGATCCAAAGGGTCGGATGGCCAGGAGATCGTGAAGCTATCGTGGGACGACGATGCAGTCATCTCCGACGCGGTGCTTTACCCCTTCATGCCCAGCCAGGGGCGGGGGATCGAGGATGTCCGCCTCGTGCAGTTCATCGACGACGACGGGGTGAAGGACTACCGCGCCACATACACCGCCTTCAACGGCACCGACGTGCGCCAGGGCATGCTGCACACCGCCGATTTCAAGGCCATCGAGGCGCGAGGCGTCCAGGGCGAGATGTACAGCGGCAAGGGCATGGCGCTGTTTCCGCGCAAGATCGACGGTCGCTATTTCATGCTGGGCCGGCAGGACAACGAGAACATCTGGCTCCTGTCCTCCGACGATCCCTATACCTGGAATGGCGGCCAGAAGATCATAGAACCCAAATTCCCCTGGGAGTTCGTGCAGATGGGCAACTGCGGCTCGCCCATCGAGCTCGACGAGGGTTGGCTGGTGCTGACCCACGGGGTGGGGGTGGTGCGCAACTACTGCGTCGGCGCGGCCCTCCTCGACAAGAAGGATCCTTCGAAGCTTCTCGCTCGGCTGAGCCAGCCCCTGCTGGAGCCGACCGACCAGCAGCGCGATGGCTATGTGCCCAATGTGGTCTACAGCTGCGGCGCCATGCTTCGGGACCGGACCCTGCTTCTGCCCTACGGCGAGGCAGACAACTTCGCCGCCTTCGCCACGATGCAGGTCGACGCCCTCCTGTCGGCGATGAGCTAGAGTCTGATCGGTTCGCCTTGAACCGTAAATCTTGCTCTAGGCGATCGCTTCGATCTTCCGCTTTGATCGGAGACGCTGCAGGCGCACGACGATCACCATCGCCATGATGGTGGATACGGAGGCGGCGGCGACCAGGATGTAGCTCATCAGATTCAGCCAGATCAGGATGGCCAGAAGGTATAGCCCGTCGTCGAGGTCGAAGCCCCAGCGACCCGCATAGGCCTTCTGTCCTGTGCCGAGGAGTTTTTGGTAGACCTCCCCCGTCACCCAGCAGA
>Ga0302311_10000941_pt1 | contig 34962 bp, 56 predicted proteins | sample III_Palsa_N1_3_FD_200449 | JGI IMG/M metagenome (GOLD analysis project Ga0302311, IMG submission 200449) | Peat permafrost microbial communities from Stordalen Mire near Abisko, Sweden - III_Palsa_N1_3 | ecosystem: Environmental > Terrestrial > Soil > Palsa > Peat permafrost | place: Sweden... | reverse complement strand
CCGCACCGTAGCGCCCAGACGCGGTAGCCGCACCGTAGCCCCCAGACGCGGTAGCCGCACCAGAGTACCCAGACGCGGTAGCCGCACCAGAGTACCCAGACGCGGTAGCCGCACCGTAGCCCCCAGACGCGGTAGCCGCACCAGAGTACCCAGACGCGGTAGCCGCACCAGAGTACCCAGACGCGGTAGCCGCACCAGAGTACCCAGACGCGGTAGCCGCACCGTAGCGCCCAGACGCGGTAGCCGCACCAGACTCAACCTCGGCAGCAACCGCCGCGTTCGCCTTCGCAGACGACGCACCAGCAACCTTCTTCGAGTTCGAGAACACGAAATCGACTTGCGCTTTGATCAGCGCAGGCAGTTCAATGCGGGCACCGATCTTGATCTTCCGACCCGCGACCTTCGAGTCGGACTCTTTACCGTCCGCAACATCTTCAAGCTCCACCAGGTGAAACACGGACTTGTTGGCCGGGTAGTAGCGGAGGACATCCAACGGCATTGTGACGGCATGGAAACCGGTCTTGCAGAGAACAGCAGGGTCAACCTGCTCATACGTTTCGCCTTCCTTGTACTGGAAGCCACGGCATTGCATGTTCTGGTCGAAGCCTTTGTAGGCGACCAGCGGGGGAGTTTTCTTCGGGGAAGTCATGATCTGCTTTCAGTGGGGTTGGTAGTCGAAGATGGGGAGAATGATGCGGTCCGTCCAACCCCAAATCAGGAGGGCGACGAACATGGCGATCAGGACGAGTGCGAGGACACGACCGACCTGCTCACCGAACGTGTAGTAGTGGTCTGCCTTGAACCAGCGAGATACGCGCCTCACTGTTCGGCCTTTCGCTCGAGCGCTTCACGGTGCATCGCGCGGGCCACGAAGACGATGCAGGCAACAGTGACCGCAGCAGCCATCACAGCCAGCAAGGCAAGAGGCGTCGTATCCATCACGAAACCTCCGCGAACTCGGCGGTGGGCACAAAGTTGGTGACCCCGTCCGCGACATCCAGGAACACGGTGTCGTCGTGGATCTCCAAACCGGGAACACCGAGTTCGATGCCTTTCTCAGCCCACCGTTGAATCTCCGACAGGGGTGCCTCCACTTGGACGGTGCCGAGCCAGGGGCGACCGTTCAGCAGGACACTCATGCGCGTCTCCGATCAACGGAAGCAGTCCAGAGGACCAGCACGGGGACGGCGACGCAGAAGATGGCGAGGATGATGACGGCGATCATGCGAGCACCCACACGGCTTCGAAGAAGTTGTGACGGTTAAGGCGACGCTCATCCGTCATAACCAGCTTGCCGAGATTGGCGAGGTCGGATTTCCGTTTGATCGGTGTCGCCTCGAGCGCTTCCGGCCAACCCTGAGCGGCTTGGTTGTCCCGGTAGATGATCGCGAGCTGATCGCTGGTCAAACCTTCCGGGTGGTCACGGAAGATACCGAGGATGACCTCATGCATCTCCGACAGTTTCTTCTCCTGCGATTTCGCAGCATCCCGGGATGTGTCGGGGTCGCCACGGTGAGACAGGGAATCAAGGTCAAAAGCGGCGGTTGTCGTCATTTCTCCACCTCGATGCCGCGATCCTTGAGCGCGCGAGCGAGGCGTTTCGCTGAGACCGGCACGAGCTTGCCGAAGAACTTCGTGCCGGATGCCCCGGGAACCATACGGTTGAACTCGGCACGTTCCTCGAGTGGCGTTCCGACCTTCGGCACGCGGACGAACTTCTCGCCGGATGCCTTGCGTGCTTTACGATTGGCTGTAGCCATTTGGACGTATCTCCTTTTGGTTCTGGGCCTCGTTCGCGCGAGGCCCACTTTCTTTTGTGGGGGAGTGATGCTGCCCACCGGGCGGGTTAGCCGCGGTGAGGGGGGTCACGCGGCGACCGGTGGGCAGCGGCCTGTTCGGGTTCAGGCGGCTTCGGGGCTCGGGTTGAGTGGATGCGCGAGCGCTTCAACCTCGGCGCGGCTGTAACGGCGGTGACCGGACGGCAGACGCAGCGGGGTGAGGTCGCCGCGGGCATCCATGCGGGTAACGGTCTTGGTGCTGACGCCCAATTCGGCGGCAACTTCGGCCGGACGCAGCCAGTCTGTTTTGTCCTGATTAGTCTCTATTGCCATAACAGAAACGATAGGACAAAAAGGACTAATCTGTCAAATCTTTTATGCGGCGCGTCGTAAACGTGTCGCCTGAGAAGCGCGAGACATGTCCTCACGGTCCACATGGACGTAGATAGCTGTCGTCGTCGGCGAGGCGTGGCCGAGGAATTCCTGCGCTAACCGCAGATCGAAACCGGTGTTCCGGTAGACGGATGTGCCGGCGCGATGCCGAAGGGCGTGAGTGTTCAAACCGGTGAGAGCTCGGACGTGACGCCACACCGTCGAGGGCGCGACGGGCTCGTGGACGCGGCCGGGAAAGTAGAAGCCCCACCTGGCGGTTGTGACTTCGAGCGTGCGAAGTACCTCGAGCAGTTCATCCTCTAAATGGACGGTGCGGATGGTGCCGCCCTTCCCTGTGACGGTGAGCCATTCGCCGTCACGGTCCGCTGTGCGCAGACCCGCGATTTCGGCTACCCGCAGACCGCCCTCAGCGCCCAGACGGAGCATGGCTTCCTCCGGCAGCGACGAGTTGCTGATGCCCTCCAGGATGGTGTCGTCTGTTGCGATGCGTGAGGGTCGGCGTGGGACTCGCACGCGCATGAGATCCAGCGCGACATTCGATTCAAGTTGCCCCGCCGAGACGGCCCATTTGTAGAAGCCGCGCAGTGTGGAGACGATCGTCTGCTTCGTGTTCGGTGTCCAGTCGGGATTCGAATCGAGGTAGTCGTACAGGTCGTCTATGCCGGCCGCGCGCAAATCATGGGCGGATGCGAACTTGCGTATCCAGAACATGCGTAGTCGCACTGTGGTTGGTGCGAAGCGGCGGGATAGAAACGTTTCGTAGAGCGTCAGCATTGGCGGGTTCCCCTGATCGGGAGGAACGTTAGCGGCCTGATGCAGGTAGGCGACAGGCCTCATTTCGGGGACCTATCCGGCCTTACGGGAGCGGTAATAATCTAGGTCGGCTACTGAGTCCGGGCGATCGTTTGCAAGTAATCCAAACGTTATTTTGCTGGGAGTTTCCGAAGAACCGTTATCGGGGCCGTCTGGGTTGCTGGTCTCGCCGTAGAGAAACGCGACGGTTGTGCGGAGCGCGCGGGCGAGTGCCACCACTTCGCCGGTGGTCCACTTCCGTTTGCCCTTGAGGCGCTTGGCAATGCTGGATTGGTCTACGCCGAGCTGCTCGCCTAGGGCTATTTGTGTGATTCCTCGACGCCACATGAGCATGTGCGCCTTCTCGCCGATCTCGGCGTCCCAGTTGATCTCGACTGGATTAGTCTCTGCTGAACTCATGTAGGACAATTTAGGACATATTGGGACGGGGTACAACACCCACATTTTGGGGTACAAAAGCGTGAAACCGTTTCGGGCACCGCTACGAAGTGCCGTAGCCGTCCCGAGGGATGCTCGCTATGCTCTCGCTCATGGGGTTGGTGACGATCAGACAGAAGCAGACACTCCTCGGCTACGCCTTCGTCATCTTGATCGTGCTCGGAGTCATCGGGCTGTCAATCAGATTCTGGTACGTCACGATCCCGTTGGTGATGGCGCTCGTGGTCATCGCGGTCAGCGTTCGAACCCGACGAAATAAGCCGCAGGCGCCGCAGCATGTCCATGTTGAGCGCGTCGCCGCTGTGGTCCCGCGACCGCCCAACGAGACAACACTCGATCTCGTCATCGCAGCATCCCGACTCGTTGTGGATGCACGCTACGCGTCCGACTCGTACCTGCAGAGAAAATTGCGAATCCCGTTCGTCGAAGCGCAGGAACTCATGGGACGGCTCGAAACTGCTGGTGTTGTCGGGAAAGCAGAAGGCATCCACGCACGCGTCGTGCTCATCACCCGTGAACAACTCGACACCGTCATCGAAGGAATGCGCACCCAACGGTAACGACGAATAACGCCCCGCCCTCCGAAGAGAGCGGGGCGTTTCGTTTGTTCTAGTGCAGGCAGGTGACCATGCAGACGATGATCGCGGTGACGATGAGCACCTGCCGGACGAGCGGTGCGAGGATCACGAGGCGTTAATCGCAGCCACCAGCGCGGCAGCCTGCGTCTTCACATTCTCGGGCGCGGCATCGGTGATGAGCACAAGCCACAGGGACGAGTACTTCTCCATGAACGGGCGGTTCGCCTGCACCTCTGAACCCCACGTGCCGAGGCCCGTGTTCTCGCCGTCGTCGTTGCATCCGAGGACTTCGTGACCGCCCTCAACCTGTGAGCGTGAACCGGTGACGACAGACCATTTGCGGGTCGGGAACTGGTCCTGCGCCGAGTAAGGCAAGTTCAGGGACACACCCACAGCAACGCCTTCGTCGGCGAGGTTCAGGGCCGCGCGGAGAGCGTTGAAGTCGCCGAGCTTGATGACACCGTAAGCGACGAGCTCGTGCTTCACACCCGCTGCGTCGACGATGCCGTGCTTCTGCCAGTACTTCGCGGCTGCAACAGGGTCGAGTCCCTGGTCGGTGTTCGGCTTACCGGGGACGTAACCACCGATCGTTGAGTACAGCTTGATCGCTTCCGCTTTGGTGAACTTCGCCGTACCGGTGATAACGATGATGGCATGGAGCATCATCGCGACCACACAGTCACCGATCGAATCGTTCGCGAGCATCCCGGTCGGCTTACGCTTCGTCCCCACAAACCCGGCCGGCGTGGGTGGGAGCGCGAACTTTGCTGCGTCGATGATCAGCGAGTCCAGCGAGCTCGGGTCGAACAGCGCCGTCAGGGGGAAACGCTTACGTGCGCTGCCCGCAATGTAGACGGGGACCAGAGACGATCCGAGCATCCACGCTTCGACCTTCGGCCATCTCTTCCCTAGAGCGACCGCGAGCTGGTGGTAACCGATACCGATCAGCGCAGCCAGACCAAGGGTGATGGTATCGCGGGTGATGCCGAACGCTCCGAGCGCGCCAAGCCACCCATTGAGTGGAGTGAAGTAGTTCAGGAGAGCGGTTATGACGAAGCCGGCGATCGCCGGAAACGCGGTACGAGTCCAAGGGGGGTTCATGATGCTCCTAGCTGCATTGATATGTCGGGTTGATGGGATCGAAAGAGTCCGTGCGGGTGCACGAGTGGGTGACGCCGAGATCGTCGACGTACGTCCACGACAGGGGCGGTTGGCCGTCAGCGCCATCGGTACCGTCGACACCGTCCGCGCCGGCGGGCCCCGGTGTGGTGGAGGCTGGGCCCGTCGCACCGGTAGCGCCGATACAAGACCCGGACACGGTCTGCGTGTCACCGTTCGTGTACAGGAACGCCCAAGTCCCATCCGAGTTGCATTGCACCGACTCGATACCGACACCGTCCGAACCGGACGCCCCCGTGGCACCGGCGGAACCGGACGCGCCTGGTGTGCCGGTTGGTCCGGGGAGTGGTGCGATGTCTTCCGGTTTCGTCTCGTTCGTTTTCGCACCCGTCGCCGCGAGCTGCTTGTAGACAGCCGAGTACTTTCCGAGCAGCGAGTTGTACGACTGCGCATCGTTCGTGCGGGTGGTTTGGATGATGGACTGCAGGTTCGAGATCCGTTGCGCCTCGACCACATGCAAAGTCACATCAGCTGTGAGGCCGGCGACGAGGAGCACCACGAGGGCGATGATCAGACCGAGAGCACCGCGGGGACGCCAAGGGGTTTTCGTCAATGCGTCACCACCAGATGGGATGCTGCTTCGATCGCGAAGACGATGAGCGCCACGACCCCGCCGCCAACGATCGTGAAGCCGCCGATGACGAAGCCGTAGAACCATTTCGACCTCTTGGCTGTCTGCGCATCCTGCACAGCGCTTGTCGCTTCGGTGAGTTTGTCCACACGGGCGTCGAGGCGTGCGACCTCGAAAGCGGCGTCTTTGATGACGTCCCCGAATTTGTCGCTGATGTTCTTCTGGTTCAGGTCGTAGATGGTGATGGGGACATATTTTTTGTCCGCGTCATCGAGTTTCTTTTCGATCTGGTCCAGTCGGTACAGGACGAGCGGAATCCCACCCTTAGGCTCGTCGTCGGTCATCAGCTAGCGGGTGCGACGATCGCTGCTCGAGCTGCCGCACCGTTCTGAGCAGGTGTGGGGATCTGCTTCGCGAGTGCTGCGAGATCGTTGCCGACAGCCACACCGAGGGCGGTGAGGTCCGTGCCCTTCGCAAGAGACGAAAGGTCTGGGGTTGGGATGGTGATGCCTGCGGCGACTGTCTGTCCGAGCGCGGTGATCTGCGCAGCCGAGAGGGTCGTCGCCGGGTTCTGCGCATTGATCAGGCCGATCGCGTTCTGCATGCCTACCGAGGAGATCGGTGTGACCGCGAGAGCGTTCACGTCGGCGATCCCGTTGATGGCCGCGACGAGCTGCTTTTGCGCGAGGTTCGTCCCTGCATCAGCCGAGAAAACGAACGACAGGGGTAAACCGATATACGCCCACGTATTCAGTAGGGGTGCGTCGTTCGCTGCAAGGATTGTGTATGCCATGTCGTCCTCCGGGATTGGGGTTACACCGCCGCCAGAGAAGGCGGACAGGTTCGGGATAGCGCCGGCGTAGTCCTCAGACGCGCCAACGAACTTGGAGCCCTTCTTCCGGGCCAGATAATCGCGGACCGTTCCAAGTCCGAGGTACGGTGCCCACTCGACGGTGAGCGTCGCGGTCGCCCAGAAGACGAGAGCGTCGAGACCTTGGCCCGACACGACCATGCCGACATGGCCCGCGGGAACGCCCGACAGTGAGATCCAGACGAAACGCCCCGGCATGATGTCGTTGACGTTCACCGGTTCGAACACGGCCGAGTTCGCCATGACATACATGGCGGTGGTGATGTTGCCTTTGGGTCCCCAGTTCTTCGTGAACGAAGCATTGAAGTCCCACATGCACCGGGCGCACCCATCCAGCCAGGACGTGTGTGTCGGTGTTTCAGGATTCGCGAGCGCCCACGCGTGGGCGGCATCTTCAAGGGTGGGCATGTCGCCGCCTTCGGGGTCAGATCGGCTGTAGCATTGAAGGATGGACCGGAAATCGGAAGCTCTTGCCCCACTTGTGGTGACAGCGCAGATGATGGCCGCTCGGCCCGCAAACATCCGGTACGCCCGTAAATCCGGGGCTAAGTGGGCTGAAATTGCGGATGCGCTCGGAATGTCTCAGTCGCAGGTGATTGAACTGTCGAAGAAATAGTTCCGGAAATCGGAACAAAGTCAGTCGATTGGGTGTACAGTTCTGTTCATGGACGAACTCACCGAGTACCCGCAGAACGCAGTAGTCAAGCGCACCCACCGTGGACTCAAAATCACGCTCGGGTCGATCGCCGCTGTCGCGGTCATCGTTGCTGGTGTGTTCATCGCCGCGCCGATGATCGCCACCGCGCAGCAGACCGCGCACATCGCAGCGTTGGCGAAAGCGCAAGCCGACGTTCCTGCCGCACCGTTGGGGGATGCGACCACCGCTGACGAGCAGACCACCCTCGACCAGTCAGATGCGGATGGTGCTCAAGCGATCGTCACCGAGCAGCGGGTCGAGGCCGCAGCGGCCGCCGAACTCGCCGCACAGCAGGCCGCTGCGGCACAAGCCGCTGTGCAGGCAGCCGAAGCAGCCAAGGACCACCACACCGCTTCGACGAACGATCAGGGTCTTCCCGCTGGCGCTGTTCCGCCCGATGTTCCCGGAACGGACGAACCGGACTCCACAGCATGCGCGTCAAGCGCTCTGACATGGAACGGCACGGAGTCCGTCTGCGACTAAAGTCCAGCCGCTCTCAGTCGGCGCTCGTGATCTTGCACGAGTGGAATTAACGCTAGGGCCAGTCGTTCGTATTTGATACCGAGCGGTTTGCCTTCCTCGTCGTAATCAACGAGCCAGTAAAGCCCGAGCGCCTCTACGTCCTCGGCCATTACGCCCCACTCGAGTGCGGCAGCATCCCCGAGCTCTTCCACAGCGGCTTTGTACCGGAACGTGAAGACTTCCAGCGCGAGGGCTGCCTCCTTCACATCGGGAGCGGTCTCGATTTCCTGCTTGAATTGCCGAGACGAGGGAACGTACCCCATTGCGCCCGAAACGTTGATGTACTGGATTTTGTACGCGCCCGTGCTCACCAGGTTGTTATAGACGCCGGTGCTGTTGACACCCCCGGGGAAGTTGCCTGTGTTGCCGTTCACACTTCCCGTGGCGTTGACGTTACCGCCGGCGTCAACGTCCGTGCCGGCTGTGACGGTGGTCCCAGCGGTGACTGTCGTACCAGCACTGACGGCGCCGGCCGAACTCAGCGTCCCGGGGACGCTGATGGAGCCGGTGACAACAAGGGAGCCGTCAACTTTCAGGGTGCCACCGTTGCCGATCTCCGAAGCGCCGAGGGTGCGGGCTGCAGCGTTCTCACGGACGGTGCGTTTGATGTCCGCGAGGTCACGGTTGACCCAGTCGCGTCCCTTCGGGCGTTGCTTCCCCGGGTTGGTCATACCGAACCCCCTGCGATGATCGGTGTGACGGTGGGGGTGGCGGACAACTGCAGATCCCAGCCGATCGCCCGGGACACACCGGTGAAGCCGCCAGGGAAACCGGGAACGGTGTCGTGACCGTTGGCGTCGAGACCACCGATCTGGAATCCGATGTCGTCACCCAGATTCCAGTCAACACCGAGTTTCGGTGCACTGTTGAGGTCGGCGACCATCGCTATTGTTTCGGTTCCTCCGGTGAGTTGCGCAAGCTCACCCATCGCGAAGGAGTTCAGTGTCGGGATGTCGGTGGTGGTTGTTGCGGGGCTGACACGCCATTCGAACCGGGGACGCAGAGGGTCGGTGACGGATTGGTGTGCGGACTGAGGGCGGGTGGCTCCCTGCCCGGACGAGGTCGCCATCACATCCGTTGCGCCTTTACCGGAGGTGTAGTCGGTGAGGTTGGAGAACGCTGTCAGACAGCCGGGCATGTCGAAGGTGGCGTTTGGGGAAAGCCCGGGGGTGGCGGCTGCGCCGAGCCGGTCGCCGATGTAGAAGACGGGGGTGATGCGTTCCGGGTTGTGCTGCCACTCCCACCCGATGGTCCACTCAGGGCCACCCTGCAGAGCGGCGATGGCTTGCACGACGGAGTAGATGGTTTTGTCGTCGGTGTCCAAGTAGGCGAGGGTGCGTGCTGTCCCGGAACCGGCACCGTTGACGTATTGGACACGGATCGGAATACCAGCACCGACAATGTATTTCGTGATCAGGTAGGAAACAATGTCGTTCTGACCCATGGCTGTGAACGTTTCATTGCCGATGTACAGCCGGTCAAGGTACCCCTCGAGGGTGACGAGTGAGAGGGCGACTTCGTCGGATTCGCTGGGGTCGGAGCTGATCACCATGCCGCCCCAGACGGGCAGGTTGTCTTGCAGCAGGATCAGGTTCGCGGCGCCGGGGAGGACGGCGCGCTGCCAGTTCACCGGCGCTGTCGGTAACGGCAGGTACGCGGCGAGGGTGTCGTATTGGCCCATCGTTGACTGCAGGGTGAGATCCTCACCGTTCTCGCCGTTCAGGTCGGGGAGGTCGGCGAGAACATTGCCGGTGAGGACTTCCACAGCCACCCAGGACAGGACGGGCATTTACCAGCCGATCGCGGTGAAGTAGTACACGACGGTCTGCCCGGATGCGGTGCCCGGTACGACAGCCTGGAACAGTGCAGTGGTGAGCGAGTCGCTGTTCAGCACCGGAGCCACCGATGAGCCGTTGCCCGCGGTGAGTTGCAGCGACGCGACACCGTTCGGGAACGCGAAGGGAAATGTGAAGTTCGGGAGAACACCGGACGCACCGGTCACTGCGGACACGCGACCTGTCTGGATAATCGGCTGTGCGGTTGCGGGCATCGCCGATGTTTTGCCACTCGCCGCCTGGATGAGCGGTGCGACCTTCCACCATGCCGGCGTGGATGCTGCCGCATTCCACCAGTACAGGCCGTTGTTCGTCGCCACGGGATCGGCGATGACCTCAGCCATCATCCCCGGCAACCCCACAGTTGGCAGCAGCGCGTAAGTGGCGCAGGGAAGGACACCGCCCGCCGCAACCGAATACGACGGTGTCCAGTTGACCGTGGGTGACCCGCCACCGGAGGCGGGGACGTTGATGGTGCACAGCCGGAACGACCGTGCCGTAAGCGCAGGTGCGGTTGCGGTACCCACCGCGTAAACGATCGCGATACCGGGGGTTGAGGTGCCATCCGACTGGGATGGGTCGGAAACTTGCACATCGAGAGCGTCAATCCGTGCCGTACCACCAGCAGCCGTCATCGAACCCGTCTGGGCGGTGTCGAACGAGAACGGGTACGGCCCAGCGATCGCCGCTGCTTCCCCATCAATCACACCCGAGAACGGGTTCACCGTCCATGTCGTCGTCGTCGCAGTGACAGTCGTCGACGGTGTACCAGGTCGCACACCGGAAAGAGCACCCAAAGGTCGCGTGGAGGCACCCATCTGGAAACCGATGCCGAAGAACTGACGCAACGCCTGCCCAACGAACGAGGGCGCACCTGCGACAGCATCAACCCAACCCAGACGAGCAGCCATAAGAGTCTCCTATTTCCAAGCCGGTGTGGCTGTGACGGTGAGCTGCGACGCAGCATTGAAAGCGGACGCGGCGAACGCCCACACGTTCACGCCAGGGTCGAACTGTGACCAACCCCGCGACGTGATGTAGCTCGAGCGGGATGCTTGGTCGTTGCCCAACGCGGTCCGCTTATCCATGTCGATCGTCAACCACTCACCCACCCCCAGTGAGAGCGAGCTCGAGAACACCAGTGAGGAACCGACAGCACCCGAATGGGTGATCACAGGTCCGGTGCAGGGTCCGTCGATCCGCAGTTTGACGGGTCCTTCTTCGTTGCCGGGGTTGGTCAACGTGACCTGCCCGGAAACGATGGTGGAAGTGATCGCGAACGGCACCGTGATCGGCAGGACAAGACCACCCGTCGACGCCGGCAGCAAGGTCACACCAGTGAGCGGTGTGCCAAGTTTCCGGGGGTCTACAGCGACCACCTGAATCGAGAAAGCAGCGATCAGGTTGGTGATCTTCGGGGTGAGCGTCTCACCCTGCTTACGGACCGTCGTCGACCGAGTGAAACCATTCTCAGTAACGCTCAGCACGAATCCAGCGTTCGTGACAGCCGTCAACAGGTTATCGATCGAGGAATTCAGCAACGATGGCGACGGCGCGGTTATGGTCCCAGCGATCGTCATCGTGCGAAACACATTGAACGCGTCCCCAGCCCACGCACCCGACTGTCGCGGTTTCTGCGTTGGCGACAGGGTCGAAGCGGGCTCACCCCATCCGGTGAAACCATCGGGGTTGACTCTCCAAAGAACACCGTTGCCATCAACGGAGTTGAGCGTAAGCAGACCGCCAAGAGAAATGGTGGTACTGCCGCTGATTGTCACCTAAGCCCCCAATAGCGAAAGACGACGAATACCGTCCTGGACAGCGGCTTGCGGGTCCGACTGCGTGATGATCTGCCAGTGATGGTGAACCTGCTTCCCGCTAACAGATGAAAGCGCAGCAGCCGGATTCGCATTGAATGCTTTGAGAAAGGGTCGAGCTTGACCAGCCGAGGAAGCCTTGATGACTTCCTCCCCGCGCGAAAGACGCACAAGATTGGAATCGGAGGTCGAAGACCCAGCACCACCGACCGTTCCACCGGCCGCATGCGCTTCAACCCCGTTCGCCCACTTGATCGTGAGAGCCCCAGTAGACGCATCGACATGCACCGTCTTAGTCGTCTCAAGTGCATCGAATTGGGCTTGAAGTGCTGCGACCTTCGCTGCGGCAGCGGACGTGTCCGCGTCCAGCTTCGTCGGCGGGACTTTCAGATTCGCGACGTCATAAAGCTGGTTTATGTATGCCTGAACTCCAGCAGTGAGATCCCCTTGTGCTTGCAGCTGGTTTTCGAGCGCAGTTTTCGAAGCCTCGTACGAGGCAACCGCATCTTTCGATGAACCTGTCTGTTTGCCGATCGCTTCTGCTGCTGCCTGCGCAGCGGATACCTGCGACTCAAGCGCCTGCTGGTTGGCAACAGCCGCTGCCGTCGTGCCATCGATGACCTTGCCATTTTGCTTAAACGAGTCTGACAGGGCGTTGTTCGCAGCAGCGACACCGGTCTGCGCTTGGGCGACATCAAGCGACCCGCCATTGAGGAGAGTGAAAGCATTGGTGAGGAGCGTGGCCGCATCGTTCTCGAGTTGCAATTGCAGGGTCGTCGCGGCCGCCTGCGCTGCTGTCTTCTGGTTCGCGGTCACCGCGCCTTCGTAGGCAGAAACCGATGTGCCGTACTGCTGCGCCAGATCATCCTGCGCTTGCAGTTGCTCGCGAGTACTGATTGTTGCGCCGCCCTGTGCGCGCTGCAAATCGTTGTACGCCTTGATGGCTGCCTGAATGGCGGTGGCGTTGTCCTCGATCGCATCCTTGGCCGCGTGATACGCCACAGACGCATCTGCTTGCGCCCCGATTCCGAGCATGTCGCTGTTAGTAGCGCTTTTGGATGCCTTGTCATGAGCTTCTAAAGCGTTCGCGCCCGCAAGAATCTGCGCATTGACTTGCTTACGTGCTGCGGCATCGCCCAGGGCCGCGTCGACAGCTTTGTTCGTTGCAACTCCGAGCTTGTCAAGAATCGCGAGTGAGCCACTGTCCTGCAGATTCTTAGCGAGCTGGAGTTTGACATTCTGCCCGATGACGCCATTGTCTGCTTCTACCGCTGACGCGTAGCTTGCGACTGCGTTTGTAGCGGATTCCGTTGTGGCGAGGGATACGCCGAGAATTGCGACCAATGCCGAGACTCCGGCGATCACGAGACCGATCGGACCGAGAGAGGCTTGTTCTGCCACACCAAGTCCTGTGACGGCTTCGGTAACTGTCTGGATCAAGGGTGTGACCGACCCGAATAGTTTGAATGCCGTGTATCCGGCAGTAGCACCCGCAACTACGATTGCGAATCCGGGACCGAAACCGGAAAGGAAATCGAGGACGTTCGCGATGATGTTCAGGAACTGCACCATCGCCGTCCCCGCGGGAGCTAATGCTTCGACAATGTTCAATGCCGAGGTAGCGAGATTTCCGAGCAGGGAAGCGACCTGAGGCAGCGATCGCTCTGCATATGCGGCGAACTTTTGCAGACCGCCATCCGAAGTCCACTTCTCGAACCCGAGCGCCAAAGCACCGACGTACATACCTGCCTGCACGAACAAAGGGTTCAGCACCCGAAGCGACGCAACGGCGCCTGTGAGGGCGGCGTTACCAGTTCCGCCGAGGATGCCGGCGAACGCACTGACCTCGGAGTTCAGTTGTGGCATTGCGCCTTGCAGGGTTGCGAGTGCCCAGTTGAATGAGCCGAGCATCTTCGTGGCCGCAGTCTGCGAGAGCTCGTCAAGATCGCTTTTGAGCGCCTGAACACCAGCCGAGTATTCGCGACCTGTCTCCGTGCCCTCAGCCATAGCGTTCTTGATTCCGAGCACTGCAAGGACACCAACGACACCCATGCTGAGAAGACCGCCCCCGACTGCGGCAGAGTATGCAGCGAGTGGCCCTAGAAGCGGGATTAGCGCAGCGACAGCGGCCACAATTGCGCTGATGCGCTTGAAGCCTTCGTTTTTGATGTCGTTTCCACGGTTTTCTTCTTCATCTTCGACGCCTTCGCTAGCTGCGAGCGCATCGGTGACGGCAAGTAGTTTCATGCGCGCCGCCGCCAACGAATCGTCGGCGGCAATCGCTTTCTCCGCAGCAGCATCAGAACGTTCGGTTGCCTGCTGTAGTGCGAACTCAGCGGCTGCGACCTGATAATCGGTGCGACCGCGCGCATTCTGTACGTCGTTGAGTCGCATCTGCGCGAGAATTGCCCGCTGCGTTGCCGCATCCGACGCCGCATTTGTGGCCTGCAGTTTCTTCTCGGCAGCATTAACCGATTCGAGAGCTGCGATTGCGTCCGCGACAGACGCTTTGACCTTGATGGTGGGGTCGAGCGCTTCAAACTCCTTTGCTCGCGCCTCAGCAGCGTCAAGCCGTGTGTTGAGGTCTGAGTCGTCGAGTTTTAACTGCCCGACGATGGAACCGACTGTGGTGGGACCATCAGCCATTGGGCACCTCCGGTTCATCGTCTGAGAAGTAATGGGCGAGCGGAGTGTCCGTGGCGAGGAACATGCGGATGCGTGCGCTGAACCAGCGCCAGGTCACAGAAGGCCAGATCGGCTCAAGATCGACGCCAAGTATCTGGTGGAAGCAGTACTCGACCAGCGACCACTGTTCGGCAATCTGCGCCCAAGAGACCGAGGGGCCAGCTTTGCCTGCTAACTCTTTTGGGAGGTTGTAGCCTTCGTAGAACCCTGTGACGGGATCTTTTTCGCCCCACCCGTACTGCTCGAGCGCCGCGAGGCCCGATTCAGGTTCTTGCTCACGTAGGACGTCAGTGCTTTTGGGTCGCCGTTCGTCTCCCACATGATCTCTGCCGCCGCACGTCCTGACTTGAACTCAGCGAGAGCGGTGATCGCGGCGCGGGAAACTGCTGTTTCGGGTACGTTATCGGCAAGCATTTCGTCATACGCCGAGCCGAGAAACACACGCTTGAATTCGTCATCTGACCATGTCTCCTCGGCGCCGCTTTTGAGCACACCGGAAAACCGGAGCCCATCAGCTGCCCCAAGCGGGGGGATTGTGTAGTTCTTGCCGTTTATCGGCAAAACGAGAGGGTCAGCGAAAACGGCGAAGTCTTTGAACGGCATCGTGGGGATTCTTTTCTTCGGGGATCTTTTGGGGATGGACCCGGCCCGCGCTGATCCCCATCACGCGCGGGCCGGGAGTTGGTTACTACGTGGTGCGGGTGTAGTTGAATGCTGTGGATGCGCCAGTCGCGTTCGTGACAATGACCGGGGTCGTTCCTGCGGCGCCAGCCGGAAGAACGGCAATGATCTGGTTGTCGTTGATGAACGAGAACGAGGTGGCGTTCGTGCCGTTGAATTTCACACCCGTGGTTGCGACCACGCCTGTGAAGAACGAGCCGAAGATCGTGACGGCACCGCCAGCACCGATGCCGGAGGGGGTAATCGATGTGATGACAGGCACCACTGCGACGCTGTACGGGTTGGTGATCGAGGCGAAGGTGCCGTCAGCGGTGAAGGTGACGGTGATTTCTTCGACGTCCGCGACACCTGTTTTGGAAGGCTCCCACTCCACGAGGCCATACCCGCCGTAAGCATCTGCGGCGCCGTTCTTGTCGAACCAGCGGAAGTAAATACGTGCTGATGCGCCGAACTGGAAGCGAGTCGCCCGGATCAGCTCCTGACCTGGGTCGTACACGCCGCCGTTCACGGGGCGAAGGAATTTGGCGACAATCTTCGGGCCGATCATCGTCTTCTCGAACGCGTTTACACCGTTGGTGTCGTACGTGTCCGCGCCGACGATAGTCGGGTTCTCGGAAGGGTTCAGGTCATCGACGCCCTTGACGTTCAGCCAAGTTGCATTGTCGACAGATACCTGCAGTTGGTACTTGCGGGCGAGTGCCACGGTCATGATTGCCTCCTCAGGCGTTGGGGCATGGTGATGAGCCCCAAACCACGGAGGGTGTGGGGTTTTGGACGCATCCGGTTAGATGCGGTCTGTGGAGGGGATCATGATGGGCGAGAGGTTGTCGCCGGGAAACCGCAGTCGAGGTAGTACTTGTCGACGCGTTCTATTCGAGTTGACTGGTCTTGACCCATGGGGATGACGTTGTTTCGGTTCATCTGTTCCACAGTGACTGAGCCGAGCACGAGACTGACGGAACCGTGAAACAGGGAGAAGAAACTGTCGGCTAGGTCATCAACGTCGAGGTTGTTATTCGGTGCGCCACGGAAGGCGAACTGCACCATGACAAGGCCCTGGGGTACGTTGACGACGTCCGTGAGCGGGACTGCGTTGATGACCGCGCACCGGTCAGGTGAGACAGGCATGATGTTCATGACAATTGCGGTTTCGCCGGCCAAGTAGTTGCTGCCATCAGATCTGTACACGCCGAGTCCTGCATTTGCGGCCATGGTCGCGAGCCCGGTCTTTAGGTCTCGCATCGCACCCATTAGCCATCTCCGTATAGTGCTTCGTCCATGACTTTGAAGATGTTGTCGGCTTCCTGCACCATGGGGCGCTCGAGGAAGAAGGATTCACCATGCGTGTGAGTCAGTGGGGCGCCGAATTTCCCGTGCCGGTAATAAACGCCCTCATGCTGGTACAGGGCGTACGGTCCAGGGATGAAGATTTCGCCCATGTCGTCGTAAACGGTGATCCCGATCGAGCCGACAAGGTTGCCTGTCTGCACCGGCACGAGCGGGGTGACAACCGACCGCAAATATTCGAGCCCTCGCGCTAGTGCGATTGGCTTGCGTTCCTCTAAGGCTTCGCGGAATGCATCGAGGTTGAAGGTTCCACGAACAGCCATCGGTTCTCCTAGGTGAGTGAAACCGCGATGTGATCCGGTAATCCGAGTGACCCAGACTCGTGATATTCAATTCCGAGGACACGAGAGACAGCGGTTTTGTAGGTAACGCGTGAGTTCACGGTGAACGCAGCCGCGTTCTCAGGCTCCGTATAGAACGTCGACGATGAGACGACTTGCTCACCATCCGAATCGCGGACAAGTTTCCGGGCACCGTCGTAGAAGCCCACGACGTTCTGCGCGGTCGCGAAAGTGTCCCCGTTCGAGCCGGCCCCTGTAAAGGGTTCTACAGAGACGGTCTGCTGGTAGAACAGGGCGAGCGCCTGCTTGGCGTTCACCCGGTCACCCACGGTTGCGACGGGGTCAACCCAGCATCAGCGAGAATCCGGCGCGCCTCGGGACATATCCCGTTCATGGCATCCGTTTTCGCTAAAGCGGCTTGTGCTGCATCGGCGAAGCCGACACGGCCGGAACCGATCGCGACAGCATCCAGCACACCAGCAACAAGCACACCGCCCGCGTTCGGGTCAATGCCTTCCGAGTTGAGGAATGCCGCCTGGGAGCAGGTGGCATCGTTGAACGCCTGCAGAGTGGGTGTGTCAATCGGGAGACCGGTGGTGTCGGCGTTGAAGAAACAGAGCTCGGTCGCTTCCCTCACCGCGAGGGAAGCAGACCGAAGCAACTGGGCGATGTTCGTTGGAGCGGTCGTCAGTCCTGTCCATGCCAGAAAATCTGCTTGAGCGGCGTAGACGAGGACCATCAGTTACTCCTTGGCAGATTCGGCCTGCTCGGCGTGGATCTCGGCGAGCAGTTTCTTGCGGTTCGCAGCTCTCACGAGCTCGTCATCGGTGAGGACAACACGCGGGTCGGGGACACCGAACAACTGCGGGTTGCGTTTCTTCGCCTCAGCGGCCGTGAGTTCCTTGTACCCGTGAAGGAGGTAGGTGCGGCCAGCGTTGGTGGTTTCCTGCAGGTACGCCTCGAAATGCTCGAGCGTGACCGCGGTGACACCGCCAGCCTCGTTCTCGATGTACTTCGTGGTGTCGTCGCTCACTTAGCGTCCTCGGGGAAGTTGCCGTGCTTGAAATGCGTCTGCCCGTCTTCGGGAACCTTGGACAGGTCCGACTTCACCTCAGGACCGTCCTCGTACCCTGCAGGGACACCTTCGGGGAACTCGACCGGTTCACCGTGCGTGTCCGCCGAGAAACCCTCGATCGGCTTGCCGGGGGTGATGACAGACGGGGTGTCGGGGATCTCGTTGGGGTCTGTTGCCTTTGCCATGATGATTCCTTTCGTTTGAAACGCCTAGCTGGCGCAGAACCCTTCACGCCGTCATATGCGTGAAAGGAACTGTGCTGCCTAGGTGAGTACCTGGAAGCCCTTCGCGTCGCGGAGGATCGAAACACCGTAAAGGGTGTCGATGGTGACCTGCGTGCCGAGGTTGTCGTTGTTGTACGACATCGTCACCCGCAGCACGAGCCCCGAGTTGGGGTCGGTCACAGTTGCCTGCGCTGTGCCTTCACCGGTGGGTGCCTGCGGCAGCGCACGGGACGCGAGGATGATCGCGCCCGGGTCGAATGCGAGGTCGTGGGTGGCGATCGGTGCGGAACCGGTCGTCGGGACAAGCTGCGACTCGTGAAGCTGCAGACCGAAGATGTCCTGCGACACGAGACCGTTGCTGATGTCACCACGGCTCGACGAGTTGTACGCGAAGTAGTTCGACAAGGTCGAGTCCGCGAGGAGCGCCGCCGTGTCCTTCGTCGAGATCAGCATGTGCCGGTTCTGGCGAGGAACAAGGTTGTCGGTGAACTTCTTGTTCACCGCACGCAGAGTTGCAGCGGACAGGTCGGTGCCGGCCGTTCCGAGTGAACCCGAGAAACCCGAGTACAGGGCGATGATGTCGGTTTCCACCTGGGTGGCGATCGCCGCGACCTGCGCGCCGATGTACGACTTCATCAGGTACGGGAGCGCCTGAGCCTTCGCGAAATCCTCCACGAGGATCGTCGCCTCGAAGTGCCTGTTCAGCGTGACCGTGGTCGACGTCGAGGTGGGCACCTGCTTGGTGACCGGGGTGTTCGCGACCTTCGCGTTCGCCGCCAGAACACCCGGGTACGGGATGGACAGAATGTTTCCTACCTCGAACGTGGCAAGGTCGCTGTCACGGGTGACCAGCGGTGCCATGACGTAGTTCGGGCGCAGGATCTCGAGGGCCTCGTTGGCCCAAATGGTTGGGATGAAGGGTGCTGCTGAGGTACCAGTGACGTTAGCCATGCTGGTTCACTTCCTTTACGGGGTGATGCGCGGAGCTCCCGGTTCGGCCTGTGCTGCGAGGATCGCGTCGCGGTTCTCGACGTAGTAGGCGTGATCGGATTGCATCCGTGCTTGCGAATATGTCTTCGGCTGGCCTTGGCCGCCGTTGATGTCCGCGCCACCTGAACGAGCTGCTGTGGTGGTTGAGCCTTTGAATGCGAGTGCTGCCTGCGCGGACGCTTCCATGTCCTCGGCTGTTGCACCGTGGATGAGCTCGGAGGGGACACCGGTTTTACTGGCGATGTCCGCACGGAGAGCGCGTGTTTCGGCTTCGGCAGCTCGTGCCTCGGCCGCTGCGGCGCGGTCCTGTACCTTCTGGAGCTCGGTTTTGTTCGCTTCTTCGAACTCGTCCCACTGCTTGGCCTTCGACTTGAGCGGTCGCAGTTCGCGAAGCTCTTCCTTCTGGGCGGCGAGTGCCTTGACCAGCGGGTGGTCAGCGGGCAGGTTGGTGAGATCGAGCGTTGATGTTTCGGCAGCTGCCTGCTGTGCTTCGGTGGCGGCCGTTTCGGTCGCTGCTGTCTGCTCAGTAGTCGCTTCTGTGGTTTCGGACATTGGTCTGTTGCTCCCATTTCGGGTTTGGTGGGGAACTACGCCGTTTCGGCGCAGGCTTGTGGGCCGCTATTGCGGGGTGGGGAGTTTGATGCGCCCGTTCGACAGGTCGGGTTGCTCGCGGCGTGACTGCCGTTTCAGACCGTGCTCGGCGATATGCGCGCGGAGGTTCGCCTGCTGGCGTCGCACATCCGCGAGAGCATCCGTCTTCACATCCGTGTCGAGGGCGTGCTGGGCGACGAGTTTGTTCTTCCTGATGTCGCGTTCGATCGCACGCTGCTTCTGCGTCGCGTTGTACGCGGCAGCATGCTCAGGCGTCCATTCCTGCACCGGGGGAAGTTTCGTAACCCCGGGAATGACGGCAACCCAGGTGTGCCGGCAGTTCGGATGATGCAGACCAGCAGCGACAGCATCCGCAATGGTCGGTGTGCCGAGCCCATCCGGTGAGATCGCCAACACACGGTTCTGCCAGGGAAGGCACAACGGGCACGGATGCCCATCGTCGGTGACCGTCACATATTTGATGCCCACCGCGGTCATGCGTGCCAGATGGGAAGCGTTGAACGCCCGCAATGACGCTGTGCGGACGGCCATCTCCGTGTATGCGGACAGTGACCAGTTCCGGCCAGCCTTATCGGTGAACCCCGTGATGCCTTTCGACACGAACACCCGCCACGCGACCGCTTGCGCGTGCGCCGGGGTGAAACCGTTGTCGAGGACCTGGCCGATCCCGCCGTGCGGTGCGATCGCCTTGTAGATGTCGTCCGGGAGTCGGGTGAGACGGAAACGGACATCCTGCAACTCGGAGGTGATGTCATCCCGGATTGCCTGCGCGGCACGTTCCGAATGCGGCATCGACAGGTCAAACGGTGTGTCGTCGAACAGACGCTCGAGCGAACTGCCAGGCGGTGGAGGTGGTCCACCAGCAGCGGCAATGGCACCGTCCGCGGCTTTCTCACCCTCACTGACAGCGGCGGTGATCATCTTCTGCACCAGCGGGTTCGTCTGGTACACAAGCCGAGAAACAATGTCGTTGGTGACCCGGCGAATCTGAATCCGCGCCACCTGCTGTGAGGCAAGATCCGGGAAAGTCCGGCGAAGGATCGCGGTGACTCGTTCGAAGATCAGTTGCTGCGCGAGCGCGTAGATGGCGGCGAGTTGGTTCGCGTACCCGTCAGACTCAGGCGTCGGCTCCTGCGGCATCGTCGTCCTCCGGCGTTCCGGTGTCCTCGACACCCTGGATGGCCTTCACATTCACGCCGCCCGTGTTCGAACCGTTGCCAGCGACGGCAGCCCACAGGTTCTTCTCTGACGGGTCAGGCAGCATCGAGTAGTCCTCGCGGATCTGCGCAACCTCCGCTTTGATCTGCACCTCGGTCCAGTCCTCGTGCAGCATCTGCACACGGGTTTCGATCGACGCGGACTCCGACAGGTTGAGGGCCTGCAACGTGTCGGCAAGGATTTTGGGGTCTTGCGCGGCAGCGTCAGCGAACTCGATCTGCGGCATAGCGTCACCGCGGCCGGGACCTGAGAACACGAACTCGTCAACATCCATGAGGGCTGCGAGAATCGTGGACAGTTGCGGACGCCAGTACAGGATCTTCGCCTGCCGGGTCAGGATGGTGAGTTTCTCCCGCGCCGTCACCTCGGTTGCGGTGATCTGCGACGAATCGCCACCAGCGTCACCGAACGACTGCGGTGAGAACCCACACGCGGCGTAGATGCGTGCCAGCAGGTGCACGACCGCGTCCATGTGGTCTTGGGTGCGGATCGAGGGCTGGAAGTACTCGAACGAGGACTCGTTGTCCTTCACCGACGATGGTGCGGTGGTGGCGGGTTCGACGAACACTTCCTGGTCGGCGTTGAACGTTGATCCTGAACCGGTTGTGCCGACCTGCAGGAAACCCTTCGGGACGATCATGCGAGCTTTACCGAGACGGATGTCACGCATCCATGCCGTGTACACCTCATCCAACTGGTCCATGAGGTCTTCGACGCCGAGGTAATCGCTGCGACCGAGCGCGGACGCGCCAGGCAGTTTCCGCCAAGCACCGTTCGGGGCAATGTTCGGAATGTAGACGGCAGTCAGCAGGTCAGAGCCCGTGTCGACACCAGCATCCGAATCGACAACGTCAGCAAGATATTCGGTGTCTGGGTGGTCGGCGAGCGGCTGAACGAAACCAAGACCCTTGGAATCGGGTGCTTCGTACAGGCCGTACTCGATGCGGCCGCGGGAATGGCACTCGAGCAGACGCCACGTCGACTTCGAACCCGCTTTCGGTGCGAGCTCACGCCAGAAGATCACAGATTGGAGGCGGTTCATCCAGAACTGTGGGACAGCGCAATCCGCCGCGACCACATCAAGGAGCGGTTTGTCTGGGACCACGTCGGCGTTCCAGATGACCCGCAAGTACGAACCACCATGAGCGGACGCATACTCGGCTCCGGCGAGCAGGGCGGCGTGTGCAGAGTCGTCGAGGATGTCGCTGAGACGTTCCGTGCTGATCTGTGTGGGTGTTGGCGGTTTCGGCTTGTCACCTTCGACGGGGATCTCGTCGTCCGTTGCCTCAGCATCGGGTTCCTCGAATGACACGTCCGGCATTTGTCCGAACAGGATCTGCGACGACATCCGGGAAACCTCAGCCGCGACCGGGACATGCATTTTCACGGGACGCTGCGACGTCAGACCCGGTGTTGGTGTTCCCCAGAACCGTCTTTTCAACTGCCCCCAGATGGAGGTGGTGACGTTCTGCGGTGACGTGTCCGAGTACAGGCGCGACAGGGTGTCGGTGTCGGAGGTGTACCAGGCGTCGAAGAGTTGGAATGACTCGTATGGGGCTGCGAGGTTCTCGGGCGGCCAGATTGTGAGACCGTTGGCGGGAAGCGGCACAGCAGCCTCCTACAGCTTGATGAAAGGGATGGCGACGGACCCGGTGAGGAAGTGGTCGCCGCTGATCGCGGGTTTGCCGTTAGGGGTGCGAACCAGGTGCGAAACGACGACCTCGTGAGGGGTGATCGTGACGGAGAGGATGTCTCGTGCGACTTCGGTGCTGATGCCGAGCGCTTTCAGGGCGGCGTCGCGGCGTGCGGAGGCGATGGCTTCGGGGAGTTCCATGGGGATGGCCTTAGTTGATGAGTTGACGCCAGACGGTTTCGGTGGTGACGATCGCGTACCGGAAAGCGTCTAACCAGTGGTCGGCGACTTTCACCGGTTTGTCTTCGCCCTTATCGGTCGCTTTCGTGTCCCACGAGTAGCCGGGGATTTCCTGATTCAGCGACGGTGTCCGTGTGGTGGTGAACAGGTGACCGGATGCGAGCAGGGAAGCGACAGTGCCGATGCCGTAGCTGACTGAGTTGTCGGCGTGCCGCAGGTTCCTGACGCCGTCCTCTTGAAGCTGCACTTGGAACGATGCTGCGGCAGGGTCGAGGAACACCCATTCGGGTTCAAGCGCGGTCTTGTACGGCAGGTGCTCGCCTGCGAGCCAGGTTCGGAAACCTTCGGATAGTTGCTGATCAGTGAGACGTGTCGACGTTTGCGCCGGGTTGTGGCCCCACTCATCGACCGCGTACAGTCTGCAGTCGACACGGCGACCGTAATCGTCGAGGACGTCAGCGATACCGAGGATGACGGCTGCGGTGGGGTTCGTGGTGCCGTAGTCGACACCGACCGCGAGGAGCCGGCGCATCGGCGGTAGATCCTGCCATGGGACAACGTGGATGTCTTGATCCCACATCGAGTAAATGGCACCCTCAGCAGCAACCCATTCACCTTGGATGAACCTGCGGTACCAGAGCCCCGTGAACTCGCGTGAGATCGACTCAATGTATTCGGGTGTCAGTGAAGGGTTGTCTTTGAGAGTGAAGTGGAAGCGACGCCAATCCGTCAACTCGGTGATGCGGTCGAGGAAACGGCGTTTCAGCCAGTGCGCCGGATTGTCGGGGTTGGTGGTGCCGAAAAGTTGCGCACCCTTCACCGACATGCGACCAAGCAGTTGGGTGAAGAACTCCTCAGGAATGACGGTGATCTCATCCACATACGCACCAGCGACAGTGAGACCGCGGAGCACCTTCTCCGACTTCGCATCCGAAGCGCCGATGACGTAGACGGTGCGTCCCAGGATGGTGCCGGATGGTGCACCGGCCGTGTAACGGACCTGTGAGGCGACGATGCCGAACAGTGACTCGTCCTGCAATGGTGCGAACACGTTCCGTGCTGCAGTGTCACGGGTGCGGGCGATGACAACGAGTTGGCCGCCCGCGGGTGCGGTGGCGACGAATATCAGGAACCGGATCAGCGACCCGAGCGTTTTGCCGGACCGGATTGATCCTTCCCAAATGCAGACTCGACCATCGGAATCTTTCACCGAATCGAGTTGCGCATCGGAGAGGAAAACGTCTAACCCCGTGTTTTCTGGCACCCAACCGACCTGTCTACTGGTCTGGGCCTTTGACACCGAGCATCGAAGCGATCCCCGTCAACAGTGAAACGGCGGCAGCCTCGCCAGGATTCGAACCCTCAGTCGCCTTCGTGGCCTTATCGAACGCGATCGCCGCCGTCGTCACCGCATTACGGACCACCTCAACAGGTGGCCGGTCGAGAAGATGCTCGTTGTAGTCGTTGTCTTTGCCGCCGAAGTTGTACACCAGATACTCGCCATCAAGCGAATGCAGCAGATCCCGAGCCGCAACAATCATCAGCTGCGCGAGCTCCAAACGGTCAGCAGCCAGATCAATGGTGTGCGCCCGAACAGCGATCGCAGTCTGAGAACGGTCGAACGCGAGCCCGTTGTCCTTCGCCCACCGCGAAACAGTCGACGGCGCAACATTCAGCTTCGCCGCGATCTGCCGGCACGAATGCCCATCATCGAACAGCGCACGAGCTTCATGACCGCGTTTGACGTCGAACGTTGCAGCGGCCATGGTTCACCTCGTTGCACCGTTTCGGCGCGTGTGGAGGCGTTTCGCCTCGTGGTTTGGTTGTTGGTGCGACGTGAGGCTAGACGCGCTCTCTGCTGGGAAACTCGGTGCGTCGTCGGCTTACCGGCGTCTTGACCAACGGGGGTTCGCGATTCGGTGGCCTGCTACCTAGTTGCTGCTGGTCGCCCTTGGTCGGTCCACCGATGCCGAATCGCGAAGAATGTTGAATGCCCGGGACGATTGTGGTCGTCTTCGGGCATAGTAATGCGAAGTGGCTAAAGCATAGCTTCTGGCCTATATAGGTTGCAAGCTATGAAGTGGGTGTGTCATCAGCTGTTCCGGGAACGCAACTCTGTGTTCCCGGAACGTTGCTCATGCGACTTCCTCGTGGGTTTCGATGTCGAAGCGGAGTTCGCGGAGTGCTGAGCGGCCGTGCCAGACGTTCGCGCAGGACCGGCATAGTCCGGTGGCTTTGTCGAGGGTTTCAGCGCCCACGTTGCGGTATTCGATGATCAGGGCACCTATCTGGTCGCCTGTCCTCGGATCGAATGCCCACCGTTCCCCACAGATCGGGCATGGGGAGGTGATTTCGAGGGTCACGGGTGGGTCGAACATCGCGGAGATGTTTCGTGCCCACCCTTCGACGAGTTTGAGGGTGTCGGCTTCCATTGATTCGGTGATCTTGCCGGCGCGGCGGCGGTTCTCGTAGTCGACGTACCATTCCCGGAGGCGTTCCCAGATGTACTTGTGTTCGCGTGGCGCGGGGAGGGCCCTGTGCCAGGTGTTGATCTGCTTCACGATGGCATCCCACATTTCGACTGCTGCGGGGTTGATGGGGAGGAATGAGCTACCGGAGGTTGCACCGTTCTTCCCGTCGTTACCGGTCGCTACAGCGTCGCGGAGCATACGTAGCAGGGGTGCGTGGTCGACGTCGGAGATGCAAGCTATCTCGAGGTCCCCGACCTGCTTCGTTTGCAGGACTTTGGTGATGTGGTTCAGGGTGAGTCGGTCGATTGAGTCCAGGAGGAAGTTGTCGTCTTTCATTCCGAACCCCCAACAGCCAACTGGAGTCGCGTTGCTCGTCGTTTTTTCTTCCCCGGTGGAATCCAGCCTTCGCGTGGGCCTTCGATGGTTGTGCCCATCCGTCTGTGGCGTGTCCGCGATTGGGTGCATGTTTTGCATAGGCAGGTGGGCCATTTGTTGCCTTTGCGGGAGTTGCATCGGACGCACGCTGGTACTTTGTTCCATCCGCTGTCTTCGCCGCCTTTGCTGAGCGGGACGATGTGATCGACGGTGTGATTGTCGCGACCTAGTTTCGCTTTGCAGTAGTGGCATTTCTCGTCGGTCATTCGTTTCCGTCTTTCGTGTTGTCGGGTACTGCCCGGTAAGGGTTGTCGCTGGGAACGAGTTGCAGGTGGATCGAATCGACTGGTCCGCGTTCGTCGAATCCCCAGATCGCGCCTTCGTCCCAGGCGTCGGCTTTCGCTGTTTCGAGGATGTCGATGAGGTCATCGCGGACATGCAGTTTGCCGAGTACGAGATCACCTGAGGTCCACAGTTCGTTGAGTGCGTCCATGATTTTTTCGGCGTCGCTCATGCTGTTTCTCCTTCGCGCGGTTTGTCGGGTTCTGAGGCAGCGCGACCAGCACGCCACACAGCACGCAGACCCGCGTGATGCCAATGCACGTTGGTCCCGCGAGCTTCCTTGGCTGTAGCGATGTAGAGGGTGTCCAACTTGCCGTCGCTGGGTTCGTCTGTTCTGTCTGTCAACTGGGCGATACGATCAGCCGCCTCAGTGAGTAGAACCCATGTGTCGCTTCTACCGTCCGCTCCGGCGCGGTTTTGCAGTTCGGCGATCAGTTCGTCGTCAGTCATCGCTGGCCCCGCTTTCGGATGAAGTCGAGGCAGCCGAGTGCTCGAACTTCAAATCGAGTGCAGCATCAAGTTCCTGAGCGTCTTGCACTCGACCACCGAGACGGTCATAGCGAGACCACGCATCCCGCGCCATCACAAGTTGCTGGCGCAGAAGTTCAACCTCGCCTAATGGCTCAGGGGTAATGGGCGGTATATGCACATCGCCGCAACGCGGACATTCATGTGCGGTCGTCGCCCAGTCGTTTTCAGTCATTTTCGTCTCCTTTGAAGCCCCAGCAAATCGACCATGCGCCCATGCGTTCGACAACATTTCACCTTCGCGTCTCGTCGCCGCAATGTGACCGGGGCCAGCCAGTGCGCACTCTCTAACCGCTGTTTTCAACGTTGGCGGGGTGACGTTCCAAACGACACCCGTCGCCTCTTCATAGACGCGGTACTCTTCTTGGCTCATGACTTAGCAACCTGCGATCAGGTCATCGAGCATTAGCGCGCCATTCGCAACGTCAGCGGCGAGTTCTCGAACGAGTTCCCAGTTCTGCTCCTTGATCGCGGTCGCCATCTTCGCGTTGTGCCACGCAATTTCAGACCACGCTTGTCGTACTGTCATCGCTCGCCAACCGGCTTGATCGCCTTTGCCGCGATTCGCCCACAGTTCGGCGCGCATCTTCACCGCGAACGCATCAACCTCTGGGTATCGTTCGCGTAGCTTCTCATCAGTCGGTTCGCTCATTTGTCCTCTTCCTTCACCGTGTTGGCTACACCCTGCATGTGCGGGTACTTGGAGGGGTCCTGCTCGTACTCGGGCCTCGGGGCAAAGCCCTTGTGCCAGTGGTCTGACCATGACTGACGAACATGACCAACCGGCGTTTCCGCGTCACCCCAAGTCCACGGTGTCGGGTCGAGGTCTTTGGGTGTGTCGGCTACACCCGAAGAACGCGCCACCAGGAGATCGGGCTCAGCGATATCTCCGGCCAGATGCGGGAACCGTTTCGCGTACCGGTCGAGCAGATCGGCTATCTGGTTATGGGTGACACGACGAATGCTGTCGTTCTCGTTGCCCTTGAAGCGTTGCGCTCGCTCACGGAGCATGATCGCTCGGCGGTGAATGATTCGGCGCACATCGTTTACCGAGAATGTCGGTTCGGTGTTGTCTCCTGTGTTGTCGGCACCCGAAGAACGGGCCAACTTGCCCGCATTGAAGACAGCGCGCAGACCAGACGCCAGGACCTGTTCGGGGGTCGCCTTAGTACCAGCACCGCGATAACCCCAATCCGCGATAATCGCTTCTTCGTGAACTTCGATCAATTCGTCGTCGCTCGGTTCGTCATCAATCATTCGAATACTCCATCTTCAAATCGCGCTTCGGTGATCTTTTCACCGGCCGCGATGACCCGATTGATGGCTGATGAACTCAACCGTGATAGGTGCTCCAGCACTTTCGAGAACCGAAATCAGGTGGCCCTCGGTTGGGAACGTGCATCCGTCGCCGTCGTAATGTCCTGGCGCGCAGATCAACTTGCTGCCTGTGTTGTCGGTTTCACGGATGAAACCAGCAGCGATCAGAGCACCCGCGATGCGTTCGGAATAGCGTCGGTTATCTCCGCGATCACGAACGATCGAAACTTCATCGACAGCTTCGGCTATCTGCTGGCGGATCGAATCAACAGACATCAGTGCCAGTCCTTTCCATTTGCCTCGGTCAAACGCTCTTCGGTTGGGATGTAGAAAAGTTCATCGTCATTCGCTTCACCCCAGTCGAACGTTCCGAATGTCGGGTGCGTGATTTCTATCCAGATCGTTCGCTTGTCAGACTTCGGGCTTGCAGCCAGGTTCCATTCGCACCCAGATGCAAGGTAGGCACCAGCGACGGCTAACTGACTTTGCGCGCCGGGAGTGTCCCGATCGCGCCAGTTAGAGACCGGGACTACTCCGCGATGACACAGGTCGATCAGCGTGTCGGTATCTAGGGTGTTCATGGTGTTTGTTTGTCCTTTCCGTCCAACAACCCCGCCGGTCTGAAACCGATATGAAATTCGCGGCCCGAGGGTTGCCACGAAAGTTCAGCTGATGCGAATCCATCACGATGCTCGAATTGGAAACCTGAATCCTGGTTCTGGATCTCGGCTATCTCAGTTGTGCGTCGTTCCTTGGCACGCTCGGCAACTCGAGCTCGGATTCGACGGTTCATGCCGTTGCCTTGCAGAAGCGACAACTGGGCGAACACGCGGGCCACTTCTGACCATTCGCAGCTTCGAACTCTGCACGCTCTCGCTTCCAAGCCCAATGCAGCATGATCGGCAACGTGTCGCGAGTCAGCCAGAAGTAGAAGATCGCTGAAACCGGATACCCGGATGCGTAACCGAGCGCGATGTGGAACAGCCAGTTATTGCGGCCATTGCGTCGTTCCACACCCATGCCGAGGTTCAACCGATCACCCGTGACCTCGCCATGACCACCACCGAATTTCAAATACGGCAGCGTTGTCTTTTCGGTTTCTCTACCAGGAACCAACATCACAACACCACCGACGCAGCTTGAGCGGCCCGAGTGAGCGCCAAACCCTCATCGTTCGACATCCCCCGGACAGTCCAACCAGTGATCCGCTCATGCCTCAACGCCTTCCCCTTCGAGAACAGCATGTGCGCCGCGTCAGGAGTGAACACGTCAAGGTGCGTATCGCCACGCATCCACCCATCAGCGCGACCGTCCGGGTTGAACAGCACCCAACATTCAGGGACCGTCACGATTACGAATCCGTCTCGCTGCACACGACCAATCTGAGGCTCGGGTTGGGCGAGTCCGAACGCAGCAATCCATGCTTCACGCTCCGGCTCCGGGATTCTGCGTTTGACTGTTTCCGCCTCCACCACAGACAACGACGTTTCACTCATAGGTGTTTCCTTTCGGGTAGATGTACTCAACTGCCGAGCCTGTTCAACTCGCGAAACATGCGACCGTAATTACCGTCACCAGGACGCCACTTCAAATCCGGGAAATGCCGCCGCAACGTGTCATAACTGACCCCCACCGAGCGCATCACCTCACGCCGGGAAGCACCATCCTCAAGCAGCGCGCAGGCACGCTCGAGCCTGTCCGTGGTAATCGGTCGTGTCGCGAACGGCGAATCGCTGCGTTGCAGCAAACCCAGACGACCACGCCACCGCTGCACTGTCCGAGCAGTCACACCCATCCGCGCTGCGATCTGCGACGCACTCAGGCCCGACGATTGCAGGGACTTGAACAACTCCGCATCGAACTTCCTCACGATGCCACCGCCTGTGATCGCAGCCAGTCCGCACGCTCGAGCACCGCGGCATCGCACTCAGGACAATCGCCAACCTTCTTCTGGAACAAATGCACCGAGCAAACTCCGGCAGGCTCAGCACCTTCCACCGGGTGTGCATAACTTCGTCCTCGCGGGACCGCATCTTCTTTTGTAGATGTTGAGGTTGATGTTGCTGTTGCACGTTGCTGTTGTAGGCCACTGGTAAACGGCTTCTCGCCGTTACCAATAACGCTGGGTAAACCGGTGGGTAAATACATCTCAGACAGGTGGGTAAGGTCCGTGTCCATCTCCTTCGGATTAGCCGACTGCTGACGCAGAATCGTCTTCACTCCCGGCTTCTCCCACGCCGCCCAATCCGGATTTTCCTTCCGCAGCCGAGCAAGTTCCCAGACGATCGCAGCCCGAATTTTCCGCGACCCAATCGCCCCGTACTCCTTCGACATGGTCACCGCGAGTCTCGGGTTTTTGAGGATCGGATCATGCCGCAGATATGACCGCACAAGGACTTCCTCCGTGTCTTCGTCAATGACGATGAAGAACGCGTAGGCGAGCTCCTGAGCCGCCAGCAAGGTTGCGTGGGTCGGATTCTCCGCGGCGCGCTGTGCGAGCTTCCCAGGACGCCAATCAGTGACCCCGCAGTAGGTGAGTGCGCCGTCGCCGAGCAGTGTCATGTAGAGGTGCTGCGCCGGGACGGTGAGGTTCAGCCAGTCGTCGTCGGACCACATGTCGTGGCGCAGTTGACCGTATTCCTTAGCCATCGGGGAGTGCCTCCTTGACCATGTTCAAAACGGTGCCGGCGAAGTAACGCCATTTGTCGACGCGCTCGACTCTCGGGTTGGCGAATGAGACGGCGAGTGCGCGCTCGAGCAGGTGCATGGGAACGCCCATCGCACGCCATTTGGATAGTGACACCAGCGCGTCCACGGGCGGTTCGATGCGCCAGAACGAGGGCTTGAGGGCATTCCACATTTGGATGAACCTGTTGTAGTAGGCGACATCCAACTCGTAGGAGTCCGTCAATCCTTCGAGTGCCTGGCGGACAGTTGCGAGATACGCCATCTGCAAGGAACCAAGTTCAGCCACCTTCGAGTCACCCATCTGCGCGGAAGACTTGCCCGCGTTGCAGTCGCGACAGGCTGCCACCAAGTTGCTGGGATCGTCGGGGCCACCAAGCGATACAGGGATGACGTGATCAACTGTCAACTCGGTGTCGGGCGCTTGCAGTCCGCAGTACTGGCAGGTGAAGTTGTCGCGTTTGAGAACTTCGAATCGGGTGCGCTTGCTAACGGCCATGATTGGTTCCTTCCTCGTCAATGCGAACGCGATCGCGTTCGCGTTCGACGGGAGCAGCGTACGGCGCGACCCCTTTCATCGTCAGGTTGCCTGCGACGCCGAGCAGTTCGGCGGCGAGGGAAGCACCTATCCAGGCGGTGTCGCCGTCCTCGGTAAGCAGCAACCAGTCGTGTGTGTTGCGGTCATAGACGGGAATCTCAGACGCTCGCATCTGCCCGCGGTTCCTGCGCAACTTCCAGCCCATGTGGAGGGCCCGTTCTTGCCCGTGAGCTTCACACGCAGCATTACAAGGCCCACAGAGGGTGATGAGGTCAGCTGCGGTCAGTTGGGGTGCTTTCGACCCACGACCGCCAGCGCCTGAGGCTTCTCGATGTTGGATGGTGAGACTGCTCGAGCCGCAGTCCAAGCAACGATGGTGGTCGCGTGTGTAGACGAGCTCACGGAGCTTCCGTGTCGGCGCGGTCATGCGGATTCCTCCCAGTCCGGCTCGACAGACTGCTTCTCAAACGCAGACCAGGTCAGACGCGGGTGCGATGCCCACCATTCAACGAGTTCCTCCGATGCGTAGGCGTGAGCGCGGGTCTCGTTGCCGATGAATAGCGAGTAAGGGTCAATGCCCGCCCGCTTGCCACGTGCGTTCAGCAGGACGCCGTTGCAGGCGTCCGCAGCTTCGCTGTATGCGCTCTCTCGAACGGTCTCAAATTCGGCGCGCAGGGTTCGCCAATGACCGACCGCGAACTTGAAGATGATTGATCCCGTCATCGGTTGGCTCTCGCGTAACTCACGCGGACCGGGTTGCCGTCTAGGTCGTTACCGTGGCGTCCGCACTGGCAATTTCCTAGCTCAGCGCGGTGGCAGTCGAAAGAACCGCAGTGGCCCTTCACGCCGATTACGTCACGGCACTCAAGGGAGGCGACGGACAGCAGCGAAAGGACGACATGTGCTCCGTCGCGCGTGAGCGTCAGTTCGTTCGGAACCTCGAACTCGGGAGGGCAATAGATGTTCGCGCGAAGACCGTTCGCCGTCCCATACGTGTGGCCCTGATCCATCACGACACCCGCTCGGTCTGGCAGGTGAAGTAACCACGGTCATTTATCGATGGAGGAACGAAGTGAGGCTGGGGTGCGCCACATTTCGGGCAGCGCAGCACCGGAAGGCCCGCGCGCTCGCGCGCTGCAGCTTCTCGCTCGAGGCGCTCAGATTGGGCCGTCACTTGTACGCCCTCGGCTTTCTAGCTCGAGCACGAATCTCGCGGTAGAAGGTTGCCCAATCGAGGCAGTCCACACGTCCACCCGAGCCGGGCATTTCAACCCAGCCCCACGAGAAGTACTCGTCGTCATCCACGATGTAGAAGGCGAGGTTGGTCATGTCGGAGTTCCTCACCCGGAAGCTGTATCTCCCATCGGTGAGGACAAGGAGACCAAGATCATCAACGTCCTCCAGGACAGTTCGGAGCTTTTCTGAGCGCATCATCGGATGCCACCCTCAAGCAGCACAGCGAACGTCTCCAACGTCATCGAGACGTACTGGTCTGCCGGGTTCGCTGAGCCCCGCTTCTTATGCGCGACGACACCAATCACCGCGTCATCGTTTCCGCGCTCCACCTCCGCCTCACGAATCCATGCAGGCAGGTTGTCGCGGGCCGTGTCTTTCACCTCAATGACGACACGTTGACCGTTCAACCGGACACCACCGATATCGCCGCGATCCTTCGCCCCCGTTTTTGCGCGCCGCTCGATCCGGTCATCAGCGAGACGGAAGGCAAGGAAGTTGGCGACCAAGGATTCCTGGCGGGTGCCGGCGGCTTTCGCGGACGATCTGTTGCGAGTCATCGCGTCTGCCCCATCGCGATCTGCACAGCCCGGAGCTGGGTTTGCAGGTTGGATTGCTTCGACTCCAACTGGCGGACGGTCGCTTTCGCATAGTTCAGTGCCGCCTTCGCAATATCAAGACGGGTTTTCTCACTCGTGGTGAATCCGCGGGCTTGAATCTCCCGGTCCGCGACGGTGCCTTGGGCTTGGGCGTAACGGACATCCCATTCCTTCTGCCATGCCATGAACGCCTGGTCGAATCTGACTTCGGCGTCACGGACTGTTTCGGGACCGTTATCAGCCATGTCCGCGATCTGCCGCAGTTCCGCGACGATCTGGTCGGGGGTGACGATGTTCATACGGTCTCTCCTGGCAGTGGCGCTGCAGGATCAATGACTGCTTCGCGTTCGGGGAGTGTTTCCGCGAACTTCCGCAACTCCGCCGCGATAGGAGCCGAGACCCCCAACGAGACGACAGCGTTGTAGAGGGGACGCAGTTGCGCTTTCGTGGTGGCGCTGCGGGCCTCACGGATGGCATCTTCGAGCGCTTGCGGGTCGCGTTCGGCTTGACGGTTCTGCACCTCCGCAAGAGACGCGACACCACGTTTCGTATCAGCGGCGAGGACAGCGACGATCGCGCGACCCCATGCGGAGGTTTCCGCGTTCTGCAGCTCCGAGTTCTTTGTGAAGTTCGTCAGGCCGGGGACTCGCTCCCACGCTGTCCCGTGACCGGGACGCGGATCGTCAGGTGCCCTGTACGCGGCGGCGGTGTAAACAATCCACTCCACATTGGCGACGGTCACGAACTGCAGGGAAACCTGCTGCAAAGACCCACCAGGATGCTTCTCACCAAACTCAGCGATCCGTTCGGGGACGGTTTTGTATTCGGACAGGTCAGCGGGCATCAGGCCGCGCTCCTTTCAGTTGCGAGGTAGCGGAGAAGGTCATCAGCAGCGGTGACGAGTTCGGAGATGCGTTTCTCGTCACGGTCAACCCACCGGTAGGTCGGCTCAAGATCGACAGGAATGCCGTTGCGGTGCTGCTCCCACGCGAGAAGGACACGCTCCGCACCGAGCACCCACGCCTGCCACTGCATCTGGTCGACGTACACACGAGGGGTTGTTTGCAGCGGCTTCGTTGACGTTTTGATCTCTGCCAGATCCGGTCGGTGAAGATGCACACCGTCCGGGGTTGCAAGGTGCTGCAGGTTCGTGCCGGCGTAAAGGAACGTGTTGTGTTCCATCCCGAACTTCGCTTTCACACCCTCAGCGATGATCGGTTCGCGTTCGCGGCCGTGCGCCATGTAGGAGGTGTCAGAATCGGCGGTGCCGTACAGTTTCTCCGCGATGACGATCGCGCGACCTGAGGGTGTCATCAGGCGTGCAACATCGGTGGCGGTGATCCCGCGGGCTCGAGCTTTCAGCCATGCGGGGCGGTCTGCGGAATCGCAGATGACAGTGGCGGATGTCCAACTCATTTCGCGACCTCGAGCAGGTGTTCAGCCCACGCCTCAGCAACCCCGGAAATGGTGGAGTCGTAAAACTCGACAGCACCAACCCCGTCCCCGTCCGGGTTGGAGCAAGCACACACAGCCATGTACTCGTATTGGCGTGGACGATCAGCCGAGAACCCGTGATAGCGGAAGTGGTGGTCCGCGAAGTCGAACTGTTTCGGCGGGAGTCGCGACAGGTCGCCGTCATCGAACACTGACGAGTGCGACTGCCAGTCCCAGGCATCGCGAACCCACAAATCCACGGTGGGCGCGAGGGACAGGTCTTCGTCAAGGCACGGCAGGGAGACAGTGGCAAGAGTGCGGGACGTTTCAATGACAGTCCCGACAATGACGGTGTGACCTCGGACGGCGATGATCTCCGAACCGATCGGGGGAAGTTGTTCAGTGAGAAGCATCACTTCACCTCCGTGACCACACCAGCAACGAGGCGGTAGAAGGTGTCCGCTTTGATCGTGGTGCCGTCAACGATCACTGCGGCAACGTTGATTATCTTCCATGCGCTGTCACGTTCGGTGAGGAACAGGGCGTTGCCGATTGCCCCTCTGGCGCGACCGTAGTACCCGGACGCGGTAGCCGCACCGTAGCCCCCAGACGCGGTAGCCGCACCAGAGTACCCAGACGCGGTAGCCGCACCGTAGCGCCCAGACGCGGTAGCCGCACCGTAGCCCCCAGACGCGGTAGCCGCACCAGAGTACCCAGACGCGGTAGCCGCACCAGAGTACCCAGACGCGGTAGCCGCACCGTAGCGCCCAGACGCGGTAGCCGCACCGTAGCCCCCAGACGCGGTAGCCGCACCAGAGTCCCCAGACGCGGTAGCCGCACCAGAGTACCCAGACGCGGTAGCCGCACCGTAGCCCCCAGACGCGGTAGCCGCACCAGAGTACCCGGACGCGGTAGCCGCACCAGAGTACCCAGACGCGGTAGCCGCACCAGAGTACTCTGGT
>Ga0302311_10000940_pt1 | contig 34976 bp, 35 predicted proteins | sample III_Palsa_N1_3_FD_200449 | JGI IMG/M metagenome (GOLD analysis project Ga0302311, IMG submission 200449) | Peat permafrost microbial communities from Stordalen Mire near Abisko, Sweden - III_Palsa_N1_3 | ecosystem: Environmental > Terrestrial > Soil > Palsa > Peat permafrost | place: Sweden... | reverse complement strand
CACCTGGCCAACCGACCGGTCCCCACGCCGGCACAGCTCGACGATCTCGGCCTTGAACTCCGACGTGAACGAGCGGCGAGGGCGCGGCTTCTTCTTCCCCATGCTCTCCATGATGGACATCATCCTTCTGGGACCGAAGCCCCTGATCTCAGGTGTCCGTCAAAGCGGATCAAGCCCAGTGGGGGGTAACCGGTGGGGTGGCATGGCATGTCCACCTTCAGGTTCTGCGGCTCAGTGAACCGGACCCCCGGCGCCACAGTCAAGGGGTCTAGACCAATATCGTCTAGACCAATATCTGGTCGGATCTGGAAGCCCGCGCCTGCCCCTGCGTCCCACTGGGCCGATGTCCGCCGGCCGCAACCAGCCGGAGGACATCGGCCCAGTCGCGCGGGGAGGCGCGTCAGGTGGTGATGGTGGCGACAGGTTCGAGCCCGTAGGTACGGGCGTAGCCGTTCTCGGTGCCGACGAGGAGGTCGACGACCTCGAAGTAGCGGTCCCAGAAGGGGGTTTCGCGCAGTGCGTCGATGAGGAGCTGGTAGGCCTGGTGGTTCTCGGCCTCCCACACCCAGACGTCGGTGACGCGCGCGGAGTAGAACTCCGTGTCGTAGAAGCGCGACCGGACACCGGTGGTCTTGGCCTGGATCGCGGGCAGGACCTGAGTGGTGAAGGCGTCGACACGTTCCTGGACGGTCAGCGCGAGCCATTCGGGTGTGGTCTTGACGAGTACGAACGCCGTGACCGGCGGTTCGGCTGTTTCAGCGGACATCGGGGTGGCTCCAAAGTGGCAGGTGGTCATGGTGTGCTGACCACTGTGCGTTCCGGTGAGGGGCGAGGGGTGGTGGGCTTCAGGGGAGGACTGCGGGCTTGAGGGTCTGGGCGCACCACTGCTCGAAGCTGGTGGGGGACGCGGAGTGCGGAGTGCGGACGACACCGGCGTCGAGGCCCTCGTCCTTGGCCCGCTTCATGTCGACGATGCCCTGGACGAACGCCTCATTGAGGCCATAGCCGACGAGGGTGGTGTACAGCTCGTCGAGCGGCTGGCGTTCGTAGCGGACGGGACGGCCGAGCTGCTCGGTCATGATGCGGGCCAGGTCATTGGGGGACAGATCCTGCGGCCCGAGGACCGGGACGCTGTCGGCACCGGTCCACGAGCGGTCCAGCAGCAGGCCGGCGGCGACGGCCGCGATGTCGGCGACAGCGACGAGGGGGGCCTTGCGGTCGGCATCCACGACGTCGGTGAAGACGCCGTTCTCCCGGATCGAGTCGGCCTCCTCCAGAAGGTTCTCGAAGAAGGACGGGTTGGCCAGAGCCCGGTAGGCGACGCCGCTGCCCGCGATCAGGGCGTCCATCGCCAGCGAGGCGGTGACCAGCCCGGCCCGGTCGGCCTGCGCGGTGCCGTGGCCGAGGGCCGAGACGCCGACGACATGTCCGACGCCACGGGCAGCGAAGGCGCGGGCCGCCGGGCGGCTGAACTCGCTGTAGGCCTGCTGCGGGCTGAGCCGGGAGTCCGGCGGGACCAGCCAGAAGACGGCGTCCGCCCCCTCGAAGGCACGGTCCACCACGGCGGGGTCGCCGTGCGAGCCGGTGACCACCTCGACCCGCTCGCGGACCGCATCCGGGAGCCGGGCCGGGTCGCGCACCACGACCCGCAACTCCTCACCCTGGGGGGCCGCGTCCAGCAGCAGGCCCAGCACGCGGCTGCCGATGTTTCCAGTGGGGGCGGTGATGACGATCATGATGTTTCCTTGTGATCCTGCTCGACAGTGCGACGCGAACCGGTCTGTTCGGTGCGCTCCCCATCCTGAGATCAGCCGAGTGTTGCCACAATGGGAACTTCGGCACGCAATACTTGCCCAGAATGGAATAATGCTGATGAACGGCCCTATCGACGCCAATCTCGTGGTCGCATTGGACGCGCTGCTGACCGAGCAGAGCGTCACCCGGGCGGCCACCCGTCTGCACACCTCGCCTGCAGCCATGAGCCGCACCCTGGCCCGGCTGCGCCGCGCGCTCGGCGATCCGCTGCTGGTGCGTGCCGGGCAGGGCATGGTGCCGACCCCGCGCGCCGAGGAGCTGCGGGACGAGGCCGCCGCCGTGGTGCGGCGGATGGACGCGCTGCTCTCCCCCGGCGCGCACACCGACCCGGCCGCGCTGCGCCGCACCTTCACCGTCCAGGCAGCGGACCTGGTGTGCGCGGCGCTGGCCCCCGGCCTGCTGGAGCTGGGGCGGCGCGAGGCTCCCGGCGTATCGCTCCGGTTCCAGGCCGAGGAACTGGAGGCGGGCCCCGCGCTGCGCGACGGCCGGATCGACCTGGAGGTCGGCTCCATCGACCACGTGGACCCCGAGACGCGGGTGGAGCAGCTGGTCGCCCTGCGCATGGTCGCCGGGGTGCGACCAGGCCACCCGCTGACCCGGGGCACTCCCACCCCGGCCCGGTTCGCGGCCGCCGAGCACATCGTGGTCAGCCGCCGGGGCAGGTTCACCGGCCCGCTCGACGCGGCGCTGGCCGAGCACGGCCTGCGCCGCAGAGTGGCCGCGGTGCTGCCCAGCCACCTGCCCGCGATAGCGCTGGCGGCGCGCAGCGAGCTGGTCTGCCTGGTCCCGACCGACCCGCCCGGCGCGGGGCACTCCCCGCTGGCGGACGTCGCGGCCGGGTTCGGGCTGGAGCTGGTCGATGTCCCGCTGGAGCTGCCGCCGGTGGCCATCGGCCTGGCCTGGCACCCGCGGCACGCCGCGGACGGGGCGCACGGCTGGCTGCGCTCCGCTGTCCGGCGGGCACTGCGCCCCGCGCACGACACCCGCCCCGACGAACCCCGGTGACGGATCGCCGGGCAAGGTCGGCGGTCACCTGCCGGCATCACCAGAAAACCGACCGTGATCCGGCCCGGGGCCCGTCGCACCCTCCCTCACCCGCACAACCGATCGGCGATCTGGATCGCAGAAGTGAGGGTCATACCCCGGGGATCAATCAACCACAGGGTCATAGCCACAACCAATGGTTGTGGCCGTATCGTGTGGGCATGGACCTCGACACCATCCGGACCTTCGTCGCCGCCGCCGACGCGGGGCAGTTCCAGGAGGCCGCCGCCGAGCTGGCGGTCACCCAGCAGGCTGTCTCCAAGCGCATCGCCGCGCTGGAGCGCAGCCTCGGTGTGCGGCTGTTCACCCGTACCCCGCGCGGCGCCGAGCTCACCATCGACGGGCAGGCGTTCCTGCCCCACGCGCGCGAGCTGCTGCGCGTCGCCGAGCGCGCGGTCGCGTCCGTGCGCACCGGCCGCCGTCCGCTGCGTGTCGACGTGATCGCCTCGCGCAGCGCGCAGTCGGGCCTGATGCGCGGCTTCCACCGCGCGCACCCCGACATCGAGCTCGACGTGATGATGCTGTTCGACGTGGACACGGCCGTCGCCGCCATCCGGTCCGGGGCGATCGACGCGTCCTTCCGCGCCGTAGCGGTGCCCGGCCGGCCCCTTCCCGAGGACATCGAGTCCGTCCGGGTGCTGGACGAGCCGCTTGAGCTCCTCACCGGCCCCGGCCATGCGCTGGCGGGCGCCCGGTCGGTGACCCTCGCTCAGCTGACCGGGCACCGGATCTGGATGCCCGGCATCGTCCCGGGTACCGAGTGGGCCGCCTACTACGACGACCTCGTCGCCGAGTTCGGCCTCGCCATCGAGGCGACCGGCCCCAACTTCGGCTCCGACGCGCTCCTCGACACCATCGCCGACACGCCGGCCCTGGCCACCTTCATGGGCGGCCAGACCCGCCTCGTCTGGCCCACCGGCCACGGCCTGCGCCGCATTCCGGTGACCGACCCGATGCCCGTCTACCCGCACTCGCTCCTGTGGCACCGCGACAACCCCCACCCGGCGCTGGCCACCCTCCGCGCCCACCTCGCCGCCACAGCATCCGGCCACGACGCCGTCGGAACCTGGACGCCGGACTGGGTCATCCCGCGCTGACCGCCACCTCCGCGATCACCATGGCCGATCAACGGCGAAAACAAGGTGATCACGGGCCTGTCGGGGGCGCACAATGGCCCATGCTGATCGACCATTGGCCCCTGCTGGGACTACGCCTGAACACCCCTCGGCTGGAACTACGCCTGCCGTCCGGCGAGGAGCTCGCCGAGCTGGCCGACCTCGCGGCCCAAGGCGTCCACGAGCCGGACCGAATGCCCTTCTCCGTCCCCTGGACTGATCTGCCGCCCGCGGAGCGGGCCCGTTCGGTGGTTCAGCACCACTGGCTCCGGCTCGGCAACTGGACTCCCGACAACTGGGCCCTGAACCTCCCCGTCTTCGAAGCGGGACAGATCGTCGGCCTGCAGACCGTCGCCGGCCGCAACTTCGCCGCGACACGCGAGGTCTCCACCGGCTCCTGGCTCGGCCTTCGGCACCAGGGGCGGGGCATCGGCACCGAGATGCGTGCGGCCGTCCTGCACTTGGCGTTCGCCGGACTGAAGGCGGACGAGGCGACGTCGGGCGCCTTCGCGGACAACCCCTCCTCGTTCCGGGTGTCCAGCAAGCTCGGCTACGAGCCCGACGGAATCCAGCGCCTCGTGGTCCGTGGCCGCGTCACCGTCATGCGCCGCCTCCGGATCTCCCGTGCCCAGTGGGAAAGCCACCAGAACACCCCCGTCTCGATCAGCGGCCTCGACCTCTGCCTGCCGCTGCTCGGGCTGGTGAACAACGAAGAGAAGCAGCACGACGGGCTCTCCTGAGCAACCGTCACAGACCAGCCGGCAACGTCAAGTGAGTTGACCCCGCCGCTTTTTGCAGCTGTGGTACCTGATCAAGTCCGGCATGATGAACACCATGAGCACCGACATACTCGTCGATACATGGCGCCAACTACTGGTCAACCCTGGCGTGTCATGGGTTCTGTTCGAGCACGGCACCTGCGTCGTGCTTCCGGACCCCGAGGGCGACCTCGCACAGCGGGCAACTGACCTTCTGAGGGAATTCGGACCCGTTCATGTGGGCTCCCCCTCTGGAGACTTCAGGACTACCACGGTCCAGAACGCCGAGGGCTGGGTGGTCGGCGGCCACCACCCGGATGTCCTCAACTACGTGGCGCCCGGTGAAATCTCCGACCCCGTCGGACCGAACGTCGGCCTCTGCGGCCGGTCAAAGCGGCACCGGGACGGCACCGAGCTGCGCATCATCCATGTCGAAGACAGGCGCAAACCGGTCGAAGCCCAGTGACGGGCACCTGGGGGCACCTCCCTCAAACAGGGCGTCCACCGGCTCACCAGTAACAACCGCACGCCCGACGAACGCCTCAGACCGGCCCGCACCTACCTCCGCTTCCAGGAACGCCTGCGCCGACCCCGAAGCCCGGATCGCGGGCAGCCAACCCTCGTGGAGTGAGGCATGGTCCGCTGACCGGGAAAAATCCTTGGCCGGCGGACCATGCAGCCTGCCAGGCTCTGGAACATGGAGCCCCACAACGAGCATGCAGCAGGCGAGGTTCTGCATCAGCGCGGCTGGCGCAAGGCGTTCACCGTCAAAGAGATGGTCGACACGTGGGCCGGGCTCGTGGGCAAGGTCGAGGACGGCTACGGCGACATGGTCGAGGAGTACACCAACGACCTCTACAGCCGGAACTGGCTTCACGAGGCATGGCCGATCCTCAATGAACGCGCAATCGTCCTCTGGACTCCGCGGATCAAAACCCTCGACGACCGATTCCGGGCCGCCACCGTCTTCGACGACGGCATCGCCATGTCGCAGTTCCACCGGATCAGCGGATTCGACCCCATCGACATGTGGTGGTGGCGACGCCACCCCCGCCTGCTCGTCGGGGAGCTCGGCCGCTCACTCCGCACCGCCGGCGCCACCGACTCATCCTGACCCGGCCAACACCCCGGACTCCCGGCAAGCGTGACGACCCCGTCGCGTTCGACCTGCTACCTCAGGAGGGGTGGACGGACCTCGCGCCGGGATCGGTGCCCGGGCCACCTGTCCGGGGTCATCCGATCACCTTGGTGACGAACGCGGAGATGTTCGCCACGGTCCGTTGGATCTTCTCCTCCAGAGTGATCGTTTCATGGATCCGCGCCCCGGCGCCCGTGTCCTTCTTGCCTCGCGCGTACAGCGAGCAGGAGAGGTCGCTGCAGATGTAGGTGCCCACCGAGTTGCCCTGCTGTCCGGCCCTCCCCGCCTTCGGCGCGACCATCAGGGAGACGCCGCCGACGTGGGTGGTCACGCACACCGGGCAGATGCTGCGCCGCATCTGCCAGGAGGACGGGCCGGGGCAGCGCAGCACCAGGGCCGTCGGCCGACCGTCCAGCTCGGCCACCAGGCAGGCACGGGCGGGGGCCTGGGGATCTCGCCAGCCGAGATAGTCCAGGTCGTCCCAGGGCCGGTCGGCCAGGTCGCGTGGGACGGACAGGCGCTTCGCCTCGCCCTTGCTGCAGTTCACGAACGCGGCACGGATCTCTTGCTCAGTCAGGGGGTTCATGCAAGCCAGGCTAATTTGCCTAAAGGTATTAGGCAAATGCATAATGTGTTCAGGTGAAAGAGAGGCAGGCTATGGCACGCGTAGGACTGACCACGGAACGCCTGGTCCAGGCGGGAGCGGAGCTGGCCGACGAGGTCGGCTTCGAGCAGGTGACTGTCTCGGCACTCGCCAGACGGTTTGATGTCAAGGTCGCGAGCCTGTACTCGCATGTGAAGAACTCCCAGGACCTCAAGACCCGGATCGCCCTTCTCGCTCTGGAGGAACTCGCCGACCGGGGCGCCGCCGCCCTGGCCGGCCGGGCCGGCAAGGATGCCCTGGCCGCCTTCGCGAACGTCTACCGGGACTACGCCCGGGAGCACCCCGGCCGTTACGCGGCCGCCCAGTTGAGGCTCGACCCGCAGACAGCCGCCGCCAGCGCAGGCGTCAGGCACGCACAGATGACGCGGGCCATCCTGCGCGGCTACGACCTGACGGAGCCGGATCAGACGCACGCCGTCCGGATGCTGGGCAGCGTCTTCCACGGCTACGTCAGCCTGGAGGCGGGCGGCGGGTTCAGCCACAGTGCCCCCGACGCGCAGGAATCCTGGTCACGGATCCTGGACGCCCTCGACGCCCTGCTGCGGAACTGGCCCGCGCCCTGACCAGGGCGTCCTGTCAGCGGGCCGCTGCCTGCGCGGCGCATCGGCGAAGACAAACAATCCGGACATTCTGATTCAACAGGTCGGGGCCATGCACACCACGTACAACTGGATCACCACACCCATCACCGCGGACCTCCTGCGCGGCGCCCTCGACCTGGAGCGCACCGACCACGGCGTGCTGCCGCACCGGCTCCCCGCCCGGGCCCGCGCCCAGTGCACCGACGGACAACTGGCCATGGCCGAGGCCCAGCCGTCGGGCGTACGGCTGGTCTTCCGTACCCGGGCCACCGCCGTCGAGCTGGACGCGCTGCCCACCAAGCGGGTCTACGTGGGCGCCCCACCCCGGCCGGACGGCGTGTACGACCTCCTCGTCGACGGCCGCCTGGCCGGACAGGCCGGCGTGACGACGGGCGGCAACACCCTGACGATCGACATGACCACCGGGACCGCCAGGCATCAGCCCGGCCCGGCCGGCACCCTCCGCTTCACCGCCCTGCCCGACGGCGTCAAGGACGTCGAGATCTGGCTGCCGCACAACGAGACCACCGAACTCCTCGCCCTGCGCACCGACGCCCCCATCGAGCCCGTACCGGCTGGGGGCCGCAGGGTGTGGCTGCACCACGGCAGCTCGATCAGTCACGGCTCCGACGCCGCAAGCCCCACCACCACCTGGCCCGCACTCGCCGCCTCCCTCGGCGGCGTGGAACTGATCAACCTGGGCCTGGGCGGCAGCGCACTGCTCGACCCCTTCACCGCCCGCGCCATGCGCGACACCCCTGCGGACCTGATCAGCGTCAAGGTCGGCATCAACCTCGTCAACACCGACCTGATGCGCCTGCGTGCCTTCGGCCCCGCGGTCCACGGCTTCCTGGACACCATCCGCGAGGGCCACCCCACCACCCCGCTCCTGGTCGTCTCGCCCATCCTGTGCCCCATCCACGAGGACACCCCCGGTCCCAGCGCCCCGGACTTCAGCACCCTCAGCTCCGGAAAGCTCCAGTTCCGGGCCGTAGGCGACCCCGCGGAACGCGCCGGCGGGAAGCTCACGCTCAACACCATCCGGGACGAACTGAGCCGCATCGTGGAACAGCGGGCAGCCGACGACCCGAACCTGCACTACCTGGACGGCCGCGAGCTCTACGGCGCGGCGGACTTCGCCGAACTGCCGCTGCCCGACCAGCTCCACCCGGACGCCGCCACCCACCGCCGCATCGGCGAACGCTTCGCCGCCCTGCCCTTCGCCCCGGGCGGCGCGTTCGCCGCCGAACGTGCCTGAAGCATCCGCCGGCCCCACGGCACTGGCGGCTGGAACCGCCGCCTGCCGAGGGGCTGGGATCAGCTGCTCTGAATGCGACGGGCAGCGGCCACCAGTTCCACCGGCAGGGCGGGACCGGCGCATGCGTGATCGATCAGCAGACCCCGGTAGGAGTCGTTGGGCAGGCGCGGCGCCAGTTCGACGAGCTCACGCAGCGCGGAAGGCGAGCCGGTCAGTCGTGTGCGGTAGGCGGCCCCGGCCGCGCGAAGTGTGAGGTCGGTCGGCTCGTGCTCCAATCCCTGATCGATCAGCTGGACCGCGGTCGTGAAGTCGCCCTGCTCGGCGCGCACATCAGCCAGATCGAGATACAGCGACCAGTTGTCCGGGTCCAGGGCGAGGGCGCGCGCGAACGCCGCCGCCGTCTGCCCGGAATCACCCAGCTTGCGCCATGTTCCCGCTCGTACGACTTCAGTCAGCATGGTTCGCTCGACGGAGTCCGCTCGGTCGCAGAGCGCAAACGAGGCGTCGGTGAGACCGCACGCCCGTAGCAAGATCGCCATTTTGGCCAAGGCGTCCGGCAGTGGTTCCCGGGCAGCCACCACGTCGATGGCGTCGAACCAGGGCCGGAACCGGTCCCGCATGCTTTCTGTGTCGAGGCCATGGCCGCGGTCCATGGTCCGCATGGCGGCCTCGGCCAGTGCGTCGGCACTCACCACGCCGAGGAACCGCTCATCGCTGAACCAGGGGGCCTTGGCCCAGGCGATGTCAGGTCGCGCACCCGTGACCGATCCGATCGCCAGCGCCGCATCGTCCATATTGCTCTCAAGGAAGCTGATGTACGACTGAGCCAGTACCGTCCTCAACGAGTCGGCGGCCCGAACCACCTCGGCCAGCTCCGACCGCCTGGCGCTCCACAACTCGCTGAGCACTGCATAGGGCTCGGGCTCCTGAGGGGCGGAAGCGATGGCACCTGAAAGATAGTGCACGGCCGCCTCTGCGCTGCCGCCGCAGTGCGCCATCACCCGTGCAAGGCCAACTCCACCAGCCACCGTACGATTCGACATCGTCAGAGGGTAGCGTCGGCCGGCAGAGCGGCCTCCGGCGGGTTGCTACCGGCCGGAGGCGTGCTCGACTGCGTCCTCGGCGGGCCTGGGCAAACGGCGACATCACCCGCACAGCTGCACGCGGTGCGCGTCGCGGGAGTGCTCACGCATGGAGCGGCACAAGTTCGGATGCGTGCCCGGGACGGCGTCAAGTCCCGTCCGCGCTGCGCCGATCAGTCCGACGGTGGGAGCGGACCAGGTCGGCTGGGGTTCGCGGCCCGGCCGTCAGGCCGCTGGACTACAGTGTCGGGGCATGAACCCGGACGGCTGGTTGGCGGACACCCGCGCCTCGTACGACACGGTCGCGGTCAGCTACGCGGACCACGTGCGTGAGGCTCTGGACGGTCTGCCGTACCTCCGGGCAGCGCTGGCCCTGTTCGCTGACTCGGTCGCCGACGCCGGCGGCGGCCCCGTGGCGGATGTGGGATGCGGGCCGGGCCACGTCACCGCCCACCTGCACAAGCTGGGCGTCGACGCCTTCGGCATCGACATCTCCCCCGGGATGGTGGAGGTGGCTCGGGGTGAATACCCTGAGCTCCGGTTCGAGGTGGGCTCGATGACGGCTCTCGGCCTCGCCAACGAGTCGATCGCCGGTGCGCTCGCGTTCTGGTCGTTGATCCATGTCCCGGACGAGGCGGTCCCGGCGGTCCTCTCCGGCTTCAGGCGGGCCCTGCGGCCTGGTGCACCGCTGCTGATCGGCTTTCACGTGGGTGACGAGTCGAAGCTGAAGACCCAGGGCTACGGCGGCCACCCGATGCAGGTCTACGTCCACCGACGCCGACCGGCCCAGGTGAGCGCCTGGCTGCGCGAGGCCGGATTCACCGTCGAGACCGAGATGCTGCTCGACCCCGAAGGCAGCTCTCCGGGAGCGATCCTCTTCGCACGCCGTCGTTAATGCCGCTCCGGGGTTCGCCTCCTCGGAGACCTCAGACCGCGTCGAGGTCCGCGAGGGTGTTCCAGAACATCAGCTCATAGCTCTGCAGCAACCGGCCGTAGCGACGGCCTTCGGCGAGTTGCTCCGGGGTCGGCCCCCCGGCGGCGACCACCGCGAGCGCTTCGTCCTCCAGCTCGGCGGCAGGCGCCGCGAAGAAGTCGAAGAACGCGCACCCGGCGTCATCGAAGCCGTAGTGGCTGCGCAGGGCCGCTGCGGTTCTCGCGCAGTAGCGACCCCAGGCGGTGAAGTTGGCGGTCAGCGCGAGGACAACGGCCGTCGGCTCGCCGTTCAGCGCCAGCCAGGCCATCCACCCCGGGTAGGCCTGGCAGCCGGCCAGCGGCTCGCGCCCGCGGACTGCGGCCTCGTCCAGCCCGCAGCCGGTCGTGAAGCCCACGAGTGCCGCGAGCGCGAGCGACTCACCCTCCGCGAGCCGGGCGAAGTAGCCTCCGGCCGGGGAGTCCGCGCAGCGGGCGGCCAGTACCAGCAGGCTGCGCCGGTCGCTGGTGATGATCCGGTGCTGCTGTGCGCCGAGTTCACCCAGCACGCTCAGGGGCGCCCGGCCCTGCTCGACCAGCGGCAGCAGGCGGTTCTCCGGCTCGGCCGGGGCGAGCTCGCGGCGGATCCCGAGGAGGACCTCCTGTGCGGTCCGGGTCATCTGCTTCGCCCTCCTCGTACGGCACACGGTCGACAGGCCACCCCGTCCTACGGGGCGACGCACTCCACCATTTCATGGAAAGGGACGGTCCGCATGGAGCGGTTCAAGCGGTTGACGCGGGCTCGATCACCAGCGCGTGGCGAAAGAGGTGGCGCGGGTCCCAGCGGGCCTTGACCAGGCGCGGGTAGCTCCTTATCGAGAACAGACCGCACCGGATGCGGCCCCGGACCCGTCCCGGCCCCAGCGGTACACCGCTCACATCGGAAAAACCTGGCAGCGCGAGTGGCTGACGTGAGGTCAGATGGCTGGCAGCAGCCTGCGCTTGAACGCCTGTCGGGGTGGTCGGGGCGCTGATATCTTGGCTGGTATGGGGGTTGAAGCGCACCTGACTACCGACGCAATGGCGGCCGACTACGCCGTCGACATGTCGAACATCGTGCGGGAGGGCAGGCTCCTCAGCGACCGCGAGTTCGACCTGTCCCGGTTCGACGCACTGATCGCGGCGCTGATCAGCTACACCCGGGACGATGCGGTGCAGGTCTACGGGGTCGCCGACGGGTCGCTGATCGGCAACCGGGGTCTGCAGCCGGACGAGCGGGGCCGGTTGGAGCGCTGGCGGCGGCGCGGCCTGATCGAGGTGCTCACCCCGGCCGACGACCGGCTGCTGCAACTCGCGGACACCACCGGCCAGTCGGTGATCTCCAGCGACAACTTCAAGGACTACCAAAGACGCTATCCGTGGATCTCCGGCAACCGCGACCGGTTCTTCTGGGTGGTCCGCGGGGCCGGGGGCGTCGGCCTGACCCTCGTGCGCCGGAACATGCCGGTGGCGCAGGAGTGGGAGGTGTCGCGGAAGGAGGAGGAGGGCGAACTCCTGGCGCGGGGCCTGTACGTCCGCGGCAGCCGCGGGCGCAAGCCGCTGCGGGAGCTGCTCGGCCGCCGCTGGCTCTGCCCCGACCCCGACTGCCCGCTCTTCGGCGCGCACCGGCTCACCGCCCAGCCGCTGCCCCGCTACCACCGGGGCGCGGCTGCCTGCCCGACGCACCGCCTGCCGCTCCGTGACCAGGGCGGCTACCTGCGCCCGACGCAGGTCAAGGTGCGGATCGACGGTGTGGTGCGGGCCCGTTTCCTGCTTGCGGCAGACCAGGAGCTGGCGGTGGGCCGTTCACCGGGCGGCTCCGGGATCGCGCTGGCGCGGTGGCTGGACTCCTGGGACGCCGGGCGGGTCAGCCGCAGCCATGTGCTGCTGCGCTGGAACGGCGAGCAGCTGCGGGTGCAGGACACCAGCCGCAACGGGACCTCGGTGCGGCACACCGGCAGGAAGCGGTCGGGCACGGAGCGGCTGCCGTCCGGCACGGCCAGGCCGCTGGCCCTGGGTGACGAGATCGTGCTCGCCGAGGGGGTGGAGCTGGTGCCCACCGGCCGGTCGTTCCACTTCCTGGAGCGGGCGCAGGGGGAGCCCGAGTCGGTCAGGTCCACGACCGGGGACGCCCGCGCGGCGGCCCGGGTCGAACGGGAGGCAAGCCTGGAGACGCAGTTCACGACCGATCCGCCGGACCATGGCTGAGCGTCGACGCCCCGGGTTCCGCAAGCCGCGCAGCGAACCGAGCGAACCGGTCGTGCCCGAGGACGTGCTGGGGCACCGCTACCAGCTGCTGGAGTCGATCGGCAGCGGCGGCTACGGGCTGGTCCACCGCGCCAATGACCGCAACCTGGGGCGGCAGGTCGCGGTCAAGATCCTGCGCCCGGCGGTCGCGGAGCCCTCGGCCGCCGGGGAGCTGCTGGCCCGCTTCCGCCAGGAAGCCTGGGTCACCGCCGGGCTCCGGCACCCGAACGTGGTCACCGTCCACGACGCGGCCACCGACGGCGACCGGGTGTTCATCGTCATGGAGCTGCTCAGCGGGCCCAGCCTGGCCCAACTGGTCGACGAGCAGCAGCAGCTGCCGCTGGGCGAAGTGCTGCGGCACGGCGCAGGGGTGGCCTCGGTGCTGGAGTACATCCACAGGCGGGAGATCGTGCACCGCGACCTCAAGCCCGCCAACCTGGTGCTGGACAACGGCGTGGTCAAGGTCTGCGACTTCGGCATCGCCGCCGTGCTCGCCGCCGAGGCCACCCGCCACACCGGCCCGCGCCGGCCGCCGGGCACCCCGCACTACATGTCGCCGGAGCACTGGAACAGCCAGGAGGCCACGCCGGGTTGGGACCTGTTCTCGCTGGGCGCGGTGCTGTACTGCCTGCTCACCGGCGGTCCGCCGTTCCAGGCCAGGCACGCGACCGAGCTGGCCCGGGCGATCAGCGTGGAGCAGCCCGATCCGGTTCGGCACTACCGCCCGGACGTCCCACCGGAGTTGGAACAGCTGATCTTCGATCTGCTGGCCAAGCAGCCGGGAGCGCGTCCCGACGCCGCCGAGGCCCTGGCACAGCTGGAGGCGCTGGCGGGCAGCCGCGGCGCGGGCGGCACGCTGGCCGCCGATACAGGTCCGGGCCCGGGCCCGGACCCGCGTGCGGCGGCACTGGTCGAGGAGGTCACCACGGCGGTGACGGCGGAGTTCGCCAAGGTGCGGCTGGAGTACGCGGGCGGCCGCCGGCTCCAGGCCGGGTTGCGGCTGGCCCGCCTGGTGCAGCGGGCCCGGATCGCGCTGGGGCCGGACCACGAGCTCGTCCAGGAGCTGGAACGCTACTGGACGGCCCGGTCCTGACCGACCGTCAGGAGGTGCTGCTCCAGACCACCACGTTGACCATGTACTCCTGGTAGGCGTTGTTGAACGAGGTGAGGTCCATGTAGGCGTACCGTCCGGCCTGGGTCAGCACGCACACCCTGGACCCGGTACTGACTTGCAGGCTGTACTGCCCCTGGCTGGCGATCAGCGCCTGGCACTGGCTCTCGGTGGGGGTGCCGCTCCCGGTCCACAGTCCGAGTGGAGTGGCGAAGAGGCTGTAGCCGTCCAACGTCGTCGTGTTGCTGACGTCATTGGTGTCGGCCACGACGGACGGGTTGCTGTCGTTGTCCACGGGCGGCATCACGTCGAAGTCGTCCTTGTCCAACGCCATGGCGTTGCGGTAGATGACGGTCGCGGTGGGGGCCTTCGACGGGCTGGGCGCAGGGCCGGTCGCGGGCGCGGAGGCCGGCTGGCTGGCGGCACCGGTGCCGGTGGTCGGGGCGTAGCTGGGCGGGACGTACGTCGCCCCGCTGCCACCGCCGTGAGTAGCCGGGTCCAGCAGCGAACCCAGGAAGAGCACGCCCACGATCAGCAGCACCACCAACCCGATCCCGCCCGCCACGATGATCGCGGTGTACTTGGCCATCAACTGCACGAGCGAGCGCCGCCGCCGTCGCGGCGGGGTCCCGCCGACCAGCAGGCCCGCCCCCGGACGCGGCCCGCCGGCAGGTCCGCTGGTCCCTCCCAGCCGCGGCGGCGCTGACGGCTGCGGCGGGTTGAGCGCCTTGCCCAGCTGCCCCACCGCGCTGACCCGCGCCCGCACCTCACGGGCGTGGACGGCGGGCAGCCACTCCCCCGCTGCCCTGGGCGTGGGCCCGGCGTCCCGGTGGACCGCCTCGACCAGCTGCTCCGGCGTGGGACGCGCGGCCGGGTCCTTGTCCAGGCAGCGAGCCAGCAGGTCGCGCAGCTCCGGCGGGCAGCCGTCCAGCTCCGGCTGCTTGTGCATAATGCCGTAGATCATCGACCAGGCGTCGCCCTCGCCGAAGGCGCTGCGGCCGGTGGCGGCGAAGAACATCAGGCTGCCGAGCGCGAAGACGTCCAGCGCGGGCGTGGCGCTCTGCCCCTCGATCTGCTCCGGCGCCATGTACTGCGGGGTCCCGATGCGGTTGCTGCTGGTGAGCGCGGCCGAGGTGCCGTCGGCGGCGCGGACGACGCCGAAGTCGATGACCTTCGGGCCGTCGTCGGCGAGGATCACGTTGGCCGGTTTCAGGTCGCGGTGCACCAGGCCCGCGCCGTGGATGGTCTGCAGGGCGTGCGCGATGTCGAGCAGCAGCCGCCGCAGCGACGCCGGCGGCAGCGGCCCGTGCTCGGCGACGGTCTCCTGCAACGACGGCCCGGGCACGTAGGCGGTGAGCAGCCAGGGCACCTGGGCCTTGACGTCCGCCTCGATCAGCGGGGCGATGTGCAGGCCGTTGACTCGCTGGGCCGCCCGCACCTCGGCCTCGAACCGGCGGCGGAACTCCCGGTCCTGCGCCAGTTCGGGGTACACGCACTTCAGCGCGACCGGCCGCCCGCCGGGCAGGAACGCCAGGTACACCTGGCCCATGCCGCCCGCCCCCAGCCGCCCGTGCAGCCGGTAACTGCCGCACTGCGGCGGGTCCGTGGGCAGCAGTGGCGCGAAACCCCGGAAGACGACCCCCGACTTCATACAACCCCCGTATGAGCAAAGTTAGTTCAGGCATGAAGAGTGTGCCAGTACGAACGACTTGCTGTCATCGTCCGACTGCCGCGCCCGACTGCCCGCCCGGCGACCTGCTCACCTTCGGCGGCTGACGCGCGGCTACGCCCGGGGGCGGCGGTTCTCGCGGATCCGCCAGGCCCAGCCGATCAGGGCCAGACCGAGCAGCACCACGACCACCCCGAGCGCGGCGTACTGGCTGTGGCCGCTCATCATCGAGCCGTGCACCGCCCCGGACCCCTGGGCGATCCACAGCCCGCCGACCACTACCAGGACCAGCCCGATCACTCCGCGCACCCACATGTCGTCTCCTCGGCCCGTCGGTGAACCCACCCCCCTGCATACGCTGCCGCCGGGCCCTCGGTTCACCGGCCCAGGAGCGATGGGCTCGGGCAGGGTCGGCCGGCGCGGCGAGCACCGTGCGCGGGGCGTGGCCGCTGCGGGACAGCCGGATCACGGTGATGGCCGCGACCTCCAGCCGACCGCCGTGTCAGTTTGGATTGACACACCATGTCTGTCAGTCCAAACTGACAGACATGGGCATCGAAGAACTCAGCGTGAACCTCTCGTCGGATGACCCGGCAATTGGGCTTCGCGCCTCGCTGGCGCTCCACCGCCTGGCCGAGAGGGTGGAAGCGCACCACGTCGCGTCGGCCCGGGAAAAGGGCTGGTCATGGCAGCAGATCGGAGACGCTTTGGGCGTCACCCGTCAATCCGTACACACCAAATACAACAGGGAGTCATCATGACCACCGAATCCGCTGCGCCGGAGGTGCATCACGCGTGGGCCATCTATGTGCGGGCCAGCGAGGAGGCCCGTCGCCGAGGCGATCGCCGAACCGGCACCGATCACCTCTTGCTCGCCTTGCTGGAGGACCCCTCGATCGAAGTCGCCTTGGGCGCGACCCTGCAGCAAGCCCGCCAGGCCCATGAGTCACTCGATCACGAAGCCCTGGGCGCCCTGGGCCTGGGGTCCGGCACCGACGCTCCCGAACTGCCGATGCGCGCCGTGCCGAAGAAGCCGGGGCTCAGAGACGTCGCGCAAAAAGATCGCCCCCGCCTGACGCCCGCGGCAAAGAAAGTGCTTGAGGAAGCGGTCAAGCCCAACCGCCGGAAGCTCCAGGTCACGGCCCAGCAGGTGCTGGCCCAGATCCTCACTCTCCAGCCGCCGGATCCTGCGGCGGCGCTGCTGGACGCTCTCGGGTCACCACCAAGCAGGCCGACACCCTGACCGAGCGCGGTGAGGTCAGTGGGGGAACATGCGCGGTGCTCGCTGGTGCACGAGTTCCTCGCGGAACTCCTCGATGATCGAGCCGATCTGACGGGTGAGGTGGGTGTTCTCCAAGCGGTGCAGGTAGAGGTTGTGCTCGGCCAGGCCGACGGCGTCGACGCTGAAGTACAGGGCCATCAGCGGATTGACGAACAGTTCGCTGTGCTTGGTCCGGCTGGTGAACTGAACGTCGCCGAAGTCACCTCGCACCGCTGCGGCGATCGAGCCGTTGACGATGCTGGGATGGGTCGGGGTCGCCGCGTGGGCATGGGCGACCGCGTCCAGGTAGAGGGCGCCCTCACGGCTGTCATGCGGGATGGAGAAGCAGCCGAGGTACGCACCGTCGCGCTCCAGTGCGGCCAGGTTCTCCAGTACCAGGGAGTGGTTGACGCCATGGTGGGCGTCCACGCCGAAGCCCAGGCAGACGACCAGCCGGTGCTCGATCTCCGTCAACCCGTCAACCGCGGCCAGGCTCGCCATGTCCTCCTCCGGGGTGCCCAGGCCGTGTTCGTCGCCGGCCATCAGGATGTCGGTGCCGCCGTCGACCAGCACGATCGCGTCCACCCCGCCCAACTGCTCGATCAGGGCGCGGTAGGCGGCGCGCAGCGGCTGCACCCCGGCCCGGTTGAACGCGTACACCGTATCGGGCAGGCCCTGCAGCTCCAGCCAGCGTGCCAGCGTGCGTTCGGGGAAGTAGTCGCCACGCGCGGCGGTGCCGGGGCGGATCGCGGCCACGTCCGGTGCCGCCCACACCTCCGGGTCCAGGCCGTACAGGTCGGCGAAGGACAGGTTCGCCAGGTGCACCTCCTTGCCCGCCGCACACAGCGCGAGGGCCAGCGGCAGACCCGCGTATATGTCGAAGCCACCGCCCGCACCCGCGATCAAGATGCGCCGAGCGTCACGGAGCCGAGTGAACAGTGGAGGTTCAAGGAGCGAGAACATTCGAGCACGGTAGCGAACCGCCCCCGACCGCGCTGATGAATATCCAGGTCCAACCACACAGCTCCCGTGCCACCACGTCCTGATCATGAACGCGTCCCATGCCACGTATCAGCTGGTCGGCGCGGGCTCGATCGACAGCGCGTGGCGGAAGACGTTGCGCGGGTCCCAGCGGGCCTTGATCCGCTGGAGGCGTGGGTAGTTCTCCTTGTAGTAGAGCGTGTGCCAGGGCGTGCCGGAGGTGTTCCAGGCCGGGTCGGCCAGGTCGGCGTCGGGGTAGTTGATGTAGGAGCCGTCGCTGACCTCGCCGGGCACCGGAACGCCGCCGGTGTCGCGGTACACATCGCGGTAGAACTCCCGGATCCAGGAGAGGTTGGCCGCGTCGTCCGATGCGTCCGCCCAGGTGGTGTGGTAGACCGCCTTCATCACCGCGTCACGCTGGGCGATCGCGGTGGCCTGCGGCGGTACCACGCCGACCCGGCCGCCGTAGCCGACCAGCAGCATGCCGCCGGTCGGGCCGCCGGTGTCATTCGTCAGGTGCCGGTGGATGGCGGCAAGTTGGGTGTCGGTGAAGGAACGGCGCAGGTAACCGGCCTTCTCCTTGTAGCGGCGGGTGACCACGTCGCCGGGCTCGCCGCTGCCCGGCCAGGTCGTCGGATGCAGCCACGGGAAGGTCCGCCGGCCTTCCAGGCTCGGTGTGACGCCGGTGCCGGCGGTCACCGCGGCGACGAAGTCGGTCACCATCCGGTCCGCGTTCGGGAGGTCGGCGTCGATCTGCACCGTCATCTGGAAGCCGCCGGCGCTGCAGTGGGCCGGGATGAGGATCGCGTACAGGCCGGTGTACGGCGAGTCGGGGGCGCTGTTGCGCTCGTGCCAGGTCCCGAAGTTGCGCAGCAGAGTGGTGAACGCCCGCTGGGTCATCCGCTCGTCCCAGGTCCAGCCGATCAGGCATTCCAGCAGCTCGCGAGGTGCGGCGGGCAGCAGCTGGGAGGGGACGTCGCCGGTGGCGCCCGATGAGCGCAGCCAGTACCGGGTGACCACACCAAAATTCCCGCCGCCACCACCGGTGTGCGCCCACCAGAGGTCGTGGTTCGGGTCGTCCGGCTCACGGGTGGCCTCCACCACGCGGACAGTGCCGTCCCGGTCGACCACCACCACCTCCACCCCGTGGAGGTGGTCCACCAGCGAACCGTACCGGCGGGAGAGCGGCCCGTAGCCGCCACCGGCGAAGTGGCCGCCGGCGCCCACCTCCGGGCAGCCGCCCGCCGGGACCGTGACGCCCCAGCCCTTGAACAGCGTCCGGTACACGTGCCCCAGGGTCGCTCCTGGCTGCACCGAGAAGGCCCGGCGCCCGGCGTCGTAGCCGACCGTGTCCATCGGTGACAGGTCGAGCAGCATCCGCACCGCCGGGCCGGCGGTGAAGTCCTCGAAGCAGTGCCCGCCGCTGCGCGCCGCGAGCAGCCGCCCCGACCGCACGGCATCCGAGACCGCGCGCACCACCTGCTCGGTGGAACCGAGCACACGGATCTCGTCCGGTCGGCCGACGAAGCGGAAGTTGTTGCCGCGCAGCAGGCTCTCGTACCGGGAGTCGGCCGGATGGACCGTCACCGGTCCGAAGTCCGAGGGCTCCGGCAGGCCTGCGCCGGTCCTGGCGGTCGTGGCAGATGCGCCGGTCATGGCGGTGGCGGATCCGGCGGTCAGCAGGCTGGTCAGCGCGGCCGTCGCGCCGCCGGCCGCCGTGAGCAGCCCACGCCGGTTCAGCGAGCCGGAGGAGTCGGTGGTCATGGCGCCATAGTGAGGTCCGGTGGTCCGGGAAACAGGCAGGCAGGCCGCCCGTTCCCTCGTTCGGGAGCATACGAAGGGCCCGCACGCCGCACCGCCACGACCACCGGCCGGCCCGGCATGGATATCGGAGCCAAGCGGCTGCGCGGCTTCCGCCGGACATCACCGTCGCGGCGCTCGACGGCTCCCCGGCACGGGGCGTCGGATCCGTTCCAGGTCCGCCACCGAGGACGGGAGCGCGGCCGTGCGGCGCCACCGGAAGCTGGGGCCCGGGGTCCACCCGGACCCGGCGACGAGCCGGGTATACGCAGGATCCAGGACGGTGCAGCGCCCAGGCGGGCCTGTCGGCTGCACCGTGTGCCGGTATGACGCTCTGCGGGGCTGAAGGCCTGACACGCTCTGTCCCGTGCTGCGCGCGGTGGCAGGTCGGCGCACAATGACATGCGTGCCAGACCGCCACTCCCCCAGGACGGCAGCCAGCCCCCGTACTCCCGTGCTGTCACGCCGTCAGATCCACATGCTGGCCGGTGCCGCCCGCGGCCAGACCAACGAGGAGATCGCCGCCGCGCTGGGCATCAAACGGGCGACCGTCTCCAGCACGCTGCTGCGGGCCGGCCGGGTCCTCGGCACCGGCAGCCGAGCGGGCATGGTCCACCGCGCCTACGCCTGCGGCGTCCTGTCCGGGCTCACCCCCGAAGCCCGGCCCCCGTTCCGCCTCTCACGCGCACAGACAGCCGTACTGGGCGGGCTGGCCAACGGCAGCTCCGCCCGGGAGATCGCCGACACGCTCGCCGTCAGCGAGAACACCGTCAAGACCCACCTGCGCAAGCTCTTCACCGCGCTCGGGGCAGCCAGCCGCTCCCACGCCGTCGCCCTCGCCTGGCAGCACGGCCTGCTCCACTGACGGCACCTGACCGGTGCGGCCGCCGCGAGGGTCCGGCCATGGCGCTCGGGCGGCCCAGTGGTGTGGCCCGGTGGTGTGCCCAGCGGTGTGCCCGGTCGAGGCGCGGCTACGTGGTGAGCGGGTGGACCGCGGTGATGCCGGCCAGGATGAGCGCGATCCCGGCGAGGAACTGCGCCCGGTCGTCATGGCCGCGTATCTGGTCCGCCACCGCCCGGGTGAACGGGTAGTCGTCGGGGTCGAGCTCTTCCCAGGCCCGCGACACCGTGTCGAGGAACTGGCCGCGGTCCGCGTCGGGCCCGAGAACGCGGCCGTTGGCGGCGTTCTGGCCGGCGGCGCCGAGGATGTAGTGCACCAGCGCGGAGGTCGCTGTGAACCAGCTGCCCTCGGGCACCCCCAGCGCACGGACCTGCTGACCGATGCTTTCGAGGATCCGCGGCGTCACCGACTGCCAGGGACTGTGGGACATCTGTGCGGCGAGCTGCGTGGCGAGCCACGGGTGGTCGTCGATCGCGTCGAACAGGCCGAGGGCGACAGCGCGGATCTCCTCCTGCGGCGAGTCCGCGGACTCGGCCGGCCCGCCGGCCAGAGCGGCGGCGACGACGGCTTCGGTCGCGGCGTCGAGCAGCTCGCTCTTGTTCGCCACATGCCAATAGATCGCCCCGGGTCCGGTGGCAAGCCGCTCGGCCAGTGCCCGGAAGGTCAGCCCGCCCTCTCCGGCCGCGTCGAGCAGCGCGACGGCCGCCCCGACGATGCGCTCGCGGGAGAGCGGTTCCTCTCGTCGCTCGGACCGACGCGTCCTGGTTGCCATGCGTACATCCTGGCACACGCCTGGAACATCGTTCCAGCTTGACTTCTCTGGAACACCGTTCCAGGCTGGTAATGGAACAACATTCCAGAGACACCGACAGTCAAGGAACCACCATGACCACTGACGTCACGATCATCGGCGCCGGACTCGGCGGACTGACGCTCGCCCGCGTCCTCCACGTCCACGGCATCACGGCGACGGTCTACGAGGCGGAGGCCTCGCCGACCGCCCGCGCGCAGGGCGGGATGCTCGACATCCACGAGGACAACGGCCAGCCGGCCCTCCGGGCGGCGGGCCTGACCGACGAGTTCCAGGGCCTCATCCTGGAGGGCCGGGAGGCAACCCGGGTCCGCGCCTCGGACGGAACCGTCCTGTACGACGACGACAGCACGCGTGGCCGCCCCGAGGTGCTGCGCGGCGAGCTGCGACGGATCCTGCTCGACTCGCTCCCGGCCGGCACCGTCCGGTGGGGGCACAAGGTCGGCGGCGTCCGCGCCCTCGGCGGGGGCCGCCACGAGGTGACCTTCGCCGACGGCGCCACCGTCGCCACGAACCTGCTGGTCGGCGCGGACGGCGCGTGGTCGCGGGTCCGGCCGCTGCTTTCCGACGCGGCACCCGAGTACATCGGCAGGTCGTTCATCGAGACCTACCTGTTCGACGCCGACAACCGGCACCCGGCCAGCGCGAAGGCGGTCGGCGGCGGATCGCTGTTCGCGCTCGCGCCCGGGAAGGGCATCCAGGCCCACCGGGAGAGCGGCGGCACCCTCCACACCTACGTGGCGCTCTCCAAGCCGCAGGAATGGTTCGCCGGTATCGATTTCACCGATTCCGCCACGGCCGGCACCCGGATCGCCCAGGAGTTCGACGGCTGGGCGCCGGAGCTCACCGCACTGATCACCGACGGCGAGACCGGACCGGTCCTGCGCACCCTCAACGCCCTGCCCAACGAACACCGGTGGGACCGGGTACCGGGGGTGACCCTGCTCGGCGACGCCGCCCACCTCTCGGCCCCGAACGGCGAAGGCGCCAACCTGGCCATGTACGACGGCGCCGAGCTGGGCAAAGCCATCGCCGCGCACCGCGATGACACCGAGGCCGCGCTCACCGAGTACGAGCAGGCCCTGTTCCCCCGCAGCGCCGCGGCCGCCATCGACGGCGCCGAGCTCCACGAGCTCCTCTTCGGCGACGACTCACCCCAGAGCCTGATCAACATGTTCACCGGGGGCGAGTGACCACGGGAGTACGCGCCGTCGCGAAGGGTGTTCAGCGATGAAGCCGTAGGCCCTCAGCTGTGGATCGGGAAGGACGCCTGGAACGCCAGACGCCGGTCCGCCCCGTCGCCGATCCGGGCGAGTACCCCGTCGAGCGCAAGGAACTCTTCCCAGGCCGCCCGGCCACTCGCCTCGGCCAGCCGGGCCACGACGAGATCCTCCAGCTCGGGGACACGCTTGTTCTTCCAGATCTTGTCGGCCAGGCTGACCAGCAGGTCTTCCAGGCCGGCCGGCACGTCCACCCACGACGCGTGAGTCGCCGCGAAGCGCGCCAGCCCCGGGCTGATGCCATGGGCGAGCAGAAGAGCCTGCCCGGCCTCCTCGTGAGCCGATCCGGGCCCGGAGAGCTCGGTGAGGTGCACCGTCTTTCCTATGTCGTGCGTCGCCGCCCCGAAGAGAACCGCCTCGCGGTCGAAGATCACAGCGGGGCAGTGCTGTTCCACCCAGTCGACCAGCTGGTGTGCGACGTCATGGACAGCTCGCAGGTGAGCTGCCAGCCGCGGCGGAGCTCCCAGCTCCGCCAGAAGCTCTGCGACACGCTCCGGCAGAGGAAGCATGGGCGGGTCAACGGTGCCGCTCATCGCTCCCGACAAGAGGGGACTGGTCATCACCGCCCCAGAGTACTCACAGCAGCCTTCCGCGACCCTGATGCTGACGCACGACCTGCGGGCGATGGTGCGGGCGAGGATCCGGGCCCTTCCCGCCCGGGCGGGGAGCAGCGCTCCTGGTACTGGGGCCGGCAACGCGCGCTGTGTGCGCCAAGTGGCGTTGACGACTGTCCCGCGGAGAGCCAGGCTCTAGCAGTGCTCATGCTCCCGGCGCAGCGTGTTCCGTATCCACCTGCTCGCACCACCCGCAACGGGAGTGGGGAAACCATGCGCAAGAGCACAGCCCTCGGCCTGACGGCCGCCGCCGCACTGGCCGCACTGGTCGGCGCCGCACCCGGCGCCCAGGCCGAGGCCGTACCGACCGCGGTCGTCCAGGCAACCGTCGTCCACAGCGGCACGGTTCACACCGCGGCCGCCCGGCCCGGCGCGGTCCGGCCGCAGGACGACCCGCCCAACTGCGTCAACCCCGGCTTCGGTTACAGCGGCGGCCAGTACTACTACACCGTCTCCTGTGGGGTGATCCCGCCGACCATCTGGTGGGCGAACGTCTACTGCTCGAACGGCATCACCTACTCGACCAGCGCGAACAACTCCTTCGAGAACGCCCAGGTGTACTGCCCGGTGGGTACCACGCCGGTCGAGGGCTGGGTGACCTACGAGTAGTGCCCGCTGACGGCCGCCGTGGAGTCCGCACCGCCCGCGGCGGCCGGAGGTACGCACGCGCTGCCCGCCGGTCTGCGGCAGGGTCCAGTACACCGTGCGCCGGGCCGCCGCGGTCGCGGGCCAGCAGCGCGGTGGCCGCCGCCAGGCCGGCACCGGCGCCGGAGCCCCAGATCAGCAGCCGCTGCGGGTCGATGTCCGGCTCCGCGGCGCGCCCGGCCGTCCAGCACCGCCCGCTGCCCTGACCCGCATCGGCCCGCCACCATCGGCTGCGCTCGATGCAGACTCGGGTGAAGCCGTACCTCATTTCTGCCGTGCCTGTTCCTGTGGCCCGCACAGCACTAGCGTTGGGTTCCATGATCGTATGGCTCAACGGCACCCACGGCGCGGGCAAGACGACGACCAGTGCACTCGTGCAGCAACTGATCCCGGATTCGCGGGTGTTCAACGCCGAGAAGGTCGGCGAGACACTCATGGACCTCACGCCGGGGCTGCCCACGACCGACAACTTCCAGCACTGGCCGCCGTGGCGGCCACTCGTAGTCGAGACCGCCCGCCGGGTACTCGACTACACCGGCGGCACTCTGGTGATGCCGATGACCGTCCTGGTCGAGCAGTACTGGCGCGAGATCAGCAAGGGCCTCGCCCAACATGCGATTCCAGTACGGCACTTCGTTCTCCACGCCGATCAGGACACCCTCCGTGGGCGCATCGAGGGGGACACTGTCCTTGGCCCCTCCCAATTCCGTCTCAAATACCTTGAGCCCTACGCCGAGGCAGCCCGCACCTGGCTGCATGGCGAGGCCGAGGTCGTCGACACCACGCACCTCACGCCCGCCCAGGCCGCCCTGCGGATCGCAGAATCCGTCAAGGGTTCAAGTGGCCAACAACAGTGGCCAGCTTGACATCGACGGTGTCGCTCCAGGAGCAGACCTCCAGCCACGACAGGCAGCCGTTCTCCGCGAAGACCAGAACCTCCCCTGGGCACCCGCCCGACGGAGCAAGGCGTGGGCCGAGTCGACCTCGCCAAGGAGGGCATCGACCCCGGCCGGCCGCACCGGGCCTCCCGCCCCTGTCGGTGGAGGTACGAACCAGGCAGCCCGCGTCCGGACGCCGGTAGGCCAAGAGGCCCGGACGACCCTCGGATTGTCCACTACGGGCAGTAGACATCGGATGGATGCGGGCGGCAGCACTGCACCGCCGCCCGCTTCGGCGACACGGGAGTAGATCTCCTCGCTGGTTGGATCAATCTCAGCGCAGAGGATTGACAGCAGATTCATCGGATGTACGGTGTGCAGATGCGCGCGGATCCCTCCCCTTCGTGGAGATTTAACCCCATCATGCGAACGATAGATCCGACCAGATGATGCCCAGCCGCGAAAGGACCATCATGAGAACTGCCGCAAGATACGCGGCACTACTCGCATTCAGCGTCGCCGTGAGCGGGCTGTCTGCGACCACAGCCGAGGCCGTGCCGAAGAGTCATCCGATCACTCTCTATGCCTCGCCGACCGGCCACGGCAACAGCTGCTCCTCATCCGACCCGTGCAGTCTGACCGGCGCGGCGGCCAAGGTCCGGACGCTGAACCAGCACATGACCTCCGACATCGACGTCGACCTCCACGGCGGCACCTATCGCCTCGCGAGCACCTTCCAGCTGGGCCCGCAGGATTCCGGCAGCAACGGGTTCCACGTCGTCTACCAGCCGGTACGCAACGAACAGCCGGTGCTCACCGGGGCCACCCGGGTCACCGGCTTCGCCGAGAGCGATCCTGCTCTCGGCATCTGGCGGGCGCGGGTCGGCGCCGCCGGGACGGCCACCGGCGGCCAGCAGTTGTTCGTCGACGGGCAGCGGGCCACGCCGGCGCGGTCCGCCGGCGTCCCGGCCGGGCTGACCACTACCGCTACCGGCTTCCACACCACCGACTCCTCCTATGCCTCGTTCACCAACCAGGCGCAGATCGAGGTCGTCCAGGACAACGACTGGAAGCACATGAGCTGTCCGGTCCAGAACATCACCGCCGACCCCGGCGGCGGCTCCGACATCAACATCGCGCCGAGTTGCTGGTCCGCGAACCACGTGAACGTGCCGAACCTCGGCTTCCCCTTCAACGGCGCCGGCCTGCCCGCCTTCGGCGGGGTCTCCTATCTGGAGAACGCCTACCAACTGCTCACCAAGCCGGGCCAGTTCTACCTGGACCAGCGAACCGGATACCTGTACTACATCCCGGCGCCCGGCCAGAACATGCACTCCGCCGACGTCGAACTGCCCACTCTGCAAACCCTGGTGAGTCTCAATGGCACGCCCGGACACCTCAGCCCGGTCAACCAGAACGTCCCCGGCGCCAGCTACACGGGTGCCTGGGGTGCCTCGTCCAACCGGGGATACGGGGACCTGGGCAATGACGTGGCCTATACGGCCACGAATGGTGCTTCGGTCTCGTACACCTTCAGCGGCACCGGTCTGGAGGTCCTGGGCGAGACGAACTCGGACGAGGGCAGCTTCAGCGCCGCCGTCGACGGTGTCGCGGACACCCGGCAGCACTGGACCGAGAGCGGCCCCTCCCGCCTTGCCCAGCAGGTGGTCTACTCGGTGCAGGGCCTGTCCCCCGGCACCCACACCGTCACCCTGACCTCGACCAGTAGCGACTACCTGGTCGTGGACGGCTTCGAGACCACGCCGCAGGTGATCGCGCCGGTGCGGGACATCACCTTCCAGGGCATCGGCTTCGCGTACTCGACCTGGAACCTGCCGGTCACCACCGGCTACATCGACAACCAGGCGGCCGTACTGTGGAACACCTCAGGGCCGACCACCACTCCGCTGGTCACCCCCGGAGCCGTCGCCGTGTCGCGTGGCAGCGGCATCGACTTCAGCGACGACTCGTTCGAGCATCTGGGCGCGACCGGCGTGGACCTGGCCGACGGCACACAGAACTCGGCGGTCACCGGCAGCACGATCACCGACACCGCGGCGGGCGGCGTCTCGGTCGGTGACGTCGACGACTACTTCCAGAACGACCCGTCCCTGATGGATTCGGGCAACACGATCTCCGGCAACGCCATCTCGCACGTCGGCCAGGACTACACGGACGCGGTGGGGATCTGGGCCGGCTACACCCGGGATCTGACGGTCACCCACAACGACATCGGCCACACCTCCTACTCCGGCATGTCGATCGGCTGGGGCTGGGGCTGGGCGTCGCCGTGCAGCATGCAGGCCGCCGAGGGAACGTCCTGTGTGGTCGGCACCAACTACGCCGGGGACAACCGGATCACCGACAACTACGTGCACGACGTCATGAACGTCCTGCACGACGGCGGCCCGATCTATACCAACGGCGCCCAGGGCGAGAACGGCGCTGGGGTCTACTCGGTACTGGCGGGCAACTACGTCACGGTCGGCAACGACACCAACAACATGCTCTACCAGGACGAGGGCAGCTCCTACTGGGACACGTACGACAACGTGACCAGCCTCAGCAACGGCGGCAACTGGATCGGCATGTGGACGCCGACCATCAACAACATCACCGTCGGTCCCGTCAACTTCACGGACGACACCAGTTCCCTCAACAACGGCACCAATATCAGCTACACCGCCCCGACGGCGGTGGCCGGGAACAACTGGCCGACCGCGGCACAAGCGATCATGAGCAACGCGGGCCTCACACCCACCCGGGCGACCGACGGCACGGTCGACAACGACAGCCAACTACTGGCCTACACCGGAACTTGGTCCGCCCACGGCACCCCGGGCGGCGACGACACACACACCACCACAGCCCAGGGTGCCTCGGTCACCCTTCCGTTCACCGGCAGCAGCATCGCCTTGGTCACCGACAAGGGACCGGGCCAGGGCAATGCGCAGATCCTGATCGACGGCGTGTCCAAGGGAACGGTCAGTACCCAGGCGAACAGGCCGGAGGCCGGGCAGACGGTGTTCACCGCCGACGGCCTGTCGGCAGGGGCGCACAACATCCAGGTCGTCAGCGCGGGCGGCGGCCAGCTCTCGATCGACTCCTTCCAGATCCCGGCGCAGCCCTATCTGAGCGTGGCTGAATCGTCAGCCTTCTTCACCCCGGGCACCGCGTTCACGGTCACTGGCACCATCAGCAATCCGACCGGCTCCCGACTGACCGACGGACGGGCGGCCCTGTCGGCGCCGTCGGGCTGGACGATCGGCAAGCCGGTCCGAGTGCCCTCCGTGGCGGCCGACGCCACGGCGACGGTCTCGTTCACGGTGAAACCGCCGAGCACGCAGCAGGCCGGGGACCCGGTCACGCTGGACCTGGCCGCCACGTTCCGGGCAGCCCGCGCCGGTCGGACCACACTGGTCGGCACGGTGCAGACCTCGCAGCCGTTCGCCTCTCTGGCCGCGGCCTTCGACAACACCGGGATATCCGACGACACCGCCACCGCGGCCGCCGACATCGACGGCTCCCAGTCCAGCCTCTCGGCCCAGGCCCTCGCCGCCCAGGGCGTGACTCCGGGCGCGGCGCTCGCGTACGACGGGATCACCTTCACCTGGCCCGGAGCCGCCGCGGGACAGTCGGACAACGTCGCGGCCGCCGGCCAGACGATCGACATGACCGGCTCAGGAAACGAGTTGGGCATCCTGGACACCGCCACCTACGGTCCGGCGGGCGGCGTAGGTCTGATCACCTACACCGACGGCACCACCCAGAGCTTCACACTGACCGTGCCGGACTGGTACGGAACGGCGTCTGCGGGGTCCAACCCGGTGATCGTCTGCGCGTACCGCAACCGGCCCGGCAACACCCAGGACCACACCTCGGTGAACATCTTCGAGCAGTCCGTTCCGCTCACGGCCGGGAAGGCGGTCGCGGCGGTGACCCTGCCCGACGTCAGCGACAGCGGCGGCACAGCCATGCACGTGTTCGCCCTCGGTATCGGGGGGTAGCCGCAGGCCGGCCGGGGCGGGCAGGTCTCCTGTCCGCCCCGGCCGGGGTGCTGCCGGCCGGTCGGTCGGCGCTGGACGCAGGACGGCCACGGTGAGGGCAGGGCGGTACACCCGCACGCGCCGTCGTCCGACCGGAAGACACGGCGACAGCGGCTCCCCTCACTGGGCGAGGTGGGTTACCCGGCTGCGCCGAGCGGTGGAACGGAGGGGCTCTGCGATTGCGGGGGTCTGGACTGGGCCGTTGACTGGATCATCGACACTGTCCACGAGCTGACGCGGACCCGATCGGTGCTTTGGCCACCGGGAGAGGCGGTTCTGAGTGCTCTCGGCCCGCAGCCTGTTTCAGGAGATTCACGACAACGACGACGCCTTCCGCCTGTTCTGCAGCATCGCCGCGAAGGGTGAGAGCCAGGGCGGCTGGGAGAACAGCCGCATCGCGGCGCTGGTGGCGGACTCGCAGCTCGCCCCGAAGATCGCCCGGCACGGCGCCGACGAGGACAAGCACGGCCGCATCTTCCAGGCGCTGCTCCACAAACGGGGCCTCACCGAGGTCGAAGTCCCCCACGAGACGGACTACACGATGCTGCTGGAGCGCCAGGGCATCGGCCTGGCCCACGGTCGGCTGCGCGGGAACCAGCCGCTCACCCACCACGACGTCATCGTCTACCTCGCCCACAGCAGGGTTACCGAACAGCGCGCGGCCGAGCAGATGCGGCTGCTGACCGCGACGTTCGGCGACCATCCGGAGGTCGGCCGCGCGGTGCGGATGATCTCCGCCGACGAGGACAACCATCTGGCCTACTGCCACGAGGAACTGCTCCGGCTGGCAGCCGCCGGGCACGGCCGGACCATCCTCACCGCCCTGCGCCACGCCGCCCGCGCAGAGATCCGGACGTACCGGGACGTCAGCCTCGCCGTCATGGCCCACATGGGGCGGATCCTGCACTGGCCCAGGCCGAAGGCCGCCGTGCTGGCCCTGGGCATCCAGGCGGTCTACGGCTACGAACGGCTCGGCGGCTGGCGCCGCATGACGCTGCTGCGGATGCCGGACGTGCGCAACGCCCTGGGCACCCCATAGACCCGGACGGTCCACTCTCCACCAGCGGGCGGCCGGCAGGAGACCGGCTGTGGCCGGGGGTCGGCGCCCCTGTCGGAGCAGGCGCCAACCCCGGCGGCCGGCCGATCCGCAGGCCGGTGTCCGCAGCCCGCGTCAAGTGGTCAGGGCTGCTGGCGGAGCCCGATGATGTTGCCGTCCGGGTCCTTGACGGAGGCGACCAGCAGGCCGCCGCCGACGTCGTGCGGCTCTTCGTGGGACTCGGCGCCGGCGGCGAGAAGGGCCTGGCGTGCGGCGGCGATGTCGGGCACGTCACGGAAGCAGACCGGGCCGCTCTGGTTGCCGTCGGGGACAAGGCCGATCTGCTGGCCGTCGCTCTCGAAACCGACGTAGTACGGCGAGTCCGTCGTCGGCTGGACGCCGAGGAAGGTGCTGTAGAGCGCCTTGGCCTGGTCCAGGTCCTTGACATGGTAAAGGATCACGGTGATGCCACTGCTCATGACGGAGGTACTCCTGTGTCTCGCGATGGTCCTGCGACGGCCCCTGCGGGGGATCCGCCGGTAATCCCACCGTAGGCCCGGAGCACGGGCGGCCGCTTCTCCGAAACTGACCGATCACCCCGCAGTGGCAACACATCCCCGGCCAGGGCGAGTGAGTGAACGATGTTCATCTGCCAAACATCGTTCACTTCTATTGAACACTGTTCACGTCAGCTGTTACCGTTGGACCATGGCCAAGAGGAGCGCTTCGCGCGACATCGTCTCCCGCGACCAGTGGGCGGCGCAGATCGCCGCACTGGACGGCACGCAGAGTGCGTCTCGGTCCCGACGGACACCCATCACGGTCGGCCGGATCGTGGACGCCGCACTCCAGCTCGTCGAGGCCGAGGGGTTCGACGCTTTGACGATGCGCCGTGTCGCCGCCGCGCTGCAGGCCACTCCGGGGGCGCTGTACGCACACGTGCGCGACAAGGCGCAGCTCGACGATCTGCTGATCGGAGAGCTGTGCTCGCGAGTGGCATTGCCCGTGCCGGATGCCACGCGCTGGAGGGCGCAGGCCATCGACGTCTGCCGGCAGTTGCGCGACCAGTACCTCCGGTACCCGGGAATCTCACGCGCCGCCCTGGAGGGGACTCCGCACAGCCTGGACGCGCTCCGGATCTACGAGGGCCTGCTCGCGATCCTCCTGGCCGCAGGCGTGTCCCCGCAGTCCGCTGCGTGGGTGATCGACGGCGCGTTCCAATTCGTCGGTGCCTACAGCCTCGTATGGCTGCGGCGGCACCCCGGGGAGGACGCCGACGGACGGGTCGTCGACAGGGCTGAAGTCATCGAGCGCTTCAAGATGCTGCCCCCGGACCGTTTCCCGAACTCGGTCGCGTATGCGCGGGAGCTGACCTCCGGCGAGGGGCACGAACGGTTCGACTTCACGCTCGGGCAGCTCCTCCGGGGACTCACCCCACAGGCCGACGGTCAGCCGGCGCAGCAGCCTGCGCCGAATTGAAAGGAGCGTCATGAAAGCCGCACAGTTCAGCACATTCGGAGGACCCGAGGTCCTGGACATCGTGGACCTTCCCGACCCGCACCCGGGCCCCGGGCAGGTCCGGATAGCCGTGCACGCGGCCGGTATCAGCGCGACGGATTGGAAGCTGCGCAAGGGCCTGCTGAGTTTCGGCGCAGGGCTCCCGCAGACGACAGGTCGCGATGTCGCTGGTGTGGTCGACGAGGTCGGCGAGGGCGTGACCGACGTGGCCGTCGGCGACCGGGTGTTCGGCGTCTCCGACGACGGCGCCGGCGCGGCCGAGCTGGCCCTGGTGACCCACCGCGCGATCATTCCGCCCTCACTCGGATTCATCGATGCCGCCGCACTGCCTGTCGCGCTCGAAACGGCGACGCGCAGCCTTGACGCACTCAAGGTCGCGGCCGGAAGCACGCTTTTCATCAACGGCGCCTCCGGCGGGATCGGCAGCACAGCCGTCCAGCTCGCCGTCGCGCGCGGCGCGCGCGTGATCGGCTCCGCCAGTGCCGCCAACCAGAGCTATCTGAGCTTGCTCGGCGCGGAGCCTGTGACGTACGGCGAAGGCATGGTCGAGCAGGTTCGCACGCTCGCCCCGGGCGGCGTCGATGTCGCACTCGATGTCGCCGGAAGCGGGGTCCTGCCCCAGCTCATCGACCTCGCCGGCAGCTCGCGGAACGTGGTGACACTCGCCGACTTCGAGGGCTCCAAGGAACACGGTGTGCTGTTCAGCAATGGCTTCCTCGGTCACGCCTTCCACTCACTCGCCGAGGTGGGTGAGGTGATCAGGGCCGGGCGGTTCTGGCTTCCTGTCGACCGGACCTTCCCGCTCACTGAGATCGCCGAAGCGCATCGCACCAGCGAGCAGGGCCGCGTACGAGGCAGGCTGGTGCTGGTGATCAGCTGAGGGCGGCGGCACGGGGGACCACCTTGCGGGAGTCCGGAGCAACTACGCCGGTGGTCCCCCGGCGAGGAAGTCCAGGATCGCTGCGATGAATTCCGGTGCGGCGGCGGCCGTCCGGTGATCTCCGGGCACTGCGGCCCGCGTGCCGCGCGGCAGCGCCGCGACCAGGTCATCGGCCGATTCAGCGCGCTCGTCATCACTGCCCACCGCTACGAGCGTCGGCACCTGGATGCGACCGAGCTCCTCCACCGGCGTGGCCACGACCGAATCCAGCACCTGGAGCAGCGCGACCGGGTCCTCTCCACTCGTCCGGTACCACTCGGCGGCCCGCTCCTCCTTCGAGCCCGGTTCGAACGTCCCGGAACCGGCGAAGACCCGCCTCACGAAATCTCCCGCCCCGCCGCCGAAGCCGAGCACCTGACGCAGGCCCTGCCCCCCGACCACCGCCCGCCCCGGTGTCGCGCCCCGGACCAGCATCCGCACCACGATCCGTGCGCCGAGCGAATACCCCCCGAGGTCGTAGTCGTCCAGTCCCAGGTGCTCAACGAGGGCAAGGCCGTCATCGGTGAGCACGTCGAGGGGGTAGGCACCGGCGTCATGGGGCTTCGCGCTCCTGCCGTGCCCACGAAAATCCGGCATGATCACGCGGTAGCCGCGTTCCGCGATCGTGTCGGCCCGTCCGTCGCGCATCCAGAGTGTCGCGTTCCCGGTAAAGCCGTGCAGCAGGACCAGCGGTCTGCCGTCACCCACCTCCCGGTAGGCGAGACGCACACCGTCACGGCCGTCGAAGAAGGACACAGAAGAACTCGGCATGTGCCGGAGCGTATACCTGGCCGGTCGCCGCCGGCTCACCCCGCACCCGAGCGGTGACGCTGGGGGCAGGGGCGGGCCCAGGAGCTGGACAGGGAAACACCGCAGACCGGCCGCGCCTCTGTCCGCCGGCACTGTCGCAGTCACCCGCAGCGGATGCGGCGGGGCCGGGACCGGTGGTCACCGCGAGGCTCTGCGCAGCAGGTACTCGCGCTCCGGCAGGCTGAGTGTGAGCCTGGCGGCCCGCTGGTAGTGCTCGCGGGCCCGGTCGTGTTCACCGGCCAGGTCGAGCAGGTGCCCGCGTACCGCGTCCAGCCGGTAGTGGCCGGCCACACGCTTGTCGTCGTCGAGCGTGGCGAGCAGGGCCAGCCCCTCGGCCGGACCGTGCACCATGGCGGTCGCGATCGCGCGGTTCAGGGTGACCATCGGGTTCGGCGCGGTCCGGTCCAGGATCTTGTAGAGGATCAGCACCTCGGCCCAGTCCGTCTCCTTCGTGGACGGTGCCTCGTCGTGGATCGCGGCGATCGTGGCCTGCAACAGGTAGGGCCCGGCCGGGCCCCTGGGCAGGGTGGCGGAGACCAGCGCGACACCCTCCTCGATCCGCGCGCGGTCCCAGAGACTGCGGTCCTGCTCGGCGAGCGGCACCAGGACGCCGTCCGCGCTGCGGGTCACCCGCCGGGCGTCGGTGAGCAGCATCAGCGCGAGCAGACCGGCGGCCTCGCCGTCGTCCGGCCGCAGCCGGTGCACCTCGCGGGCGAGCCGTATGGCTTCCGCGGCCAGCTCGACCCGTTGCAGGTCGGGCCCGCAGGTCGCGGTGTAGCCCTCGTTGAAGATCAGGTACAGCACCTGCAGCACTGCCGGCAGCCGCTCGGCGCCGTCCGGGAAACCGGCGCCCTTGATCGTCTGCTTCGCCCGGCTGATCCGCTGCGCCATGGTGGCTTCCGGCACCAGGAACGCGTGCGCGATCTGGGCCGTGGTGAGGCCGCCGACCGCCCGCAGGGTCAGCGCCACCTGCGAGGGCACCGACAGCTTCGGGTGGCAGCACAGGAACAGCAGCCGCAGCGTGTCGTCGACGTGCCGGGACGGGTCGTCGTCCGGCGGCGGCTGCATGCCGACGCTCAGTTCGCGCTCCCGGCGGGCCGCTTCGCTGCGCCAGTGGTCGGTCAGCCTGCGGTCGGCGACCGTGACCAGCCAGCCTGCGGGCCTGTTCGGCAGTCCCTGCTCCGGCCACTGCACCGACGCCGCGAGCAGCGCTTCCTGGACGGCGTCCTCACAGGCTTCGAACTGCCCGTACCTGCGGACGAGCGTGCCGAGGACCTGCGGCGCCAGGCTGCGCAGCAGGTCCTCGATCTCACTGTTCACGGACGACCGCTCACAGATCGGCACCGGCCGAGAACATCACCGGGCGGATCTCGACCGACAGGCCCTTGACCCGGGTGTCCGGGATGAGCCTGGCGATCTCGACCGCACGTTCCTTGCTTTCGCAGTCGATCAGGTAGAAGCCGCCCATGAACTCCTTGGCCTCGATGAACGGCCCGTCGGTGACGGCAGGCGTGCCCCCGGTGCCGGTGATCACGGTCGAGTTCGCCGGATCGGCGAGCGCCTGGGTGAGGATGAACTCCCCCGAGTCCTGGATGGTCTTCATGAACTCGCCATGGCCTTCCATGACGATCTTCCGCTCGTCATCCGACAGCGCGTCCAGGATCTCCTGGTTGACCTGCATGATCAGGAGGTACTTCATGTCCTTGCTCCTTGCGTCAGGTTCCGCCCAGCGGGCGGCTCGACAGGTAGTCGGAGCCGTCCGGCGCCTTTCGACATCCCCCGCTGAGCAAATCTAGACGAGTAGGTCCTTCCCCTCCGGGCAACAGCACCGGACGCCTCTGGGTGGCGACGTACGACGACTCCCCCGGTGCCGTGTGGGCGCCGGGGGAGTCGTGGGTGTGCTGGTGTGGAGCCTTGGGTGTGGCTCAGTACCAGTTGTGGGCCTGCCAGAAGTTCCAGGCGGCGTTGGGGCTGCCGTAGCGGGAGTCCATGTAGTTCAGGGCCCACTTGATCTGGGTGGTGGCGTTGGTCTGCCAGTCGGCGCCG
>Ga0302311_10000936_pt1 | contig 35025 bp, 39 predicted proteins | sample III_Palsa_N1_3_FD_200449 | JGI IMG/M metagenome (GOLD analysis project Ga0302311, IMG submission 200449) | Peat permafrost microbial communities from Stordalen Mire near Abisko, Sweden - III_Palsa_N1_3 | ecosystem: Environmental > Terrestrial > Soil > Palsa > Peat permafrost | place: Sweden... | reverse complement strand
GTGACGATCCAGGAGGTCACCGCGGCGACGGCCGAAAACTTCGGTCTGGACCGCCCGCGCGGCGCGGCCGTGGCCTCGGTCGAGCCTGGCGGTCCGGCTGACAAGGCAGGCATCGAGCCACTCGACATCATTCTGAGCGTCAACGGCACCCCGATCGACACCTCCGAGCAGCTGCCGCTCATGATCGCGCAGATCAAGCCCGGGCAGGTGGCGCAGCTCGAGATCTGGCGCGACAAGCAGACCAAGCGCATCAGCGTCACGGTCGAGGAGTTCAAGGAGAAGAATGCCACCGCGAGCAATCGGCGCGGAGGCGGGGCTGAGGGCGAGTCTGCCGTTGTCAATCGCATCGGCCTGTCGGTGCGTGCACTCACGGCGCAGGAAAAGAGCCAACTCAAGACGCGCGGCAGTATCGTCGTGGTCGATGCCAAGGGTGTCGCCGCGGAAGCCGGGATTCGCAGCGGCGATGTGATTCTGAGCATCAATCGCCAGTCCCCCGGCAGCGTGGAGGACTTCCAGACGGCGGTGAAAAATGCCGGTCGATCGGCCACTTTGCTGGTCCAGCGCGATGATCAGCAGTCGATCATCACGATCACATTGCAGTAGGTGTTGCCGCCGCGTGTATTCTTAGCGCATGCAGGAACGCTACGAGGCCGCAGCAGTCGAGCGCGCGGCGCAGGAGTATTGGGAAGCCCACGGCAGCTTCGTGGCCCGCGAGGACAGCGGGCGCGAGAAGTATTACTGCCTGTCCATGTTCCCGTACCCTTCCGGGCGTCTGCACATGGGCCACGTGCGCAATTACACGATCGGCGACGTGCTGGCGCGCTTCATGCGCATGCAGGGCCGCAACGTGCTGCAGCCGATGGGTTGGGACGCCTTCGGACTGCCGGCCGAGAATGCTGCGATCGCCAATGGCGTGCCGCCTGCGATCTGGACGCGCCAGAACATCGCCAGCATGCGCGCGCAACTGCAGGCCCTGGGCTTCGCGATCGACTGGACGCGCGAGCTGGCCACCTGCGATCCGGATTACTACCGCTGGAATCAATGGCTGTTCCTGCGCATGCTCGAGCGCGGCATCGCCTATAAAAAAACCGGAGTCGTGAACTGGGATCCGGTCGACCAGACCGTGCTCGCGAACGAACAGGTCATCGAGGGCCGCGGCTGGCGCACCGGCGCCCTGGTCGAAAAGCGCGAGATCCCGATGTACTACCTGCGTATCACCGACTACGCCGAGGAGTTGCTCGCGGCGCTGGATGATTTGCCCGGCTGGCCAGAGCGCGTGCGCGTGATGCAGGCCAACTGGATCGGGCGCAGCGAGGGCGTGGAGCTCGCGTTTCCCTATGCCAGCGATACCTGTGCGCTGCTGGGCGCCGAGGGCGTGCTCAAGGTGTTCACGACACGAGCCGATACGCTCTTCGGCGTGACCTTCGTGGCGATCTCGCCCGAGCATCCGTTGGCAAGTGCGGCCGCTGCGCGCGATCCGGCGCTCGGCGCATTCATCACCGAGTGCCGCCGCGGCAGCACGACCGAGGCGGAAGTGGCCAGTGCCGAGAAGCGCGGCATCGCTACCGGCCTGCACGTGCGCCATCCGCTGAGCGGGGAGAACATTGCGATCTGGGTTGCCAACTACGTACTCATGACCTACGGCGAGGGCGCGGTCATGGGCGTGCCGGCGCACGATGAGCGCGATTTCGCTTTCGCGCAGCGCTATGGGCTGCCGATACGCACGGTTGTGACGTCGGCGAGCGGCAGCTACGGCGAGGTCGGGGACGCATGGCAGTCGGGCTACGCGGTGGAGGGCGTGCTCGTGGACTCGGGCGAGTTCAGCGGCCTGAGCTCCGTTGCGGCGATCGAGGCGATTGCCGCGGCCCTGGAGCGCGTGGGTCTTGGAGCCAAGCGCGTGCACTGGCGGCTGCGTGACTGGGGTATCTCGCGCCAGCGCTACTGGGGCTGTCCGATTCCGTTGATCCACTGCGAGCACTGCGGCGTGGTGGCCGTGCCTGACGCGCAGCTGCCGGTCCTGTTGCCCGAGGATCTGGTGCCTGATGGCAGCGGCAATCCGCTCGCGCGCTGCCGCGAGTTTGTCGAATGCGTCTGTCCGAGCTGTGGCGGCGGCGCGCGCCGCGAGACCGACACCATGGACACCTTCGTCGATTCATCCTGGTATTTCCTGCGCTATGCGAGCGCCGGGCAGACGCAGGCGCCGGTGGATCAGCGCGCGGACTATTGGATGGCGGTGGATCAGTACATCGGCGGCATCGAGCACGCGATTTTGCATTTGCTGTACTCGCGCTTCTGGACCCGCGTCATGCGCGATCTGAAGCTGGTGCGCATATCCGAGCCTTTCTCCAATCTGCTCACGCAGGGCATGGTGCTCAACCAGATCTATTACCGCGTTGGGGCCGATGGGCGCCGCCAGTTCATCAGCCCGAGCGAGGTCGAGCCGCAATTCGATGCCAGCGGTGCGCGCGTCGGCGCGGTCATGCTCAAGGATGAGAGCCCAGTCGAATACGGCGGTCTCGGCACCATGTCGAAGTCCAAGGGCAACGGCGTCGATCCGCAGACGCTGGTGGACAAGTACGGCGCCGACACGGCGCGGCTGTTCATGATGTTCGCCGCGCCGCCCGAGCAATCGCTCGAATGGTCCGACGACGCCGTGGAGGGACAGGCTCGCTTCCTGCGCCGGCTCTGGAAGGCCGTGCATGTTCATGTCAGTGAAGGTCTCACCGAGCGCATCGAGCTGCGGGGCCGCAACGAGGAGCTGGGACTGAGCGAGCCGGCGCGCTCATTGCGGCGCGCGGCGCATCAGACGCTCGCCAAGGTCAGTGCGGACATTGGCCGCCGCCGCACCTTCAACACCGCCATCGCCGCGGTCATGGAGTTGCTCAATAGCGTGGGTCAGTACGCGGAGAGCGGACCCGTGGCGCGCGCGGTGCGCCACGAGGCGCTCGAGATCGCAGTGCTGCTGCTCTCCCCGATCGTGCCGCATATCTGCCACAGCCTCTGGTTCGCGCTCGGGCGCGAGCGCGCCGTCATCGATGAGCCCTGGCCGCAGCCCGATGCACAGGCCCTCGCGCAAGCGACGGTTGAGCTGATCGTGCAGGTCAACGGCAAATTGCGCGCGCGCCTGCAAATGCCCGCAGGCGCCGAGCGCGAACACGCCGTGGATGCGGCGCTGGCTGACCCGACGGTGCGCCGTTTCGTCGCGGGCAAGGTCGTGCGCAAGGCGATCCACGTGCCCGACAAACTCGTTAATCTCGTCGTATGAGTCGCGTGCGCATCAGACGGTGCGCAGCGCTCGCGGCGCTGCTCATGCCGATATTTTCAGGATGCGGCTTTCGGCTGCAGGGCAGCACGAGCGTGCCGCACTCCATTCCGGTCGTGCGCATCGAGACCAGCGACACTGAATCGGATTTCTACTTCGGACTGCGCAAAGCACTGCTGGCCGACGGCATACGTATCGATGAGGATGGCCACGACGACACCGCGGCGGTCGTAGAAGTGCTGACTGATTCGACCAACGAGCGCGTGCTGAGCGTCTCGGCACTCAATGTCCCGAATGAATACGAGCTCAGTTACGTACTGCGCTTTGCGGTCCGGTCAAAGGGACGCGAGCTGATTCCCGCCGAAGAGCACGTACTGGTGCGCGACTACACCTTCAGCGAAAGCGCGCTGCTGGCGAAGGAGCGCGAGCGCAAGATACTCAGCGCTGCCCTGGCGCATGACCTGGTCACGGTCGTCATGCGCCGTCTGGCGAGCCTGTAGCGGCGCGCACATGCTGTTGCTTGGCACCGTCGATCGAGGCGGCGTGGCCCGACTGCTGGCCGGCTACGGCGTGGCTCTGCAGGTGCTGCGCGCGGGTGAGCCGATTCCCGGCTCCTATTGGGGCGACAGCGAGGCCGGGCTGCGCGGCAACACGCTGTTCGCGCGTGCCGATACGCCGCTGCACTCGATCCTGCATGAGGCCGCGCATTTTATTTGCATGAGCGCGCAGCGACGCATCGCGCTCGAGCGCGATGCCGGCGGTGATGATGATGAGGAGAGCGCCGTGTGCTACCTGCAATTACTGCTGGCCGATGCGCTCGAGTGCATCGGCCGCGAGCGCCTCTGCATCGATATGGACGCCTGGGGCTATAGCTTTCGCCTGGGCGCGGCTGCCGATTGGTTCGAGCAGGATGCGCAGGATTCACGCTCGTGGCTGCAGCACTGCGGCATCATCGATGCGCAGGCGCGGCTCACCGGGGCGCTGCGAGTCTAGGCGTTGGCGGCGCGTCGGCGGCGGGCGAAGCGGTCCGTGGCCGCCACGAGCTCGCGCGCGATGCCGTCCTCAAAAGCCGAGTGACCGGCATCGGGCACGATGCGCAGCTGCGCCTCGGGCCACGCGCGATGCAGGTCCCAGGCGCTGCGCAGCGGGCAGACGATGTCATAGCGGCCCTGCACGATGACCGCCGGGACCGAGCGGATGCGCGCGACGTCGCGCAATAATTGATCGTCGTGTTCGAGAAAGCCGCGATGCACGAAATAGTGCGCCTCGATGCGCGCGAAGGCGCTGGCATAGGCGGGATCCTCGAATTTCGCGACATACAGTGGATTCATGCGCAGAAAACTCGTCGCGCCCTCCCAGCTCGACCAGGCGCGTGCGGCGGCAATGCGGGTTGGCGTGTCCGCCGAAGTCAAACGCCGATAGTAGGCCTGCATCATGTCGACGCGCTCGGACTGCGGGATCGGTGCGACAAACCGTTCCCACAGATCGGGGAAGATCGAGCCGGCGCCGAGCGGATCCTGGTAGAACCACGCGAGTTCTGAGCGGCGCAACAAAAAAATGCCGCGCAGCACGAGCTCGGTAACACGCTCGGGATGACGCTGCGCGTAGGCCAGGGCCAGCGTGGAGCCCCAGGAGCCACCGAACACCAGCCAGCGCTCTATGCCTAAGTGGATGCGCAGGCGTTCGATATCGCTGACCAGATCCCAGGTCGTGTTCTCGCGCAGCTCGGCGTGCGGGCGGCTGGCCCCGCAGCCGCGCTGATCAAACAGCACGATACGGTAGCGCTGCGGATCAAAGAAGCGGCGCATATCGGGCGCAGTGCCGCCACCGGGTCCGCCGTGCAGGAATACGGCAGGCTTGCCGCGTGGTTGACCGCTCTGCTCGTAATACAGCTCATGCAATTCAGATACGCGCAGGTACCCGCGCTCGAAGGGCCCAATGGGCGGATACAACGCGCTGTTGGCGCTGTTGGTGCTGTCGGCGCGGCTGCGAGGCAGGGCACGCGCGCCAGGTGAGGCTGACCTGCGCGTGCGCTTAGCAGCAGTGCGCTTCGGAGCAGTGCGCTTCAAATCTGAACCATCGGCCCAAGTGGCCTGCCCCCGAGCAGGTGCATGTGCAGGTGATAGACCTCCTGCCCACCATCCGCATTGCAGTTGACGATCAGGCGATAGCCGCTCGTGGCGATGCCCTCTTGGGCGGCAATCTGAGCGGCGACCAGGAACATATGACCCAGTAGCGCTTCGTCTGCCACGCTCGCATCATTGGCGGTAGGAATCGGCTTGTTCGGCACGATCAGCACGTGCGTAGGCGCGCGCGGATGGATGTCGCGGAAAGCGATGACGCGCTCGTCCTTGAAAACGATGCTGGCGGGCAGCTCACCCTTAATGATGCGCTCGAACAAAGTCGGCATGGGCTTCCCCGCTCGTTTCTATTCAATCAGCTTAAGATACCGCCGTGCAGGAGCACAATAAATGAAACTAAGCCTTGATGAGCTGCCCGCGCAGCTGGCACAACGGCTGTTGCCGGCGTATCTGATCAGCGGTGATGAGCCGCTGCGGGTCGGCGAGGCCAGCGATCTGATTCGTGCGCGCGCTCGTGCGGCTGGCTACGAGGAGCGCGAGGTCTTCTTCATCGAACGCGCCGGCGCCGTCTGGGACGAGGTGCAGCAGAGCGCGCAGTCGCTGTCGCTGTTTGCCAATCGCCGCGTGATTGAGATCCGCATGCCCACGGGGAAGCCGGGCGTGAACGGGGCTGCGGCGCTATTGCGAGTGATGGCCGCGGCCGGTGATGAGCTGTTGCTGCTCGTGATCACCGGCAAGCTCGAGCGCGAGACACAAGGTGCGGAGTGGGTGCGTGCATTGCAGGCGCGCGGCGCCTGGCTGCCGATCTGGCCGATTGCTCGCGCGCAATTGCCGCAATGGCTGCAAGCGCGCTTCCGAGCCGCTGGATTGCGCGCGGACGAGGAGGCGCTTGAACTGCTCGCCGAGCGCAGCGAGGGCAACCTGCTCGCGGCACAACAGGAGATCGAGAAGCTCGCGCTGCTGTTGCCGCCGGGTGCCGCAGTCAGCGCGACCGAGGTCGCGGCCAGCAGTGCCGATAGCGCGCGATTTGACGTATTCCAGCTCGGCGAGGCGGTGCGCGCCATGGAGCCGGGACGCTCGCTGAGAATCCTGGCAGGCCTGCAGGCTGAAGGCGCCGAGGCGCTACTGGTGCTGTGGGGGCTGCTGCGAATCATGCATGGATTGCAGGCCAGCGGCTTCAGCCCCGCAGGCCGTACCGGGCCGCGCCCGTCATTTGCGCGGTTGGCCGCTCGCGCCGCTCGCGTCGATCGCGTGGCCAAGGGGCTCGAGCGCGGTGATGCCTGGGACGAGCTCGCATTGCTGGCCGTGGAGCTGTGCGGACTGCGTCCGCTGCCCTGGCTGCGCGCGGGCTAGGCCATGGCAGAACCCATAGGCCTGTTCGGGGGCACGTTCGATCCGATCCACTACGGGCACCTTCGTACTGCCTTTGAACTCTGGCAATCGCTCAAGCTCGCCGAGGTACGCTTCCTGCCGACCGGCAATCCCCCGCATCGCGAGGCGCCGCTGGCCTCAAGCGAGTTGCGCCTGGATATGGTGCGCGCCGCGGTCGTCGGACAGCCCGGCTTCACGGTCGATGATCGCGAGATCCGCCGCAGCGGCATGTCCTACTCGATCGATACGCTGCTCGAGCTGCGCCTTGAATATCCACAACGCTCGCTGTGCCTGTTGCTCGGCATGGATGCCTTCCTGGGTATGCCGAGCTGGCACCGCTGGCGCGAGATCTTCGGACTCGCACATGTGGTGGTGGCACACAGGCCCGGCTGGAAGGCGCCGATCATGGGCCCGCTCGGCGAGGAGATGGTCGATCGCGGTACCGGCAGCGTGCTGGATCTGCACAACTCGAGCGCCGGGCGCATTTATGTCCATGCTGTAACACAGCTGGAGATCGCCTCTACGGACCTGCGCGCGCTGATCCTCGCCGGCCGCGATCTGCGCTACCTGGTGCCCGAGCCGGTGCGCGATCTCATCCTGCGCACCGGGTGCTATGCTCAGGCTGACAGCTGAAGCGCTTGAGGAAGGGGATCAGCCGACCCGCATGACAAAGACCGCTCGCCCGCGCCGCGCACCGCGACGCAACCTCACTCTCGAAAAGCTCGTGCTCGCGGCGCTGGATGACATGAAGGCAGTTAATGTCAAATTGCTGGACGTGCGCGCTTTGACGGACATTACCGATGCGATGATCGTGGCCTCAGGCAACTCCGACCGGCACGTGCGCGCGATCGCCGATCGCATCGTCGAGCAGGTGCGCCATGCCGGCCTGCGGCCATTCGGGATCGAAGGCACACGCGATGGCGAATGGGTGCTGCTGGATCTGCAGGACGTGCTCGTGCATGTGATGCTGCCCCGGGTGCGTGAGTTCTATGGGCTTGAGCAGCTCTGGGAGCCACCGCAGCGGCGCGTCGCCGCGCCACGCACCGCGGCCCGCTGAGCTTAGGCGTGCGCCGATGCTTCTGCGCGTCATTGCGGTCGGCACGCGCATGCCCGCCTGGGTCGATGCAGCGGTCGAGGATTACTCGCGCCGCCTGCGCGGCGCCTGGCGGCTGGAGCTCAGCGCTTTGTCACCGGCGAGCCGCAGGCAGGCCGGGGGTGCAGCCATTGCGGCCAAGGCCAGCGAGGCGCGCCGCATCCTTGCATTATTGTCAGCGCGCGACCTGGTGGTGCCGCTCGATGAGCGCGGCGAGCAGTTCAGTACACTCGAGCTCGCGCAGTGGCTCGAGGCGCGCCGCGGCGAGGGCCGGGATCTGGCCTTCGTGATCGGCGGTCCGGATGGCTTGAGCGATGAGGTGCTCGCGCGTGGCCGCTTGCGCTGGTCGCTCTCGCGCCTGACGCTGCCGCACGCACTGGTACGAGTAGTGCTCGCGGAACAGCTGTACCGGGCCTCGACGGTGCTGGCCGGCCATCCCTATCACCGCTCGTGAAGCATGCAAGCCCCGCCACCCATGCTGGTCCTGGCCTCGGTATCCCCGCGCCGCAGTGCGCTGCTGACGCAGATTGGCATGCCCCATCGTGTCATACCCGCGCACATCGATGAGCGGCGCGACGAGGGCGAGCCGATCGAGCAGTGCGTACGGCGCCTGGCCGGGCAGAAAGCGCTGCAGGTCAGCGCGCTGCTGGGGGCGGCCGGCGCCCTCGATCAGCGCCAGGCCGTGCTGGGCGCCGACACGACGGTCGTGGTTGATCAGTACATGCTCGAGAAGCCGCGCGATCGCCAGCACGGACTGGCCATGCTTGCACGCCTGTCAGGCCGCGAGCACGAGGTCCTGTCCGCCGTCGCGCTCGCGTATGGCGGAAGATTGCAAACGCTGCTGAGTCGCAGCCTGGTGCGCCTGCGCTCACTGGGTCGCGAGGAATGCGAGGCATACTGGGACAGCGGTGAGCCGCACGATAAGGCGGGCGGCTATGCCATCCAGGGACGCGGCGCCGTGTTCGTCGAGTCATTGCATGGCAGCTATTCGGGTGTGATGGGACTGCCGTTATTTGAAACGGCGGCACTGCTGGCGGCCGCAGGTCTGCCGGTATGGCAATCGTGAGCGAGGCGTGGCGATGAGCCAGCAATCCCCGGTGACTCCAGTGGCGGTCGCGGCCATTCAGATGACCTCCGGCCCCGACGTGGCCGCGAACCTGGCTGCGGCCGGCGCACTGCTCGAGCGCGCGGCGCGCGAGGGCGCGCGCGTGGCAGCGCTGCCGGAGAATTTCTCCTTCATGGGCCGCGCCGATGCCGACAAGCGCGCGGTCGGCGAGCGCGACGGGGATGGTCCCGTGCAGCAGTTTCTGGCCGAGCGCGCGCGCGCATTGGGACTGTGGATCGTCGGCGGAACCACACCCATCTCGCAGCAGCCGGGCGAGCGCGTCGCGGCCGCATGCCTGGTCTACAACGATCAGGGCGAGCGCATCGCGCGCTACGACAAGGTTCATTTATTCGATGTGGCCATTCCCGGGCGTGCCGAGAAGTATCGCGAGTCGGCGAACACCGCACCCGGAGCGCGTCAGGTGCTGGTGCCCACGCCCGCGGGACTGCTGGGTCTGTCGGTCTGCTATGACGTTCGCTTTCCCGAGCTGTATCGGCCGATGGCCGCTGCCGGGGCGCAATGGTTCACGGTGCCATCGGCATTCACGCTGCCTACGGGGCGCGCGCACTGGGAGACGCTGCTGCGCGCACGCGCCATCGAGAATCTCAGCTACGTGGTCGCCCCCGCCCAGTGGGGGCGGCATGCGAGCGGCCGCGAGACCTATGGCGACAGCCTCATCATCGATTACTGGGGCGCAATATTGAGCCGTTTGCCCAGCGGCGAGGGCGTCATCGTCGGCCGACTCGACCTGGCCGCGCAGGAAGTCGCGCGCCGCGATTTCCCGGCCCTCTCGCATCGAGTAATGTGAGCAACCTGAAGGTAAGAGCATCGCCATGTCGACATCCCTGACCGCCACTGATGCGCTGCGCTGCGCGCGCGAGAGCATTCTTGCGCCCGCCGGCCTGGATGAAGGCCGCATCGAGCAGGCCCTCGGCCTTGTGCTCGGCTCGGCTGTGGATGCCGCCGACCTGTATTTCCAGCTCGCGCGCGCCGAGAGCTGGGGGCTCGAGGACGGCATCGTCAAGGAAGGCAGCGCCAGCATAGAGCAGGGCGTCGGCGTGCGCGCGATGGCCGGTGAGAAGACCGGCTTCGCCTATTCCGATGAGATCATGATGCCCGCACTGGAAGAGGCGGCGCGCGCCGCGCGCGCCATCGCGGTCCAGAGCGGCAGCGGCGCGGTCCAGGCCTGGCACCCGGTCAGCGCACATCGGCTGTATCTGCCGATCGATCCGCTGCTGGGTCTGGCCGATGAGGACAAGATTGCGTGGCTCGAGCGCATCGATCGCGAGACCCGGCGCATGGATCCGCGCATCGTGCAGGTCATGGCCAGCGTCACCGCGCAGTACGAGCTGATCCTGATCGCCTCCAGCGACGGGGTCCTCGCCGGCGACGTGCGCCCGCTGGTGCGCATGAACGTCACGGTGATCGCGGAACACAACGGACGGCGCGAGCAAGGCTATGCCGGCTGCGGCGGGCGCTATTCGCTTGATCAATTGGTCGCCCACGAGCAGCCGCTCGTGCTCGCGCGTGAGGCGGTGCGCCAGGCACTGGTCAATCTCGAGGCCGTGCCGGCGCCAGCCGGCACGATGACCGTGGTGCTCGGCCCGGGCTGGCCCGGCGTCTTGTTGCATGAGGCGATCGGTCACGGCCTGGAGGGGGATTTCAATCGCAAGGGCACCTCCGTATTCAGCGACCGCATCGGCGAGCGCGTGGCCGCCCCCGGTTGCACGGTGGTTGATGATGGGACGCTGGCCGAGCGGCGCGGCTCACTCAACATCGACGATGAGGGCACGCCCACGCAATGCACGACGTTGATCGAAGATGGCGTGCTGTGCGGCTATATGCAGGATCGGCTCAATGCGCGGCTCATGGGCAGCCGCTCCACCGGCAACGGCCGGCGCGAGTCATTCGCGCACATGACGATGCCGCGCATGACCAACACTTACATGCGAGCTGGGCCGCATGATCCGGGCGAGATCCTCGCCTCGGTGCAGCGTGGCATCTACGCGGTGAATTTTGGCGGCGGGCAGGTCGACATCACTTCGGGCAAGTTCGTCTTCTCAACGAGCGAGGCTTATCTGATCGAGAACGGCAAGCTCGGTCGCGCGATCAAGGGCGCGACGCTCGTGGGCAATGGACCGGACGTGCTGATGCGCGTGTCCATGGTAGGCAACGATCTGAAGCTCGATGAGGGCATCGGCGTGTGCGGCAAGGAAGGACAGAGTGTGCCGGTCGGCGTGGGCCAGCCGACGCTGCGCATCGATGCACTCACGGTCGGAGGGACCGGCTAAGCGCGCCGTCAGGACGGATCGCCGTTACGCGCGGCCGACTCGGGCAGCACGGCGCTGCCGGTATGATGCTCGTTCACGCCGTGCCGATGGCGGCCGCGCTCATCGATATAGAGCAGCTCGTGCTGACCGATCGACACCACATCGCCGTCATTGAGATTGTGATAGCGCACGCGCTTGGACTGCACGTAGATGCCGTTGGTGCTGTTGAGGTCCTCGATCACGCAGCTCTGCGCCGTGGTCAGAATCTGGCAGTGATGGCGGCTCACGAAGCGGCTGTCAATCTGCACGTCATTGGCCGGCGTGCGGCCGATGATCAGCCGGCCCGGATACAGCTCGTGCTCGCTGACTGTATGGCCGGCATTGGCCAGCAAAATGCGCGCCAGCGGCACCCCCTCGCTCGTGGCGCCTGCGCTCTCCTCGCTGCCATCGCCAGCTTCCGACTCGGGCATGTTCACGAGCCGTGATCCGGTCGGCGAGCTGTATTCGACCCATTGCAGTTCCGTGATCGCGGCGCGCACGTCATCCAGCTGCACGCTGTCGCGGTCCTTGACCGAGGCGGAAAGCATGGCGGTGTCGCACAGCGTATTTATCAGGCGGGGCACACCGCCCGTATAGCGAAAGATCGTCTCATAGGTATCGGGCAGAAAGATCTCGCGTCCGTGCGAGCCGGCAACCTCCAGCCGGTGCAGGATGTAGGCGTGCGTTTCGCTGTTCGTGAGCGCGGGCAGATGGAAGCGCAGCCGCACGCGCTGGCGCAGTTGCTGCAGCTCGGGTGCGTCGAGCTTCAGACTGAGCTCGGGCTGGCCCGCCAGGATGATGCGCAGGATCTTTTCCTTCGTGGCCTCGACGCCCGAGAGCATGCGCACTTCCTCGAGCACGCGCGGGCTCAGGTTCTGAGCCTCATCGATCACGAGCATGATCTTGCGGCCGTCGCGGTACTGCTCGACGAGAAATTCATTGAGCGTCGCGATCAATTCGGCCTTCTTCATGCGGAAGGGTTTGAAGCCGAACGCCACGAGCACCGATTGCAGGAATTCGGTCGAGTTGACCTGTGTCTGCACGATCTGTGCGACCAGCACGTCGTTCTCGAGCTCGCGCAGAAAGGTCTCGATCAGCGTGGTCTTGCCGCAACCGATCTCCCCGGTGATCACGACGAAGCCGTCGGTGAACCACACGGTCGATTCCATGTAAGCTTTGGCGCGCGCATGCGCCTGACTCAGATACAGAAACTGGGGATCCGGGCTCAGCCGGAAAGGCAGTTCCCTGAGTCTGAACAGTTCGATATACATCGGCGTTGGAGGATACTACGGGTTGAATGACAGATGCGGATATAGGCGTCTCATCAGACCTGTGGCGCGCACCTTGCAAAGGCGGGCGCTCGACTCTACCAGGGTACAATGCCCGAGCTTGCGGTCAGGGCGCGGCTCTTTGCCATATTCATGTAGGTGCAGGCCGGCTTCGGCCAGCAGCGCGGCGCGCGCGGGCATCTGACCGATCAGGTTGATCATGGCGGCGTGACCGAGCGCGCGAGTACTGCCAAGCGGCAGGCCCGCGATCGCGCGCACATGATTCTCGAACTGGCTCGTGAGTGCCCCCTCGATGGTCCAGTGACCGGAGTTGTGGACCCTCGGCGCCATTTCGTTAGCAATCAAGCGACCCTTGTGGACAAAGAATTCGATGGCCAGCACGCCGACATAGCGGAACGCCTCGAGTACGCGCCGCACGTGCATGGCCGCCGCGCGCTCGAGCCGTGGCGCTGCATACGGCGCCAGTGTGAGGCGCAGAATGCCATCGACGTGATAGTTGCGATTGAGTGGATAGATCGCCGTCGCGCCCGCTCGTGCGCGTACGCCAATTATTGAGACTTCATAATCGAAGGGCACAAACTGCTCATACAACAACGGCACGCTGCCCAGGCGCTGCCAGGCCGCTTCGATATCGCGCGCATGGCGTAGTACGCATTGTCCTTTGCCGTCATAGCCCAAGCGTCGGGTCTTGAGCACGCCGGGCAGACCGATGCGCGCGACGGCCCGCTCGAGCATTGCGCGCGAGTCCACCGGCGCGAAATGCGTCGTGGGTATTGCCAGGCGCTCAAATGTGCGCTTCTCGCTCAGGCGGTCCTGCGCGGCCGCGAGCGCGGCGAGCGGCGGGGCGATGCGCACGCGGCTATGGCGGGTCGCGGCGCGCAACGCCTCCACCGATACGTTCTCCCAATCAAAGCTGATGACCTCGCAGCGCTCGGCGAGTTCTCGCAACAGCGCACGGTCGGCAAAGTCCCCGCTCAGGATCGGCGCGATGCGCCCCGCGGGCGTCGCCGCGCTGCGATCGAGGAACAGGAAATCCAGGCCAAGCGGATAGCCGGCGAGCGCGAGCATCGCGCCGAGCTGACCGCCGCCGACCACGCCAATAGTCACGGGCCAGCGGTCATTCGTGCGCGGTCGGCTCAGCCCGCCAGGCGAGGATCGGGGCGGGCCAGTACGGCCGCCGTCTGCGCCTGGCGGTGGCGTTGCAGCGCCTCGGCGACCGACGCATCACGCAGCGCCAGGATCGCCGCCGCAAACAACGCGGCGTTGGTTGCGCCCGCGCTGCCGACCGCAAAGGTCGCGACCGGAATTCCGGCCGGCATCTGCACGATCGACAACAATGAGTCCAGGCCGTTGAAGGCGCGCGTCGGCACGGGCACACCCAGCACCGGCAATGTGGTCTTGGACGCAGCCATGCCCGGCAGATGCGCTGCGCCACCCGCGCCGGCGATCAGCACCTCGAGGCCGCGCGCGGCGGCGCCCGCGGCGTATTCAAACAGCAGATCAGGTGTGCGATGCGCCGAGACCACGCGCGCCTCGTAGGCGACGTTGAGTTGCTCGAGACTCTCGGCGGCGGCGCTCATGGTCTCCCAATCCGACTTCGATCCCATGATGATGCCGACTCGCGCTTTCATCGCGGTATCTTAGCATTTCGGGGTCGCCCGGCCGGCGCGTGCGCGGCCAGCGCACGCTCGATCGGCAGCGGATCGATCGCGCGCATGAGCCGCCCGATATACTGGCGCGCGCGCGCATGCGCTGAGCGGCTACGCAGGGCCTGCGTCTCGAGAATGCTCTCGAGCAGGATTGGCGGCAGTTCCAGTTGCCGCAGTTGCTGCGGCTTGAGCGTGAGCAAGCGCTCGCCGAGTCGCTGCACGGCTTCGGCGCTGCGCTTGCGGGCCGAACGGCTCGGCCGCTCGGCCGGCTGCGCTGAGCGAGCATCGGGTGGACTGGGATCGTTCATGTGTTGCGCCGGAGTGCGTGCGACACGCTGCTACAATTCAATGGCGATCATCGCACACGATGAGGCCGGTTGCCGGGTGGCACGCCTGCGCCGCGTAAGAGGGAACCAATCATGTCGCAGAGCGTCGATGTCTCGCGGATCAGTGAGCTCATGGAAGTCGTCGGCCTCGCACTCACGCTGGCGCGCGCGGCCGGGGCGAGCCAGGCCGAGGCCGATGCGAGCCTGCAGCGGGGCCTGAGCGCGACGGTGCGGCTCGGCGAGGTCGATACCATCGAATACCACCGCGACCGCGGGCTGTCGGTGACCGCGTATTTTGGCCAAGCCAAGGGTTCCGCGAGCACGGCTGATCTGCGGCCGCAGGCCGTGCGCGAGACCGTGCAGAAGGCCGCGGCGATCGCACGGCACACAGCGAGGGATGAGTTTGCCGGACTGGCCGACCCCGAGGCGCTAGCGCACGACGTGCCGGATCTGGATCTATACCACCCGTGGGACCTTGCGCCCGAGCAGGCGATCACGCTGGCGCGCGATTGCGAGGCGGCAGGGCTGCAGAGCGATGCGCGCCTGAAAAACTCGGAGGGCGCGAGCGTCAATACTCACAGTGGCGTGCGCGTCTACGGCAACAGTCATGGTTTTCTGCAAGGCTATCCGAGCACGAGCCACAGCATCGGCTGTGCGCTGGTAGCAGAGGAAGGCGAGGAAATGCAGCGCGACTACTGGCATTCGGTGGCGCGCCGCGCCCAGGGGCTCGAGGACGCGGCGGCCATCGGGCTGCACGCGGCGCGCCGCGCGGTCCGGCGCCTGGGCGCCCGCAGGCTCTCCACGCGGCGTGCCCCGGTGTTGTTTGCCCCGGAGCTCGCGCGCGGCGTATACGGGCATTTCGTCGGCGCGATTCGTGGCGCCAGCCAGTATCGGCGTGCCTCGTTTCTGCTCGACGCCGCCGGCCAGCAGATCTTCCCCGCCTTCCTCGATATCGTTGAACGGCCGCATCTGCCCCAGGGGCTCGCGAGCAGCCCGTTCGATGCCGAGGGCGTGACGACGCGCGATCGCGAGCTGGTGCGCGCCGGAGTGTTGCAGGGCTACGTATTGGGCAGCTACTCGGCGCGCAAACTCGGCCTGCAGACCACCGGCAATGCCGGCGGCATACACAATCTGCTGCTCACAGCCGGCGCCCAATGCACGAGCCAAAACAGTGCCAGCTTCGAGCAATTGCTCGCGCTCATGGGTCGGGGACTGTACGTGACCGAGCTCATGGGGCAGGGGGTCAACGGCGTCACCGGCGACTATTCGCGCGGCGCCAGCGGCTTCTGGGTCGAGAACGGCGCTATCGCCTATCCCGTGCACGAACTCACGATCGCGGGCAATCTGCGCCAGATGCTGCGCGCGATCGTGGCGATCGGCACTGACGTCGATATGCAGGGTGCGATTCGTACCGGCTCGCTGCTGATCGAGGATATGACCATCGCCGGCGAGTGAGCCTTACGGCGCCGTGAGCTCCGGCCCCGTCAGCCGTCGCAGCGCTTCGCGGTATTTTTCCCCCGTGCGCTCGATGACCGCAGCGGGCAGGCGCGGCCCGGGTGCGCGCTTGTTCCAGTCCAGGCCTTCCAGGTAGTCGCGCACGTACTGCTTATCAAACGACGGCGGGCTGCTGCCGACGCGCCAGGTATCGGCCGGCCAGAAGCGCGACGAGTCGGGTGTGAGGACCTCATCGATCAACCTCAGCTTGCCGCTGCGATCCAGGCCGAACTCGAATTTGGTATCGGCAATGATGATGCCGCGGCGACGCGCATATGCGGCCGCGAACTCATAGAGCGCCAGCGCGATCTCGCGCACGGCGGCCGCGCGCGGGGCACCGAGCAGCCGCACGGTGTGCTCGAACGAGATGTTCTCATCGTGCTCGCCGGCCGCAGCCTTGGTGGCCGGCGTGAACAACGGCTTGGGCAGCGCCTGCGCCTGCTGCAGTCCGGCTGGCAGAACGATGCCGCAGAGGCTGCCGCTGGCCTGATAGTCCTTCCAGCCCGAGCCACTCAGATAGCCGCGCACCACGGCCTCGATCGGCAGTGCCTCGAGTCGGTGCACGATTACGGCTCGGCCCTCGAGCAGCGCCAGCTCGGCTGCATCGCGCGTGGCGCGCTCGAGCGGCTCACCGGTCAGATGGTTGCCGATGATCTGGCTCGTGCGCGCAAACCAGAAGCGCGAGATCTCATCGAGCACGCGGCCTTTGCCGGGGATGGGATCGGGCAGCACGACATCGAAGGCCGACAGGCGATCAGTGGTGACGATCAGCAGGCGCTGCGCGTCGAGCGCATAGACGTCGCGCACCTTGCCGCGATGCAGGCACTGCAGACCTTTGAGATCCGTACGGTAGAGCGCGCTTTGCGCAAGCGTATCGGGTGTCGTGGCCAAGGCTTGCTACCATACCCGGCGCGTAACTGCGGGGCGCGCATCTTGCCGCTGCGGCCGCGGCAGGGTCAAGCGCAGCGTCTGGGCGAATTCTGGTAGTGACCGGATCATGAATTGGGGCGGAAAAATCATCGGCGGCGTTCTCGGTCTCGCGGCCATGGGTCCGTGGGGAGCGGTCGTGGGCGCGTTCATCGGTCATCAATTCGACACCGGCGCGACCTTCGGCACGCTGCTGGGCTCCGGTGGCGCGGACCCGAAGCTCGTCAACGAGCTGTTCTTTCCCACGACCTTTCGTGTGATGGGACACATCGCGAAGGCGGACGGTCGCGTCTCAGAGCAGGAGATCGCCTCGGCGCGCGCAGTCATGCATGCCTTGCGTCTGAATCCGGCGCAGATGCTCGCGGCCATGCAGTACTTCAACGAAGGCAAGCAGCCGGACTTCGATCTGGACGCGGCGCTGCGGCGCCTGCGCAGTGCCATCGCAGCGTATCCGGATCTGGCCAATTTCATGGTCGAGATCCAGCTGCAAGCCGCCCTCGCGGGCGATGGCCTCACGGAGCTGCCGCGCGCGCGCTTGCGCCGCGTCGCGCTGCTGCTCGGCCTGGGGCCGGCTGAGTTTGCCCGGCTCGAGAGCGTGCTGCGCTGGAGCTACGGCATGGCGGGCGGGGCCGCGGGCGCGGCCGGTGGCGCTGGCGGCGGCAGCGGTCCAAATGCCGCGCCGGTCAGCCAGGAGCGCATCGCGCAGGCCTATACGATGTTGCTCGCCGAGCCCGTGATGTCGGATGAGCAGATCGTCAAGTGCTACCGGCGACAGATGAGCCGGCATCATCCCGATAAGCTGCGGGCCAACGGCCTGCCCGAATCGATGCTCGAGCGCGCTAAGGAGCGTACGCAGCAGATTCAGGCGGCCTACGAGCTCATTCGCGCTCGGCGGGGTATGCGCTAGACTCGCGCCGATGCAATGGATAGCGGCGTCGATTCTGTCAGCCGACTTCGCGCGTCTGGCCGAGGAAGTCGAGACGGTACTCGCGGCCGGCGCGGACAGCGTGCACTTCGACGTCATGGACAATCACTACGTACCGAACCTCACCGTGGGTCCGGTCGTGTGCGAGGCCCTGCGCCGCCACGGCATCACGGCGCCGATCGACCGCATCGTGCCTGATTTTGCCGCCGCGGGCGCGACCTACATCAGCTTTCATCCCGAGGCCACGCAGCACGTGGACCGCACCATTGAGCTCATTCGCGATCACGGCTGCAAGCCGGGACTGGCGATCAATCCGGCCACGTCGCTCGACTGGCTCGACTACACGCTCGAGCATCTCGATCAGGTACTGCTGATGTCGGTGAATCCGGGCTTCGGTGGACAGGAGTTCATTACCGGCACGCTGCGCAAGATTGCCGAGGTTCGCAAACGAGTGAGCCGCAGCGGCCGCGACGTGCGTGTGCAAGTCGATGGCGGGATCAAAGTGGACAACATCGCGGCCGTGGCACAGGCCGGCGCCGACACGTTTGTCTCCGGCTCGGCGATCTTTGGCAGCGAGGACTACGGCGCTACGATTCGGGCGATGCGCGCAGCGCTGGCGCAGATCGGCGGGGTCAAGACCTAAAGCAGCGCGCGGGCGGCGCGCTTTTAGGTTTCGTCGTCCTCATCATCATCGTCGTCGTCATCCTCATCGTCCGCGCCCGGCGACGGTTTGCTTCGCGCCTCGGGCATGCGTTCGCGCATGGGTTTTGAAGGCACGATAACCGGACGGGTCTTCATCTTCGGGCGCGCGTTGAAGACGACGATGGTCTTGCCGGTCGCCCGCAATAGTCCCTGGTCCTCGAGCACTTTGAGTACGCGGCCAGCCATCTCGCGCGAGCAGCCGACCAGGCGCGAGAGCTCCTGGCGCGAGACCTTGATCTGCATGCCTTCTGGGTGCGTCATCGCATCGGGTTCGTCGCACAGACCGGTGATCGCGTGCGCCACGCGCCCGGTCACATCGACGAAGGCCAGATCGCCGAGCTTGCGATTGGTGCGATCCAGTCGCGTTGCCAGTTGCGTGGCCAGCTCGAAGATCAGGCCCGGGCTCTCGGTGGCGACCTGGCGGAAGCGTGGATAAGTCATCTCGGCGAGCTCGCAGGCGTTGCGGGTGCGCACCCAGGCGCTGCGCGTGGGCTGCTCGTAGAACAGTCCCATCTCGCCGAAGAACTGTCCTTTATTGAGGTAGGCGAGGACCATCTCATTGCCTTCCTCGTCCTCGATCATGACCTCGACCGAGCCGCTGATGATGTAGTAGAGCACATCAGGCAGATCGCCGGCGTGTATCAGCACGGTCTTGGACGGCACCGTGCGAATGCGGCAATAGCTCAGAAACCGGTTGATCGCAGGAATGTCGCTCAGTGGTCTGACATTCTCTTCCATGATTATCTCGCCTTCATGCGTTGGTGAAGCGACGACCCGTGCAGGGTTTTATTACACAATTTGTATAGGCTGCAAGAGACAGGCGCCGCGCGCAAGTTGCGCTCCCCTTGCTGGCCCCGTGCGCTCAAAGCCAATAGGCCGTGCCGGTCATGACCCCAGCGGCATAGCGCATCAGCGTCGGAATCGGCGCCGGCAGCTCGGCCGCGCCCGCAGCGCGCGCCACCTGGCCGTGACCGGCCTCTTCGCTGCGCATGAGCTCGACGATTTTGCGGCTGCGCTGATCGGCCGAAGGCAGCCGCTCCAGATGGCTTGCGAGGTGGCCCTCGACCTGCGTCTCGGTCTCGGTCACGAACCCCAGACTGACGGCGTCGCCAAGCGCAGCCGCGAGGGTCCCCAGACCGAAGGAGCCGAAGTACCACAAAGGATTCAGGCGGCTCGGCCGCGCATCCAGCTCAGCCAGCCGTGCCTCACACCAGGCCAGATGTTCGGCCTCTTCTGCGGCCGCGTGCTGCAGTAACTCGCGGGTCGAGCGCGACCGCGCTACGGCGGCCTGGCCACGGTAGAGGCCCTGCGCTGCGATCTCGCCGGCATGATTTACGCGCATGAGGCCGGCTGCATGACGTTTCTCGCGCTGGCTCAGCGTGCCGCTATCGGCAGGCAGGACGGGCGCTCGCTGGGCGTGTGCTGGCGCAAACAAGGTACGCAGAGCCTCATCCGCTGCCTTGAGCACTGCATCGACTACGTGTCGGGCCGGCATGAGCTCGATTATATGTCATACGGCAGCCGCATCGACCCTGAGGCTGCAGGGCAAGGGAGCGCGCCAGGTCGTTTTGCAAAGCCCCGACGCCTTGAGTACACTCCCCGGCCGTTTTACAGATAGTGCGGTTTGCTTAAAACCGCAGGATCCCTACGAGATGAAGACTGCATTCGCCCAGCCGGCGAGCGTGCGCGCAGACTGGTATGTCATTGACGCCAAGGGCAAAACCCTAGGCAGACTGGCATCGCGCATCGCCCTGCGGCTCAAGGGCAAGCACAAGGCTGATTACAGCCCGCACGTGGATATGGGTGACCATATCGTCGTGCTCAACGCCGAGCAGATCGTCGTAACTGGCAACAAGCTCGATGACAAGCTCTACCATCGCTATACCGGCTTCCTAGGCAATCTCAAGACGGTCGCGCTGGGCAAGCTGCTCAAGGAGCACCCCGAGCGGGCCATCGAATACGCGGTCAAGGGAATGCTGCCGAAGAATACCCTCGGCAGAAAGATGCTGCGCAAGCTGCACGTATTCGCCGGCGACAAGCATCCGCATGCTGCGCAGCAGCCCAAAGCGCTCGAGCTCGAGCTTTAAAGTATCGCCCCTTTAGGAACACCTCATGCCAGCCAACGTCAATTACGGCACCGGGCGGCGCAAAAGCGCCACGGCGCGGGTCCATCTGCAGGCGGGCAACGGCCGCATTACGATCAATCGGCGGCCGATCGACGAATACTTCGGCCGTGAAACCGGGCGCATGATCGTGCGCCAGCCGCTCGAAGCGGTGCAGCTCGCCAACGCCTTCGACATCAGGGTGCAGGTAGATGGCGGCGGCATCACCGGCCAGGCGGGCGCGATTCGCCACGGGATCGCGCGGGCACTGATCAATTATGACGAGGCGCTGCGCAAGCCGCTGCGGCAGGCGGGCTTTGTCACGCGCGATGCACGCGAGGTCGAACGCAAGAAGGTCGGTCGTCGCAAGGCGCGTCGCGGACCGCAGTACTCGAAGCGCTGAGCGCACAGCTTAGCCCGCAGGGGCGGTCAGAGCCGGTATCTGCTGGGGGATCGTCTAGTGGTAGGACCGCGGACTCTGACTCCGCTAACCTAGGTTCGAATCCTAGTCCCCCAGCCAATTCACCGCCGGTATGTTGCGCGGACCGGCTCGCGGCTGACGGTAGTTTAGATTTTCTCTACGCCCTGCGCATTGCCCACGATCAACAGGTCAGCGGGACGCCGGGCGAACAATCCTACCGTGACGACGCCGGTAATCTGATCGATGGCGCACTCGGTCGCGATCGCATCACTAATCATCAGACCGTGCACGTCGAGAATGTGATTGCCATTGTCGGTGACGATGCCCTCGCGCCAGACCGGACGGCCGCCGAGGCTCGTGATGCGATCGGCAACGTAGCGGCGCGCCATCGGGATCACTTCCACCGGCAATGCAAAGCCGCCCAGCGTCGTGACCAGTTTGCTCTCATCGACAATGCAGATGAAGCGCTCGGCCGCGGCGGCGAGAATCTTCTCGCGCGTGAGCGCGGCGCCTCCACCCTTGATGAGCTCACGGGCGCGGTTGGCTTCATCGGCGCCATCGATATAGAGCCCCAGCGCGTCGAGCGTATTGAGATCCAGCACGGCTATGCCCTGGCTGCGCAGACGCGCGCTGCTGGCCTCGGAGCTCGAAACCGCACCGCGCAAGCGCAGGCGGGAGGCCTGCGCAGCGAGCAGCTCAATCAGTGCGTTGACCGTGCTGCCGGTGCCCACACCGAGAATCGAGCCCGCCTCGACATAGTCGAGGGCGGCTAGCGCGGCGCGCTGTTTTCCGGCCTGCGCATCATCAAGGCTGGGCGGTTGCAACTCGTTCATGTGAACTTATCTAAGGCGAGAGCGGGGCCTGAAACGACAGTGCCCGCTGATGCGGGCACTGCTTGAAGCTTTGAAGTGCGGCGAGCGAGGAGGTCATCCAAGCCCGCCGCTGCTGAAGGCCTTACTTCTTTTTAGAAGCTTTCTTCTTGGCCTTCTTCTTTGCTTTCGCCATGACTAGATCTCCATGTCAGGTTAGTCCGGGGTTCGAGTATATACACGCGTTGCAAAATTACAAGCAAGCGAGTAGGCATCCAGTGCGATGTGAATTCGCTCACATCGGCATGCGCATCACTCGAGCGTGAGAATGAATCGCCAATGCGCGTGTTCCACTGGCGTCACCGACAGCCGATTGCCTGCACGCAGGAGCAGCATGCCCTCGAGCGCATCGGTCGCGTGCACGCGCAGCTCATCGAGTCCTATGACGCGTTTGAAGCGGCGTGCCAGGCGCACATCGAACGTATACCAGCGCGGCGCGCGCGCACTGCCGGCAGGATCGTAATGCGGATCGCGTCGATCGAAGGCGCTCGGGTCCGGATAGGCGCCGCGTGCCACGCGCACGATGCCGGCGATGCCGGTGTGCTCGGTGCTCGAGTGGTACAGGAACGCTTCATCACCCTTGTGAATCTGATCGCGGATCAGATTGCGAGCCTGGTAATTGCGTACGCCCGTCCAGCTCGTGGTTTTATGCGGCGCGGCCTCGAGATCGTCGATACTGAAGCTCGTAGGCTCGGTTTTGAGCAGCCAATAGTTCATGCGTCAAGGTGCCGGGCGAGTCAATCGCACCACACCCTCCTCAGTGACCACTGCATCGAGTGGCACATCATGGCCCGTGGGCTCGATGTGTTCGACCCGTTGGCAACTATAAGCCAGACCGATCAACAATGGCCGCTGCCACGTGTGCCGGTGGCGGCGGTAGGCGAACAATCGATCGTAGTATCCGGCGCCCGCGCCCAAGCGCGTACCGCGCAGATCAAAGCCCAGCAATGGCACGAACACGACCGACAGCGTGCGCGCCGCTACCCAATGTGCGCTCGCGGGCTCCGGTATACCGTGACGATTGCGCAGCATGAGCGGCTCGCGCTCGCGCGTGAATACCATGACGCGCCGGCGGTAATCGGCGATGCGCGGCAGGTAGACCGTGCAGTGACGGCGCCGCGCAAGGGTTCGCAGGGCGTCGGTGCGCACCTCGTAGCCGACTGAGACGTAGAGCCCGATGGGCCGCGCCCCATGCAGCCAATTCGTGGCGCCGATGTGTCGCGCGATAGCCTGTGAGGCGGCATTGCGCTGCGCCTCACCGAGCGCGCCGCGGCGGCTGCGCAACACTCGCCGCAGAGCATCGCGTGTCGCCGAGGACCCGGTCGGCTCGGCAGCCGCAGGATTATTCAAAGGGCGTCACCCGCAACTGCCGGTGCGAACCGTTGCTCTCGACCGGAGCAACAAGTGGGATCACCTGCGACAGGTAAGGCTTTCTGCTGCAAGGCAGACCTGCACAGTGCTGTCAGCAAGGCTATCGATCCCTGGGTGTTTCAATTAGGGTCGAGAGGTAACCCAGTCCACTTATCGAACACCGCAGGCGACGCTTGCAGTCACTCTACACCAAAGCCGAGTCACCTGTCGTACGACGCACGTCACGGACGCGCAGCGCAGCAGGCCCTCAAAGCTCGAGCTGCTGGCCCTTCTCCAGGGATATTTCCACGCGCTCGCGCAGGCTCTTGAGCCGATGGGTCAGCTCCTGCGAGTTGCCAGTGGAATTGGCGCTGAGCCGAATGACCTCGTGTGCGAGGTTGAGCGCCGCCATGACAGCAATGCGATCCAAGCCTACGATCTTGCCGCTGTCGCGGATCTCGCGCATGCGGCTGTTGAGCATTTCGGCACTGTCGAGCAGTTCGCTGCGCTCCTCGGGAGCACAGGCGACGAAATAATCCTTCTCGAGAATGCGCACGCTCAGCGGGCGTGGCGCCTCGCGTTCACTCACGCGTTGTGCTCCATCGCCTTGAGTCGACCGATCATCGCCTCGACGCGCGTGCGCACCTGTTCGTTCCGATGCAACAGTGAGGACTTCTCAGTCGCGAGCGTCATCTGCCGGGCCCGCAGCGCGCGGTTCTCCTCTTTGAGCTGAAACATCGTGCTCAACAGCTCATCGATGCGCTTTTCGAGGCGCTTGAGTTCCAGCTCGATTGCGGAGGGGCGTGTTGCTTCTGCCATGGCAAAACTATAGTTCCCCGCCGACAGACAGGTCAATGCATACTTGCTGCGCTCGAGCTTTGGCGTGCCCGTGACGGCATATGCGAGCGCCGAGGATGCGGTAGATGTTGCAGCGGGCGCAGCGGCTGCCATACCATTTTGCCGTGGCCATGCAGCATGATTACTCGTTGATCCAGCGTACGCTGGCGGGCTCGCACGCATTGGCCGACGCCTCCGAGGCCCATGGCACGCTGACCGGCGCACTGTGTGCCATGGTGCCGTACCGGCTGGAGGACTGGCTGGCCGAGATTTTGCCCGAAGGCGTCGCGAGCCTCGAGGACGAACCGGCGCTGCAGACTCTATACGAATCAACTGTAGCAGCCCTATCGGACCGGCAAATGGAATTCGATCTGCTTATTCCCACGGATGACCGCCCGATTGAAGAGCGCACGCAGGCGCTGACGGCCTGGTGCAGCGGTTTTCTCTACGGCCTGGGCAGTGTCGGCGCGGCCGACCCACAGCGGCTGTCTGGAGAGCTCGGTGAGCTCGTGCGCGATCTGACCGAGATCACACGCGCCGACGTGGATACGAGCGATACCGCGGAGGCCAATGAGTCGGCCCTGGCGGAGCTGGTCGAATTCGTGCGCGTCGGCGTGCAAATGGTGTTCGATGAGCTCGAACCCTTGCGCGAGCGGCACGCGGCACCGCGACCGATACTGCATTGAGCCCTCCGGCCGGTCGCGGCCGCTGCGATTGTCCATAATGCCGATTCCCGAGGTCACGATGACTGGACCAAACCGGGCCGAATTCGCACGCCGCCGCCGCGCACTCATGCGCCAGATGGGTCGTGATGCCATCGCGATCCTGCCGGCGGCCCCGGTGCGCCACCGCAATAGTGATGTCGAGTACGACTACCGGCAGGACAGCGATTTTTATTATCTGACCGGCTTCAACGAGCCCGAAGCGGTCGCAGTGCTGATTCCGGGTCGCTCGCCAGCCGAGTATGTCCTGTTCGTGCGCGAGCGTAATCGCGAGCGTGAGATCTGGGACGGCAGACGCGCGGGCCCGGATGGCGCGGTCGAAGACTACAGCGCCGATGACGCCTTCCCGATCACCGATATCGACGAGATTCTGCCCGGCTTGCTCGAGAACCGCGCGCGTGTCTTCTACACGATGGGCCTGAGCCAGGAGTTCGACCAGCGCGTGGTCGGCTGGGTAAACAGTCTGCGCGCGCAGGCGCGCAGCGGGCTGCAGACGCCGCAGGAATTCGTGACGCTCGATCATGCGCTGCATGACATGCGACTATTCAAGAGCCGCGCCGAGATCAACCTGTTGCGCCGCGCCGGCACGATCGCGGCCCGTGCACACGTGCGCGGCATGCGCTTCTGTCGCCCGGGTCGCATGGAATACGAAGTGATGGCTGAACTGCTGCATGAGTTCAACAGCCACGGCGCGGACATTTCCTACCACCCGATCGTCGGCGGCGGCGCCAATACCTGCATACTGCATTATCACGCCAACAACGCACGCCTCAACGATGGCGATCTGCTGCTGGTGGATGCGGGCTGCGAATATGGCTATTACGCCTCCGACATCACGCGTACCTATCCGGTCAACGGCCGCTACACACCCGAGCAGCGCGCCGTGTACGAGGTCGTGCTCGAGGCGCAGCAGGCCGCCATCGGCAAGGTCAAGCCGGGCAACCACTGGAATGAGCCGCACGATGCGGCGGTGCGCGCCATCACCCAGGGACTCGTGCGTATCGGCCTGCTGCGCGGCTCACTACCCGGTCTGATCCGCAGCGGTGCCTACAAGAAATACTTCATGCACCGCACGGGTCACTGGCTCGGCATGGATGTGCACGACGTCGGCGATTACAAGGTCGGCGACGAGTGGCGCGTGTTCGAGCCGGGCATGGTGCTGACCGTCGAGCCGGGCGTTTATATCGAGGCCTCCACGCGCGGCGTGCCGCGCGGCTTCCGCAATGTCGGCGTGCGCATCGAGGATGACGTGGTCGTCACGCGCGGTGGCTGCCAGGTGTTGACCGACGCGGTGCCCAAGCAGCCCGATGAGATCGAGGCGCTGATGGCGGCCGCGTGAGCGATGCGACGCAGCGCTGCGATGTCGCGATCGTTGGCGGCGGCATGGTCGGGGCCAGCCTGGCCCTCGCCCTCGCCGGCACGCGCCTGAAGGTCACGCTGATTGAGGCGATCGAAGCCAGCAGCGCCGAACAACCGAGCTTCGACGATCGCACCAGCGCGCTCGGCAATGGCGCGCGCCGCATTCTGGAGGCGCTGGGTGTGTGGCCGCAAATCGTTCAGGGCGCCGGCGCCATCAACGCTATTCATGTGTCCGACGCAGGGCATTTCGCGTTTGCGCGCCTCGATGCGGCCGAGCATGGGCTCGAGGCATTTGGCTACACGGTCAACAATCGGCAATTGGGCGCGGTGCTCTGGCGCGCGCTGCGCGCCGCGACTCACATCGAGCTGCTCGCGCCCGCGCGCGTGCACGGCGTGCAGCTCGGCGAGGATGCGGCGCAGTTGCAGATCCTCACCGCCGGTGGGGTCGCGAGCGTGCTGCAAGCTGCGTTGGTCGTGGCCGCCGATGGCGCGCACTCCCTGATCAAGCAGGCTAGCGGCATCGGCTCGCACGCGCACGACTATCAACAGGTCGCAGTCGTAGCCAATATCAGCACCGATCGCGCCGCGCGCGGCGTTGCCTACGAGCGCTTCACCGCCGCCGGTCCGCTGGCGCTGCTGCCATTGCGCGATGGCAGCTATACCATTGTGTGGACACTCGAGCCCCAGCGCGCGCACTTCATGCAGGAGTGCAGTACTGCGCAATTCTGCAGCGCACTGCAGAGCGCTTTTGGCTGGCGCGCGGGACAGATTCAGCGCGTCGGACAGCGCCACGCCTATGCGCTCGAGCTCGTGCGCGCGCAGCAGCTTACCGCCACGCGTGTGGCGCTGATCGGCAATGCCGCACAGGCGCTGCACCCGATCGCCGCGCAGGGCTTCAACCTCGGGCTGCGCGATGCCGCGGTGCTCGCCGAGCTCATCGCGCAGGCGAGTGATCCGGGCGCGCCAGCGCTGCTCGCGCGCTTCGCGGCGCGCCGCGCGAAGGATCGTCGCGCCATGATCGGCTTCACCGACAACCTGGTAAAGCTGTTCGGCGATCGGCATACCGCGGTGATTGGCGCACGCGCCCTTGGGCTGCTGCTGTTCGATCTGAATACGCCGGCCAAGCGCGCGCTCTCGCGCCTGAGCTTCGGCTTCGGTGGCGCATTGCCACGGCTCTCGCGCGGATTGTCATTGCAGGGGCCCGGTGCTGCGTGAGGGAGTGTTTCGAAGTGGCCGTAATCGGCGGCGGTTTGACCGGTGCCTGCCTGGCAGCGCTGCTGGCGCGCCACGCCGGGCTGGAAGCCAAGCGCATTGCGCTGCTGGCCCCGGAGCATGTCGCGCCGCCGCTGCCAGCCGCTGGCGCGCAGCAAGGAGCGCAGCTGCGCGTGGCCGCGATCTCACGCGCAAGCGAGCATGTGCTGCGCGCTGCGGATGCGTGGCCACGCTTGAATCAAACGCGCCTGTGCGCCTATGAGCGCATGCGTGTCTGGCACGAGAGCGCTGTGCTCGATGGTGCGGGCTCGCTGTGTTTCGATGCGGCCGACCTCGGCGAGCCGAATCTGGGTTACGTGACCGAGATCGGCGCGCTGCAGCGCGCCTGCATCGACAGCTTCCGTGATGCGGGCGGTACACTCATTGAAGCTGCGCTCGAGCGGCTGCAGATCGGAGCCGACGCGGCCCAGCTGCAATGCGCGGGCAGGGCGCTTGCGGCCCGGCTTGTGGTCGGTGCCGACGGTGCGCGCTCGGCGGTGCGCACGGCCGCAAAGATAGCGGTGCGTTCGCGCGATTACCGCCAGCTGGCGATCGTCGCGACGGTGGCGACCGCGCGGCCGCACGAATACACCGCCTGGCAGCGCTTCCTGCGTACCGGGCCACTCGCGTTCCTGCCCTTGTTTGACGGCCGCAGTTCCATCGTCTGGTCGCTGGACCTGGAGGCCGCGGCGCCGGTGCGCGATTGTTCCGCATCAGAATTCAATGCGCAGCTCGATGCGGCTAGCGCACTCGCGCTCGGAGCCACGCGCCTGGACAGTGAGCGGCTGAGCTTCCCGTTGCACAGCATGAGGGCGCACTCGTACGTGGCAGCGCGCTGCGCGCTGATCGGGGATGCCGCGCATGTGATTCATCCGCTGGCGGGACAGGGCGCCAATCTGGGGCTGCTCGATGCGGCCGCGTTGTGTGAGGCCATAGGCGAGGGCACGAGCAGGCGTGAGGATCCGGGGGCACTGAGCGTACTGCGCCGCTATGAGCAGCAGCGGCGCACGTATAACCTGCTCATGGACGCGGCGATGAGCGCATTCGAGCGCGGCTTCGCGCTGCAGGGGCCGGCCGCGTGGCTCATCAACCGCACGCTCTCGATCGTCAATCGCAGCAGCGCGCTCAAGGCGGCGTTTGCCCGCCAGGCGCTGGGCACCGCGGGCGAGCTGCCGCGGCTCGCGCGCAGCGCATAGGCTGGCACTGATCGCTACGCTACTGCCGGCGTTGCCCGCTGCTGCGATGCGGCTGCGCGCCGGAGCGTTGGTGTGCGGGGCCGGCGCCGGTCAGATTGCGCGCGGAGTTGATCAATGAGAGATGCGAGAACGCCTGCGGGAAATTCCCGAGCTGGCGCTTCGCGATCGGGTCGTATTCCTCGGCCAGTAGTCCGACATCGTTACACAGCGACACCAGGCGCTGGAACAGATCACGCGCCTCCTGGTAGCGGCCCTGCAAGACGTAGTTGTCGATCAGCCAAAAACTGCAGGCCAGAAATACGCCCTCACCGGGTGACTGGCCGTCTGTGCCCGCGCTGCTGTCATAGCGCAACACGAGCCCGTCGCGCACCAGATGCCGCTCAATCGCTGCAACCGTGCCCGTGACGCGAGGATCAGATGCGGGCAGGAAGCCGACGAGCGCAATGCGCAGCAGACTCGCATCAAGCTGCTGACCGCCGAAGACCTGGACAAATGAATTTTGCTTGCGGTCAAACCCCTGTTCGCACACCAACGCGTGCACGCGATCACGCAGCGCACGCCAGCGCGCCAGCGGCGCTTCCCAGCCGCACTCCTCTGCGGTGCGGATGGCCCGGTCGAAAGCGACCCAGACCATGACTTTCGAGTAGGTGAACTGCTGCGGCCCGCTTCTGACTTCCCAGATGCTGGCGTCGGGCTGCTCCCAGACCGCCTCCAGATGTTGCAGCAGCGCGCATTCGAGCGCCCAACTGTCCGTATCCGGCGTCAATCCGGCCTGGCGTGCGACAAAAAGAGCATCCAGCACTTCGCCGTAAACATCGAGCTGCAATTGCTCGGAAGCGGCATTGCCGATACGCACCGGCTGCGATCCGCCATAGCCGGGCAGCCACGGCAGCTCGAGCTCATGCAGTATGCGTTCGCCGGCGACGCCATATATCGTCTGCAGCAAATCGGGGCTGCCGCCCACGGCGCGTTGCAGCCACTGTAGCCACGCCTGAGCCTCCTCGAGGAAGCCCGAGCCGATCAATGCATAGAGCGTGAACGTCGTATCGCGCAGCCAGCAGTAGCGATAGTCCCAGTTGCGCTCCCCGCCCAGCCGCTCCGGCAGCGACGTGGTGCCGGCGGCGACGATGCCACCGGTCTGCCAATGGGTCAGGGCCTTGAGCGTCAGCAGCGAGCGCAACACCTCGTCCGGCCATTCGCCGGGCGGCTCGAATGCTGCCGTCCAGTCCAGCCAGAATGACTGCACTGTCGCGAGCGCTTGCGTTGCGATCAAGCGCGCAGAGGGCGGCCGGTACGATTGAGTCCAGCTCAATACAAAAGCGATCTCCTCTCCGGCGCTGACGTCAAATCGGCCGACGGTCTTCAGACCCTCGCCCTGCAGAGGTACCGGCGTATCCAGGTACAAGCTATGAGCACCAGCCGTAAAGCGCAGCCTGCCGTCCTGCTGGCGCGTTACCCAGGGCACCAGCTCGCCGTAATCAAAGCGCACGAGGATCTCGGTGCACATTGCAACCGTGCCGCGCAACCCGCGCACGATGCGCACCAGATCAGTGAGGCGGTCTCGCCGCGACAGAAAGTCAATGACACAGACCGCACCTGCGGCGGTCTCGAACTCGGTTTCCAGAATGAGGGTGCGCGGGCGGTAGCGACGGCTCGTGGCCCGCGGCGTATCGGCGGGCGCCACCAGCCAGCGACCATGCTCTGGATTTCCGAGCAGCGCGGCAAAGCACGCCTCGCTGTCAAAGCGCGGCAAGCTCATCCAATCAATCGAGCAGTCCCTGCCCACGAGAGCCACGGTCTGACAGTTGCCGATGACCGCGTAGTCCTCGATGCGGCCGCGTTGTGATGCTGCGGCCATCGTGGCTAAGTCGCGGCGGCTGCGCCGGCGGCACCGACGCTGAAGTGATACTGGATCACCTCGTGGTAGCGGGTATCCGGTCGCAGGATGATGCTGGGAAACGCGGGCTCATTGGGCGCATTGGGGAAGCCCTGCGGCTCGAAGGCCACGCCAGCCGATTGCCGGTAGCTGCCGCCGCGACCCACGATGCTGCCATTTAGCTTGTTGCCGCTGTAGAACTGCAGTCCCGGCTGCGTGCTCAGGATATCCAGTTGTCGGCCCGAGGCCGGATGCCGGGCGCGTGCCGCCCAGTGCAGGCTGCCGCGCTGCTGCGCCGGGCCAATGAAGAAGTGATCGTAGCCCTGCGCGTAACGCAACTGCGGGTGCGGGGTGCGGATGCGGCGAGCGATCGGCGTGGGCACGCGAAAATCCAGCGGCGTGGATGCCACGGCGGCGATCTCGCCGGTCGGAATCTGCTGCGCATCGGTTGGCAGATACGAATCCCCTGCGATCGTGATCTCATGATCGAGCACGTCGATGGCGTCGATGCCGCCGAGATTGAAATACGGATGCGCACTCAGGTTCACCGCTGTGGGCTGATCGGTCTGGGCGCTCAACTCCAGGCTCAACGTTGCGGCCTCGAGCCGATAGTGTGCCCAGACGTCGAGTGCACCCGGAAAGCCCTGATCGCCATCATCGCTGTGCAGCCACAGCTTGAGCTCCTGAGCGGATGCGTGTTCGGTCATCCAGAGTCGATGAGCAAAGCCCTCGCGGCCGCCGTGCAAGGTATTGTTGCCGTCGTTGCGGGACAATTCATACGAGCGCCCATCGATTGCAAAGCGCCCACCCGCGATGCGGTTGGCCGCGCGCCCGAGCACGGCGCCGAAGGAGCCGCCGAAGTAGTCCGCGAGCCGCTCGAAGCCCAGCAGCAGGTGCTGGGCTCCAGCGGACGCATCGAGCCACTCGATCGATACCATCCGGCCGCCGAAGTTGGTGATCTGCACGCGCAGCTGCTGATTCTGCAGCCGATACAGCCATGCGGTCTGGCCCTGGGGTGTTGCGCCAAATTGCGCTGGTGATGTCATCTGCGGCTGTCAGGCCTACAGCGCGCGCCGCTAGCCGCGCGGTATGCGGTCGATCTTTGCCGCGCAGATCAGATCGTTGTCGCTCAAACCGCCGATGGCGTGGGTGCTGTAGCGCACGCGGCAATAGTTGTAGCCGACCTCGAGATCCGGATGATGGTCCTCGATATTGGCGATATGCGCGAGCGCATTGACGAAGCTCATCGTGCGGTAGAAATCGTGAAACTTAAATTCGCGCCGAATCGCCTTGCCCTTTTCGATGAGCTGCCATTCGCCGGAAAGCTGGCTCAGCGCGCGTCGCGCCTTGGCCAGCGACAATGGTGCGACACCGCCCTCGCAGGGTTTGCAATGGCGCTCGCTGAGCCCCTTGGCGGCCGGCGCGCTCATGGCTCTACCCTGCGCGCATAGGTTCGCGCGACGTATTGTTCGACCAGTTCCTGAAAATCCTCGGCGATGCGTTCGCCTTTGAGCGTGACGGTCTTCGCGCCGTCCTCATACACCGGTGCGACGGGCCGCTCGCCTGTGCCCGGCAGACTGATGCCGATATTCGCATGCTTGCTCTCGCCCGGTCCGTTGACCACGCAGCCCATCACGGCCACTGTCATGGTCTCGACGTTATGATAGTCGTTGCGCCACTGCGGCATGCGCTCGCGCAAGTGGCGCTGGATGCTCTCGGCGAGCGTCTGAAAATAGGTGCTGGTGGTGCGCCCACATCCCGGACAGGCGGTCACGAGCGGGGTGAAGGAGCGCAGGCCCATGGTCTGCAACAGCTCCTGGGCCACGATCACTTCACGCGTGCGATCGCCGCCTGGCTCCGGTGTCAGTGATACGCGGATCGTGTCGCCGATGCCCTGCTGCAACAGGATGCCCATGGCGGCCGCGGAGGCCACGATACCTTTGGAACCCATGCCGGCCTCGGTCAGGCCCAGATGCAGCGCAAAATCGCTGCGGGCCGCAAGCTCGCCATAGACGGCGATCAGGTCCTGAACCGCGCTGACCTTGGCCGACAGCACGATGCGCTCACGCGGCAGTCCGAGCTCGACGGCGCGCTGCGCGCTTTGCAGCGCCGAGCGGATGATCGCCTCGCGCATGACCTCCTGAGCCGATTTCGGCTCGGGTGCGAGACTGTTCTCGTCCATGAGGCGCAACAGCAGCTCCTGATCGAGGCTGCCCCAGTTCACGCCGATGCGTACCGGCTTGCCCTGTCGACAGGCGATCTCGATCATCTCGGCGAACTGTGGATCGCGCTTGCTGCCGCGGCCGACGTTGCCCGGATTGATGCGATATTTGGCCAGCGCCTCGGCACAGCCCGGATGCTCGTGCAGCAGCTTGTGGCCGTTGAAATGAAAATCCCCGATCAACGGCACCGCACAGCCCATCTGATCGAGCCGCTCGCGGATGATCGGTACCGCGGCGGCAGCTTCGGCGGTGTTGACCGTGACGCGCACGAGCTCGGAGCCCGCCTCGGCGAGCTGCGCGCATTGGCGCACGGTCGCATCAACATCGGCAGTGTCGGTATTGGTCATCGACTGCACGACGATTGGCGCGTTGCCGCCGATCGTAACGCCGCCCACCTGCACGGCACGACTCGCATGGCGATTGAGTTCCATGCGCCTATTGTAATTCAGAGGTCAAAACGGTGTGGGAAGTGTGGGAATACGGCGCGCACTGCTATGCTTCCTGTACCCGGCTCGAGCTCTGTCAAGTCTGCGCCGCGGGTGTTGCGGCGGTGGCCTTCGGTCTGCGCGGGCGTTGCAGCAGGCACAGGCCACGGGAATGGCCGGATCGGGCCGAAGCGGAGAGGCGATTGGGCAGGCGCACCTGTTTATTTGATTTGCACGTTGCGCTGGGCGCACGGATGGTCGATTTTGGCGGCTGGGACATGCCCCTCGCCTACGGCTCGCAACTCGAGGAGCACCATGCGGTACGGCGCGCCGCGGGTGTATTCGACGTCTCGCACATGGGCATAATCGATCTGCGCGGCGCGCGCAGCGGCGAGTTTTTGCGCGGCCTGCTGGCCAACGATGTCGCTCGGCTGCGCGTGCCAGGCAAGGCGCTCTACAGCTGTATGCTCAACGAGCGCGGCGGGGTCATCGACGATCTGATCGTCTACTACCTCACCGATGAGCATTATCGGCTCGTGGTCAACGCCGGTACGCGCGATTCGGACCTGAAGTGGATCGCGCAGCATACGCAGGGCCTGGGTGTGGAGTGGCTCGAGCGGCGCGAGCTGGCGATGCTGGCCGTGCAGGGGCCGCAAGCGCGCGAGCTCAGCGCCGCGCTCATGGCGCGCGATGCGGCGCAGGCGGCGCTGGCGCTGCAGCCCTTCTTCGGCGCACAGATCGGGCAGTGGTTCGTCGCGCGTACCGGTTATACGGGCGAGGACGGCTTTGAGCTCATGGTGCCGGCCGGCGAGGCGGTGGCGCTCTGGCAGCGGCTTAACGCCGCCGGGGTACGTTCCTGCGGACTGGGGGCGCGCGATACGCTGCGGCTGGAGGCTGGCATGAATCTGTACGGCAACGATATGGACGAGCACACCCATCCGCTCGAGTCCGCACTGGCGTGGACCGTCGCCTTCGAGCCAGCCGATCGGCATTTCATAGGTCGTGAGGCACTCGAGGCGCTACGCGCGCGCGGCGTGACCCGCAAGCTCGTGGGACTGGTGCTGGATGAGCGCGCGGTGCTGCGCAGCCACCAGCGCGTATTGGTGCCCGGCGTGGGCGAGGGCGAAGTCACGAGTGGCACGTTCTCACCGACGCTGGCGCGCTCGATCGGCTTTGCGCGAGTGCCCGCCAACACTGGCGCCGCGGTGCAGGTCGAAGTGCGTGCTCGCACCTTGCCAGCGCGCGTCGTGCGCGTGCCGTTCGTGCGGCACGGTGAGCCTTTGGTTCCGATCGATCCATAAGAAGTTAGGGGGAGCAGCCGCATGAGTGATATCCCGGAAGATCTGAGGTTCACCCGCAGTCATGAGTGGCTCAGGACGCTGCCGGACGGGACGGTGGAGATCGGCATCAGCGATCATGCTCAGCGCTCGCTCGGGGACCTCGTGTTCGTCGAGCTGCCTGATATCGGACGTAACCTCAGCGTTGGGGAGGCCTGCGCAGTGGTCGAGTCGGTCAAAGCCGCCTCCGATGTCTACACGCCGATTGCAGGAGCAGTCGTGGCGGTCAACAGTCAGTTGCAGCAGACCCCCGAGTTGATCAACCGCGAGCCCTATGCGGGCGGCTGGTTATTTCGCCTGCGCCCCACTTCCAGCGCACAGGCCGTGGGCCTGTTGTCAGCGAGCGAATACCAGGTACTCGAGGCGCAAGGCTAAAGCCTCGCACGGCGCGGCTGCAAGCAGCAGAGGAGAACATGCCTTTCATCCCCCATACCGACGAGGACGTGCGCGAGATGCTCGCAGTCATCGGCGCACCGAGCATCGAGGCGCTGTTCGACGAGATACCCGCAAGCCTGCGCGTGCAGG
>Ga0302311_10000935_pt1 | contig 35052 bp, 33 predicted proteins | sample III_Palsa_N1_3_FD_200449 | JGI IMG/M metagenome (GOLD analysis project Ga0302311, IMG submission 200449) | Peat permafrost microbial communities from Stordalen Mire near Abisko, Sweden - III_Palsa_N1_3 | ecosystem: Environmental > Terrestrial > Soil > Palsa > Peat permafrost | place: Sweden... | reverse complement strand
AGGTGGATTATGGCTGGCTGCTGCGCTATCTGCATTCGACCGGCGCCTCGGCATTCTTCCTGGTCGTGTATCTGCACATGTTTCGCGCGCTGCTATATGGCTCCTACAAATCGCCGCGTGAGCTGTTGTGGCTGCTGGGGATGTTCATCTATCTCGCGCTGATGGCCGAGGCCTTCATGGGCTACGTCTTGCCCTGGGGCAACATGTCGTTCTGGGCCGCGCAGGTCATCATCAATCTGTTCGGTACGATTCCGCTCGTCGGACCGACGCTGGTCGAGTGGATCCGCGGTGATTACGGCATTGCCGACGCCACGCTGAACCGCTTCTTCTCCCTGCACGTGGTGGCCCTGCCATTGGTGCTGTTGCTGCTGGTGGCATTGCACCTGGTGGCATTGCACGAAGTAGGCTCCAACAATCCGGACGGCGTCGAGATCAAGAAGAAGAAGGACGCCAGGGGCGTGCCGCTCGATGGCATACCGTTTCATCCGTATTACAGCGTCAAAGACTTTTTCGGCGTCAGCGCCTTCCTGACCTTGTTCGCGGTGGTTGTGTTCTTCGTGCCCACGCTCGGTGACCTGTTCCTGGAGAAGGCAAACTTCGAGCCGGCCAATCCACTCTCGACGCCCGATCCGATTTCCCCGAGCTGGTACTTCACGCCGTACTACGCGATCCTGCGCTCCGTGCCGGAGAAGGGTACGGGCGCCATGCTCATGCTCATTGCGGTGCTCGCATTCTTCTTCCTGCCGTGGCTGGATCGCTCGCCGGTCAAATCGATTCGCTATCGCGGCTGGATATTCCGCACTTTCCTCGCGCTTTTTGTCGTGTCCTTCCTGGGGCTGATGTATCTGGGTCTGCAGCCGGCACAAGGTATCTACGTGACAATGTCGCGCGTATTTGCCGTGCCCTATTTCCTGTTCTTCCTGCTCATGCCGATCTACACGCGCATCGATCCGGTCAAACCGGTGCCCGAGAGAGTCACGTTTCATGCTTAAGAGGGCGTTGCTCGTGCTGGGTCTGTGCGCCGCGTCGTGGCTGCCGGTGGCTGCAACGGCCGAGGAGAACGCGGCGGCGAGCGAGCCGTTGAACTGGCAGAACTGGCGACCCGGCAATTCGGTCAGCGATCTGCCCTCGCTGCAGCGAGGGGCGCATAATTTCATGGCCTACTGCAACGGCTGTCACGCGCTGCAATACGAGCGCTATCAGCGGCTGGCCGATGATCTGAAGATTCCGCTGCCGGTGGTCGAGGCGAGCCTGCTGCCACCGGGCAGCAACCCACTCGATTACATCACCAGCGCGATGCCAAGCGATGATGCCCAGAACTGGCTCGGCAAGGCGCCGCCGGATCTGTCACTGATCGCGCGCTCCAAAGGCACGACCTATCTCTACCAGTACCTGAAGACCTTCTACGCCGACCCCAAGAGCCCCACGGGCAGCAACAACCTGGCGTATCCGAGTACCGCGATGCCGGCGGTGCTCTCGAGCCTCGAGGGTGTGAAGCAGGCCGCGTTTCGCACGGTGGGGGATGACAAGATATTCCAGAATTTCCAGACCACGGTGCCCGGTACGCTCACGCCCGTGCAGTACGACGACTTCGTGCGTGACACCGTCAATTTCCTGGATTACGTGAGCGAGCCGGCGCAGGTCGGCCGGCGCCTGCTGGGTAAGTGGGTGGTTGCATTTCTGCTGCTGCTGACCGTGCTCAGCTATCAGTTGAAGAAGGAATATTGGAAAGACGTGCATTGAGTTGTCGCTGCGCCTTGTGCGGCCTGATTCCCCGGAACGGCAATAGCGCTTAAGGGGAACTGACTCGTGGCCAGTCGCCGCTCGATCATGACGCTGTTCTCGGCACCCGGTGAGCCGCACAGCCATCGCACCCGGATCGTGCTGGCGGAGAAGGGAGTCGAGATCGAAATAATCGAGGTAGTGCCGGGACGCTATCCCGAGGACCTGCTCGACCTCAACCCATACCACAGCCTGCCCACGCTCGTGGACCGGGACCTGGTGCTCTACGACTCGCGCGTGATCATCGAGTATCTGGATGAGCGCTTTCCGCATCCGCCGCTCATGCCAGTCGATCCGATACTGCGGGCGCAATTTCGCCTGGCCCTCTACCGCATCGAGCGCGATTGGTACGCACTCGCGCAGCAGATCGACGAAGACCACGACAACAAGCACTCGGCGCGCAATAAGAAAATTCTGCGCGATGCGATACTGCAGAGCGCCGATGTGTTCAAGGTCAAGCCGTTTTTCTTGAGCGATGAGTTCTCCCTCGTCGATGCGAGCATCGCGCCGATTCTGTGGCGCTTGCCGCGCTACGAAATCGAACTGCCGCCTCAGGCCCAGTTCCTGGCGCGCTACGCCGGCAACATGTTCGCGCGGCCGGCTTTTCGCGCGAGCCTTTCGGAAGCCGAGCTCGAAATGAGGCCCGCGTGATGCCGCCCAGCAAGGCCACGGGGGCTGGTGGCAGCATATCGCGCCGTCCTTATCTGCTGCGTGCCATGCACGAATGGATCAGCGATGGCGGACACACGCCGCACGTGATTGTCGACGCGCTGCGCGCGGGTGTGCAGGTGCCATCTGCCTATATCAAGGACGGCAAGATCGTATTGAATCTGTCCATGACGGCGACCCAGCGTCTGCAGCTCAAGAATGACTGCATCGAATTTGACGCACGCTTCGCCGGGGTGGCGCATCACGTGCACGTGCCGATGTCGGCGGTGCTCGGCATTTATGCGCGTGAAACCGGCGAAGGCATGATCTTCTCGGAAGCCGAGGGCGAGCCGACTCCGCCCGATGCACCTACCGAGCCGGACCGGCCGCCGTCAACGCCGAGCGAGGGGCGACGCGCGAAACTCACGGTCGTCAAGTAACTTAAGCTTCGAACGCCGCCTCGATCCACTCGATCGGGCTGTCGGCGCCGCTCAGCAGCAGAGCGTCGAAACGTACCGCGAGCCGCGCCAGCGCTGGCTGCGTGCGCAGCAGAAAGCGCGTGGCGCGAATGATGCGCATGCGCTTGGCAGGATTGATGCTCGCAGCGGCACCGCCGAATTCCTGGCGCGAGCGCAGCCGCACCTCGGCGATCACCAGCAGCTGCGCGCGCCGTGCGACGATGTCGAGCTCGCCCAGGCGGCAGCGGAAATTGCGTGCGAGTACCGTGAAGCCCGCCTGCTGCAGCGCCTGCGCGGCGCGCGCTTCAGCGGCGCGTCCGGCTTGCTGCCGATCGATGGCCTGCTCCCGCTGTGCGTTGCATGAGCAGCCAGTATGCGGCGGGCGTGGGCGTGCGGCGCGCGCAAATGCGCGGCGTTAAGGCAACAATGCGCGGTTAGTCGGCGGCGGCGGGGCTGAGCCTTTTGGGCTCGCCGTTGCGGACCTGAACCCAGATTAGGTCGCGCGACACGCGTCGGGCGGAATCGAAATGCAATTCTCCGCTCAATCCGGCGACGCGCACATCGGCCGGATTGCGTCCGGGCGCGGCCATCGCGAGCATGAGCTGGCAGGCATCGTAGCCAAAGGCGAACAGCCGGCTGCGCCAGGCGGCGCGAGTCTCCCAGGCCTGCGCAATTGCATTGCGGATCTCATCCACGCCACTGTCGCCGCTGATCATCCATGGCATGTCTGGATAGATCAGTCCGTCGATGTCCTGATTCGAGGCCGTGGAGTCTGGCTCATAGGCATTTGAAAGCGAGTAGCTTGCAATGTCCCCGGCGTAGAAAAACTTCAGCTGCGGCGCGATCAGACGGGCGTTGGTCGCGCTGGGTGCGGCGATGAATACGAATTCGATGTCGGCGCGGCGGCGCGGCTCGAAATTCAGCTTAGTGCCGAGCACGCTCTGCAGCCGCTCGTGGCGGCCCGTGCTGTCGTCGACTCGCAGCACATTGCGCAGCGCGTCGCCATAATCATGACTAGCCGCATCATAGGTGGCGATGCCGATCAGGCTGCCGCCACCGGCCAGCAGCTCGTGCGTGAAGGCCTCCATGACGCGATTGCCCCAATCATCGCGCGGGACCACGGCGATGCCGCGGCGATGCCCGTCGGCCAGCAGGCGGCGGGCGACCAGCTGCGCCTCCTCTTCAGGCGAGAGTGCGAACTGGAACATGCCGCTGGGCGCGCTGCGGTTTGTGGGTAGAAAATTCAGCGCCAGCACCGGCACACTCTGCGGGCCTGTATCGGCCACGGCCGCGACGTCATCGCGCGTGAGAGGCCCGACGATGAAATTGCAGCCTGCGGCGCGTGCCTGCGCTATAGCCGCGGGTCCGCTGAGCGCGGCCGTATCGATGAGCTGCAATTCCGGGCGGCCCGCGGTCGGCAGTTGATAGTAGGCGCTCAGAAAGCCATCGCGAACGGTCGCGGCCTGATCGGTGGCCGGGCCCGTCAGCGGCAACAGCAGCGCGACGCGTCCGCCCGGGGCGACGGCGGCCAGCGGTGTCGGAAATTCCCGCGAGAGAATCTCGAGCGCCGGGTGCCCGGGATAACGGGCGCGCCAGCTCGCCAGCTGCGAGTCGGCGCTGAGCGCCGGGCCAGGACCGCGCGTCGGCGCAATCGCGGCGAGCTCGAGCCAGCCTCGCACCACGGGATCCTGGGTCGGCTGCGATTCCAGGGCGATACCGCGATCGCGCGCGTCGCGCAACGCCTCGAGCAATTGCGCACGCAGCGCCGCGCGTTCGGTCACGCCGGCTGCGTAGCGCTCGGCCGCAATTTCCGCTCGCACCGCATCGACCGGTCGAGCGGCCGCCATCGCGATATGCATCTTCAGAGGGTAGTAGCGTGCGGCGGCGTTGGTCGCCGTGGGTTCGGGCAGCGCCGCGATCTTGGCCCACGCTTCCTGCGCGCGTTGCGCCACCAGCGAGGTTTCCGCATCCAGCAGCAGGCGCTCCTCGCTCTGCGCGCTCGTGAGCGCCGCGGTGCGCAGGCTCGCGAGCACGCGCGCGGCATCGACGGCGCGGCCGGCCGCGAGCCATTCGCGCGTCGCTGAGAGTTTCAGCTCAGCCTGCTCGGAGGCAGCGCGCGCGCCCGCGGCGCTGGACTCGTATTGCGCGGCGAGCGCGGCGTGATCGCCCCTGGGCACGGCCTGAGCCGCCGGGGCGGTGGGCTGCGGCACCGGCGGCGGTAGCAGTGCACAGCTGCTCAGCAGCCCCATCAGCAAGGCGAGCGGCAGGGGCGCGAGGTAGCGCTGTGGCGCTGCAAATCGTTTCAGTTGCATCATGAGCGTTTGACGATACGAATTGGAGAATTATAGTGCCTCGCGGCCAAGGCCGACTCGACGTGATAGCCACACCAATCGGCAATCTCGAGGACCTCAGCCCGCGCGCGCGCGCGACGCTCGCGCAGGCCGATCTGGTGGCCGCGGAGGATACGCGCCACACCGCGCAATTGCTTGCAGCCATCGGCGTGTCGCGCACCATGGTCTCGCTGCACGAACACAACGAGCACGGCCGCATCGCGCAGCTGCTCGCAGCACTGCAGCAAGGTCGCCATGTCGCGCTGGTCAGCGACGCCGGCACCCCACTGTTGTCCGATCCCGGCTTCGCACTGGTACGGGCTGCGGCCTCGGCCGGCGTTGAAGTGCGTGCGATACCGGGCCCCTGCGCAGTCACTGCAGCCCTCAGCGTGGCCGCCCTACCCACTGACCGTTTCGCATTCGAAGGGTTCCTGCCCGCGCACGCGCGCGAGCGTCGCGCCGCCATCGCGCGCCTGGCGCGCGAATCGCGCACGTTGGTTTTCTTCGAGGCGCCGCATCGCATTCTCGCCACCCTGGAGGATCTGGCGGCGCTGTTCGGCGCGCAGCGCCAGGCGGCCATTGCGCGCGAGTTGACCAAAGTGCACGAGAGCGTTTATCGCGGCAGCTTGGCGCAATTGCTCGATGCGGCCCGCGCCGATCCGAATATCGAGCGCGGCGAGATCACCTTGCTGGTGGCTGGTGCCGCAGCGCTGAAGGCGAGCGCGGCCGATCACGAGCTGTTGGTGCGTGCGCTCGAATTATTGCTCAAGGAACTGCCACCGGCGCGCGCCGCGGCGATCGCCTCGCAGCTCACGGGCGCCACGCGGCGCGAAGCTTACGCGCTGGCGCTGCGAGTGCATCGCAGCGCGAGCACAGCCCCGACGCAATCAAAACGCCCCTCTGACCATTGAGGCCGCAGTCGCTAACCGGTAAGGTCTGATCCGGAGAGTCGGCTGGGCAGTCGCTGCATTCATTCGAATGTGGAGGAAAGTCCGGGCTCCAGGGGCTAAGGTGCCAGGTAACGCCTGGGGGGCGCGAGCCCACGGACAGTGCAACAGAGAGTAAACCGCCGAAGCGCCGGCAACGGCGCTGGTAAGGGTGAAACGGTGCGGTAAGAGCGCACCGCGTCGATGGCAACATTCGACGGCATGGCAAACCCCACCTGGAGCAAGGCCAAATAGGGAAGTGGCGGTGCGAAAGCACCGCAGCGCGAGCCCCGCGCGCTTCCGGGTAGGCCGCTTGAGGCACGCGGTGACGCGCGTCCCAGAGGAATGGCTGTTCTAGACAGAACCCGGCTTACAGGCCGACTCTCCCCTCATTACTTCATCGAACGTAGGAGATTTCTGACTCAAGTCCATGATCCCAAAAGGCTCGAATTTTTCGAGCCGAGACGAAGACCCTCACTCGAGCCTCGCCATTAGCGCGTAAGTACCTACCGCGCTTAATAAATTTACCACTTTACCGTTGACATGCTGGCATCAGCATTTCTATAGTGGCAGCGAGTGGGAGAAAGTGGGAGGGAATGGGCGATTCCGCCCGTATTCTATGTTCCGCGGCGCAGCAAAGATAACTTTGGATGACAAGGGGCGCCTCGTGATCCCCGCGCGCTATCGGGAGCGCTTGCTCGAGCGATCCGCGGGCCAGCTCGTGGTCACGGTCGATCGGGACGGGGAGTGTCTATTGATATACCCACTCAACGACTGGGAACTGGTGGAGCGGCGGCTCATGGACCTGCCGAGCCTGCATCCTCAGTCGCGCCGATTGCAACGGCTGATGGTTGGTCACGCGACCGACCTTGCTCTGGACGGTCATGGACGCATGTTGTTGCCACCGGAGCTGCGCGAGTTTGCGGCTCTCGGCCGCCACGCGATGCTGATCGGTCAAGGCAGCCGCTGCGAACTTTGGGACGAGGCCCGCTGGTCGGAGCGGCGCGCCGCCTGGCTCAAACATGAGGCAGCGAGCACCGATCTTCCCGCGGAACTTGATTCGCTGTCGCTTTGAAGCGGCAGCCACAGCGCTCGCGAGGCTCTGGAGGAGTTGGATGAGCACACGCCGGTGCTTACCGAGGAGGTGCTTGCGGCTCTGGCGTTGCGCCCGGCCGGCCTCTACGTCGATGCCACCTTCGGTCGCGGTGGTCATACTGCGCGCATTCTGCAGGCGCTCGGGCCGCAGGGGCGACTCATCGCACTCGACCGCGACCCACAGGCTATCGCAGCCGGGCGAGTGCGCTTCGCACAGGAGCGGCGATTGCAGCTCCTCCATGGGGAATTCACCGAACTCGCGACGTTGGTGCGCGCGCAAGAGCCGCGAGCGCAATGCGATGGCATCGTGTTCGACTTCGGGCTCTCCTCGGCGCAGCTGGACGACGCAGCGCGCGGCTTCAGTTTCAACCAGGACGGTCCGCTCGATATGCGCATGGATCCGACGCGCGGCCAACCAGTTTCCGCATGGCTTGCGCAGGCGAGCACCGATCAGATGCGATACGTGATTGCCAGCTTCGGTGAGGAGCGATTCGCGGCGCGCATCGCCCGCGAGATCGCGCGAGAGCGCGCCGGGGAGCCGTTGACGCGCACCTCACAGCTCGCCGCGCTCGTCGCGCGCGCGGTGCGCACGCGCGAACCCGGTAAGCATCCGGCGACGCGCACGTTCCAGGCGCTGCGCATCTGGGTCAACGATGAGCTGGCGCAGATTGAACGCGGTCTGGAGCAGGCGCTGGAGCTGCTCGCCCCAGCGGGCCGGCTCGTGGCGATCAGCTTTCACTCACTCGAAGACCGTCTGGTCAAGTCGTTCATACGCCGTCATTCCGAGCCCGATCCAGCCTTCGCACACTGGCCCGAGCTGCCGCCGCAGGCGCAGCCGCCATTGCGCCGCATCGGGCGCAAGCAGCGAGCGACGCTCGATGAGATTCGTGCCAACCCGCGCGCGCGCAGCGCACTGCTGCGCGTCGCCGAGCGCATCGACCCCGCAGCGCAGTCATGAGCGTGCCTCGCAGCCTGATGGTCATGCTGGTCGCGCTGCTTTGGGCAGCGGTGCTGGCCTCGGGCGCGGGTGCGATCTACAGCAAGTATCGGGCCCGCGAACTGTTCGTCGAGCTCGAGCATCTGAATGCCGGCCGCGACGAGCTGGATGCGCAATGGGGCCGGCTGCAGCTCGAGCAGAGCGCCTGGTCGACCTACGCCTTTGTCGAGCGCGTCGCCAGCGAGCGCCTGCACATGAGTATCCCGGATTCGCGCGACATCGAGATCCTCGCGCCATGAGAGCACCGCGGCCATGACGCTCTGGGCAGCGCTGCGCGGTCGATCCGGCGCACGCGCCGGCACGCGCTCGCAGCGCCGTGTGCGCACGAGCTACGGCGCGACGCATCCCACGGCACGCTCCGCGCCGCATTCGTTTCGCCTGCGCCTGCTGCTGTTGTTCAGCGTCCTGGTGCTCGTTGCGGGCGCATTGGTCGGCCGCGCCGTGGATCTGCAATTGGTCGATCACGGCTTCCTCGCGCAGCAGGGCGATGCGCGCTTCGCGCGCCTGGCGGCGATCGTGGCTCATCGCGGCAATATCACCGACCGCAACAGCGAGCCGCTGGCGGTCAGCACGCCGGTGGATTCAGTCTGGGTCAATCCGCACGAGCTCGCCGGCAATCTGGATCAACTGCCGCGACTGGCGAGCGCGCTGGGCGCGGACCGTCAGGCGCTGCTGCGCCACGTCAGCAGCAACATGGAGCGCGAGTTCCTTTATGTCGCGCGCGGACTGCAGCCTGGCGACGCCAGCCGCGTCAGGGCGCTGAACCTGCCCGGCGTGAGCCTCGCGCGCGAATATCGGCGCTATTACCCTGCCGGCGAAGTCACCGGCCACGTGCTGGGTTTCACCAGCATCGACGATGTCGGACAGGAAGGCGCGGAGCTGGCCTTCGACAACTGGCTCGCCGGCGAAGACGGCGCCAAGCGCGTGATCCAGGACAGCAAAGGCCGCAAGGTCGAGGACATCGAGAGCATCCGGCCGGTGCGGCCGGGACGCGATCTGAGCCTGAGTCTGGACCTGCGCATTCAGTACCTGGCCTACCGCGAGCTCAAGAGCGCCATACTCGAGAATCGCGCGCGCGCCGGATCGGTGGTCGTGATCGACATTGATACGGGCGAGGTGCTGGCTATGGTCAATCAGCCGGCCTACAACCCGAACGATCGCGCACAGCTCATGGCAGCGGCCTATCGCAACCGCGCCGTGACGGATCTGTTCGAACCCGGCTCGAGCATCAAGCCGTTCGTCGTCGCCGCGGCGCTGGCCTCCGGCAAGTTCACGGCCAATAGCGTCATCGACACCAATCCGGGTTTCATTCAGATCGGCTCGACCACGTTCCCGGACGAGCACAATCTCGGCGTCATCGGTCTGGCGACGATATTGGCCAAGTCCTCCAATGTCGGCATGGCCAAGCTCGCGCTGCAACTCGAGCCGCAGCAGATCTGGAGCACTTTGAACCGCTTTGGCTTCGGTCAGGTCACCAATGGCGGTTTTCCCGCCGAGTCGGCCGGCGTGTTCTCAAATTATTCGCACTGGCGTGCGATCAGCATTGCGACGCTCTCACATGGCTACGGCATCTCGGTCACGCCGCTGCAGCTTGCTCAGGCCTACGCGGCGATCGGCGCGCTCGGGGTGCGCCGCCCAGTCTCGATGCTGCGCGTGGAGGCGCCGCCGCTCGGGGAGCGCATTCTTGACCAGAACGTCTGCCGCGAGCTGCTGGGGCTGCTCGAGAACGTCACGACGCAGGAAGGCGCCACGGGCGTGCGCGCGAGGATCCCGGGTTACCGTGTCGCCGGGAAGACCGGCACCGCCTGGAAGTCGAGCAACGGCGCTTATTCGAAGGATCGCTATACCTCGGTGTTCGCCGGCGTGGCGCCGGCCACCAATCCGCGCCTCGCGGCGGTAGTCGTGATCGATGAGCCGACGGCCGGAAAATACATGGGCGGCGATGTATCGGCGCCGGTCTTCTCCGCCGTGCTCGGCGGCGCACTGCGGCTCATGGCCGTGGCACCGGACGAGATGAGCTCACCGCTCGCGCCATTGAGCACGGCGCAGACGGTGGCTCGCCGATGAGCTGCACGAGCGTGCAGAGCTGGCGGCCGCTCAAAGCCGTGCTCGGCGGCCTCGTCGACGTGCCCTCGGATCTGGAAGTCTCCGATCTGACGCAGGACAGCCGCAGCGTCACGCCCGGCTCAGCCTTTCTGGCCTGCCGCGGTCGCAGGCATCATGGCGTCGAATTCGCAGCGGCGGCGGCGGCGGCCGGCGCGCGCGCGATACTCTGGGAGCCGGCACCGGGTGTGTCAGCCCCGAGCGTGGATGCCTCGATCGTAGTGCGAGCCGTGCCGAATCTGCACGCACAACTGGGCTACATTGCCGATCGCTTCTTCGATGCGCCGTCGGCCAGCCTTACAGTGGCCGGGATCACCGGCACCAACGGCAAGACGACCTGTGCGTGGCTGCTTGCGCAGGCGCTCGAGCGCAGCGGCCGGCACGCGGCGTACATCGGCACCCTCGGCGGCGGTGAGATCGGCGCATTGCAGGACCTGGGCGTCACGACGCCCGATGCGGTGTCGCTGCACCGGCTGCTCGCGCAACTGCGCGCAAGCGGTGTCGATGCCGTGGCCATGGAGGTCTCCTCGCACGCGCTCGATCAGGATCGTTGCGCCGGTGTGCGCTTTCACACCGCGGTGTTCACGAATCTGACGCGCGATCACCTCGATTATCACGCGGATATGTCCAGCTACGGCGCCGCCAAGGCGCGGCTGCTGGATTGGTCGACTCTCGCGGCGCGCGTGATCAATGTCGATGATCTGTTCGGTCGCGAGCTCGCGCAGCACAGCGCGCGCGGCGCCCACGCGGCGCTCCTGTTTCAGACCTCGCAGCATGCGCCTGCACGCCTGGCGCAGCGCAGTGACTACGTTTGCGCCGGGGCCGTGCGCGCCAGCGCCGCCGGGCTCGAGATCGAGATTCAAAGCAGCCGCGGCGCGGCCGTGTTGTCGAGCCCGCTGATCGGCGACTTCAACGTGGATAATCTGCTCAGCGTACTGGCGGTACTGCTGGCCTGGGACATGCCGCTGCCGGCCGCCTGCGCGGCGCTCTCGCAGATCGCGCCGCCGCCAGGGCGCATGCAGCCCGAAGGCGGCGGCAACTGTCCGCTGGTGCTGATTGATTACGCGCATACGCCCGACGCGCTGGCCAAGGCGCTGCATGCCGCCAGTGCGCATTGCCGCGGCCGGCTGTCGGTCGTGTTCGGCTGCGGTGGGGAGCGCGATGCGGGCAAGCGCAGCGAGATGGGGCGCGTTGCGGCCGAAGGCGCCGCTGCAATTATCGTGACCGATGACAATCCGCGCGGCGAGGATCCGCAAGCCATCGCCGCGGCGATTATGCAAGGCATTCAGGCCGCGGGCGCTCTGGCGCGTGCGCGCCTGATACATGATCGCGCCCGAGCGATCAGTAGCGCGCTCGAGCAGGCCAAGACGGGTGATGTGGTGCTCGTGGCCGGCAAAGGGCATGAGCCCTATCAGATCGTCGGGAGTGAGCGGCGTGCCTTCGATGATGCGAGCGTGGTGCGCTCAGCGCTTGCCCTTTGGCGCGCTCACAGGGCCCACGCGTGATCCAGCCCGCAATGATTCGCAGCCTCGCGCAGTTTGCGGCCGCCTGCCATGGCCGGCTCAACGGCGCCGACCACGATTTCCACGAGATCGCGATCGACACGCGCAAGCTCGTGCCCGGCAACTTGTTTGCGGCGCTGCGCGGTGCGTACACCGATGGGCACAACTTTGTCGGGGCTGCGGCCGCGGCCGGCGCGGCCGGCGCGCTGGTGCAGCGGCTCAGCGATGCGCCGCTCGCACAGATCGTCGTCGTCGACGTCGAGACCGCGCTCGCGCAGGCAGCACGCAGCGCGCGCGCGAAATTCACCGGGCCCGTGATCGGCATCGCCGGCAGCAACGGCAAGACAACCGTCAAGGAGATGCTGGCCGCCGTACTCTCACAGCGCGGCCCGTGCCTGGCTACGCGCGGCAATCTGAACAATCACCTCGGCGTGCCGATGACGCTGTTGCGTCTGGATGCCACCCATCGCAGCGCCATCATCGAGATGGGAGCTAATCGCCCCGGAGAAGTCGAACATCTGGTGCGCATTGCGCGGCCCGACATCGGCCTGATCACCAATGCCGGCGCAGAGCATCTGGAAGGCTTCGGCTCGCTCGAGGGCGCGGCGCGGGCCGAAGGCGAGATCGTGAGTGCTCTGGCGGCGAGCGGTATAGCGGTCATCAACGCGGACGACACCTACGCTGCGCTCTGGCGCGCGAGCACCACGGCGCGCCTGTGCACATTCGGGCTGCGCGCCGAGGCCGACTACCGCGCGGAAGGCTTGCAGTTCGAGGTAGGCGAGCAGGGCTTCTGCAGTCGCTTTCGCCTCTGCAGCCCCGCGGGCTCGGTCGCAATCACGCTCGCGCTGGCCGGGCGCCACAATGTCTACAACGCACTGGCGGCCGCCGCCGCCGCGGCGAGCGCCGGGGCGAGCCTGGAGCAGATCGCATCGGGCCTGGCGGCGATGCGCGCGGTCAAGGGACGGTTGCAGTTTCACCGCACCCGCCATGGCGCCTGGCTCATCGATGATTCCTACAACGCCAACCCGAGCTCGGCGCGCGCGGCGCTGGAAGTGCTCGGCGAGCTGCCCGGTCGGCGCTGGCTGGTGCTCGGTGACATGGCCGAGCTCGGCGAGTTTGCCGAGGCGAGCCACCACGAGATCGGTGAGCTCGCGCGCTCGCAGGGCATCGAGCGTCTCTTCAGCCTCGGCGGCCTCGCGGCACTGGCCTCGGAGCGCTTTGGCGCCGGCGCCAGCCACTACGAGGATGTCGGCGAGCTCACACGCGCGCTGGCGGCTGAACTGAGCGCCGATGTGCGACTGCTGATCAAGGGCTCGCGGGTCAATCGCCTCGAGCGCGTGGTCGAGGCCATCGCGATCCCGCCGCACGCGCGCAAGGCAGACTGATCGATGCTGTACTGGATCGCCAAATTGCTGGCCGTGCATCACACGGCGTTCCACGCGTTCTCTTACCTGACCTTGCGCGCGATTCTCGCGGTCATGTCGGGGCTGAGCCTCGCGCTGCTGCTGGGTCCGGTGATGATCTCGCGCCTCTGGCGCTATCAGATCGGCCAGGTCGTGCGCGATGACGGACCACGCTCGCACTTGCCCAAGGCTGGCACGCCGACGATGGGCGGCGCATTGATCATCGTCGCGGTGGCCATCAGCACGCTGCTGTGGGCGGACCTGCGCAATCGCTTTATCTGGATCACCCTCGGCGTCACGGTCGGCTTCGGTCTGATTGGTTTTTGCGACGACTATCTCAAACTCGTGGTCGGCAGCTCGCGCGGGCTGCCGGCGCGCTGGAAATATCTGCTGCAGTCACTGCTCGGCCTCGGCGCCGCGCTGCTGCTGGTGCGCACCGCCACGGTGCCTGCCGAGACGGATTTCTTCGTGCCCTTCATCAAGAGCGTGAGTGTTCCGCTCGGCGCGCTCGGATTCTGCGCGCTGAGCTATTTCATGATCGTGGGCATGAGCAATGCCGTGAATCTGACGGACGGACTCGACGGGCTGGCAATCATGCCCGCGGCGATGGTGTCCGGGGCGCTCGGCATCTTCGCCTATGCGAGCGGCAATGTAATCTTCGCGAGCTACCTGGCAATTCCTGCGATACCGCAGGCCGGCGAGCTGCTGATCTTCTGCGGCGCGCTCGCGGGCGCCGGCCTGGGATTCCTATGGTTCAATTCCTATCCGGCGCAGGTGTTCATGGGCGATACCGGAGCCCTTGCGCTCGGGGCGGGTCTGGGCGTGGTGGCGATCATCGTGCGCCAGGAGATCGTCGCGCTGGTCATGGGCGGCATATTCGTGCTCGAGACCGCCTCGGTCATCCTGCAGGTCACTTCATTCAAGCTGACCGGCCGGCGCATCTTTCGAATGGCGCCCATTCATCATCACTTCGAGCTCAAGGGTTGGGCTGAGCCGAAGGTGATCGTGCGCTTCTGGATCATCAGCTTCCTGCTCGTGCTGGCAGGATTGTCGACACTCAAACTGCGATGACGATTCCGCGAGCTCAAGCCCAAGCGCACAACGCCCACGCCGTGGTCGTAGGGCTCGGCAAGAGCGGCTATTCCGCGGTGCGCTACCTGCTCGCGCATGGCTTCGAGGTTGCCGTGACCGACAGTCGCGCCGAGCCGCCGGAATTGCCGCGCCTGGCCGCTCTGAGCACCGAGCTTGGCCGGCGCATCACCGTGCGTCGCGGCGGTTTTGACGCCTCGCTGCTGGAAGGTGCGAGCTTGTTGGTGCTGTCCCCGGGGGTCGCGCCAGTGGGCTCGTTCTTCGAGCTCGCTCGCGCCAAGGGGCTGACCATCATCGGGGACATCGAGCTGTTCGCGCGCGCCGCGCAGGCACCGATCGCAGGCATCACCGGCACCAATGGCAAGAGCACGGTCACTACGCTGCTCGCGCAGATGGCCGCGCGCGCCGGTGTGCGCGTGCGCGCCGGCGGCAACCTCGGGCCCCCGGCCCTTGAGCTGCTCGATGAGCGCACGCAGCTCTACGTGCTCGAGCTCTCAAGCTTTCAGCTCGAGAGCACCGATACGTTGCCGCTCGCCGCTGCCACGGTGCTCAACGTGACGGCCGATCATCTGGACCGTTATGCCGATCTGGAGGCCTACGCCGCCGCCAAGGCGTGCATCTACGCGCACTGCGAAGTCGCGATCGTCAATCTCGATGATGCGCGCGTGGCGGCGATGGTCGCCCCTTCACGCCGGCGCCTGAGCTTCTCGCTGCGCGCCGAGGCGGGCGCGGACTATACGCTGGTGCAGCAGGCGGGCGGGGAGCCGTGGCTGGTACGCCGCGGCGAGCCGCTGCTCGCGCTCACTGCTCTGAGACTCAAGGGCGCCCACAATGCAGCCAATGCGCTGGCCGCGCTGGCGCTCGGGGAAGCGTTGTCGCTGCCGCGGCCAGCCATGCTCGAGGAGCTGCGCGCGTTTACCGGACTCGCGCATCGCATGCAGTGGATCGCCGAGATTCGCGGCGTGCATTACATCGATGACTCCAAGGGCACCAACGTCGGGGCCACACTCGCCGCCGTCGGTGGGCTGCCCGGTCCGCTGCTCGTGATCCTGGGCGGGGAAGGCAAGGGCCAGGATTTCACGCCCTTGCGCGGCGCCTTCGCCGGCAAGGTGCGCTGCGCCGTGCTGATCGGCCGCGACGCTGCCGTGCTCGGCGCCGCGCTCGATGGGGCCTGCGAGTATCGCTATGCGCGCAGCCTGGAGGCAGCGGTCGACGCGGCCACCGCGCTGGCGCAGCCTGGCGATACCGTGTTGCTCTCGCCGGCCTGCGCCAGCCTGGATATGTTTCGCGACTATGCACACCGCGGCGACGTGTTTGCCGCAGCGGTGCAGAGGCTGGCCGCATGAGCGCCGCGACGCTGACGCTGGCTGAGCCGCGGCTGCGCGAGCGTGCGCCCGCACTCGATGGCATCACGATCATTCTGACCGTGTCGATCGTATTGCTCGGCCTGATCATGGTGACCTCGGCCTCCATCACGGTGGCGGGGCGGGATGGGGATCCGTTTTTCTATCTGGAGCGCCAGCTGCTGCTGGTACTGATCGGCTCGGCGCTGGCCGGCGTGACGTTCGCGATTCCAAGCCAAAAGCTCGAGCAATGGGCGCTGCCGCTATTGCTGATCGCCGTGGCGCTGCTGTGCATCGTGCTGCTGCCAGGCCTGGGTCATGTGGTCAACGGCAGCCGCCGCTGGCTGCGGCTGGCCGGCATGACCTTTCAGGCCTCAGAGGCTGCGCGGGTGCTGACACTGATCTACATCGCCAGCTACGCGGTGCGCTATGAGGAGGCGCTGCGCTCGGGCCTGTCCGGTCTGGGACGGCCGCTTGGCTTGCTCGCGCTTATTGCGCTGCTGCTGCTGCTCGAGCCCGACTTCGGCGCCGCCAGCGTACTGTTCATCACCGGATTTGGCGTACTGTTCCTGGCCGGCGCGCGCGTGCGTTACGTGGCGGCGATGCTGCTGGCCGTAGTGGGCTCGATGGTGCTGCTCGTGATCTTCTCGAGCTACCGGCTGCGCCGTTTCACGGCTTTTTTGGATCCGTGGGCCGACCCGTTCAACAGCGGCTTTCAGCTCACGCAGTCGCTGATTGCTATTGGCCGCGGCCAGTGGTTCGGAGTCGGGCTCGGCGCGAGCGTGCAGAAATTGTTCTACCTGCCCGAGGCGCACACCGATTTTCTGTTCGCAGTGCTTGCCGAGGAGCTCGGCCTGGTTGGCGTGGTGCTCACGCTCGGGCTGTTTCTGGCTCTGACCTGGCGCGTCTTTGTGATCTCGCGCCGCGCCTGCGAGGCGGGGCTCAAGTTTCCCGCCTACCTGGCCGCGGGTTTCGGCCTGTGGTTGGGCGTGCAGGCCTGCATCAACATCGGCGTGAATATGGGCGTGCTGCCGACCAAGGGTCTCACGTTGCCGCTCATGAGCTATGGGCGCAGCAGCCTGATCGTGACCATGGCGTGGCTCGGCATCGTGCTACGCGTGCATCACGAGACGGTGCGCGCGGCGCGGCGAGCGCCGCGGGAGCTGCGCGCATGAGTGCGAGTGCATCGGCACCGCTGGCACTGATTCTTGCGGGCGGCACGGGCGGTCACGTATTTCCGGCACTCGCGCTCGCGTGCGAGTTGCGCGAGCGCTCCTGGCAGGTCGTCTGGCTCGGCACGCGCAAGGGACTCGAGGCCCGTCTGGTGCCGAGCCAGCACATCACGATCGAGTGGCTATCGGTCAGCGGACTGCGAGGCAAGGGCTGGCTGGTGTGGCTGAGCGCGCCATTGAAGCTCGCGCGCGCGCTACTGCAGGCGCTGGCCGTCATCCGCCGTCGGCGTCCCGCGCTGGTCGTCGGTCTGGGCGGATTTGTAGCCGGTCCCGGCGGCGTGGCGGCCTGGATCATGCGCAAGCCGCTGCTCATACATGAGCAGAATGCCATCGCGGGTTTCACCAATCGTTGCCTGGCGAGGCTCGCCGATCGGGTGCTGACCGCCTTTCCCGGCAGCTTTCCGGCTAGCGTGGGTGCACAAGTGGTTGGCAATCCGGTAAGACGCGAGATCAGTGCCTTGCCGCCCCCGGCGCAGCGCTTCGCGACGCGCGGCCCGGGCATCCGGCTGCTCGTGCTCGGCGGCAGTCAGGGTGCGGCGCGGCTCAACGAGATTGTGCCATTCGCGCTCGCCCGGCTCGCCGCCTCAATGTTATTCGAGGTGCGCCATCAATCCGGTGAGCGCTGGCTCGAGCCGGCGCAGCGTGCTTACCTGGACGCCGGCGTAGCAGCGCGGGTGCAACCCTTCATCGAAGAGATGGCCGAGGCTTATGGCTGGGCCGATCTCGTAGTCTGCCGCGCGGGCGCATTGACCGTCTCGGAGCTGGCGGCGGCCGGAGTGGGCGCCGTGCTCGTGCCATTTCCGGCCGCCACGGATGATCACCAGAGCCGCAATGCCGAAATCCTCGTCGCCGCAGGCGCCGCGGTGATGATCGCGGATCGCGAGCTCAGTGCGTCGTGGCTAGCCGAGCAGCTCGCGGCAATGTGCAGCGGGCGCGAGCGCCTGCTGGCGATGGCTGAGGGTGCGCGCGCATTGGCCCGGCCGCGTGCGCTGGCAGATCTGGCCAATGCCTGCAGCGAGCTGGTTCGCGCCTCGGGCTTTGGGGCGGCGGCATGAGCGCCCCGCCGCGTCAGCACAGGCCGTCGGCGACGTTAATGCCCAGCAGCGCGCGCATGCGGCGCATCGAGACGATTCACTTCGTCGGCATCGGCGGCAGCGGCATGGGCGGCATCGCCGAAGTGCTGATCAATCTGGGCTATCACGTGCAGGGCTCGGATCTGAAGCCCAATGCAATTACCGAACGGCTGGCGGCGCTGGGCGCCAAAATCTGCATTGGCCACAGGGCTGCCCACGCCGATGGGGCCGATGTCGTCGTGGTCTCGAGCGCAATCGCGCGCGATAACCCCGAGGTGCAGGCCGCGCAGGCGCGCCGCGTGCCGGTCGTGCCGCGCGCCGAAATGCTCGGCGAGCTCATGCGCTTTCGCGAGTCGATCGCGGTGGCCGGCACGCATGGCAAGACCACGACCACGAGCCTGATCGCCAGCGTACTGGCGGAAGGCGGTGAGGATCCGACCTTTGTGATCGGCGGGCGCCTCAAGAGTGCCGGCAGCAACGCGCGGCTGGGCGCGGGCCGTTATCTGGTGGCCGAGGCCGATGAGAGCGACGCCTCGTTCATGCATCTGCAGCCCGTGATCGCGGTCGTGACCAATATCGATAACGATCACCTGGGAACGCACGGCGGGGATTTCGCAAAGCTGGAGGCGAGCTTCGTGGAATTTCTGCATAACCTGCCGTTCTACGGCCTCGCGGTGCTGTGCGGCGACGATGAGCACGTGCAGAGCATGCTCGCACGCGTGGGCCGACCGTTCCTGACCTATGGCCTGCGCGAGGGCGTGGATGTGCGCGCGAGCGAGCTCGTGCGCGAGCGCCTCGGCACGCGCTTCCGGGTCACCCGTCCGGGACACGCCGCGGCGCTGCCGGTCATGCTCAATCTGGCGGGCACTCACAACGTGCGCAATGCGCTGGCCGCCATCGCCGTGGCCAGCGAGCTCGGGGTTGCCGATGAGGCGATCTGCCGCGCACTGGCAGGCTTTCAGGGCATCGATCGGCGCATGCAATACCTGGGCGATGCGAAAATCCCCGCCGGCACGGTCAGCATCGTTGATGACTATGGGCATCATCCGACCGAGATTGCCGCGACGCTCGAGGCGTTGCACCAGGCGTGGCCCGCGCGCCGCCTGGTGCTCGTGTTTCAGCCGCATCGCTATACGCGCACGCGCGACCTGCTCGATGATTTCGCCAACGTGCTCGCCACGGTCGAAGTGCTGTTCGTGGCCGAGGTTTACGCGGCCGGTGAGGCGCCGATCAAAGGCGCCGATGGGCGCGCGATCTGCCGCGCCGTGCGCAGCCGTGGCCGGGTCGAGCCGGTGTTCGTCGCGCGGCTCGAGGAGCTGGCCGCTGCGCTCGGCGGCGTGCTGCGCGATGGCGATGTGATCGTAACCATGGGCGCGGGCCACATCGGGGCGATCGCCCAACAACTGGCCGAAAAGCTCACGCGAGCGAAGCCATGAATCCCGGCATCTCACCCGATTTCATGCCGCGCGTGCGCTGGCGCGAGCCGATGGCGGCTCATACTTCATGGCGCGCCGGCGGCCCGGCCGACATGTTCTTCAGTCCGCGCGACATCGAGGATCTGGCCGCGTTCCTGCGCACGCTGCCGGCCGAGATACCGGTCTACTGGGTCGGTCTGGGCAGCAATCTGCTGGTGCGCGATGGCGGTATCCGCGGCGTCGTCGTGGCCACGCCGGGCGCCTTCACACGCATCGAGCGGCGCTCGCAAACCCGTATCTATTGCGAAGCCAGCGTGCCGTGCGCGCGCATCGCGCGCGGCTGCACCAACTGGGGTCTCGCGCAGGGTGAGTTCTTCAGCGGCATTCCGGGCACGCTGGGCGGAGCGCTGGCCATGAACGCGGGCGCCTTCGGCGATGAGACCTGGCGTCATGTACACCGCGTCGAGATGCTGGATCGGCTCGGGCAGCGCCATCAGCGCTCGCCGCAGGAATTTCGTATCGGTTACCGCCAGGTCGCGCTGGCCGCTGCCGGCAGCGGGCTCGAAGAATGGTTTATCGCCGCCGAGCTGCAATTCGAGCCAGGCACGAGTGCGCAGGTCGGCAGCGTGCGTGCCTTGACGGAATTGCGCCGACAGACCCAGCCGCTCGGGGAATGGAGCTGTGGTTCGGTTTTCAGGAATCCGCCCGGGGATCACGCCGCGCGCCTGATTGAGGCCGCCGGACTCAAGGGCTATCGCATTGGCGATGCCGTGGTATCCGACAAGCACGCGAACTTCATCATCAACGAGGGCCACGCGAGCGCGCAGGAGCTCGAGCAGTTGATCGGTCATGTGCAGCAGAGCGTCGAGCGAGTCTTCGGCATCAGGCTCGAGCCCGAAGTGCGCATCATCGGTGAGAGTGTGAGCGCCCCCGCGGGCGCACAGGATCACTGATGCGGCTGCATCACCTGCCCAAGGCCATGCATCACGTTCGCGAGCCGGCAAGGTTCGGGCGTGTGGCGGTGCTGCTGGGCGGCAGCTCGAGCGAGCGGGAGGTGTCGCTGCTCAGTGGCCACGCCGTGCTCGCAGCGCTGCAGCGTCGCGGCGTGCGCGCCGAGGCCTTTGACCCGGCCTTGCGTGCGCTCGGGGAGCTGCAGGAGCTGCAGATCGAGCGGGTCTGGATCGCATTGCACGGACCGGGCGGGGAGGACGGAACGCTGCAGGGCGCGCTGGAATTCTTGGGCATTCCCTACACCGGTAGCGGCGTCATGGGCTCGGCCATCGGCATGGACAAGCTGCGCACCAAATGGCTGGCGCAGGCGGTTGGCGTCCCGAGTGCGCAGTTCGTCGTGCTGCGTTCGAGCGCCGATTGCGAGCTCGCGATCGAGCGACTGGGCTTGCCCTTGTTTGTCAAACCCGGTTCGCAGGGCTCGAGTGTCGGCATATCACGCGTGGAGCGCGCCGAAGATCTGCCCGCCGCGCTGCAGACAGCGCAGCGCTTCGATGCGCTCGTGTTCGCGGAGCGGTTCTTACCGGGGGCCGAATACACGGTGGCCGTATTGCAGGAGCAGGCGCTGCCATCGATCCGCATCGAGACGCCGCGCAGCTTCTACGACTACGAGGCCAAGTACCTGCGCAACGATACGCGCTACCTGTGTCCGTCGGGCCTGGGCCCGCAGGCAGAGTCGCACCTCGGCGCCCTGGCGCTCGCCGCCTACGAGGCCTGCGGCGCCGAGGGTTGGGGCCGCGCCGATTTCATGCTGGATAGCACCGGTCGGCCGCAATTGCTCGAGATCAACACCGTGCCGGGCATGACCGATCACAGCCTGGTGCCCATGGCGGCGCGCGCCGCCGGGATCGATTTCGAAGAGCTCGTCTGGCGCGTGCTCGAGACCAGTTGCGCGCGCGAGCCGCGGGCGGGGGCGAGCTGATGTTGCTACAGCGCAAGCGCAACAATCGGCGCGGTGCCTCGCGCTCGCCCCGGCACTATCTGCCGTCCCTGAACTGGCGCGGCCTTGGCCTGAGCCTCGCCGCCCTCGCACTGAGCGCCATGGCACTGGCCGCATTGCTGTGGCTCATGGATCAACCCATTCAGCGCGTCATCGTCACGGGCCGATTGCAGCGCGTGTCGGCGCTCGATGTGGAAAAAATCGTGCGCAGCCGGCTGCACGGGGCTGGGCTCGTGACGGTTGACCTTGAGGACATCAGCGGCGGTCTGCGCACGCTGCCCTGGGTCGACAGCGCGACCGTGCAGCGCAGTTGGCCGCGCGCGCTGCGCATCGAGATCATCGAGCAGTCTGCCGTCGCGCGCTGGAACGATGCCGGTCTGCTCAATGCGCGCGGGCAGTTGTTCATGAGCGAGGCTCACTTCGCGCCGCCCGAGCTGCCGCAGTTGTCCGGGCAAGTCGGCTCCGAGGCGGAGGCGACTGCGCGCTATCTGGCCATTCAGGGCCGACTCACCGAGGCGGGATTGCGTCTGATCGCCCTGACGCTGGATGCGCGTGGGGCGCTGAGCCTGCGGCTCGACAACGGTGTGGAGCTGCGGCTCGGCAGACTGCAGATCGATGCGCGCTTCGAGCGCTTCATGAGCGTTGCCGCGAAGCTCGTGAGCGAGCGTGCCACGGACATCGCCTACGTCGACATGCGCTACAGCAACGGCTTTGCCGTGGGCTGGAAGGGCGGCGGCGCGCACGTCGCCCGGGGAGCGGGGGCGAGTGCCTTGGCGCTCGCAGCGGTGCACATCGATGGCTAAGAAATCCGACAAACAGGTCATCGTTGGCCTGGACATCGGCACCTCCAAAGTGCTCGCGCTGGTCGGGGAGATCACCGCCGACTCGACGATCGAGGTCATCGGCATGGGCAGCCAGCCCTCGCGCGGCCTGAAGAAGGGCGTCGTGGTCAACATCGAGTCGACGGTGCAGTCGATCCAGCGCGCGATCGAGGAAGCCGAGCTCATGGCCGATTGTGAAATAAATTCGGTTTACACCGGCATCGCCGGCAGCCACGTGCGCAGTCTGAACTCGCACGGCGTGGTCGCGATTCGCGATCGCGAGGTCACGCACGCGGACGTCGAGCACGTGATCGAGGCGGCCAAGGCGGTCGCAATTCCCGCCGACCAGCGCATCCTGCATGTGTTGCCCCAGGAATTTCTCATCGATGGCCAGGAGGGCATTCGCGATCCGATCGGCATGTCCGGCGTGCGACTGGAGGCCAAGGTGCACATCGTGACCGGCGCGGACAGCGCGGCGCAGAACATCATCAAATGCGTGCAGCGCTGCGGTCTCGTGGTCGAGGACGTCGTGCTCGAGCAGCTGGCGTCGAGCTTCGCGGTGCTGACCGATGATGAAAAGGAACTCGGCGTGTGCCTCGTCGACGTCGGCGGCGGCACTACCGATATCGCCGTGTTCAGCGCCGGTGCGATTCGCCATACCGCGGTGATACCGATTGCCGGCGATCAGGTGACCAACGACATCGCCGTCTCGATGCGCACGCCAACGCAGTACGCCGAGGACATCAAGATCCGCTATGCCTGCGCGCTCTCGCAGCTCGCCAATCCCGACGAGAGCATCGAGGTACCCAGTGTCGGGGACCGTCCGGCGCGCCGTCTCGCGCGCCAGACGCTGGCCGAGGTGGTTGAGCCGCGCTACGAGGAGCTGTTCAACCTGATCCGCGAGGAATTGCAGCGCAGCGGTTTCGAGGAAGTCATCGCGGCCGGCATCGTGCTGACCGGCGGCAGTGCGCGCATGGAAGGGGCGATCGATCTGGCCGAGGAGATCTTCCATGTGCCGGTGCGCCTCGGGCTGCCGGGCCAGGTCAAGGGTCTGGCCGATGTCGTGCGCAATCCCATCTATTCGACCGGCGTGGGCCTGCTGCTGTACGCGCGCGAGAACGCCTTGCCCGCCTCGCGCACGGCAGCGCTCAGCGGCAACCTGACAGGCGCGTTCGGTCGGGTGAAGAGCTGGTTCAAAGGCAATTTCTGATCAATCGACCCCGGGAACTCAACGTAAGGAGCTGACATGTTTGAACTGATGGATGCATACAGCCAGAGCGCTGTAATCAAGGTGATCGGCGTGGGCGGCGGCGGCGGCAATGCGGTCTCTCATATGGTAACGAGCGGCATCGAGGGCGTGGATTTCATTTGCGTCAATACCGACTCGCAGGCGCTGAAGGCCTCGAAGATCAAGACCTCGCTGCAGATCGGCGCCAGCATTACCAAGGGACTGGGCGCGGGCGCCGATCCTGAAGTGGGCCGACAGGCCGCAATGGAGGATCGCGATCGCATCGTCGAGCTGATCGAGGGCTGCGACATGCTGTTCATAACGGCCGGTATGGGAGGGGGCACCGGCACCGGGGCCGCCCCGGTCGTGGCGCAGATCGCGCGCGAGCTCGGCATTCTCACGGTCGCGGTCGTGACCAAGCCGTTTCAGATGGAGGGCGGCAAGCGCTGCATGGTTGCAGACCACGGCATCGCCGAGCTGACCAAGACCGTCGACTCGCTCATTACGATCCCGAACCAGAAGCTGCTCACGGTGCTCGGGCCTGCGACCACATTGCTCGATGCGTTCAAGGCCGCGAACCAGGTGCTGCAGGGGGCGGTTCAGGGTATCGCCGAGCTCATCACGCGCCCGGGCCTGATCAATGTCGATTTCGCCGATGTACGCACGGTCATGAGCGAGACCGGCATGGCGATGATGGGCAGCGGCTCGGCCAGCGGGGAGAACCGCGCGCGCCAGGCCGCCGAGACTGCGGTGTCATCGCCGCTGCTCGAGGACATCAATCTCGCGGGCGCGCATGGCATCCTGGTCAATGTGACCGCGGGCCTGGACCTCTCGATCGGCGAGTTCGAGGAAGTGGGCAATATCGTCAAGGAGTATGCCTCCGAGGACGCGACGGTCGTGGTCGGCACGGTCATCGATCCGGATATGTCCAATCAGATCCGCGTGACCGTCGTTGCCACGGGTCTGGGCCGAGGCGCCGCCGCACAGCGCATGCGCGCCGAGGCGACGCGCGAGACGCGCAGCGAGTCCACGACGGGACGCGATTGCGTTGGCGCGCGCGTCGAGCCGGGCTCATTGCGGGGCGCGCGTGCGCGCGGGCCGCTCAGTCAGAGCGACTACAGCGCGCTCGAGCGGCCGACCATCGTGCGCCACCAGCAGCGTGCCGTAGGCGATGGCCTGCGCACGGAACCGGAGCCGGAAGAGCTATTGGATATTCCGGCGTTTTTGCGACGTCAGGCCGACTAGAGCGGCATACATGCGCGACTGTCCTAGGGCGCGCGGGGCTCGCCCTATGCTAGGTTAGCGCCCCAAGGATTGAAGGTTTAAGTTATGGTCGGACAAAGAACGTTACGCACATCGATTCGAGCGACCGGGGTGGGCTTGCATACCGGCAAGCAGGTCATGATGACGCTGCGGCCGGCACTACCCGATAGCGGCATCTGCTTTCGGCGCGTGGATCTGCCACAGCCGATCGACATTGCCGCGCGCGCCGCGAATGTCGGGGAGACCACACTGGGCACCACGCTCGTGAATGGCTCGGCGCGTATCTCGACGGTCGAGCATCTGCTGTCAGCCTTTGCGGGCCTGGGTATCGACAATGCCATCGTCGAGGTGACCGCGGGCGAAGTGCCGATCATGGACGGCAGCGCCGGGCCCTTTGTATTCCTGCTGCAGTCGGCAGGCATCGAGGAGCAGGCGGTTCCCAAGCGCTTCATCCGCATCAAGAAGACAGTGCGGGTCGAAGACGGGGACAAATGGGCCCGCTTTGACCCGTTCGAGGGCTTCAAGGTCAATTTCGAAATCGAGTTCGATCATCCGGTCTTCAAACGCCGCCTGCAGCGCGCCTCGATGGATTTCTCTACTACCTCATTTCTCAGGGAGATCAGTCGCGCTCGCACGTTCGGCTTCATGCGCGATCTGGAGACGCTGCGCGCGCACAACCTTGCCCTGGGCGGCACGCTCGAGAATGCGATCGTACTGGACGATGTCGGGGTGATGAATGAAGACGGGCTGCGCTACGAGGACGAATTCGTCAAGCACAAGATCCTCGATGCGATCGGTGATCTGTATCTGCTCGGTCACAGCCTGATCGGCGAATTCAGCGGTCACAAGTCCGGGCACGGCCTGAACAACGCGTTGCTGCGCGCGCTGCTGCGGGATCCTGCGGCCTCGGAAGAGGTCGTGTTCGAGAGCCCCGAGCAGGCGCCCATCTCGTACGTGCCGGCCCATTCGATGGCGAGCGCGGCGCTGGCCTCCTGACGCTTTCAGCTCACTGCGACGCGTACGCGAATGCGCTGCACCGCAGCATCATGCTCGACGATCTGGGCTTCGAGCCCCACGAGCGCATAGCGCAGACGCGTGCACCAGGCTGCCGAATCGGCAAAGACCACGAGCTCGGTTCCCTTAGGTACAGCATTGACGATATGGGCGGCCAGCTCGGCCGGCATGAGTGCGCGCAGCCGTAGTACCCAGGACCGCTGCTCGGGCAGCCGGGCCGCCAGCTCGCGCAGCCCCGGACCTCTGGTTAGTAAGTCTTTGATTTGTAAAGGTGATTTACCATATAAAGGCCGGGCGGAGCGATTTCGTGTACGAGTCTTCTTGTCAGGGGCGGGCTTCTTGTGCATAGTCGGGCGCGCCGATCAAGGGCAACTGACGCCGGTCCAGGCCGCAGAGCCGACCCGGTGAGACGAAGGTAATGCATTTGGCCACAGCGAGACGGAAGCGACACCGATGAATGTCATATTCTGCTCCTCGCGTCGTCTGACCCGCGCTTTCAACCTGTCTCATCCCGTTACGCTAAGTCTTTTGAGCCTGCTGGGCCTGGCTTTACTCGCCGGCGTGTTCGCGCTCGGGGTCACGCTCGGGCAGCACAGTACGGCGCCGATGTCGGTGTTGAGCCCGGCCGCGGCGCTGCATGCGGAGCAGCAGCAGCTGGCTTCCTTGCGAGCAGACGTGCAGGACAAGGTCGATGCGCTGGCACTGCGCCTCGGCACCATCAATGCGAATCTGATCCGTCTGAACGCGCTCGGCAAGCAGCTCACGCAGATGGCGAACATCAATAGCCGCGAATTCGATTTTGATCACGATCCGCCTTTGGGCGGCTCGGACTCCGATGGCGCCGGCCGAGGCGCGCAGATACCGGATATCACGGTGATGATCGATCAGCTGGGCCGCCGCATCGATGATCGTAGTGCGCAATTCTCCTCGCTTGAGAATGTGATTCTGGGCCGGCAGCTGTCGGCCGAGATCAAACCCAGCGGCCGGCCGGTGCGCGAGGGCTATATCTCATCCTACTTCGGCGAGCGCATGGATCCCTTCAATGGTGAGGAGGCCATGCACAAGGGCGTGGACTTCGCGACCGACGCCGGCACTGACGTGCTCGCGGTGGCGGCCGGTATCGTGACCTGGGCCGGGCCGCGTGAGGGCTACGGCAATCTCGTCGAGATCAATCACGGCAACGGCTATACGACTCGCTATGCACACAATGCGCAGACGCTCGTGCATGTCGGGGACGAGGTGCAGCGCGGCCAGGCTGTCGCGGTGGTGGGCTCCACGGGGCGCTCAACCGGCCCGCATGTGCACTTTGAGGTAGTCAGGGACGGCCGCCAGATCGACCCGATGGCCTACGTCGGGCGCTAGCCGGCGTTAGTCGGCGGCGCGCGAGCGCAGGACAGTCGCGCTTGTAGAACGACTACTTCAGCGCGCTGTCTACCTTTACAATACCGACGCTTGGCCTGGCGCGCGCTGCCTCAAGCCGCTGATGGCGCTCATTTTTTTCCAAAGGATTGCTTGTGCTTCAGGCGCTGACGCGTGTTTTTGGCAGTCGCAACGACCGGCTCATCAAGAGCTACGCACGACTGGTGCGCGAGGCGGGGGCCCACGAGAGCGCATTACAGGGCCTGTCCGATGAGGCCTTGCGGGCCAGGACCGCGCAATTTCGTGAGCAGCTGCAGCAGGGTAAGACGCTCGATCAGCTCTTGCCTGAAGCCTTTGCGCTCGTGCGCGAGGCCGCTCGGCGCACACTCGGATTGCGTCACTTCGATGTGCAGTTGATCGGCGGCATCGCGTTGCATCAGGGGCGCATCGCCGAGATGCGCACCGGCGAGGGCAAGACGCTGATGTCGACGCTCGCGGCCTATCTGAATGCGCTGCCCGGAGAGGGCGTGCATGTCGTGACCGTCAACGAATATCTGGCGCAGCGCGACGCCGATTGGATGGGTCCGATCTACCGCTTCCTCGGACTGAGCGTCGGTGTGATCCGCAATTCCCAGGATTCGGCCGAGAAGCGCGCCGCCTACGCCTGCGACATCACCTACGGCACCAACAATGAGTTCGGCTTTGATTACCTGCGCGACAACCTCGCCTTCCGGCTCGAGGATCGGGTGCAGCGCTCTTTGTCGTACGCGATTGTCGATGAGGTCGATTCGATCCTGATCGATGAGGCGCGCACGCCGCTGATCATCTCGGGGCCGGCCGAGGAGAGCACCGAGATATACCTGCGCATCAATGAGCTGGTGCCGCGCCTCACGCGCCAACAGGTTGAAGAGGGGCCCGGAGACTTCTCCGTCGACGAGAAGGGCAAGCAGGTGCACCTGACGGAGGCCGGGCACGAGCGCGTCGAGCAGCTCATGGCCGAGGCCGGTTTGTTGCGCGAAGGTGAGAGCCTGTATGACACGGCCAACATCCGCCTCATGCATCACCTGAACGCGGCGCTGCGCTCGCACGCGCTCTACAAGCGCGATGTCGAATACATCGTGCGCGGCGGGGAAGTCATCATCGTCGATGAATTCACGGGCCGCACGATGCCGGGTCGGCGCTGGTCGGACGGGCTGCATCAGGCGATCGAGGCCAAAGAGGCCGTGCGCGTGCGCGAGGAGAATCAGACCGTCGCCTCGATCACGTTCCAGAACTATTTTCGTCTCTACAAGAAGCTCGCTGGCATGACCGGCACTGCGGACACCGAGGCGCCGGAATTCCTGCAGATCTACGGCCTCGAGGTCGTCGTAATCCCGACCCACCGGCCTATGATCCGCAAGGATCAGCCGGATTTCGTCTATCTGAGTCAGAAAGACAAATTCGAAGCAATCATCGAGGACATCAAGGACTGTGTGCAGCGTGTGCAGCCGGTGCTGGTTGGCACGACCTCGATCGAGACCTCGGAATTCCTCTCCGGACTGCTGAGCAAGCAGGGTATCGCGCACCAGGTGCTCAACGCCAAACAGCACGAGCGCGAAGCGCACGTGATCACGCAGGCCGGTCGCCCCGGCACGGTGACCATAGCCACGAACATGGCCGGCCGCGGCACCGATATCGTGCTCGGCGGCAATCTGGAAGCCGAGCTCGCGGGGCTGCGCGAGGCACAAAGCCTCGAGCAGGGCGCCGAAGCTGCGCCGCCCGCGCAGGCCCAAGTGCAGCGCGATGACGTCAGAGCGGCCTGGCAGTCGCGCCATGATCAAGTCATCGGCGCAGGCGGCCTGCATATCGTCGGCACGGAGCGTCACGAGTCGCGGCGCATCGACAATCAGCTGCGCGGCCGCTCGGGACGGCAGGGCGACCCGGGCTCGAGCCGCTTCTATCTGTCGATGGAAGACAATCTGATGCGCATCTTCGGCGACCCGGCGCGCACCCAGCGGTTGCTGCAATTCGCCGGGATGAAGGCGGGCGAGGTCATCGAGAGCGGCATGCTCACGCGCCAGATCGAGAAGGCGCAGCGCAAGGTCGAGTCGCACAACTTCGATATCCGCAAGCAATTGCTGTTGTTCGACGATGTGGCCAACGATCAGCGCAAAGTCATCTACCAGCAGCGCACCGAGATTCTCGGCACCGCCGACATGAGCACGGCGATCATCGAGATGTTCGACGATGCGCTCAACGCCCAGTTTGATGAGTTCGTCGTGCCCAACAGCGCACCGCAGGACTGGAATCTCGAGGGCCTGCAGCAGGCGGTGCGGCGCGACTTTAACGTGACGGTGACGCCGGGCAGCTGGCTCGAGAGCGAGCCGGAGCTCGAGGCAGCGGCACTGCGCGCGCGCGTGCTCGAGGCCGTACGCGGGGCCTATCGGCAGAAGATCGAGCGCACCGGCGCGCCGATCATGCGCCACGTCGAACGCGATGTGGTGCTGCGCACGCTCGATCAGCACTGGCGCGATCATCTGGCGGCCATGGATTATCTGCGCCAGGGCATACACCTGCGCGGCTACGCGCAGAAGGACTACCGCTTCGAATACAAGCGCGAGGCCTTCGAGCTGTTCTCGGCCATGCTCGATCGGGTGCGCTTCGATACGGTCTCGACGCTGGCGAAGATCGAGGTGCGTACCCCCGAGCAGATCGAGCGCGATGAGGCCGAGCGGCGCGAGCGGCTCATGCGGGCGCTGCAGGCGCAGCACGCCGAGGTGCTGCCCTTGCTCGGGGCTGCTGAGGCTGAGCCGGCAGCGGCTCAACCGATGGCTGCTCCCAGGCAAGGCGAGCCGCTCGAGCCAGTCGCGCCCTTTGTGCGTCAGGAGCGCAAGGTGGGGCGCAACGAGCCCTGTCCCTGCGGCTCGGGTAAGAAGTACAAGCACTGCCACGGCGCCCTGGCGAGCACCCAGTGAGCGCGCTCGTGCGCGTGGCGGCAGCGCTGCTGTTCGACGCGGCCGGACGCGTGCTGCTCGCGCAGCGGCCGCCGGGCAAGCCAATGGCGGGCCTCTGGGAGTTTCCGGGCGGCAAGCTCGATGGGCCGGAGACCCCGGAGCAGGCGCTGCGCCGGGAGCTGCACGAGGAGCTGGGGATCGACTTGCGCCGCTGTCATCTACTGCAGCAGTTGCGGCATGATTACGGGCAGTACGTGGTCGAGCTCGAAGTGTTCGTCGTCGATGAGTATCGGGGCGAGCCCGCGGGCCTCGAGGGCCAGAGGCTCCAGTGGGTGAGCCCGGCCGCGCTGTCGCAGCAGGCGCTCTTGCCGGCGGACCTGCCGATTGTTGATGCTCTGAATGCTCAAGAGGTGAACGCACATGGCGCAGGACACCGGCATGCCGGATATCCAGCTCGATAAGGCCGAGTTATATCGCGAGGACATCTTCACCGATCGCAAGGCGGGCACGATCCGGCGCCTGATCCCGGTGCTGATCGATGGCAGTACCGATCCGAAGCGCGCGGTGCTGTACTCAGGGCAGACGCAATTGCTGACGCCCAATGGCGTGCTGCCACTGGGCTTTGAGATCGAGGCGGTTACGCTCGAGGAGGCGGTCGCGAAATTCCCGGCCGCAGTCAAGAGTGCGCTGGAGCAGGCGATCGAGGAGGCGCGCGAGTTCCGGCGCGAGAGCGCCTCGCGCATCGTGGTGCCCGACGTGGGCGGCGGAGCGCTACCAGGCGGGGGCAAGATCAAGCTCTAACGAGCGCGCGGCTCCTCGCTCGGGGCTGCAGCCTCATCGCCGAGCTCCGCGGTGTCCCCGGCAACGGTGTGTTTCTCGCCCAGCCAGGCGCCCAGATCGATCAGCCGGCAGCGCTCGCTGCAGAACGGCCGATAGGGGTATGCATCCGACCAATGGATCTCGCGTTTGCAGGTGGGACAGCGCAAGCGCACGGCCATGGGGCTGCGCCTAGGTGCAGCAGATCAGTGTGAAGGGCACGTTCGTCTCGCACTGCGTGGAGCGCTGCTCGAGGCCGTGCCACTCGAGAAAGCGCATGCTGCAGCGGTAATGACTGCCGCTGATCTCCGGATAAAGCCCGATGCCGGGCGGCAGGCTGATGCGCAACAGCTGGTACGGGGTGTCGCGATCGAAGGTGATGTTGAACACCCCGCCAGGCGCATGCTCCTCGCGCGCCCGTCCGTTCTGCCGCGTCAGCCACAACAGCTCCGCAATCGCATCACACAGCGGACGCAGCAACGTGAGCCAACGCGCGAATGATTCGATGCGGCTGTCGATTGGCTGATTAAGCCAGAAGAAGTAGTCCGGCAGATCAAACTCGCAGGTGCCGCCGGGAATGGCGCTGCGGTGCTTGATGGCGGCTAGGAACTCAGAGTCGCGCAATGACTGCAGCCAGGAGCCGCCGACCCCGGCAAGCTCGGAGCGCAAGCGCACGAGGTTCGTGAGTAATGCGCGCAGACGCATCGTGTCAATGCCGGCGCGATGCTGGAACTCGTTCAGCGACACCAGATGGCGCTCGAGCTCCTTGAGCACGTCGGTGCGCATATCCCCGCGCGTGAGAATCGCGAGCATGTCGAGCAGACTGTCGACTGCGGCACGGCTGCTCCAGGGACTGCCGATCTCGTTATGGTAGAGCGCCTGGCTGTAGAGAAAGTCCAGGCGCAGAAAGGTACGCATCCGCTCGTTGAGCGGCTGCTCGAACATCGAGGCCTCCAGGGCGGTCTCGGCTGTGCTCGCGGCTTCGGCCATGCGGCTATTGTGCTTGAGGCCCGCGGCGCACGTAAATGTCCGTGAGCTGCCCTGCCCGCCCGGCTCTCAGGCGCTCTTGTGAGCGCGCTCGGCGGCCAGCTGCAGGTAGCGCTCGTGCAATGAGGCGACCTGCGCGCGCAGTGCCTGGGCAGCCGCATCATTGAGGATCACATCATCGGCGATCGCCAGCCGGGCGGCGCGGCTGGCCTGCGCGGCCAGGATTGCGCGGGCTTGCGCGGCGCTGCTGCCATCGCGTGCGCGCAGCCGCGCCAGCTGCAATGCTTCGGGACTGTCCACCACCAATACACGATCGTAGCGCTCGGACAGGTTGTTTTCGACTAACAAGGGCACGACATGCAGTTGATAGGGACCGTGCGCGCGCTGTGCCAGCTGCTCGGTGCGCTCGTGGATCGCCGGGTGCATCAAGGCTTCGAGCTCACGTCGCAGGGTCTGGTTTGCGAATACGAGCCGCCGCAATGCCGCGCGATCCAGATCGCCCTTGGAGTCGCGGATTTGCTCGCCGAAGTGCGCGAACAATTGCGCGCGCAATGCGCTGCCCGGCGCGACCAGTTCGCGCGCGATTTGATCGGCATCCAGGATTGGCACGCCCAGGGCCGCAAACAACTGCGCTACTGTGCTCTTACCGCTGGCGATGCCGCCGGTGAGGCCAATGCGCAATGCAGGGTGCTGGGCGGCTGCTGCAGTGCTCATGCGCCGCCGGCGCTGTAGAGATGCAGGTAGCGCGCGACGAGCTGCGGGCCCCACATCATCGCGAGCCAGCCCGCGGCCGCCAGAAAGGGTCCGAATGGAATGGGCGTGCCGCGATCCTGGCGGCGCAAAAGAATCAGCGTCATGCCCACGAGGGCTCCGACCAGCGCCGAGAGCAGCACGATCGGCAGCAGCATCTGCACACCAAGCCAGGCGCCCAGCGCCGCGAGCAGTTTGAAATCTCCGTAGCCCATGCCTTCCTTGCCGGTCAGCAGTCGAAAGGCATGATAGATCAGCCACAATGAGAGATAACCGGCGGCGGCCCCGCTGATGGCGCTGACCGGCCCCACCGGCAGGTTGCTTCCCATCGAGCTCCAGCCAGTCAGGCTTGCAAGCAGCCCGAGCCACAGCAGGGGCAGCGTCAGAGAATCGGGCAACAACTGATGATCCAGATCGATGCCGGCCAGCGCGATCAGGAACCAGGTCACGAGCATGGCGCAGACGGTAGAGTCCTGCAGGCCGAATCTTGCGGCCACGAGGGCCGTGAGCGCGCCGGTGAGCAATTCGATCGCCGGATAGCGCAGGCTGATGCGCGCCTGGCAGTATGCGCAGCGGCCGCGCAGCAGCACAAAGCTAAGCACGGGGATGTTGTGAATGGCGCGGATTGTTCTGTGGCACGACGGACAAGCCGATCGCGGCACGATCAGATTGAAGCGCGCGGGTTGCTCAGTCTCGGACTGCGCGCACTCGGCGCGCCACTGCCGATCCAGGATCAGCGGCAGACGATAGATGACGACGTTGAGAAAACTGCCGACGATCAGGCCGAGCAGCGCTGCGGCCACGACGCCTGCCGCCGGTGATAGCGCCAGCAGGTCCACACGGTCAGACGACTGAGCCGAGCTTGAAGATGGGCAGATACATGGCGATGACCATGCCGCCGACCAGCACGCCAAGGACCGCCATGATCAGCGGCTCGAGCAGACTCGACATGCTGTCGACCGCCGCATCAACATCCTCTTCATAAAAGGTCGCGACCTTGCCCGACATGGCATCGAGCGAACCGGATTCCTCGCCGACCGCGATCATCTGCACCACCATATTGGGAAACAGGCTCGTGTTCTCCATCGCGCGCTGCAGGCGCTGGCCGGTCGCGACCTCATCGCGCATTTTCATCACCCCGTCCTCGTAGACAATATTGCCGCAGGCGCCGGCGACCGACTCGAGCGCCTCCACCAACGGTACGCCGGCGGCGAACATCGTCGAGAGCGTGCGCGCGTAGCGCGCGATCGCGGCCTTCTTGAGGATGGGGCCGATGATCGGCATTTTGAGCGAGGCACGGTCCAGGAACTCGCGCATTTTGCGCGAGCGCTTCTTGAAGTAGAAGAAGGCATAGCCCGCCCCGCCGGCGACGATAGCCATGTAGAGGCCATTCGCCTGCACGAACTTCGACAGATTCACGACCATCTGCGTGAAGGCAGGCAAGTCAGCGCCGAAGCCCTTGAACAGGCTCTCGAACTGCGGAATCACGAAGATCAGCAGGATCAACGATACAATCACCGCGACGACCAGCACTGCGGCAGGATAGAAGAGGGCCTTCTTGACCTTCTTCTTGATCGCCTCGCTCTTCTCCTTGTAGGTCGCGACCTTGTCCAGCAGCGACTCGAGCGCGCCGGACTGCTCGCCCGCCGCGACCAGATTGACGAACAGATCGTCGAAATACAGCGGATGCTTGGCGAGCGCCTCGTGCAGCGAAGTGCCGCCCTCCACGTCGCTCTTGATGTCGAGCACGAGTCTCTGCATTGCCGGCTTCTCATGGCCATTGCCGACGATCTCGAAGGCCTGCACCAGCGGAATGCCGGCGCCGAGCATCGTGGCGAGCTGGCGGCTGAAAATCGCGATGTCTTCGGCTTTGACCGAGCCGCCGCGCTTGAAGGCCTGCGATTGCTTGCGAATGCGTGTGGCGACGACGCCCTGGCGGCGCAACTCGCTCTTCAGAGCCTGTTCGCTCGCCGCCACGCTGCGGCCCTTGATGCGTTGGCCCTTCTTGTCCATTCCCTCCCAACGAAACGCCACGTCCCGTTTGAGGGTGCGAATTGCACTGGTCGCTTGCGCCATGGCTGTACCCTGTCTCTTGCCCCTGTAGGGCGCTCTATTCCGTGGTCACGCTGTTGATTTCCTCGAGCGTGGTCATGCCGGATCTGACTTTTTCCAGACCCGAGCGGCGCAAGTCCCAGACGCCTTCTTTGACGGCCTGCTCGGCGATATTCTGCGCATGGCCACCGGCCATGATGATGCGGCCCAGCTCTTCGGTGACTTCCATGACCTGGTAGATGCCGACGCGCCCCTTGTAGCCATCGGTGCAGTTCGTGCAGCCCTTGGCAGCGTAGATCTTGATGCCGCTGGCGATGTCGTTTTCCTGAAAGCCCTCCTTGCGCAAGGCTTCGGCTGGCACCTCGAGGGGCTGCCTGCAATGCTGACACAAGCGTCGCGCCAGGCGCTGCGCGATGATCAGGCTCACGGAGGTGGCGATCGCGTAGGGCTTGACGCCCATGTCGACCAACCGCGTCAGCGTCTGC
>Ga0302311_10000931_pt1 | contig 35116 bp, 29 predicted proteins | sample III_Palsa_N1_3_FD_200449 | JGI IMG/M metagenome (GOLD analysis project Ga0302311, IMG submission 200449) | Peat permafrost microbial communities from Stordalen Mire near Abisko, Sweden - III_Palsa_N1_3 | ecosystem: Environmental > Terrestrial > Soil > Palsa > Peat permafrost | place: Sweden... | reverse complement strand
CGCTCATGCCAAACGGTGACGGCACACACTCGATGATGGTCAGCAAGGCGTTGCAGGCTGGAGCAAAGGCTGCCGCGGGCGATCGCGTCTCGGTAGCGTTGGATGTCGATCGATCAGAGCGTGTGGTCACGGTGCCTCCGGAGCTGAAAAGCGCGCTGTCCAAGAATAAGAAAGCGGCCGTGGCCTTCAAAGCATTGTCCTATTCCCACTTGGGCGACGCACCCAGTTAAAGCAGCTGCAAGAGTGACAACGGACCACCAACCCGAGGACAGCCTTACCAGCGCCGAAGAACTTCATCGGATGCGAGAGATGTTTGCTCGTTCACCGAGCTTTTCGGCACTGCTGCAAGGGCCCGAGCATCGATTCGTACTCACCAACCCGGCCTATCATCAGCTCATTGGTCACCGTAACGTCATCGGGCTCACTGTCCGGGAGGCGGTGCCCGAGGTGGAGGGGCAGGGTTTTTATGAATTGCTCGATAAGGTCTTCGCCACGGGTGAACCCTTTGTCGGCAAAGACCTAAAAATCGTCCTGCAACGCACTCCCGGCGGGCCGCAGGAAACTCGCTACTTGGACTTCGTCTATCAGCCCATCAAAGACGAGTCCGGCAAGGTCACCTCGATCTTCGTTGAAGGGTTGGATATCACCGAGCGGCGCGCGACAGAGCAAGCGCTTCGGGAATTGAACGCCGACCTGGAAAGGCGTGTGCTCGAACGCGCCCAGGCACGCGGTCGGACGTGGAATTTGAGTCCCGATTTGCTCGGGGCGCTTAATTCCAAGGGATACTTCGAGACCTCCAACCCTGCTTGGCAGACCATACTGGGGTGGTCGGAGGGCGAAGTCGCGAGCACGTCGATCTTCGAATTGCTGCACCCGGACGACGTGGAGCACACGCGGGCGGGCTTCGAGTTGACACTCGTGGGTCAGCCGGCAATCCGCTTCGTTAACCGCTATCGGTGCAAGGACGGCAGCTATCGCTACATTTCCTGGGTTGGCATTCAGGAAGACGATTACGTGTACTGTACCGGCAGAGACATCACAGTCGAGCGCGAGGCGGAAATCGAGCTGACGAAGGCGCAGGATGCGTTGCGGCAGGCTCAGAAAATGGAGGCGATCGGCCAGCTGACCGGCGGCATCGCTCACGACTTCAATAACCTCTTGACCGGAATTATTGGCTCACTCGACCTGGTGCGCCGACGGATGGCGGCCGGCAACACCGAGGATATTCATCGCTGGATGGACGCCGCATCCGTGGCCGCGCAGCGCGCCGCAACCCTCACCCATCGATTGTTGGCATTTGGGCGGCGCCAATCACTGGACACGAGGCCGAACGATGTGAACCGGGTAATGACCAGCATGCAGGACCTGCTGCAGCGCTCCATGGGCGAACGCATCGAGTTGATCTGCAAGCTTTCCGACGACCTCTGGACAGCGTTTACTGATGCAAACCAGCTCGAAAGCGCACTGTTGAACTTGGCCATCAATGCGCGCGATGCCATGCCGGAAGGCGGTCGCTTGACGATAGAATCGACGAATACTCGATTGGATAAAACCTACACCGCGCTATATGAGGACGTACAACCGGGTGAATACGTCGCCGTCAGCGTTTCGGACACGGGCGTCGGCATGTCACCCGAGGTTCTGCAGAAGGCGGTCGACCCTTTCTTCACGACAAAGCCCGTTGGGGAAGGGACCGGCCTCGGCCTTTCGGTGATCTACGGATTCATCAAGCAAAGCCGCGGCCATCTGCGCATTTACAGTCAAGTGGGCCAAGGCACCACCGTCAGGCTGTATCTGCCGAGAGCCCAGCAAGATGCGGTCGATCCAAAGCCGGTCAACGCCGAAACGCCCAGGGGACAGGGGGAAGCGATACTCGTGGTCGAGGATGAGGCCACGGTCCGATCCATCATCAGCGATGCGCTGCAGGACCTTGGCTACAATGTTCTCACGGCCTCGGAAGCGCGGTTTGCAATTCCCCTGCTGCAATCGCACACAAGAATCGATCTGTTGGTCACTGACGTCATATTGCCGCATATCAATGGCCGAAAACTCGCGGAGATGGCGCGAACCTCACGCCCCGGGTTGAAGGTGCTGTTTGTCTCGGGTTATTCGGAAAACGCTCTCGTTCGAGGTGACTTCATTGATGCAGGCATGGATATGCTCAGCAAGCCCTTCGCATTGGACACCCTCGGTGCGAAAGTCCATGCGATGATCAACACTGACTTCTCGCTACCTTAGCCGGCCGCGGCGTGGCCCCGTTCGGCCTGGATGCGATCTGCCCACATCCGCGTGCTCTTGAGCGATCGCATTTCGGCTGGCAGCGCGGCGATGATCGCAGCAGCCTGGTTCAGTAGTTCGCTGCGATGTCCGTCGTCCGTCAACGCAAGCGCGTAGAGCGCGCTCGCATATTCCAGCCGCTGCTGTGCGTCGTCATGATTGCGCGCGAAGCGGGCACGCTGCCACTCGAAGACCGGGCTCAAAAGCGCATGCGCCTCGGCGGTCTGTCCGAGACGCGACATCGCGATGCTCTGCAATACGACCAATGCGGCGTGATAGTTGCGGGATGTCCAATCACCGCCGACCGCAGCCACCGGCACGGCAGAGGCGAGCGCGGACTTGGCCGCCTCATAGTTGCCGAGCATGAGTTCGGCGTTGCCGCCGATCAACGCCGCATTGCTTGGACAGGAAATGGTGGTGCTGACGTGACCGTATTGATTCAATGTGAGATAGGCCTTCAGTGTGGGTTGTGCGATAGCGGCGGCTTGTTTGAAATCGCCGTTGAACAGATCGAGTCGGGCGCGGCCGTTCGAGAGAGCGCACTTTGCGATGGCAAATTTGACGCTGTCGTCACCCAGCCTGGCCTGCACGTCGGCGAGTATCGGTTCCGCTTCTTTAATGGCTGCTTCGCCAGCATCGCGCTCGCCCAAGTCGGCGTCGATTCGCGCGATGCTCGCGTAGCGAGGTACGACATAGTCGCCTTGACTCGCGGCGACCTGCCCGGCAGCCAACAAGAGCTTCAGGGACTGCCGCAAAGCCTCGCGGGCATCGCGCGGTCGGCCCAATAGCTCGTAGTCGCCCGCCAGGGTCGCGGCGGCGAAGGCCGTAGCACCGCGGGTATCGACATTGGCCGGGTCCAAGCGCAGCAACAGAAGGCCATCCTCGAGGGCACGCTTAACGAATTCGGCCGAATCACCGATGCGTAGATCCTCGTGCGCCGGTGAGGAACCGAGCAAATTCAGAGCAGCACGCGCCTGCAGGGCGACGATGTGTCCGGGACGCTGCGCGAGTATGTCATTGGCGAGCTGCATGCCTTGCTCTGACACTTTCTTTAATTCATCGATCTTGCCCATCCGCCACAACGCAGTCGCCTCGATACTTAGGGTGTTGGCGTAGTCCGCGCTTGCAGGCAGATCGGTCAGTTGGAGCGCTCCGATGCTTTCGAACGCCCGCTTGGCACGTGCCAACAGGGCGAGGGCCTCCTCTCCGCTTGCGTAACTGCCGACGCTCATCGCCACCTCTCCGTACGCGCGCCGGATTGCCACTGAGGGATTGGCGGCGTCGACATAGGAGCGCAATAGCGCTTCGGCCCGGGCGTTGTATTGCTGGATCTGCGTTCCGTCGCTACCGAATCGATCGTTGACATCCGCCAGCGCCGCCAGACCAATGCCGAGCGCGATCGCGGTCTCCTCCGATGTGTCGCCCTTGTCGCGTAGCTGCTCCAGCGTCGTCACCGCGCTGGTCAGGCTGGTGCGCGCGCTCTTGAGGTCAAAGGCCTGTTGCTGCGCGATCCCGAAGTGGACCTGCGCAAGAGCCGCGCTGCGCACCGTGTCGGTGGTCTGCAAGCTCCGCGGCAGTGAGTCGTAATACTGGCTCTCGCGCTCGCCGAGTTGCTTGATCAGCCCCAGCGTCCCGAAGCCGGCGAGTTCGACTGCGAAATCCTCATTCAGGTAGCCCAGCAGGTGCTCGGCGTGGCTGCGCGCGGTTTCCGCGGCGGCTCTGCTCTCTTGCGCGGCCAGCTCGGCGCGATTCGCACGACGCAAGCTCACGAATGCGAAGGCGAGCGCTATGACGGCTAATAGCGCCAGTGCCGCGCAGCCCGCGGCAATGCGGCGCGCGCGCTTGAGCGCCCGCCGCGCCTTAAGTTCGCGGTCGCGCTGCTCGGACAGCAGTCGTTCGGTACGGTCACGCGCCTCGCGCTCGTAGCGCAGGTCGCGGCTCGCCTTGACGACAGCGCACAACACGTCGTGCGTGAGCTCGACGCGGCGCACATCGAGCCGCTCCTCGATGCGCAGCAGCCGCCGGTTGACCAGCAGCGGCAGCGTGCCGGTGGCCGCTCCGGCCGCTGCGAACGACGAGACGATGCGTTCTTCCGCGATGTTCTCGCGATAGCCGGACTCGGTGAGCAGCTCGTCCTCGATCACGCGGCGCACGGCCGCCGGTTGATCGGCGAGCACGCGCTCGTAGAATTCGCTGAGGATGGTGGCATGCGAGCCGGCCAGCAGGTCCAACGAGATTTCGGATCGGCCTTCTGCTATGCGCTTGTCGTTCAGCTCCCGGCAGATGAGGCTGAGGAGCGAAGGCTCGACTTCGGCATTGGCGATTTCCGCGCCTCCGGCGACGAAGCGCACGATTGCCGCCGCCACGTCCTCGGTGACCAGCCGGCCGCCGGGACGGCGCACTGCCTCGAGTGCCTGACTGCCCGTCATCGGCGCGAGCCTCAGGCGATTCTGCGTGATGCTCGGCATCGAGCTCTTGAGTCCTTCGAGCGGCGCCAAATAGTCCTCGCGCAGCGAGATGAGCACCCGATAGTCGCCGCGCGCGAAATCGAACTTCTCGGCCGCGGTGTCGTCCTGCTCCAGCCGCTCTTCCAGCTCCTTCGGCGGGCGGTTCTCCACCAGATCGGACAGGTCCGCGATGAAGCGCGCTGCGCGGGCGCGGCCGAAATCATCGGTCTGCGCGAGGGTGAAAATCTCCTCGAACTGATCGAAGATCAGCAGCGGGATCAGCGTTTTTCCAGCCTCGTCCTTGAGCACATCGTCGCGGTGATGCAGGAATTCCCATAAAGACTCACCCGCGACCGCGACGCCCGCCTGCGTCCACTCGCCCGAACGCCGCGCGGTAGCTGCAATCGCGGCCTTGATCTGATCCGCGGGCTCGGGCGCCTCGCGCCCATAGTCGATGCGTACATATACGGGGCAGTAGCCTTGGGTGCGCAGTCGAGGCACGAGGCCTGCGCGCAGGATGGAGGTCTTGCCGAGGCCCGACTGGCCAAACAGTATCGTCAACAGCTTGCGCTGCACGCGCCGCGCGAGTTCGGCGACCTCCGCCTCGCGGCCGTAGAAATACTCGCGCGTCTCCTCGGTGAAGGAGGCGAGTCCCAGCCAAGGATTCGTTGCATCGACTGCCGTGGCGCCGCCGGCAGCGTCGGCCGGTTTCGCGGCGCTGCCGTGGACGTCGTTCATTGGCTACGCGCCGTCATAAAATCCTTGAGCCGCTGCGCAAACTCCGTCGGCACGACCCCGCCGGGCAAGGAATTGAAATGCAGCGCGCGGAAACGGTCCGGGACAATGGCTTCGCCGGCATTCGTTGCATCGACGGTCACCGGCAACACGAACAATGCGCCGTCCGCCATGTTGCGCAATCGGTCGATGGCATAGCTCCACTCGCGCCGGAAATACGCCTCCGTGCGCCGCTGCGTCGCCGCCGAGATCACCGGGATGAAATAAGAGCAGCGCGCGATGTTCTGGCGGATCTTGCGGTCGTAGTCGTCGCCCGCTTCGAGCCGGTCCATGTCGAACCAGGTCGTGACACCCGCCGCCTCGAGCCCGGCCTTGATCTCGCGCACGGCCGCCAGATCCTCGCGCGCGTAGGAGATGAACACGGCGTTTTCCGGCATGTCGCGCGCCGGCGGCAGGAAGCGCGCCGGCATTGCCGCGACCGCCACGACAGGTTTGCGGCGCGCCTGCCACCGTTCGTGCAATTCCTCGACGAACTTGTCCGCCCCCACGTAGATGCGCGTGCGCACGCTCACCTGCTGCAGGAAAGAGACCAGCCGCTCGTCGGACCCGGAATAACCGTCGGCCAGCACTTCGCCTACATCGCGTGGGTCGGACAGGCGCTGGCGCTTGGCCATGCGCAAGAACAAGCGTGCGAGCCAGTTCGAGAAGTTGCTGCCGATGAATAAAAGGTGGTTGTGCTCGAGCTCGTGGAACAGCTTTTCCGGCGCGAGATGCTCGTTTTGCAACGCGCAGATGAACTCGAGCAAATCCTCGTCCGAGATGACGTACGTGGGTGAGGCCGACAGCTTGCCGAACAGGTGATAGACCACCGGGCTCGTCAGTCGATCGCGCTCCGTCGGCAGGTCCGCGACGCGGTTCGGAGCGTAGGACAGCACCTGCGTGGACGGCGCGCCGGCAAACCTGACCGAGTTCAGCGCCTCTTCGAGCAGCGAGTCGAAGGTCGTGGAAACGAAAACGTCGAGGTCTGTGATCGCGGCGAGGCGCTTGAGCGCCAGCGGTGGTTCGAATGCGGCATCCTTCATGATGCCTCGCAGCCTCACGTACGCTTCCTCACGCCGGCCGCGGCTGGACAGGAACCAACATACGACGTCGTTCAATGTGTAGGGTTGCGGCAACAGCGACACATCGACGCTGAGCTTCGCCGCGAGCTTTTCGGCGAGCCAGTCATACAGAAGACGCGATCCGCGGTCGGTCTCGACCAGCAGCAGCTCGGGACCCACGATCGGGATGACCCGACGCTCCTCGATAAAGCTCAAGAGGTCGTCCCACGCATCGTCGTCCAGCGTCGAGAGAGCCGGTTTGATCAGCGTTGCATTCAAGCAGACGACCCCATGCACGTATTAGCGCGCGTAAACGTCTCGGGCTGGTGGGTGCGCGCGTCCCATCGCCGTCTTTCGGTGAGTTTTCTGCCCATGTGCCGCACGGTCGCCGTGGTTTCGTCCGGCCGTCGGGGTCGCCCCTTGCCTGAGCATACCGCAACAATCCATGCAGTAGAAAGGGATTGGCAGGCGGGCAAGCGATATAAATCAACAGCTTGGCTGGAGCGCCAAAGAAAAACGCCGCGATTCGCACGCCAGTCAGCCGAACCGACTGGACGATGCCGTAAGCATTTGATCTATCTGGCAATCAGAACAATTTCGCTGGGTTCGATTCCCATCGCCCGCTCCCTTCCAAGACTCAGACTCCTGCGAGCAGGAAATCAACTGCTGCGATGATCGCATCGCGGTGCGATGCCAAATTTCCAGCGATCGGCCCTAGATCGCGGGAAGGGATGCCGGCAATCTGCGGAGTAAGCATTAAATAGTTCTTCCCTTCAAACTCCAGTACCGGCGTCAGCGTTCGCATCGCGCGCGCCCGAGCTGGGGCTGCTGGAGTCAGAGGAACGACAACCCGTGTTGCCAATGGCTCGAGCAAGTCTGATTGAACGTTGAGCAGCAACGGAAAACGCGCGCGCGATGCTGGATTCCGATTCCGGTGCAGGGAGAATTGCGGCATTAGAACGAGCGCGACCCGTCGCTGAACGCGCCGTGCTCTTCAACGTCGCAGTTATATGCCTTAATTGCATCTGCATTGTGCTCGAGCCATTCAGTCTTGCGGAATTGCCTTATCTCATGGTTGACAGCCGCTTCAAGCACCGCTGACAGATTGATGTGCTTATCGCGGGCCGCTTGCAGCAATTCCGCGGATATCGAGACGTTTACCGCCTTCTTGCTGCCGCGGGCGATGGACACAGATTTTTTCCTGACCATGCGCAATTGTATGCGCATAATCGATGCGCATCAAGGGTGCGCATAAGAATGCACTGACAGCAGGCATGAGTTCGCACCTGAATCCGACCGGACCCTGCGCTGCGCGTGCGAAGCGCCGATGAGATGGCTGAATTGCTCCCGTCTGACGAGAAGCGATGACATCAGTCCTGCGATCTGCCAACATCGCGGCGCCCCAGCGACGGAGTGATTGATGTCCGACGATGTTCCAGTGAGCGGCCGCGATGCATTCCTCAGCTACGCCTCGCTCGACGCCGAGGTCGCCGCGCGCCTGTGCGGCCTGCTCGAGAAGTCCGCGATCACGGTGTGGATGGCACCGCGCGACGTGCCCGCCGGCGCCAACTACGCCGACGCCATCGTGCGCGCCATCACCGGCTGCCGAACTCTGCTCGTCATACTCTCCGCGAATTCGGTCGGCTCGGCGCATGTCGGCAAGGAGATCGAACGCGCCTCCTCCAAAGGCCGACCGATCGTCGCCGTGCGCCTGGATGAGACCGCCCTGACGCCGGCGCTCGAGTATTTTCTGTCCGAATCCCAGTGGATTGATGCCCGTACGGGCATCGAGGCCGCACTACCAAAGCTCATTGACGGCATTCGGCGCCTGACCTCCGCTGCCGGTGCCGGCGACGCCGGCACGATCCCGGAGCGCCCTGCGGCAGCCGCCGCAGCGCTCACACCGACGGTGACCCCAATCCGGCGCTATGCGCTGCCCGCGGCGATCGCCCTTGCCGTCGTGCTCGCCGGCGCATTGCTCGTCGAGCGCGCCGGTTGGCTGCAACGCGCGCCGCCGCCCTCGGCTGCGCTTCCTGCAGTTGCTTCTGCCCCGCCCGAGCCGCGGCCGGCGACGCAGAAGTCGATCGCCGTGCTGCCGTTCGAGGATCTATCCGAGAAAAAGGATCAGGGATACTTCTCCGACGGCCTGTCCGAGGAGCTGATCGACCTGCTGAGCAAGGTGCAAGGTCTGCGGGTGCCGGCGCGCACCTCGTCCTTCTACTTCAAGGGCCGCCAGACGACGCTGGCGGAGATCGGCAAGGCACTCAACGTCTCGCACGTACTCGAGGGAAGCGTACGAAAGTCAGGCAAGGCGCTGCGTATCTCCACGGAACTGGTGAGTGTGAGCGATGATTCGCGGGTCTGGTCAGAGACCTACGACCGCCAACTCGACGATGTGTTCAAGGTGCAGGACGACATTGCCGGCAGCGTGGTCGCGGCGCTCAAGGTGTCGATGCTCGGAGAAGCGCCGCGCGCGGCCCCGACCGGCAACAGCGATGCCTATCTGCATTACCTGCGGGCGCGCGAGCTCCGGGCCGGTGAGGCGGCTGCCTTCGAGCCCACGCGCGATGAACTGCTGAAGGCCGTGCAGCTGGATCCCTCTTTCGCGCAGGCTTGGCTCGCATTAGGCGATCTGTACATCGACGGCTTCGTCGGCAGCAGCTATGGGCCCTACGAGGTGGCGCGGCGCCAGGCCATGGATGCGCTGCAGCGTTCAATCTCCCTCGATCCAAATCTGGTCTCGGCACACGTCGAGACGGCACGCCTCTATTACATGATGGACTGGGACATCCCCGCAGCGCAGGCAGAACTCAAGCGCGCCGCTGAACTGGCCCCGAGCGATCGGGAATCCGGCTTTCTGTGGCTCACCGGCTACATCGCCAACTCCGAGGGACAGTTCGATCAGGCCATTGCCTCGCATCTGAAGTCCCGCGACCTCGACCCGCTCAACCTCGACAATTACCGCCAGCTCGGTAATGCCTACTACCGGGCCGGACGTCTCGACGAGGCAGCAGCCGTCCTCAACGAGGTCTTGCAGCGCAATCCCGGCGCGTCCACAGCGCACTATCGCTTGGGGCTGGTGCGCCTCGCTCAGCATCGCCCTGAAGACGCGCTGGCCGAGTTCACTCTCGAAAAGAGCGCCGATTTCGCCTTGATCGGACCTCCGCTAGCCTTGGATGCGCTTGGCCGCACGAGCGAGTCCGATAAATTTCTCACCCAGGCGCTGGCCAGTAAAACCATTCCTTTTGCCGCCGCCTATCAGCTCGGCCTCATCTACGCCGCGCGCGGGCAGACGGACACAGCCTTCCAGTGGCTGCAGCGCGCGCTTCAGCAACGCGACGCCGGCATGCATTGGATGAAGTTCGATCCGCTCCTGAAGGGATTGAGCTCCGACCCCCGCTTCAAAGCCCTGCTGGTGCAGATGCATCAGGCCTGAGGCGACCGCTCGCGCGCAGGCCCGCTGCATCGGCCTGGGGGTCACGCGGTCTTGCTGCGCGCCTTCACGGCAATCTCCCCGGTTTCCAGCAGGGACTTGAGGTTGGAGAGTATTTGCGGCCAGCCACCCGACACGGCCTGAATGAACTTCGACTCCGGACGGTCGATGGCATGAGTGACACTCAGCTTCACCGCTGCCGGGCTGACATCGGGCACGCTCTCGATCTCAAAAGTGCACAGTGAGGGGCCCTCGGCCTTCAACTCCTCCTTCCAATGGTTCTGCCAGCGGATGATCAGGCGCTTCGGCGGATCCACCTCGACGATTTCGCCGCTGTCCGCGATCCGGCCGTCCTCGAACACGAGTTTCCACGGCGATCCAAGTTTCCAATCGCTTTCGCAATGCATGCCAAACCAGTACTGCTTCATGAATTCCGCAGTGGTCAGAGCGGACCACAGCCGCTCGGGCGTGGTGCGGATGAAGGTTACGTACACGAAGGTCGATTTGTTCATTTCTTGCCCTCCTCCAGGCGTCGTTTCAGATCGTGCAGCGCCTTGAGGCGCGGCTTCTCGAATTTGCGGATCCAGCGCTCGTAGATATCCTGCAAGGGCACCGGGTTGAGAAAGTGGAGTTTCTCGCGGCCCCGCCAGCGTGTGGCCACCAGATTCGCCGCCTCCAGCAGTTCCAAATGCTGAGTTACAGATTGCCGTGTCATCTCAAGGTGCTCGCATAGCTGGCTCAAGGTTTGCCCGTCTGTCGCATGCAGCAGATCCAACAGCGTGCGCCGACTGGGGTCGGCGAGCGCTTTAAAGAGCAGATCCGGTTGGTTCATGCAGTGCTTTACTTGGCCTAATAATATGCAGGTAAATACCTGCATGTCAAGATCCGCATATTCACCTGCGTCGGGACATCTAATGAGCCGGTGGGAAATGTTCGACGTGAGTCTCCGCGCTGCGCGCAAAGTACAAAACTCGGCGCCCTAGGAACGAGACCATGTAGCCGGCACACCCAGCCCTGGCGACCTTGGCGATGAATCCCTTGTAGGTGTATCCGGGAACCAGGCTCTGGGCCTCACGAATCGCATCCTTCACGGCGGCGGCGTCGAAATGCTCCGCGACCGGCACCTCCGCCTTGGCGCATGACAACTCAACGCTATCCGAGCTTGGCAAATAATAGACAACCACTCCGCGTCGAATGTCCACGGAATAGCCTTCGAATCCCGCCTCCTGCAGTGTTGCCACGATCATCGGGAAGGTCATCTTGTTCAACTCGGCACCGTAAAGACATGTTTGGGCAATCGATTGCAGATTCGCGTTCATGGCAGCGTCCTGGGCATTCATCAAGTTAAGTGAGTTCGGGCGATTCAATCGATGGGCGTGGACTTCAGCCCACGTATCCTCACGATCTCCTTCAATATCCGTTCGACCGCGCTGCGTTGTTTCGGCCCGAGATGGCCAAAGAACTCCGCATCGTTTCGATCGGCCAGGGCCGCCAATTTGGGCACCAGGCGCCGGCCGCCGGCTGTGAGTGCAAGCGTCTGCGCGCGTCCGTCGCTGGCGCTTGCGGTTCTTGTCGCGAGTCCCTTGGCAATGAGTCGGTCGGCGAGCTTGCTAATCGCGCCGCGGGTCAACCCGAGCTTATGCGCAACATGGCTCGGAGCCCGGTGGTCATCACCATACAGCTCACGCAGGATGGCCCACTCCGCGACTGTGACATCGCAGCTGCCGAGCTTGAGTGCAAAAGCGTGCGACACGTGGTTGGAGACGTAGCGCAGCCAATATCCAAGGTGGGAGCTCAGATCGGAGGCAGTGGGCATATCGGGCCGCATTCAAGATCTCAGCGATGTTGTTGACTAGTAAACTATCAGCAGATGATTTCCTTGTCAACTATAATAAAGCGCGAACGGTTAAGCACCGTTGATCGTCAGTGCGCCAGCGCCAGTGCGTCGATTCCCTTGCCCAACGTGAACGATGAGCCCACTGCGCTTACCACAGCCGTGGTGCGATCCAGCCCGACTATTCGCCGCAGCCGGAGGGTGGCCTCGATACCCGTGCAGTGACCGGCCAACAGGTTCTGCAGATGGAATTCCTTCAGCTTCGTGCCGGTCCATTCGAGCGTGGCATCGCTCGCCGCGAACAAGTGCAAGCCGCCCACCACCGCCAGGAGAGGCGCAGGACCCACGATGTGTCGCGCGTATTCGGCGATGTTGACGATGCCCGCGTGGCCGCATCCGGTCAGAATCACCGTTCCTTCCGCCGTGTCGAACACCAGCGCCGAATCCTCTGGGACATTGTCCTCGACCCGGCCGGCGGGCGTATCGAGCGATAATCCGGGATTCCAATTTTTTTCGTCGTTCGGCCGCGGTACCGGGCCGGTGAACCAGACTCCTGGCCACAACTCGGTTGGGTGGTCATGCACGACGAAGCTGCCGCCGGTCGCGGTGTATTGCGCTTGAATGTCCTTGAGGCCGTTATGATCTTCGCCGGTGGCCGTCAGTCTCGGGCGGAAGATGCCCGCGCCGACGTGCACACGGCTGATGGCCTTTGGGTTCGTCTTCGAGAGCTCGCGCCGCAGCATCATCAAGCCGCCCACGTGGTCCCAGTGATTGTGGGACAACACAACATCCTCAACGTCCGATAGATCGATGTGCAAGGCGCGCGCGTTTTGCAGCACCAAGTCGGGTGATGCGCCGGTGTCGTACAGAATCTTATGTCCGCCCACCTCGACCAAGGCGGAGTAGCCCCACTCCCCATAGCCGGCGCGCGGATCCCCGCCGACATTGGTGACCAGGACGGTGATCTTGAGCGCCTTCACGGCGTGCTTGCCATCGACGGCCTCGGGACCGGATTGCGCCGTCAGCGAAAATAGTGTCAAGAGCATCGTCAGTGCTGCGACTGCCACGCGCCGGTATGTGTTCATAATGCCTCCGGGATGAAACCCCTTACCAGAATATATCCTGCACTGCGCGGGATTGCTCACCCGTGCGGCCTTCTGGACCACAGTGCGTTTCACTGTCACCATCCATGTTGAATTATGAGCGCCGCCGTTCCCGCCCTCGCCAGCGACCCGCTAAGGCTTATCTTGGCCCAGCAGCGCACTGCCTTTTCGCGCGACGGGCCGCCCTCGCTCGCCCAGCGGCGGGCGGATTTGCACAGGCTCAAGGCCGCCGTTCTCGCGCGTCGCAGTGACATCGAGACTGCGTTGAACGCCGACTTTGGCCACCGCTCGCGGCACGAGACGGCAATTGCGGAGATCCTGGCGCTGGTGCAGGGCATCGATTATCTGCACCGTAGGCTGCGCCGCTTCATGCGCCCCACGCGCCGGCATGTCGCGCTTCAATTCCGCTTCGGCAGCGCGCGCATCGAGTACCAGCCGCTCGGCGTCATCGGCATCATGGCGCCGTGGAACTATCCGCTCGGGCTGGCGCTGATGCCGCTCGCCACCGCGTTAGCCGCCGGCAACCGCGCCATGATCAAGCCCTCGGAGTTCACACCCGCCGCAAGCGATCTGCTGACGGCCATGCTGGCGGATGCATTTCCGCAAGATCAGGTCGCGGTCGTTACCGGCAGCGCTGCAGTCGGCGCGGCGTTTTCCGCGCTGCCGTTCGATCATCTGGTGTTCACGGGAAGCACCGGCGTCGGTCGCGAGGTCATGAAGGCCGCCAGCGCGAATCTGGTGCCGGTGACGCTGGAGTTGGGCGGCAAGTCCCCGGTCATCCTCGCGCACCAGACATCGCTCGAGCAGGCGGCTGGCGCCATCGCTTTCGGAAAACTCGTCAATGCCGGCCAGACCTGCATCGCGCCCGACTATGTGCTGGTTCCCGTGGACGACGTCGACTCGTTCGTCGCTGCCTATGACAAGGCCGTCGCCGCGCTCTATCCGCAGGGTCCAACCAGCGCGGACTACACTGCCATCCTCAACGAGCGTCATTACGGTCGCCTAACCGGACTGATCGAGGATGCGCGCGCCAAAGGCGCGCGAGTCGTAGACATTGGGGTAAGGCCGGAGGAGGCGCAACGCCGTCCGCACACGATGGCTCCAAGCATCGTGATCGGTGCCACCGACGGCATGACGATCATGCAGCAAGAGATCTTCGGCCCCGCCCTGCCCATCCTGCCGTATCGTGATATCGACGATGCCATCGCCTACATCAATGCGCGACCGCGTCCGCTGGCGCTCTACTACTTCGGCGCCGACAGCGAAGCTCGCCGCAAGGTGCTGGCCCGCACCGCCTCAGGCAACGTCACCCTGAACGGCACCTTGATGCACTACGTGCAGGACGACCTTCCCTTCGGCGGCGTCGGTGCCAGCGGCATGGGCGCCTATCATGGGATTGAAGGATTCCGCTCGCTCAGCCACGCCAAGGGAATTTTCGAGCAAGGCCGGTTTAACGGCAGCAACCTGCTGCGCGCGCCTTTCGGGCGCATCGCCGACGCGATCCTGGGACTGATGCTGCGCTAGGCGTTCCCGGATTCCTGTCGGTTGTCGGCCACAGTCCAAGATCCTGTGGATATCTGACTATAATGCGCACCAGCGTCACCCCCTATTGGAGGCAGAAGACCGTTAATGAATGAGGTCTGGGCGAAGTGGGAAAATCTGGTCATCAATGGGACCTATCCGCTGCGCCGCTATCTCAGCCACTCCGACCACAGTGTGGTATTCCAGACCGAATCGCAGGGCGCTGGCTCTGCCAGTGCCGCGCTCAAGATAATCCCGGCGGACCCGGCGCGTGCCGACCGCCAACTCTCAATCTGGAAAACAGTCGCCGCCCTGTCTCATCCGCACCTGATACGGGTTCTCGACACCGGACGCTGCCAGCTCGGCGGCCATGATTTTATTTTTGTGGTGATGGAGTATGCCGACCAGACTCTCGCGCAGATCCTGCCGCACCGGGCGCTGACTGCGGACGAAGTGCGTGAAATGATGCCTCCCATCCTCGACGCTTTGAGTTTTCTTCACCGCAAAAGCCTGGTGCATGGTCGGCTGAAGCCACCCAATATTCTTGTCGTCGGTGAGCAGCTAAAGCTGGCCTCCGACACCATCCGTCATGCCGGCCAATCCACGGCAGCCAACGCCACGCTCACCCCCTACGATCCTCCGGAATCGCACACCGGACAGACGTTCGCAGCCGGCGATATCTGGGCGCTCGGCGTTACCTTGGTCGAAGCGCTCACGCTAAGGCCCCCTTCCTGGCCCGATGAACGATCCGACAATGCGGCATTGCCGGTCACTATCCCACCGGGCCTGCGCGACATTCTGCGCCGCTGCCTGCGTCGCGACCCTGCGAACCGCCCCTCAACCGCCGACCTGGTTACGCTGTTCGGGAAGCCGCCGCCGGTACCGGTCGCTTTGGCGCCTACGCCAGCCGCTGCGCCGGCTCCGGCGCTCACACCTACCGCTACGCCCATGGTTGACCTCCAGCCTGCCCGTGCCGCCGCGCCTGTGCCTGTGCCTGTGCCTGTACCTGTACCTGCCGCTCGGCCGGTACCCGCTGCTGAGAAGCGGGACGCAGTGCCCCGGCCATCGGTCCCAGCAGACCCGCCGCAAACTCGCTCCATCGTCCCCGGCTTAGTGGGAATTCTCATCGTGGTGGCGGCGGTTGGGATTGGCACCTGGCTGCTTCGCAGCCGTACCGAACAACCGCTCGCTGAAGCGCCCGTGCCAATTTCCGATTCGGCGCAGACCGTAGCGCGAGCCTCGGCTCCGGCGTCCACGCCGCCAAATCCCACGGTGTCATCGAGTCCCACGGCAACGTCGATGCCCCCGGCACCGGCGCCCGCGCCCGCGCCTCGCACGGTGATTCACCAGGAGATTCCCGACGCCTCGCGCGGAGCGCGCGACACGATTCACGGCGACCTCAAGATCTTGGTCCGCATTACAGTGGACCGCTCGGGCACTGTGACCGCCGAGACCCTGCAGAGTCAGGCATCCAGCAAGTATTTCTCGCGCCTTGCAACCGAGGCGGCAAGAAAATGGACCTTCTCTCCGAGCCCACGGGACAACGATCAATGGGTTCTGCGCTTCGATTTCACCCGGGACGGCGTCACGGGGCACGCTGAAAGCGAATGAGACCGAGCGCCAACGATCTCAAGCTGCTGGCCGCCGACGAACCGCCCGCCGTCCTCGAGACCGGCCGCGACGGGCGATCTCGCTTCGTGATCGTCGTCGATCATGCCGGCCGCCGCATTCCGCGGCGCCTCAAGAACCTGGGCCTGCCGGCGGCGGAACTCGAACGGCATATCGCCTGGGACATCGGGGGCTTGGCCGTGGCCCGCCAGGTTGCCGCTAAGCTGGATGCATCCCTGCTGGCGCAAAATTATTCGCGCCTGGTGATCGACTGCAATCGCAACCCTGAGGTGCCGTCATCGATTCCGAGCTTAAGCGAATCGGTGCAGATTCCCGGCAACATGGACTTGAGCGAGGCGGAAATCGCCGCGCGCCGCGCCGAGATCTTCGATCCCTATCATGAACGCTTGCGCGTGCTGCTGGATGAAAGGCAGGCCACCGGAAGGCCCACTATTCTTGTGGCCCAGCACACCATGACCAATGTCTTCAAGGGCACGCGCCGCGAGATGCATGCCGCGGTGTTGTACAACCGCGACCGCCGATTCGCCGGCTTGGTGCTCGAGAGCTTGCGCCGGGAAACGGGCCTGATCATCGCCGACAATGAACCCTACTTCGTCAGCGACGAGACTGACTACACCATTCCGCGCCACGGCGAGGGGCGCGGGCTGCCGCATGTTGAAATCGAGATTCGCCAGGACCTGGTCAGCGATGCGGCCGGCCAGTCGACGTGGGCGAAGCGCATCGCCGGTGCGTTGCTGGATGCCGAGCAGGCATTCATTGCGCGCGCTGAATAACTGCGACAGCGCCGACGCTTTTAGCAGTCATTTCTTGGGCTCAGCACTATAATGTACCCATCAGTATCGAGCAGGACACGCGCGCGGCGGTTCGATCCATGATCGATCTGTTGACGCGCAGCCAGGGCCTGCCCGCGATCGATGCCTACCTGCTATGCAGCGTCTGCGGCGACCTGCGCATCAGCGAAATCGTCGACCAGCCCAACTGGGTGGTGTCGTTTTACTTCCCGCGCATCGTGTTCGAATGAAATTCCTGATCAAGCGTGCGCTGCTGTCCCTGATCACTCTCGGCATTCTGTCCCTCATCGTGTTTCTCGGCGGCCAGTTGCTGCCCGGCGATGTGGGGCGCGCGGTGTTGGGTCCGCTCGCGGACGCGAGAGCGGTCGCGCTCTTCGACCATCAGCTCGGGCTCGACCGGCCGCTGATCGTGCAGTACTGGGACTGGATTTCCCACTTCGTCACCGGCGACATGGGTGTCTCCTTCACTTATCGCGCTCCGGTGGCGCCTTTCGTTGCCGAGGCCCTGGTCAACTCCCTGAAGCTCGGGGCGCTGGCCTTCGTTATGGTGGTACCGCTCGGCATCGCCGGCGGTGTCTGGGCGGCGCAGCGTGTCGGCCGGTGGAGCGATCGCGCCTTGGTGCTGCTCGGCCAATCGCTCGGCGTCGTTCCGGAATTCATCTCCTCCATTGTGCTGATCCTGGTGTTCGGAGTCTGGCTGCGCTGGTTGCCGATGTCCGCGGATTGGCCCGAAGGCGCGGGCGCGCTCACTCAGATTCGCTATCTCATCCTGCCCACCCTTCCCCTGGTGCTGGTGTTCTTCGGCTATATCGCGCGCGTCGCCCGCGTCGGCACCATCGAGGCGCTCGATGCCGACTACACCAGAACCGCCATTCTCAAGGGCCTTCCCATGGGCCTGGTGATGCGGCGGCATGTGCTGCGCAACGCCCTGCTGCCGACCATCACGGTTACCGCAAGTCTCGCCGGCTATCTCGCCGGCGGACTGGTGGTGATCGAGACCCTGTTCCATTATCGCGGCATCGGCGCGCTGATTTACACCGCCGCCAAGGCCAAGGACTTTCCCATGCTCGAGGCCGGAGTGCTGACCGTGGGCGCGGTCTACGCCGTCGCCTCCGTGCTTGCCGACCTCGTGTCGGCGGCGCTGAATCCGCGCATTGGGGCGCAGCGCGCATGAGCATCGCGCGCGAACGGCTGCGCGCGGCGGCGCACTCGGCGACCCTGATCACCGGCCTCGCGATTCTCGTCGTCTGGATCGTGTGCGCGTTGTTCGGCAGCGCAATCACCCCATTCGATCCATACGCCGACAATTTGCTCAGCACGCTCGCCTCCCCCTCTGCGGCGCATTGGTTCGGCACCGATCAGCTCGGGCGCGACATTTTTTCCCGGGTCATCATGGGCGCCCGGGACATCCTCATCGTCGCGCCGCTGGCGACGCTGCTCGGCACCGTGCTCGGCACGACGCTCGGCCTGTGCATCGGTTATCTGCGTGGGCCGCTCGACGATGTGGTGAGCCGCGTGATCGAGGCCATCCAGGCGCTCCCCCTCATCATCGTCGCATTGATGGCGCTCGCCGCCGTCGGCACCTCCAATGCCACGGTGGTGCTGGTCATCGGCTTCGTGTTCACGCCGTTGATCGCGCGCACGGTGCGCGCGGCCGTGCTCGTGGAACGCGATCAGGACTATGTCGCGGCGGCACGGCTGCGCGGCGACGGCCGTCTCAGCATCATGTTCATTGAAATACTGCCCAATGTGCTGCCGATCGCCCTGGTGGAAATGACGGTGCGGCTGGGTTATGCCATTTTCTTCGTCGCCTCTTTAAGTTTCTTGGGCTTCGGCATTCAGCCGCCGTCGGCCGACTGGGGCATCGCGATCGCGGAGAACTACAGCCTGATCGGCAGCTATTGGTGGACCGTGCTGTTCGACGCTGCGGCCACCGCCTCGCTGGTCATCGGCGTCAACCTGGTCACGGATGGCCTCAAGAGCGTGGTGGACGCATGACCCCGCACCCGGATACCACCACCCCGCAGCCCGACGCCCTGAAGGTCGAGCATCTCGATGTGGTGTACCGCGTCGGGCGGCACGAGCGGCGAGTGCTGTCCGACTTGAGCTTCACCATCCGGCGCGGCGAATCCTATGGCCTGGTGGGCGAGTCTGGTTGCGGCAAATCGACTGCCGCCTTCGCGGCGATCCGCTATCTGGCGCTCAACGGCCGCGTCAGCGCCGGGCGCATCCTGGTCGACGGGCGCGACCTGATGGCGCTGTCCCCGGCCGAACTGCGCGCCTTGCGCACCCAAAGCGTCTCCATGGTGTATCAGGATCCGGGGCGCGCGCTGAATCCCACGATTCGCATCGGACGCCAGATGGCAGAGGTGTTCGAAGTGGCGCAGGGGTTGAAGCCCAGGCAGGCTCACGAGCAAGCGGCGCAGATGCTGGCGCGCGTGCAGATTCCAACTCCCGAGCGCGCGATGGCCAACTACCCGCACGAATTATCGGGCGGCATGCAGCAACGCGTGGTCATCGCCATGGCGCTATCGATCAATCCCGCGCTGTTGATTCTCGATGAGCCGACCACGGGACTGGACGCCACGGTCGAGGCCGAGGTGCTGGACCTAGTGAGCCGGCTGCATGGCGAATTCAACAACTCGATTCTGTTCATCAGTCATAGCCTGCCGGTGGTCGCGCGCATGTGCGACCGGGTCGGCGTGCTGTATGCCGGTGAATTGGTGGAGGAAGGTCCGGCGGCGAGCGTGTTCACCGATCCGCGCCATCCATACACGGTGGGGCTGCTGCGCTGCGTGCCCGCCTATGGGCGGCGCAAGAGTCACGGACGGCTCGAGACCATTCCCGGGTTTTTGCCGGCGCCGGGCTCCATTACCGGCCGCTGCGTGTTCGTCGACCGCTGCGGCAATGCCACCGATCGTTGCCGAAGCGCAGTGCCACCGCGCGTCGAGTTGGGAGGCCGTATGGCGCGCTGCTTCTACCCGGAGCGCGCACCCGACCTGCCGCACACCGCACAAGCGCCAGCGCAAGCGCTGGCGGCGGCGGCGCCACGAGCCGCGCAGCCGCTGCTGCGCGTGCGTAGCCTGTCCAAAACCTACCAGGTTGCAGGCAAGCCTTTTCAGGCGGTCAACCACATGGAGTTCGACCTGTGGGCTGGGGAAACCTTGGGGTTGGTCGGAGAATCCGGCAGCGGCAAGAGTTCGCTCGCCAAACTTTTGCTGGGCCTTTCCATTCCCGATAGCGGCGGGCGCATCGAATTGGGCGGCGAGGCGCTGGCCCCCGACACCGCCGCCCGAACAGCCGCGCAGCACAAGGCATTGCAAATCGTATTTCAGAATCCCGGCTCGGCGCTGAACCGCTCGCAGACGGTGCGGCGGCTCATCGGCCGCTCGCTGCGCCTGGTCGGACTCTTCGGACGGGCGCGTGAAACACGCCTGCTCGAGCTGGCGGATTCCGTTCGCCTCACGCCGCGGCATCTCGATGAAAAGCCGCGCCAGCTCTCCGGCGGCTTGAAGCAGCGCGTCGGCATCGCTCGCGCCTTTGCCGGCGGGCCTGCGCTGGTGGTATGCGATGAGCCCACCTCCGCTCTCGATGTCTCGGTGCAATCGGCCATTCTGAATCTGTTGGTCGACCTGCAGGCCGAACAGCAGGTGAGCTACATATTCATCTCGCACGACTTGAACGTGGTGCACTATCTCTCGGACCGCATCGCGGTGCTGTATCTCGGGCGGCTGCTGGAGATAGGGCCGGCGGAGGCCGTGTTCTCCGGCGCTCATCATCCCTACACCGAAGCGCTGCTCTCCGCCAATCCCGCCGCGGCCACGCATGCGAATCGGATCCGCTTGCAAGGCGAGCTGCCGAGCGCGCTCAATCTGCCATCCGGTTGCGTGTTCCAGACCCGCTGCCCGCGCAAAATCGGCCGCATCTGCGAGGATCAGGAACCGCCGCTGCTCGATGCAGGCTTCGGCCACGCGATTCGCTGCCACATACCGGCGGCAGAACTTAAGGGTGCGCAGCTCACACCCGATGCGCCTGCGCCAGGAATAGATGTCCCGCCGCCGTCGTCACCACACCCGTGATGTTCTTGGCGGTGATCGACAGCCAATCGGAAAAATACGCGGTGATCACCGGAGTCTCATCCAGAAGCAGGCGCTGAATTCTACCGGCCGCCGCGCGCTGCGCAGCCGGATCGAGGGCGGCGATGTAATCCGCGGCCAGCCGATCGAAGGCCGGATCCTTGAAGTGCGCCGCATTGAAGGTACCGCCGCTGCTCAACGTTGCGGACAGAATGGTATTCGGCACGCCACGATGGCCGTAGTCCTCGATCCCTAGGTCGGAATCCAGCCAGTCCGATTGACCGAAGGTGGCGCGGCCATAGTAGGCCGACTGATCCTCGACATTGAGGTACAAGTCCACGCCGATCTTGCGCACGGCATTTTGGATGACCACCGCGTAGTCCGGCAGCTCCTGAAAGCGCTCGGTGGTCAGAGTTGCCTTGAAGCCGTTGGGGAAGCCGGCGGCGGCGAGTAATTCCCGGGCCGTAGCCATATCCTGTGAGCGCTGCGGCACCGTAGGATCGGTGGCGGCATAGATCGGCGCGAACGGGCTGTCATTGCCGGGAGTCGCATAGCCGCGCAGCATTCCCTTCACCAGGTTGTCGCGATTCAGGCACAGCGCGATGGCGCGGCGAATGCGCTTGTCGGCGAACGGACCTCGATCGGTGCGCATATGCACCTCTTGGTGCGCGGTCGACTTCAGGGCGACGACATTGATGTCGGCGTCCGCCAGCAACGCCTGGCTGCCCTGCACCGGCACATGCAGCAGGGTATCGAGCTGGCCGCCCTGCATGGCCAGAACCTGCGCCTGGATGCTGTCGTAGAAACTGAACAGCAGCCGGTCGGGCAGCGGCTTGGGTCCCCAATAGTCCGCGTTGCGCACGAAGCTTGCGCGCGCCTTTGGTTGGTATTTCTCCAGCCGGAAGGGACCCGTGCCGTTGAAGTTCGCCTCAAAACCGCCGTCGTAATCCTTGGGCAGAATGACGGCGTTGTAATTGTCCGACGACACCAGGTAAGGAAAGCTGCCGTTCGGCGCATCCAGCGTGAACTGTACGGTGGAATCATCGAGCGCGGCGGCACCGCCCTTCGACAGCGCGCCGGAGAAGGCCGACAGCGCCACCGAGCCGTTCGCCGGATCGGCCAGTCGGTTCATGGTCGCCGCCACATCGGCGGCGGTCAGCAGGCGCCCATCGTGGAACTTGACGCCCTGGCGAATCTTGAATGTCCAAACACTGCCGTCGGCATTCGGCGTCCAGCTCTCCGCGAGCACGGGCTTCAAGTTCAGGTGAATATCCGTGACCGCCAGGTATTCACCGGCCTGCGACAGCATGCAGATGCCGCCCGTGTCAGCCACGGTCATGGGCTCGATCCGACCCGCCGGCACCGGCATGCCGACGGTCACCAGGCCGCCCGTCATAACTCCGCCAGACGTTGCCTCGGCGCGCGCGCGGTCCGGCGCGCTGGCCAAGTAGGGCGCGGCGAATCCCAGCACGGCCGCATGGCGCAGGAATGTTCGGCGGTCGATGCGTCCTGCCAGTAGTTCATCGATGACGGCATTCTCCAGCTCGCCGGCCCGGCCGCGCCGGCCTTCGTAAGACTCCAATGTCCGCTTGACTATCATGGCTTCGGCTTTGGGCGGGCCGGAACCCCGGCGACTGAACTTCGATTCTGTCGCCAATTCACGCGTTTGTCTCGCGCAGAAATGCCCTAAACTGACCGGCAACGTGACTGAACTCAAGCGCAGCATCGGAAACCGACAGCTCAGCATGATCGCCATCGGCGGCGCGATCGGCACGGGCTTGTTCTTCGCCAGCGGCAGCGCGATTGCGCAAGCCGGCCCGGGCGGCGCCATGCTCGCCTTCGGGGTCATGGGACTCGCCGTGTATTGCATGATGCAAAGCTTGGGCGAAATGGCGACCCAGCTGCCCATTCCGGGATCCTTCGAGGCCTATGCGGAACGATTCATCGACCCCTCGGTGGCCTTCGCGGTGGGCTGGAACTACTGGTTCAGCTGGTCCATCACCCTGGCGGCGGAGCTGGTGGCCGGCGCTCTCATCGTGCAGTTCTGGTTCCCGCATTCGAACTCGGCTCTCTGGGCCCTGGGATTCTTCTCGGTGCTGCTGGCACTGAATCTCATGTCGGTGCGCGCCTATGCAGAGGCCGAATATTGGTTTGCTGGCATCAAGGTGGTCACCGTGATCATCTTCCTAATCGTGGGCGCCCTGATGATCACCGGCATGATGGGCGATCACAGCGTGGGTTTTGCAAACTGGACCCTGAGCGATCCCAAGACCGGGACGCACGCACCCTTTGTCGGAGGCATCGGCGCGGCCTTGGCGGTGTTCCTGGTCGCCGGCTTCTCCTTTCAGGGGACGGAGGGCGTGGGCCTGGCGGCGGCGGAAACCGCCGATCCAACCCGCAATGTGCCCAAGGCGATCAGGACGGTGTTCTGGCGAATCCTGCTGTTTTACATCGGCTCGATCTTCGTGGTCGGCACCCTGATCGCTTACACCGATCCGAATCTTCTCAATGCCGACGAGAGCCACATCGCCTTCTCGCCGTTCACCATGGTGTTCGGGCGCATGCCGCACGTCGGCTATTACGCCGCCAATCTCATGAACGCGGTGATCCTGTCCTCGGTGCTATCGTGCGGAAATTCCTCGATGTACGTGGCCTCGCGCATGCTCTACGCCATGTCCCACAGCCGCAAGGCGCCCAAGGCTTTCGGCAAGCTCAACCGGCGCGGCGTGCCGGTCGCCGCGTTGCTTGCCACCGGCCTGATTAGTGCGCTGGCCTTCTTTTCCACCACCGTGGGCGAGCATCGCATCTACCAGCTTTTCTACAATGCCTCGGGCTTGAGCGGCTTCATCATCTGGCTCGGAATCGCGGTCTGCCATTTGCGCTTCCGCAAGGCCTGGGTGGCGCAGGGGCGCAGCCCGGATGAGCTCAAGTTCAAGTCCAAGTTCTATCCTTATGGCCCTTGGCTGGCGCTGGTGCTGTTCCTGGTGGTGCTGTTCGGCGCCAACATCAACGTGTTCCAGACACCGGTATTCTCGTGGTTTGATTTCATCACGGATTACCTGATGATCCCGGTGTTCGTCATTCTGTATTTGGGGCACAAGTTCTGGCACAAGACCCGGGTGGTTCCGCTCGTCAAATGCAATTTCGAAGTGGACTGAGGTTCTTTAGGACACCCTTTTCGTCCCGTCTGGAGGATGCGTCGATGCGAACTTTATTGATCCTCGCCATTGTCACCGCTGCTGCGCCCCTCTTAGGCGAAGCCGCGCCGCTCGACACCGCGGCGGCATTCGGAGCGCGCCCGAGCGTGATTCACGCCAGTCTGTCGCCGGATGGCAGGAGGGTCGCCTATGTGGCGCCGGGCAAGGGCACGGGATCGATCCTGTACACCGTCAGCCTGGACAAGGATGCGAAGCCGCGTGCCACTCTGTCAACGACCGGAAAACCGGAACATCTCGGCGATTGCGACTGGGTCACCAACGACCGGCTGGTATGCAACGTCTACGGCGTGGTGGGCACTGGGTCAGTGGTCTTGCCGTTCAATCGAATCATCGCCGTCAACTTGGACGGCAGCAATTTCTTGATGCTCAGCACGCGCAACAATAACTACAGCCGCGGCTTTCTGTTCGGCGGCGGGGGCGTCATCGACTGGCTACCCGAAAAGGATGGCGCCGTAATGATGGCCCGGCTCTACCTGCCCGACGATCACATCGGCACTCATTTGGGGTCGACGAAAGAAGGCATGGGTGTGGACCAGATCGACACCCGCACGCTCAAGACCACCGTCGTTGAACCTCCCAAGGAGTTGGTAGCGCAATACTGGAGCGACGGGCACGGCGTCATGCGCGTGATGGGCGTGTGGGGTCCGCGCAGCGGCGGCCAGGACACCGGAATCATGCTTTTCTATTATCGCGCCCCAGGTTCGCAGCAATGGCTGAAGCTCGCTGAATTCAACAGCACGGATCGCAGCGGCTTCATGCCGTACCAAGTCGATCGCGAAAAGAACGTGGTGTACGGCATCAAGAAGAAGGATGGACGACAGGCGATTTATACTGTCTCGCTGGATGATTCGCTGCACGAGGAGTTGATCTACGCCAGCGACAGCGTCGATGTGACGGATTTGATTCGAATCGGCCGGCGGCAACGCGTGGTCGGCGTCTCCTACGCCACGGATGTCAGGAGAGCGCAGTATTTCGACTCCGACATCGAAAAGCTTACCGCCGCCCTGGCGAAGGCTCTCCCCGATCATCCGGCCGTGCGAGTCGTCGACTCGAGCAGTGACGAAGGCAAGCTGTTGATTTATACCAGCCGCGACGATAACCCCGGCATGTACTACCTGTTCGACCGGCAATCGCATCAGCTTAGACCGCTGTTGGGGGTAAGAGACGAATTGGACGGCGTGAAGCTCGCCGGCATGACGCCGATCACTTATCCGGCGGCCGATGGCACATCGGTGCCCGGCTACATTACCTACCCGGTGGGCAAGGAGAACGCCAAGGGCCTGCCGGCCATCGTGTTGCCGCATGGCGGCCCCGGTGCGCGCGACGAGTGGGGCTTCAACTGGCTGGCACAGTACTTCGCGGCGCGCGGATTTGTGGTGCTACAACCCAATTTCCGCGGCTCGAGCGGCTATGGGGATGACTGGTACGAGACCAATGGCTTCCGCTCGTGGCCCACCGCGATTGGCGATGTGCTGGATGCGGGACGCTGGCTGGTTGCCCAAGGAATCGCCGATCCGGGCAAGCTCGCGGTGGTCGGCTGGTCCTACGGGGGATACGCCGCGCTGCAGTCGGCGGTGACCGATCCCGGAGTGTTCAAGGCGGTGGTTGCGATCGCCCCGGTGACCGACCTCAATGATCTGGTCGACCAGTGGCGCAACTTCTCCAATCACGCGTTGATGCAGAGCTTTGTCGGCGATAGTGGGACCCTGCACGCAGCCTCTCCGGCGCAAAACGCCGATAAGATCAAGGTTCCGGTGCTGCTGTTTCACGGCGCGCTCGACGCCAACGTTGCCATCGGCCAGTCCCGCCACATGGAGAACAGCCTGAAAACCGCGGGCGTGAAGCACGAGCTGGTGACCTGGGAAGATTTGGACCATCAACTCGACGATTCCGGCGCCCGGGCGGACATGTTGCGCAAGAGCGATGACTTTCTTCGCCAGTCGCTCGGTATGTAGCCAAAACCACATACTTGCGCTCCGGCCTCGGATAGAATGCCGTCCCTTTTGTTTGGACAAGCATGCTCTCTACCTCCAATGTCGCCATCCAATTTGGCGCAAAACCCCTATTTGAACAGGTCACGGTCAAGTTCTCGGACGGCAACCGCTACGGCCTGATCGGCGCCAACGGGTCCGGCAAATCGACTCTGATGCGAGTGCTGGCCGGCGACCTCGAGCCCAGCGCCGGCGACGTCGTGCTGCAATCGGGCATGCGCCTCGGCAAGCTCAATCAGAACCAGTTTGCCTACGAGGACGAACGGGTCCTGGATGTGGTGATGCAGGGGCACGCGGAACTCTGGGCTGCCATGAAGCAGCGCGACCTGATCTATGCCGACGCGCATGCCACGGACGAGGATTACATGCGCGCGGCGGAACTCGAGGGCACCTTTGCCGAGTTCGGCGGCTACGATGCCGAGGCGCGCGCCGGCGCCATCCTGACCGATGCCGGCATCGATGCGGCCCGGCACAACGGACCGATGCGCGAGGTTCCCCCGGGCCTGAAACTGCGCGTGCTGCTCGCCCAGGCGCTGTTCTCGAGGCCTGATGTGCTGCTGTTGGATGAGCCCACCAACAACCTGGACATCCATTCGATCCGCTGGCTCGAACGCGCGCTCAACGAATACAACGCCACCATGGTCATCATCAGCCACGATCGGCATTTCTTGAATCAGGTGTGCACGCACATCGCGGATCTGGACTATCAGCATTTGAAGATCTATCCGGGCACTTACGATGATTTCATGCTGGCCTCGGTGCAGGCGCGCGAGCGCGTCGAAGCCTCGAATGCCAAGGCGCGTGACAAGATCTCGGACCTGCAGGAATTCGTGCGGCGCTTCTCCGCCAATGCCTCCAAGGCGCGGCAGGCCACCTCGCGCAAGCGGCAGCTCGAGAAGATCAAGATCGAGGAGATCAAGCCCTCCTCGCGGCAGAATCCCTACATCCGCTTCGAGCAGGGGAAAAAGCTGTATCGCTCGGCGGTGTCGGTGGACAAATTGAGTTTCACTTATCCGAAGGGCGAGCAGCCGGTGCTCGACAAATTGACCTTCGCCGTCGAAGCGGGCGAGCGCATCGCGATCATCGGACCGAACGGCGCGGGCAAGACCACGCTGATGCGCTTGCTCGCGGGCGAATTGCGGCCCAGCGCCGGGCACATCACCTGGGTGGAAAACGCCCTGCCCGGCTACATGCCGCAGGATCCGCAGGCCGAATTCGAAGAAAAAAGCGACCTGTTCACCTGGATATCCCGCTATACCGGCAAGGCCGACGATGACCAGCTGGTGCGCGCTACCTTAGGCCGGTTGCTGTTCTCAGGCGAGGAAACCAAGAAGTCGGTGAAGGTTCTGTCGGGCGGCGAGAAGGGCCGCATGATCTACGGCAAGCTCATGCTCATGAAACCGAATGTCCTGCTGATGGATGAGCCCACCAATCACATGGACATGGAAACCATCGAGTCGCTGCAGATCGGCCTGGAGCACTACCCGGGCACCCTGATTTTCGTGTCGCACGACCGCGAGTTCGTCGGCGGACTCGCCACCCGCATAATCGAACTGCGTCCCGGCGAGCGCATTCGCGACTTCAAGGGCACTTACGATGAGTACCTGAAGGCCGAGGGGCTGGAGACCTGACGCGCGCCAGCTTCGCCGCCTCAACTTCTTAAATAAGCGTCGGTGCCCGCCAGCCAGTCCTGCCGCGGCGGATTGAAGATGTCCACATCGAGGGTGTCCTCGAGCGCCAGAGCGCGGTGCTTGAGTCCGCTGGGTATGACCAGCACCTCGCCGGCGCGTACCGTCAACTCACGCTCGCCGTGTTCGCCCAGCCAGAACTGCAGGGCGCCCTCGAGCACATAGGTGATCTGACAATTTCGGCGTTCAGGTTGCTCATCGACTGACCTCCGAGTCTCCCGTGGCTTCGATCTCCACCAGCAAATCCTCGCGGCACACGTCCGCCCGCAAGTACACGATGGACGTCGAACTGGGCAGCAGATCCTTCAGCACCGCCTCTATGGCGCGCAGATCGCCGGGCTGGCGCACGTAAACTTTGAGCTTCAGCCCATCCAGCGAGTAGCGCGCGCTGCCCACCACCCGGTTTGCCTCGTCCAGCAATGCCTGGATATTCGCCAGCGTCTCGCGGGTTTGCGCGACTACGTCGCCTTGATGGATGCTTTCGTGACCGACGATGCTCGCCGTGCCGGACACGAACAGCGTCGTGCCGGCGGCCTCGCTCAGCACGCAGGCGCGGGAGAACACCGGGCTGTGGATCCCAAATTTCGGCGGGTAGTGGTAGGCGCTGGTCTGGCGCGGATTTTCGATCATCACCGGCGGGTTCTTCGCGGCGAGAAAATAAATTGAGATGGGGCTCCCCGCCGGGGAACCCAAGGCGCTCGCCGCGGGGACGCTGCCGACGGTGGTGCGGCCCGAACTCAAGAATGCCGACTGGCGGGCGGAATTGAAGTGCCGATAGCGCTCATCGCCGTCGGCTTCGCGATTGATGTCGGGCAAGTAGTTCCAGATGCGTATCGGATAGCGGTGCTCGGTGGCCACGAGCACCTCGAAAATCTCCCGATACGCGGTTTCCGTGGCGCGCAGCAGCGCGCCGGATCGGCCCTCGACGCCGTCATGCGCGCCGTTGAGATCGACCAGCGCCTGCTCATCGATGGTGATCGAGCCGAACAGCAGCTCGTCGCAAAACCGATGATGAACCCTGCCCAAAGAGGTCACGCCATTCGACAGTTCAACGGGGCGATTTCCCGACACCCGCCAGACCTCGCAGAGTTTCTGGGTCGAACCCAACGAGGGGGTCATGCTGGCGGTTACCGGCACGCGGGCAGGATCGATGCGCGGCGGCGCATCGAAGCCCACCACCCCTAGAACGCCCTGCCACCAGGCGCTGGACTGTGAATCGAGTTGGTCGGCGGAGACGTAATCGAGCCGGAGGGACGCGGCGGTATTCATGGAGCGGCAGTCTATCCTGGCCCTCGCCTTGGCGGGTAGTCTCACCCTCAGGTGCTGCGGGTCAGTAGGCGACGTACGGTCCCGTGGCGACCGAACTCGAGTAGCCCTCGAACACGGTGTACACCGTCTGTCCGAAATAGAACGGCAAGCCCCAGTCAAAACTGCCGGTCAGCGAGGCATTGCCGGTCGAAGGAAGCACGCCGGCCAGATTGGAGAACGCGATGAAGCTCGGCTCGCTGGTGTTCAGCGACTCGGCATTCGCCACGCTGAACGGCAGAGTATAGGCTTTGCCGGTCGCATCACCGTTCGCGTCCTCGCCCTGCACCGTGGCGCTCAGCGCGAGAATGCTGCTCGGGCAATAGAAGCCGGTATAGTTGCCGCTGCATTCGGGGATGTTGGTGTCGGCGAAGTAATAGCCGTTCGAGCCCGTGTCGAACACGCTGTTCGGCAAGGCTTGGCCGTTGAGTGATGTGGAGAACTCACCGTCATCCGGATCCAGCGCCACGATGTTCTGGCTCCCGGATTTATTATTCGTCTCGGTGTCGACGCCGAAGGTCATCGTGCCGGTCACGCTGGCCGCGCCATTGGCGGCAACACTGGGCAGGGTGATGATCACGCCGTTTTTATCCAGGGTAAACAGGGTCACCGGATTGGTGACCTGGGCCGTAAGTGTGCCCGTCCCGGAAGGCTGGCAGGCGGCGGCGGTGCACGCATAGTAAGACGAGTAGGCATCCGAGGCGGATCCGGCGGCCACGCAGGAAGGCCCGCAGTCCTGGGCGAAAATCCCGACCCCGAGGAGCCCGTTTGCGCCGAATTGCGCGACCGTGTTTTCAGCGACTCCCGTGCCTGCACAGGTACTGGGCGCGGCCGGGATCCCGGAGCTGCCGATCAGCTGCACGGGGACCGCGCTCGCCGTCTCGCCGGCAATCTGCAGATCCGCGGTGACCACCGAACCCCAGCTATAGCCGTCGGCGAATTCGGTGCATTCCACCAGCGTATTGCCCGTGATGGTTTCCACAGGCAGGGTCAGCGTGACCGCGGAGGAGACCAGTCGCAGCCCATAAGAGCCGGTGTCGACTTGGATATTGTCGATGGTCTGACACTGCGTGGTGCTGCCGGGCACGCATACCGTGACGGAGGTGAACAGCGTATTGATGTCCGGCTCGGAAGCATCCGGTCCGGGGCCGACCTGCACCGCCAGCACATTTGCGGCGGTGGGTGGCGGCGGAGGCGGCGTTGTCCCGCCGCTGCCCGACGATGGGGCTGCTGCGCCTCCGCCGCCGCCACCGCAGGCGGTCAAGGCGGCAATCGAGGCCAGGCCGGCGATGCGCAGAATGTTCGATAACGCACGCATTAGTTCAAATCCCCCAATGAAAAGCCGGCCGGCACGGCGGCAGGCAGGTAGGCTCTTCCTACGAACGTACCGCGCATATGGCCGGTCGACTGCACCACCAAATTATCGAGTTGAACCCGTACATGACGGTGATCGCCGCGGGTCACCTGCAGCGCGGCGACGTATTGATCGAAATATTCGCCCAGGGTCTGCCGCAAATTCGGCATGGCACGACCGCTCCAGGCGATGGCAAACACATTGCCGTCCAAGGACACGAATTCCCGCAGCGCCGTGCCGGAGGGCAATTGAATCTCATGCACCCGATAGTTCGCCTGGTAGCTCGCCTGGACCGATCCCTTGAGCTGCTCGGCGTCGGCACGCACCGAGGCTTCCGGCTGGCCTAGCGTTGCACTCGCGATACAGGGGAGCAGTAGCGTGGCTGCCAGCAGACCCTTTGGCCAGAGCGGGTTGTAGCGGCAATTGCGGTCAGATGCTGATCGAGATTTCATGCCGGCCCCCGTCGCAAGATCGTGGCCCTATTTTGCAGGAGTTTGAGCCAATAGTCGTGATTAAGTTCACGACATACGCTGTCGGTATGTGGCAACACTTTGCGACACTTTACCTTTCTTGACCCGAAATGCCGCGAATGGCGGGAATGATACGGGTGCTACGCTGTCCGACATCCGAACGTGGCTCAGGAATCGGGAGATGCCGTGAAAAAAGCAGCTTGGATTGCATTGGCGGGGGCGGTGGCCGGCATGGTCGGCTGCAATATCGATGGCTCTGGGTACACGGTAGGCGGAACGCTGACCGGGTTGTCGGGCTCCGGCCTGGTGCTTCAGGACAACTCCGGCGATAACTTGAGCCTGGCCGGCAACGGATCCTTCGTATTCTCCTCCGGCATCGACAATGGCGACGTTTACTCGGTCACCGTGGCCACCCAACCTTCCAACCCGGCGCAAACCTGCACCGTGCACAATGGCTCCGGAACCATCGACAAAGCCGACGTGACCAATGTGGTGGTGTCGTGCACCCAACCCGGACGCTTCGCCTTCGTGGCAAATCAGCTCTCGGACAACATCTCCGCCTACGCCATCGACTCCTCGACCGGCGTGCTTGTACCGGTCGCTGGGTCGCCCTTTGCCTCAGCGGGAACCACCCCGGTCGCCGTAGCCGTCGATCCCAACGGCCAGTTCCTGTATGTGGCGGATAGCGGCTCCAACGATGTATCCGTGTATACGATCGGCGCCGGCGGCGCGCTCACCTCGGCCGGGATACCGGCGACCACCGGCAATGGACCGGTGGCGATCGCGATCGACCCGTCCGACAGCTATGTCTACGTCGCCAATATCTCCGACAATACGCTGTCCGTATTTGCGATCGACAGCGCCACGGGATTGCTGACGGAAATCACCGGCTCACCGTTCGGCGTAGGCTCGGAACCGGCCGCGCTCAAGACCGATCCGGGCGGCAATTACCTGTATGTCGCGAATTTTGGCGGCGCCAATGTCTCGGTACTCGCGATCGACGCGGCCAGTGGCGCCTTGACCAATGTCGCTGGCTCTCCGTTCGGTTCGGGCTCGGGCCCCAATTCCATCACCATCGATCCGACCGGAACCTTTGCCTATGTTGCCAATGAGGCGGCGGCCAGCATAAGCGCCTATTCGATCACCGCCGCCACCGGAGCATTGACCCCGGTCTCGGGCTCGCCCTTCGCAACCGGCTCCAGCCCGGAATCGCTGGTGGTGGATCCCACCGGCCAATTCATGTACGCAGCCAACGTCACCAGCGCCAATGATGTGGCGGCCTATGCCATCACGCCCAGCAGCGGCGCATTGGCGCTCGCCGGCTCCCCGGTCGGAGCGGGCACATTGCCGGTCGGTATTGCCATCGACCCGTCGGGTCTGTTCGTCTATGCGGTGAATGACAACTCGGATGACGTGTCGGTGTACTCCGTCAGCTCGGCAGGCCTGCTCACGCGGGTCAGCGGCGCACCCTTCGCCGCGGGCAGCCAACCGCGCTGCATCGCCATCGACTAGAGCAATCAACCCGGCGCCGCCCGACGGGCGGCGCCGTTGGTCAACCCACTCTTACCCGCTGACTCGTTGGCGGCCCTCAGCCGCTATTGGCGCTGCGTGCATGAACCTCAGCCAGCCGCGGGCTGTTGATCGCGCGGACCGCGTGCGCGACGGCCTGTTTCTCGCAGCTGCGAGCCACCTCGAGTGTTTCCAGGTTCCGGCCGGATGCCTCCGGACAGACATGCTGTGCGACCCTTTCCAAGCGCTGATACAGCGCGCGCGCCCCGGCCTCGCTGGCCAAAGACTGGGGGTCATATTTGACCACGACGCTCGGCACATCATCGGCGCTGGCGGCGCTCGCCGTCCCGACGCTCAAGGCGCCGAGCAGGCAACCCGCGATCATTCCGATTACCACCTTGTTCCGCATGACGATTCTCCTTAACGGTGAGAGTTTTTGACTGTGCCCCCATAAGACGCTTCGGCGCGGCCTTTCGTCTGTGCAGGCGCATCGAAGTCGTCCCGCGCCACGACGAATTCGTCCCGGCCGGGGGTATCGCAATGCGAAATTCGGGGCAATTGCGCTAGGCTGACCCCCATGATGGGAGCGAAAAATCTCGATCGGGCGCCGCATCGCCATCTTGGCGGCTTGAGCGCCCGGCAGTTCGTGGGAATGGTCTGCCTGTTCTGGCTGTACGTCGTCCTATCGAACGTGCTGTACGCCTACAGCATGCGCACGGGCCTCGCGCGCGTGACCAATGCGCCGCTGTTCGCCGCGTGGGATGCCCGGGTCATGCAGCATGTGCTGTTGCTGCCGCTGGTGCTGATTTCCTTCTGGGCATCCCTGCGGGTGCAATGGCGGCCGCTGTGGCTGGCTCTGCCGCTGCAAGCGATTCTGGCATTCACCTTCGCCGCCCTGGCATACCCCGCCATGCTGCTGTCGCAACTCATCATCGAGGGTCCGGACTATCATGAACACAGCCTGCCGAACGCGGCCATTGGCTGGGCCGATCCGTATTTCCTGTCGCTTTGGCTGGCGAGTTTGGTGAACTTTCTGCCGGCCTACGGCTTCGGCCTGGCATTGATCACCGGCGCGGCCTTGTACACGCGCTTTCGCGATTCGGAGCTGCAGCGCGCGGCGCTCGAGCGCGAGTGGAGCGCGGCGCGCCTGGCCGCGCTGCGCATGCAGCTATCGCCGCATACTCTGTTCAATCTGCTGCATACCATCCGCGGCAATATCGAATGGGACCCGAAGGGCGCGCAGTCGATGGTGGTGCAGCTCGCGGATTTGCTGCGCCGGCTGTTAAGCGCCGGCGAACGGGAGTTTTCGCGGCTTGCCGATGAGCTGCAGTTCGTCAAGCTGTACCTGGACCTGCAGCAGCGGCGCTTCACCGACCGCCTCTCAGTCGCGCTGCCGCAAGCGGATGAGGTTCCTGCGGTGTGGACGCCAAGTTTGATCCTGCAGCCATTGGTCGAGAACGCGGTGGCGCACGGCCTCGCCGGACATCAGGGCGCCGTCAACGTGCGCTTGACCGCGGGCGTGTCCGGCGGTGTACTCAAGTTGCGCGTGGTCAACACCGTCGCGCAGGACCGGTCGGTGCGCCAGGATGGGATCGGATTGAAGAATGTGCGCGAAAGGCTCGCGGTGCAATTCGGCGACCGCGCCCAGCTCTTTGCCGGCGTCATCGACGGCGAATGGGTGAGCGAGATCAGCATGCCCGAAATTGAGCGCGAGGCTCAGGCGCGCGCATGATCGAGGTCATCATCGTCGACGACGAGGCGGCCGGACGCCGCACCTTGCGCGAGTGCTGCGAGGCGGAGGCGGATCTGACAGTGGTGGGCGAGTATGGCGATGCGCAGGCCGCGCTCGCGGCGATTCAGGCCAGGCCACCGCAGCTCTTGTTCCTCGACATTCAAATGGATCCGCTCAACGGCATCGATCTGGCCCGTGCGCTGGATCCCGCCACATTGCCGTCGCTGGTGTTCGTGACGGCCTACGACTCGTACGCCCTCGAGGCCTTCGAAGTCAGCGCGGTGGACTACTTGCTGAAGCCGTTCGACCAGGCGCGCTTTCGCAAGACGCTGGAGCGCGTGCGCCCGCGGCATCACGGCGGCGCGCTCAGCGAGCGGCAGGCCCTGCTGGCGGGCCTATTGAGCCAGCTTGAACGCACGGCGCGCACGCCGGAGGAGCGGCCGCGGCTGCTGGCGGAATTCGGCGGCCATCTGCGCGTGCTGGACGCGGCCCAGGTGGAAATGATCGAGGCCGATCGAAACTACGTGCTGATCCGGGTGGGTCGCGACAACTACCATGCGCGCAGCACCCTGATGCAGGCGGAGCAGGCGCTGAAGTCGCAGCCCATGCTGCGCATCAGCCGGTCCTGCTTGGTGAACATGAACTACGTCAAGGAAGTGAACCGCACGCTGCGCGGCGACTTCATTCTGGTGCTCGCCGGCGGTGCGACCGTGACCAGCAGCGAGGGCTTCCGCGGCAAGGTCAAGGAATACCTGAGCACGCTGCGCATCTCCTCATAGGAACGCGAATCTGCTCATAGGAGCTCCTCGGGAGCAAACGGCTTCAGCACATCGAGCGAGAAGCGCTGCCAGCGCGTGGTCTCGGGTTCCGTGTGCCAGATCTTCGGGGACTCCGGATCGCCGC
>Ga0302311_10000926_pt1 | contig 35186 bp, 33 predicted proteins | sample III_Palsa_N1_3_FD_200449 | JGI IMG/M metagenome (GOLD analysis project Ga0302311, IMG submission 200449) | Peat permafrost microbial communities from Stordalen Mire near Abisko, Sweden - III_Palsa_N1_3 | ecosystem: Environmental > Terrestrial > Soil > Palsa > Peat permafrost | place: Sweden... | reverse complement strand
TCTTCCCCCCTCACAGGGGGGAAGTGTCCCCCCGGGTCGCGCCGCTGGCGCGGCCCGCCCCGGGGTAAACTCCGGGACGAAGGGGGGTCGGAAGCGCCGGCGTTTGGCTGCTCCGCGCCTCCGCTTCGCGGTCCGATCCCCCCTCCCGGACGGAGCCTGTCCTCGGGCCGGCCTTTGGCCGGACCCGGGGGGCCGTACTCCCCCCTCATGGAGCAGGGCTATCGCACATGGCCGAGCGATCTCCCCGCCGCCTTGCCTTTTTCCTACCGTCATCGCCGGGCGTCAGTCCCGGCGATCCATGAACGCCGACGTGGGTGTGGCCGCGCTCCGCGGTCACGGCATGGCCTTCGGGACAAACGCCTTGCCGACCGCGCTGGACGGTGAAGGTTCAGGCATGGCGCACCGGCCGTTTATCAGCGTCTACATGATGACCAATCGGCGGCATGGCACGCTCTACGTTGGTGTGACCTCCGATCTGATCACCCGTGTCACCCAGCACATCGACGGGACCTTTCCCGGCTTCACCGCAACCTACGGTCTCAAGCGCCTGGTCTGGTACGAGCCACATGAGCTGATCGTCGAGGCGATCTAGCGCGAAAAATCGATCAAGAAGTACAAGCGCGAATTGAAGCTCAATCTGATCGAGCAGGCCAATCCGCACTGGGACGATCTGTTCGAGCGGCTGCATTGACGAGGTCGCTTCGTGGCCATGCCAGCTTGGCCACCCGACCCTCGGTGTGCATGGATCGCCGGGACTGACGCCCGGCGATGACGGTAGGGTTGGTTGTGGGCCATATGCGATCGCCTCCCCCAAAGGGGGAGGAGACAGGACTCAATACCTCCCTCCCTCCGCATGATGGGGAGGAAGATGCTTCGGGTTCGACCACCAAGGACACGAAGAGCACGAAGGCGTTTCATCCTTCTTGGCGAGCTTTGTGGGCTTGGTGGTGAACTGCATGTGGACCCCCAAGCCCTTGGACCGCACCCCGAAACACGCCATATTCCCTCCATGAAACTCAACTCCGACGCCTCCCTGAAGACCGCCAGCGAAGTGTTCAGGAACTACGGTTTCAGCTGGTCGGCCGTGCGCCAGGCCGCGCATCGTGGCGACGACGGCGTTCTGGTGGCGCCGCTCAGCCCGCCGGCTCCCGAAGGAGTCGCCGAGGCGCCGGCGCCCGACAGCGTTCCGGACATTGGGTGAGATCAGCCTAGGCCTCGTCCTCGGCCTGCTGCTGCTCGCACCGGGTCTCGCCGCCTACGCCGCCATCTTCCACGCCGGCGATGTCGGTCCGGTCAGATCGCCGCCGCCGCCGCCCGGCTCGATCCTCACCCTCACGATCATCACCACCGGCGCCCTTGTCGCCCACTTCTCCGGCGCCCTGGTCCTGACCCTGCAGGACCTGGCCTGCGCCCGCCTGGGCAATTGCATGGTGGTCTGGTTTCATCCCAACGCCTACGCGGTCCTGGCCGATTTCGTCTTCGCCAGGCGGCCGATCCCGACCCCGGACGGCCTGGCGATCCTCGGGACCTTGCTCGTCGTCACCTTCGCCGCGTTTGCGCTCACCCGTCTGGCGGCGGGCTTCCAGCCCATCGCCGGCGCGCTGCGCGGCGTGCTCTACGGCTGGCTGAACGAGGTCGCCGTGGCGAGGAGCGCCAATGAGGTCATTCTCGCCCACGTGCTCAGCGATGTGCAGAACGACGGCTCGGTCGTCGGCTACGAGGGCGCCGTCGCCAACCTCACCGTCAACGCCCAGAAAGAGATCACCTCGGTCCTGCTCAGCGACTGCATTCTTTTCTACCTGCTGGTCACCAAACATGGCGTCGAGCGCATCGAGACCGAGACGGACGAGCCGATCCAGCAGCTCTACCTGGATCGCGACCGCATCAAGAACATCGCCTTCGAACGCCTGCGGCTGGAGGGGGCGTAGAGCCTCAGCTTCCCCTTGATGGGGAGGGCGGATCGCGCGTCAGCCCGGGACGGGCGGGGTGGCCGCTCCACCCCCTCCGGTCTCGAGTTGCGGCAAATGACGGCGCAGTTCGGGATCGAGAAACAGCATTTCGTCGAGTTCGGCCCATGATCGCGCGTGGAGCAATCGCTCTCGCAGCTCAGACCGTACAGGCAGCCTTGCGCGAGCCCAAACGAGCAGATGTCCGAAGCTCATCGTTCCTGTATATGGCACGAGGTTGGAATTCTTATTTGCAATAGCAGACAGGACTTTCGAGGAAAATTCCGAAGATTTCAAAAACTCTTCGAATACATCCTTGATTGGCCGTCCAACCCGTGCCTGGATAGCCGTCCTCAATTCGGGGTCGCGTCTGAGGACGAGATTATAGATGTTCCAAACATCCTGAGCATCGACGGCGCCGGCGGGCCGATCTACTGCGTCTGCGTTCATACTTCTCTCTCCCCTCATTTAGACGTCGCAGCTCAAAGGTCTCGATCGTCCGACCGCGACGGTGCGCCGCGTGCACGCATGTTCCCGTGGGCCGCCAGCTCCTCGCACGGGGCTTTCACCGTTGCGCGCCTTGGAGATCAAATAATCGCGTCAATTAACACTTCGGGCGGGGCGCCCGCGCGTTGAACGCGAAGCGCTAGCTCTTGACGTCCGCGCGATCAATATGTCCATGCTGCAACAAATTCGCCTGAGTCACTGTGATCGTGTGATCGACCTCGATTCAAGATGAAACTTCGGGGCGGCGTAGAATACGTTCGCGACGGGAAGATCGTCGGATGGAGCGCCTTGGCGGACCCGCCAGATGGCGCTGGTTTTGTCAGCATCTATGAAGACGATAAGCTGATTGGGACCGCCCTCGCTGATATCTATCGGGATGACGGCGCCGATGGCCCAACGACGCGTGGGTTTTCCTTCGCTATTCCTGACCGCTTTGCCGACGGCGCGGTTCGCGTCCTGTCTATTTATGCCGGGCCCGGCGTGGATGAGCTGGAAGGCTCGCCGGTACGTGTCCGCTTCGAGCGCCTGAAGCCGCGGCCGCAAGTCTTCACGCCGCCGGAGAGAGAATTTGGTCGGAAGCGGGCCGCCGTAGTTTGCTGGGACCTCGGGCACAATCCCGCCGGACGTGCCTATGTATATTGCAAGCTTCTCGCGCCCGACTGGGACGTCGAACTGATCGGTCCCACCTGGGCCGCCTTCGGCGGCGACCTGTGGACACCTCTGCAGCGCCAAGGCCTGAGCGTGAGGTCGTTCCAGCCCGCGACCCTGCTCGATGTCTGGCGCGAGGGTGCGCGGCTTGCCCTGGCGCAGACCTATGATCTGGTGGCGATCTGCAAGCCTCGACTCCCCGGCCTGATCCTTGGCTTGCAAATTGCCGAACAGAGCCGGTGTCCGATCATGATCGACATCGATGAGGACGACCGTGTTTTCACCAGTCGACGATCGTCGGGCGACGATGAGCGCGAGCTGATTGAGCAGCCATACGGCGCTATCGGCACCGAGCTGGCCTATCGGCGCCTGGATGTCGCCGACGCGATAACGGTTTCCAACCCGTCCCTGCAAACGCGCTTCTCAGGCCGTGTGGTGCGTCACGCTCGCGATGAGGCGGCCCCACGGGCGGATCGTGAGCGGGCGCGCAGACGCCTTGGCCTCGCCGAGACGGACTTCGTGATCGCGTTCGTCGGGACGGCGCGGCCCCACAAAGGCTTATCGAATGTCCTTGATGCCCTTCGAGCCAACGCTGACCCTAGCGTGAAACTCTTGCTGGCCGGTTCGCTTGACGAACAGGTCGAACGTGAAATCAAGGCGAGCGGACTTGGAAAGCAGGTCATCGTTCTGGGACCGTTCGATCTGGGCAAGCTGGGCGGGTTCTTGGCCGCGGCCGATCTGGTTCCGATATTGCAGAATGTCGGAGCAGAAATATCGAGCACGCAGATCCCGGCCAAGCTCTCCGACGCGCTGCAATACGGCGTGCGCGCCGTGGCGACCGACGCGCCGCCGTTCCGCGACATCGCCTTGAAGGGCGCCGTGGATTTGATCAACGGCGTCGAGTTCGCGGAGTATCTGGCGACGGTGCGGAGGGAGGCCGTATCCGAACCGCTTCGCGAGCACCGAATCCGCGTCTTCGAGGAAGAATTCAGCTTCGCCGTCAATCGGCCCCGGCTGGCCTTGGCGATCGAGGAAGCATCAAGACACTTCGATCTGCGCAGCACAAAGGTATCGTCCGCCCTTTCGGAGCTCCTGGCGGAGACGCGCGCCGCGCAGGCCAAAATCGCCGAACTTCGCGTGGCGCAATTCAATGTGCGGTAGTCTAGACAAAAAAGTCGATATCGCCTTCTTTTGGAAGCAAAACGATTCCGGATTGTTCGGTCGAAGATCGGACATGGTGGTAAAATATCTTCTTAAATCAGATCATGTCAGACGGATTATTCATTTTGACGGCATGCTGACGCTGACCGATCTTCGAAATATGGTGAGCGCCGCAAAGCTTGGCAGTCGCTCTGTCGCCGCCGCCCAACTAAAACAAACGATTGACCGCGCCTTAGGTCTTGCAGACCTACCGCGCCTGGACCGCCGCGTGTTCATCAGTCGCGGCAATGTCGGGTGTAACGATAGCTTCGCTGGGAGATGTCTTGACCCAAGCAACGATTACGCAACGTTCGTCGAACGATCGCTGCGCGACGCAGGACTAGACCCGACTCGGACCATTGCCTGGGTCTGTCCAGTGGTCAGAGGATTCCTGGAGGTGCAGCAGCGCCTAGGCTTTCAAAGCATTGTCGTCGACTTGATCGACGATCAACGGGCTTGGCCGAACTCCGACGAACAGCGAGCCCTTCTGCAAACGCAATATGCGCAGCTATTGGGCGTCGCCGATCGGGTGTTCACCAATTGCGAGCGCAATCGGCAGCGGTTCGCCTGGGCGCGAGCCGATATTCGCGTGATCCCGAACGGCGCAGAAATCCACGCCGATTCAGATGGGGTCGCCGCGCCAGCGGCGCTTGGCTCTTTGCCGCGGCCCATCGTCGGCTACATGGGCAATCTGCGGGAGCGAATAGATTGGGAGCTTCTGCGCGTCATCTCCGAAGGGAGGCCATCCTGGAGCATCGTCCTGGCCGGGCCGTTTGAGGAAAGCCGGGTGCCGGATTGGGTGAAAGCGTGTCCCAGTCTACATCTGCCCGGCCCGGTCCCCTATGATGAGAGCCGGTCATGGATCAGCGCCTTCGACGTCGCGATCATGCCCCACCTGCGGACCGCTATGACGGAGTCGATGAATCCGCTGAAACTCTACAATTATCTGGCGGCCGGGGCGCCGGTCGTCAGCACGCCCGTCGAGAATATCGGCGAGGTGGCTGATCTGATCGCCATCCGCCACAATCATGATGATTTCATCACCGCGATCGAGGAACGGCTGGCCTCGCCGCGCGCCGTCGTACCTCACGAGAGGCTGGCGACTTTCTCGTGGGAAAGACGCGTCGAGGCGATGCTGGCTCATCTGTAGGCCCGGAACGTTGACCTCGAGCCTGGCATCGAGGACAGCGATTACCGCGTCTGCACCGACGGATGCCGGAGGGTTAGCCTATAGCGAGTGCTGACAAATCACCGACCCCAGAAACACCCCGTCGGGAACCTCAGTTTCCGACGCCCCGGGCGTGGCGCGACTGGGCCCAGGAACCTGCTGACGCCGGCCGCTGGCAGGAGGCGCTATCGCGCGCGGAGACCGTTTTGGCGCGATTTGGTCCCGACGCGGGATGGCTTGGTCAGCGCGCCGAGGCCTTGCTGAATCTTGACCGGCTTGAGGAAGCTGAAACGGCGTTCGAGTCTCTCGCCCGCGACCATGCCGATCGGCCAGCCGGGACCATCGGCCTCGCCCGCTCGGCGATGCGCCGCCGCGCCTGGAACAAGGCGGCCGCGCTGTGGGAGACGGCGATACGGTCCTACAGGGCCCAGGCGACTCCGTGGTGGTCGCGATCGCTGGCGACGGCGCTTGTCCGGCTGGGCCGGTACGCCGATGCGGAGCGGGTTCTGGCGAGCCTGACGGAGGATTGTCCGGACCAGGCCGAATTCAAACTAGCGCGCGTGCGCGCCGCGCTGGACAACTGGGCCATGACCGGCGGCTCGCCCGAACAGGTGCGCGATCTGAAGGAGTATGTCCGGCAGAACCTGAGTGGGCGGCCCGACACGGCGAGCCGGCTTGCCGGCGTCCAGGCCCTGACTGAACTGGGAGATAGCTCTGCGGCTGCCGCCGAGTTGCAGGCGTGCGCCGGAAGGCTGGACACTCTGGCGGACGCCGACTCCTTCTTCCGATGCATTCCCATGCTCGTCGAGAAGGGGTCGCGTGGGCCTTTCTGGGCGGATTTGCTGGCGTTCGTTCGCGCCTCGCCCGCATCGGTCGTCGACCGGAATGCAAAATTGGCGTCGGAACTCGAGCTACGCCTATTGCTGGCGCTGGAGCGCTTCGCCGAGTTCCGGGCAGTTTTCGAGATGAAGGGCGACGAGGTGGGAGATCCTCGCACGCACCTGGTGATGCAAAGAGTTTGCGAGCGCGCCGGAAAACTAAAAGCAGACGTCTACTCAGAGCCAAAGATATTCGGAATTGGTCTTGGCAGGACAGGCACAACCACTCTGACCGAGGCGCTCTTCACCCTCGACATAGACTGCGCTCACTGGCAAAATCCGATTACCTTCCAAATAATAGACAATATCGATATCTATATGTTTGGAGCCAGCGCCGATTCTCCGGTCGCACAGCGCTTCGAGCAATTATACTACCTCTACCCCAACGCCCGCTTTATCTGGACGTCGCGTCCAGTCGAGGCTTGGGCCGCCTCTTTGCGGCACAGGCAACTTCGCTCGACCGGCGCTCGCAACCTAAGCGAACTGGCGAGTGTGCTGGGTCGCGAGCAAGCCCCCTACATGGCCGCCCGAGCGGAGGCGGACTGGGCATTGTACATGCACAAAGCCGGGCTCGAGGCAGCCTACGTCCGCTTTGAACAGCGTGTGCGGCATTTCTTCGCCGACAAGCCCGCCGACAAGTTGCTCGAGTTCAGGGTCGTGGAGGGCGAGGGCTGGCCGCAGTTATGTGGCTTCCTGGGCCTGGGGCTGCCCGATCTCCCGTTTCCTTGGGAAAACGCGCAGCAGTGATCAATCTTCTCGCGGGGGCGTCAGGGGGAGGGGACGCGGAACGCGACCGCTGTCCGGCCAGCGCGCCTCAGAACAACGGGTAGACAAAATCGCTCACGCCACCGTCTTCGGCGTCCTCCGGTCTCCCGTCGATGATTTCACGCCGCAATGACACAAGGTGCGGCACGAGCTTTGGCAGGCTTTTGTCGCCCCGCGCCGCCCAATAGCCGCCAAGTCGGCAGAGCAAGCCTGCTCCGTCGCACTGATCGGCGGGGATCCGTTCGACACCGCCGGTGCGCGAGATCACCGGCCCCCAAAGACTCTCGGCCTCCGGGGTAAGGTTCAGATAGCTGACCCCCCTGCGCGCATTGAAATGGTGCAGCGGCAGAATCACAGCGGCGAGGAAGGTGTCGATCTGGGCGGGGTCAGTCCGGTTCAAATTGCATGCTCCCCTCCATCGCCCTCAACGCGGGCGCCTGCTCGCTCTTGAGAACGATGTACGGCCCGATCGCCAGAACCTCGATCCCGGTGTTGAGAAAACACCGGACCGCGTCGTCGGGGCTGCAGACGATAGGCTCGCCGCGCACGTTGAACGAGGTGTTTATCAGGACCGGGCAGCCGGTCAGTTCGTCGAACCGCCGGAGCAGGCTGTGGAAGCCGGGATTGCGCGCCTCATCGACCGTCTGGACGCGGGCGCTGTAGTCGACGTGCGTGATGCTCGGCAGCGACGAGCGCTGCTGATTGACGACCCTGATCATGTCGCCGTCTCCGTCCCGGAAATCGGACCAGTCGACCGGGACGCGAAGCTCGTCGCGCAGGCCGGCGACGAGCAGCATGTAAGGGCTCTCCTGGTCCAGATCGAAGAACTCGGCGGCCCGTTCAGCCAGTACGGCCGGCGCGAAGGGACGCCAGCTCTCGCGGAACTTGATGCGCTTGTTGATGTGACTTTGGCCGTCGGCGCGGCGAGGGTCGGCAAGAATCGAGCGGTTGCCGAGCGCCCGCGGACCGAACTCCATCCGCCCCTCGAAGCGGCCGACGATCAGGCCGTCGGCGAGCGCCTGGGCGACGCAATCGGCATGCGCCTGGCCGTCCGCTTCGCGCCGCCAGGTCAGGCCGGCGGCGTCGAGGGCCCGCTCGATCTCCGCTGGCGAATAGGCCGGACCCAGCAGGCTGCCGTCCTGTCCATCGCCACGCCCGGCATGTCGCGGGCAATCGTAGTGTTGATGCGCCACCTGCAGGGCGGCGCCGAGCGCGCCGCCGGCGTCCCCGGCCGCCGGTTGAATCCACAGGTCCTCGAGCCCTTCCAGCTGGCGGAGGAGCTTGCCGTTGGTAACGCAGTTGAGCGCGACACCCCCGGCGAGGCAGAGGCTTCGCCGCCCGGTCGCGGCGAGGGCGGTGCGGGCGATGCGCAACATCGCCTCATCCAGCACAGCCTGGGCCGAGGCCGCCAGGTCCATGTAGGCAATCGAGAGCTGAGCTTCCGGCCGGCGCCTCGGCAATCCGAACAACTCGCCGAACTGCGCGCTCGTCGCAACCTCTGAGGTCATGAAGCCGAAGTATTGGGTGTTCAGGGCGAACGAGCCGTCGGCGCGCAGATCGATCAGGTGATCGAGGATCGCCTGGACGAACCGCGGCTCGCCGTAGGGCGCCAGGCCCATCAGCTTGTATTCGCCGGAGTTAACCTTCAGGCCGCAGTGATAGGTGAAGGCGCTGTAGAAGAGGCCGAGCGAGTGCGGGTAGTGAATCTGCCGCACCGGCGTGATGGTCCGGCCACAGCCGTCGGCGATGGTCGTCGTCGCCCATTCGCCAACCCCGTCGACCACGAGGATGGCCGCGTCTTCGAACGGCGAGGGATAGAAGGCCGACGCCAGGTGCGACATGTGGTGATCGACGATGAACACATTGTCGGCCGCACGCGCGCCCGCCGCCTGGGTCAGTCGTTCCAGGACATTGATCTTTTCGCCCAGCTGCGAGGCCGCGATCGCCGGCCAGACCTCTCCCATGGCGGGGGCGAGGTCGACGGCGCTCTCGACCACCCGAGCGAGCGAAAGCGCGGGATCCTCATAGAACGCGATCGCATCGACCCGCCCCGCCCCGCCGACCGCTTCCAGGCAGTAGGCGAGCGCGGCTTCGGGGAAACGCGGGTCATGCTTCCGGCGGCTGAAGCGCTCTTCCTGCGCCGCCGCGACGATCCGGCCGTCGACCACCGCCGCGGCCGCGGCGTCATGGTAGAGCGCGGAGACGCCAAGGATCGTTTTCACGTTGCGATCGCCCAATAGCCCATGCCGCGCCCGGCGCTACGCTGTCTCTCTCGCGATCAGGAAGTCGCGTATCCGTTCGGCGTATAGCTGATTGCAAAGAGCGTTCGGATGCCCGTCATCCGGCAGGAGTGTGTATTCTCTTCCCTCGATGCTCGCGTCCAGGACGGGTATCCCAGCCTCCTCCACCATGCGGCGAAGAGCGGGCGAAAACCTGTTCTTCAATATCGTGACGAAGAATTGCCCGCCACCTTCCGCCACCAGCGCCTGGGCCCGTCTGAACACGGCCGCGGTCACGAGGTCCGTGTAGTAGTCTTCCAGTTGGAAATCACCCACGTCGACCCCTTCGAGATCCCACCTGAGAGACTTTACGTAGCGAATTTCCAGTTCTCCATCGGCCCCGAGCGCGCCGCGCGGAAACGGTCTTGCCGCCGCATCGCGAGGCTGGGAGAGCAGCTTCAGGCGCAGGTAGGACATGTCCGCGACGTTGCGTTTGGCATGGGCGCCCAACCAACAGAATGTGACGTAGTCGGGGCTGCTCCACTGGCAGTCGCGCCGCAGTTGGATGAGATTTTGCACCGTACTGTAGCCGGGGACCCCGTGGTTCTCGACGCGCCAGTGAGGAAACTCGGACTGCAAACGCGAGCAGAATGTTTCATCGTTCGGCAGCCCCTCCCCGAAGGTGTAGGAACAACCATAGATCCCCACGGTCTTCTCGCCGGCGGGTGGTTGCCCGATAACGATGCGACAGCCATATGGGTCAACATCCATTGAGAATCGCCGCCCCAATACAGTAACCTCCGAGGTCCCATTGGGTCTCAGGCGCGAATAGAGTTCTGGATCGGGTTCCCAAAGCGGTTGCAGATTTTGGCGAGGGGGTGCAGGCGCCGCTTGCGCCGATCCGGACTGAGGCGCAGCCATCACCTGCGCTGGCGCGCCAGCGCTTTCGGCCTGTGTTGGCGGCGCATCCGAGGCGCCGATCGACAGCCGCTCGGAGGCGGCGCGCATGAACTCCGCGAGGTGTTTCTCGAAGATTTCGGAGGGCGGTTCCTGTGGAACGTAGCCGAAATAGGCCAAGGCGTCGGCCGCCGTCTCTTCCAGTTCGGCTAAGATCTTGCGGTCGAAGCACTCTCGAAAATCTGGTCCTGGCGACGTAGTGGCTAGGATGTCTTCAGACTTGGCGATTTCGTAAGCCGTATCTGGCGGTAGGTCCAGGTTCAGCGCTTCGATCAGTTGATGCGCGAGCTTGTGCCAGCCGAATGTAATATCCTCAACTCTGATGACCGTGACATGCCGACGTTGGCGGCAGAAATCGGCAAGGCGCCGATAGCGCTGGATGAGATTGCCGACGATCGGACCTCGGATAAATCGCCCGATGTCGCGCAGCTCCTGGCGGCTCCAGATTTCAGCGACGACGTCCCGCGGATCCCGCACAAACACGAAGGTCGTTCGACCCCGATCATCGGACTCGATTGGAATCCGGGAAATGTTCCGGATGGGACCAAAGGCGTAGCCTTCCAGACTGAGGAGGGCTTGTCCTGATGCGTCCGTAAGGTCGCTGTCCTGGAAGCCATTTTCCCGCAGCGTCTTCATGTAGTTGCACGTGGGTTGTTCCGCCGCGGCAAGCAAGCGTGCGAGGAACGACCATATTTTGGTGTCGGAAACGCCCTGCAAAAAGAAGAAATAAGAACTCTTCCTGGAACTGGGGGGCGGCAACGGCGCCGACAGTGACGCTCCAGAGACAGTCTCCAGTTGTATCGAGTCGCACGCGCCAGCGCCGCTGGTTTCACTCATCGCTCTGATACAACCTGCGCTGGGAAGAGATTACCGAGATGTCTCAAACTGTCTGCGGCTCAGCTGATTGCATGATGCGATGGACGCCCACGCGCTCGGCGATCCCCGCGGTGCAGGGGCCAATGTATCAGAGCCAAATTACGGCGAACAGACGCCGGAAAGGTCCCGGAACGATCGCTTCCACAGTCCCCGTTCGACCGGTCAGCGGAGCCATCAACGCAGCGGAGCCGCCTCCGCCTCTTCCATGCCCCGCCGCGCCAGGGCGTCGGCGCGCTCGTTCAGGGGGTGGCCGGCGTGGCCCTTGACCCAGCGCCAGTCGATCTGGTGCCGCGCCGCGGCCTCGTCGAGCCGCCGCCACAGATCCTCGTTCTTCACCGCCCCCTTGGAATAGGTCCGCCAGCCACGCGCCTTCCACAGCCGCAGCCACTCGGTGATGCCGTTCTTCACGTACTGGCTGTCGGTGTGCAGCTCGACGCGGCACGGGCGCTTCAGGGCGTTCAGCGCCTCGATGGCGGCGGTCAGCTCCATGCGGTTGTTGGTGGTCGCCGCCTCGCCGCCCCAGATCTCCCGCTCCTTCTCGCCGGCGATCAGGATCGCTCCCCAGCCGCCGGGGCCAGGATTTCCGCGGCAGGAGCCGTCGGTGAAGATGGTGATCTCGCTCATCAGGCCTCGAAAAGGTGCAGGCCGGCGCGATGCACGGCGAGCTTGCGTTCGTATTCCAGCGGATCCTTGGGCCGCACCAGCGCCCCCTGGCGTTCGTCGCGCCAGTCGGCCAGCCGGGTGAGGAAAAACCGCAGGGCCGCGCCGCGCGCCAGGGCCGGCAGGGCCGCCTTCTCCGCCTGCGTAAGCTTGCGCCGGCGCTCGTAGCCTTCCACCAGCGCCCGCCCGGCGGTGACATTGAAGCTGCCGTCGGGCTCGAAGCACCAGGCGTTGAGCGCCACGCCGAGGTCGTAGGCCAGCTGGTCGTTGGCGGCGAAATAGAAGTCGATCGCCCCCACGAAGCGGCCGTCGCGAAAGAACACGTTGTCGGGGAACCAGTCGGCGTGGACCACCCCCTGCGGCAGGCCGCGCGGCCAGGCCGCCGCGATCGCCGCCACGTCGCCGCCGATCTGTGCCGCCAGTCCCGGTTTCAGCGCCTCGGCCCGCGGCGCGAGGGTCTCGAACATCGCCACCCAGGCGCCTTGGCCGAGGTCATTTTCGCGCCGCGGCGCAAATCCCGCCCCCGCCTGGTGCAGCCACGCCAGCCCCTCGCCGGCCTCGCGGCAGTGACCGACGCCCGGCCGCTTGACCGACAGGCCGGAGAGAAAGGCGACGATCGCCGCCGGCCGCCCGGCCAGTTCGCCGAGGGTGCGTCCGGCGTGGTCGGCCACCGGCCGGGCGCTTGGAAAGCCGGCCTCGGCCAGATGCTCCATCAGCCCGAGGAAATACGGCAGGTCGGCGGCTTTCACCCGCCGCTCGTAGAGGGTCAGGATGTAGCGGCCGGTCTCGGTCTCCAGCACATAGTTGGAGTTCTCCACCCCCTCGGCCACGCCCTTGAACGACAACGGCCGCCCGAGCGAATACCCGCTGAGGAACCCCTCCAGCTCCGCATCGCTGACTTCGGTGTAGACAGCCATCGCCCGTCCATCCCGGAGCGGAGGGTGCACGTCAAGCTTCAGCAGCCGTGTGTTCAGTTGTCCGCAGATTGCGCAGATGAACGCAGATCGATTTCGGCGATCGTCAGCGTCGACGCCGCGAGCGGCAAATTCGTTCGCGCGCCAAAGGCGCGCAATAGGAACCCTGGATCCGATGGCTGACTGGCTGACGTCAGCGCACGACGGTCTGCGTCATCAATCTGCGTTCATCTGCGTCATCTGCGGACCAATAGGAATGCCCGCGGCGGGACGCCGGCTCTTCAACTCCCCTCTCCGTTGCGGCGCCGCGCTTATGCCGCTATCACCGCGCATCTTTTAGCCAGCCCCCGGTCTGGACAGGTTCATGCGCCGTTTCCGTCTCTGCCTCTTCGTCGCCGCCCTCGCCATCGGCCATCTGCCGGCGGCGGTGAGCTGGGCGCAAGGCAGGGGGGGCGGCGGCGGCGACACCAGCGACTCCGACGCCAAGGACAAGAAGCGCAAGGAGGAGTTCGGCGACCTCACCGGTCCCCTCCCGGCGATGAAGAACGCCGGCCCCTGCCCCTACGTGAAACAGCTCTACGACGCCGGCCGCTACGTCGAGTTCAAGGACAACGTCGAGGCATCGGCCAACGTCGGCTACACCGGCGAGATCCAGAAGATCGCCTCGATCTGCCAGTACCAGGGCAACCTGCCGATCAAGGTCGGCATGCGCATCCTGTTCGAGTTCGGCCGCGGCCCGGCCGCCAGCGGCGACCGCAAGACCTACACCTATTGGGTGGCCGTCACCGACCGCAACCACGCCGTGCTCGCCAAGCAGGAGTTCGCCCTGCCGGTGACCTTCCAGCGTGGTGAGGACCGCACCTCGGTGGTCGAGACGCTCAAGAGCATTGTCATCCCGCGCGCCAACTCGCGGGTCAGCGGCTCCAACTTCGAGATTCTGACCGGTTTCGACGTCACCCCGGCGATGGCCGATTTCAACCGCCAGGGCAAACGCTTCCGGGCCAACGCCGGCCAGACCCAGGTCAGCTCCACCAAGCAATGAGCGATCTTCGCTCAGCTTTGAGCGAAGCCGCCGCCGCCGCCTTCGCCGCCCTCGGCCTGCCCGCCGACCTCGGCCGGGTGACCCCCGCCGACCGGCCAGACCTGGCCGATTTCCAGTGCAATGGGGCCATGGCCGCCGCCAAGCTCGGCAAGGGCAATCCGCGCCAGATCGGCCAGGCCGTCGCCGACCGCCTCGCCGCCTCGCCGCTGGTGGCCAGCGCCGAGATCGCCGGGCCCGGCTTCATCAACCTCCGCGTCGCCGCCACGGCTCTGAATGAGCGCACCCGCGCCGTCGCCGCCGACCCCCGCTCCGGGGCGGAAAGCGTCGCGGGCCCGCGCCGGGTCATCGTCGACTACGGCGGCCCCAACGTCGCCAAGGAGATGCACGTCGGCCACCTGCGCGCCTCGATCATCGGCGAAGCGATCAAGCGTCTCTTCCGGTTTCGCGGCGACGCGGTTCAGGGCGACGCCCACTTCGGCGACTGGGGCTTCCAGATGGGCCTGCTGATCACCGCCTGCGCCGATGAGGATCCTGAGATCGCCGCCGCCATCGAGGCCCCGGCCCCCGACGCGGCCGCTTGCGAGGCCCTGTTCGACCGCATCGGCCTCGCCGACCTCGATCGCCTTTACCCGGCCGCCGCCGCCAGGGCCAAGTCCGATCCCGATTATCGCGACCGCGCCCGCCGCGCCACGGCCGAGCTGCAGGCCGGCAAGCCCGGCTACCGCCTCATCTGGGCCCATTTCGCCCGCGTCACCCGCGAGGCGCTGGCCCGCGACTTCCACGCCCTCGGCGTCGATTTCGACCTCTGGCGCGGCGAGAGCGACGTCGACGCCCTGATCGCGCCGATGATCGACGACCTGGCGGCCAAACACCTCCTGGTCGACGACGCCGGCGCCCGCATCGTCCGCGTGGCCCGGAACGACGACACCCGCAAGGTGCCGCCCCTGCTGGTGGTCTCCTCGGAAGGCTCGGCCATGTACGGGACTACCGACCTGGCGACCATCCTCGACCGCAAGACCTTCTTCGCGCCGGACCTCTCGCTCTACGTCGTCGACCAGCGCCAGGCCGACCACTTCGAGACCGTGTTCCGCGCGGCTTACCTTGCCGACTACGCCGTTCCAGACTCGCTCGAGCACATCGGCTTTGGGACCATGAACGGACCCGACGGCAAGCCGTTCAAGACCCGGGCCGGTGGCGTCCTCAAGCTGCGCGACCTCATTGACATGGTCAGCGAGAAGGCCCGCGAGCGGCTGCACGCCGCTGGCCTCGGCGCCGAGCTGCCGCCGGAGGAATTCGAGGCCACCGCACTGCAGGTCGGCGTCGCCACCCTGAAGTTCGCCGACCTGATCAACTACCGCGGCACCTCCTACGTCTTCGACCTCGACCGCTTCTCCAGCTTCGAGGGCAAGACCGGCCCCTACCTGCTCTACCAGGCGGTGCGGGTGAAATCCCTGCTGCGCAAGGCGGCCGAAGCTGGATTGGCGCCGGGCGCCATCGCCCTCGCCGAGCCGGCCGAGCGCGAACTGGCCCTCACCCTCGACGCCTTCGACCACACCCTCGTCGAAGCCTACGACCGCCGCGCCCCCAACCTCATCGCCGACCACGCCTATCGGCTGGCCCAGGCGTTCTCGAAATTCTACGCCGCCTGCCCGGTCCTCGCCGCCCCGGATGAAGCCACGCGCGCCTCGCGCCTCGCCCTCGCCGCCGCCACCCTCGCCCAACTCGAACTGGCGCTCGACCTCCTCGGCATCTCGATCCCCGAGCAGATGTAAGAATGCCGGCGAGACGCCGGCGCTGCGCGGGACACCTCAAAGCCCGCCGCCCAGGCACGGAGCGCCGGCGTCTCGCCGGCATCGGCGAAGCCGGTCGTTTTGCTTCTTCTATTGATCGGCGCTTCCGACATGACACCGGCGCTGGGTTGGGCGGACGTCAGACAGGCTTGGCATTCGTCGGTCGCCAGAGGACGAGTGTGGCGATGAATATCGCCAAGGTGCAGCCGGTGCTGAGCGGCAGGCCGAGCCCGACACCATCCTGAAAGGCCAGGAAGTCGCCGGCCGTTGTCCCGGCGGCCCTCACCGCGACGATGGCGAACCAGTACTGGGCCTTGGTCGCCCAACTTGACCGGCGGCCCAACGTGAGCACGGCCGCGAGAACCCCGCCGAGGAGCAGCGTGCCCCCGCCCGTCCCCAGCTTGAAATATTCGGCGACGCAATCGCCGACCGCGGTGCCGAGCGTGCCCGCCGTCAGCATCGACGCCCAATACCAGAGGTCGGCGACGGGGCGCCCGGCGGTGTCGCCGTTGATGAGGATCGGGCGAGGCGCAACCCGCAGAACGACGAGAATCTGGATGAGCTCGAGCGAGGCGATGACCAGCGGATAGGAGAGCTGGAACGTGTGCGTCGCGAGGTCGGCGAGATTCGTCGCGGCGGTCCGCAGCACGATGATGGTCGACCAGTACCAGATCTCGCCACCTTGGCCGGATCGGCGTTCGCCGATGATCAGCCCTGCGAAGAACAGCGCGAGCGGCGCCAATCCCAGCCAGTGACCCAGATGCAGATAGAGTGAGACGAAGTCGCCGAGATTGCACCCAGCCACGCTGGCCAATGAAATGGCCGTCCAGTAGCGCGCACCCAAGCGCGGCGCGCTGGCGGGTCGCATGGCCAGAACGGGCGAACGGCCCGCCAGGGGAACGCCTTGCTCCGCCCGGACTTTGCGGCGCTTCTGGAGGGCGGGAACGAGCGACAATTTATCGATCGTCCGACCGCCGCGTGGTCCCGGCCCAGGTCAGGCCATCGACGAAGCGACCCGAAGACGCTCGCCACAGCACCTTCCAATCGCTCACACGAACAGCCGCCACCTCGCCGGTCACGCTGCAGGAGACATAGGCGGACGTCCCATCCGGGCTCATGGCGATCTCGTGGGGGTATTGCGGTAGGTGGATGGTGCGGACGACTTTCATCGCCTCGAGGTCGACCACGGCGACTTGCGAGGTCGACTCGATCGCGACGAGGAGCCAGCGCCCGTCGGCGGTCGCCGTCAGCCCCATGCCGGCGGCCGGGAGCTCGACCCAGCCCGTCACCTTGAGCGTCGCCGCATCGATGATCGCCACGCGTGGCTGCGTCTGGTCGGCCGTAAAGATCGTCCGATCGTCAGCGGAGATCGCGATCCTTTGCGTCTTGGCGGCTACGGGAACGACGGCGAGAAGCTTGCGCGTCCGCAGATCCAGGACCGAAATGCCGCCCGGCGCGATGTTCGACGTGTAGGCGAAACGCCCGTCGTGGGAAAAGACCAGCATATGAGACAAGGTCGCGCCCGTGGGAATCTCACCCACGAGCCTCATCGTCTCAGGATCGATGATTGAAACTGTCCGATCGAGTTCGGTGGTAACGTACAGCAGACCGTCATGAGGATTTAGAACGGCGGCGTGCGGCCTGACACCGTGATCGAATTCGTACTTGCCGACCACGCGCCGACTCGTGAGGTCGATCTTGACGACCTCCCGGCCGTCGGTGCCGGGCGTGCCGGCGTTGCCGTCTCCATAGATCGGCACATAGGCGAACCGGCCGTCCAGAGACGACGCCACCTCGTGTCCGGCGAAGCCCCCTTCGGGAATCTTGGCAAGCTCAACGCCGCGCTCGGGATCTATGACGCTGAGCGTTCCCTCGCTTTCGTTGGCGGCGAGCAGGACGCCTTGCGGCGCGAGTGCAGCCGGAAAGGTGACGCCTGGCGGCGGCAGCCCGAGCAGGATCGCCAAAACGAGCGAGCGGGCGTCACCACATCTGCGCTGGTGTCTGACGTTAGACATGATGGCCAATCCTGAATAGCCTGGCGGTCAGCTGAACGAGCCGCGGTACGGGTCGGCGGCGTCGGCGCGGGTGTTGATTTCGACCAGAAGGCCGCCGGGCGCCCGGCAGAAAAACCGTGAGCCGCGAGCGTGGTTGATGACCTCCGTCTCCATCTCGACGTCGTCCGCCTTGAAGCGATCGTGAATGTTGCGGACGTCCTCGAGCGTGGGCAGTTCAAAGCCGAGATGGAAGTTTTGTGGCCAGGCCACGGAGCGGTCCGAGGCGTCCTCGATGACGATGTCGAAGCCGGGTCGTTTCAGCAGACGGCTGGTTCCAAACGGCGTGGCCGTGCATCCGAGATGGCGCTCGAAAAACCCTGCCGTCGCCGCGACGTCGGTGGATGGAAAGCTCAGGTGGTTGAGCTTCATTGTCGTGATGTGGTTTGTCATGAGGCCGATCCTGCAAGCGGTGCGACCCACCGCCGCTACCCTGGATCAAGACTGCCTGGGCTGCCGCCGAGCGCAAACTCGCACTCGCGCGAGCCGAGACTCTATCGCGATATCAATAAATTATGCGAAACTGGGGGTTCCGACTACTCACGTTGCGCCGGCGTCGCTTGACGTACCCGCCTCCCGCGAAAGGGCTAAGCGCCTCCCCATCCCAGATAGCCAAATACGGCGGGTTCGATGCGGCTCTGCAGGTCCGCGACGTCGGTTTCGCCATGCTCGCCGGCAGTGTCGGTCATGCCGCGCACGATCGCGAGCAGATCGACGGCGGCGACCTCGGGTTTCGCCGGCTGCGAGATGTCGTCGCGTTGGAAGATCGCCAACAGAATCGAGTGCAAGGTTCCCGCGTTGCCGGCTTCCGTCCGAAGTACGGGTCGGGCTTGCTCGACATCCAGCAGGCGAGCGAGGACAGGACGCTGCAGCTGCTGGCGCACGCAGGCGCCGATGAAGCATTTGATTGCTTCGGAACCACTGGGCTGGCCTAGCGCCATGGCGGCTTCGGCATCGAACCGCTGATCCTCCCGGCGCATGAGCGCCAGGGTGAGCGCGTCCTTCCCCGGAAAATACTGATAAAGTGAGCCGATACTGACGCCGGCGCGCTCAGCGACGGCGTTGGTGTTGAATCCCTCCAATCCATCCCGCTCCAGGACCTGCGCCGCCGCCTCGAGCAAAGCGGCGACCGTCTGCTCCGAACGAGGCTGGGTCGGGGTCTTTCGTGGCTTGAGCGGCGGGGTCTTGGTGGAGCGAGCCATGCTTTACAACCCAACCGGCGGCGCGATGCGGACGGCGGACAGGCGGCGGCCCGCTCCGGGCCTCTACGATAACGCGACGATCGGTGTCCATTTCGGAGGATCGTCGCCGGCCGGCGCCCCTGTGACGCCGGCGTCTCACCGGCAATCGGCCTCGAAAGCTAAGAATGTAGCGCCGGCGTCTCGCCGGCAATCTGCGGCCTCACTCCGTCTCCATCCGCGTCATCTGCGGACCCAGCGCCACCGGCCGCCCATGCGGCGTATGCCGATACGCCTGCGCCCACGCTTCCTTCCACCGCGCCAGCTCGTCGGCGTCGGCCAATCCCCGTCCCACCGCCAGGGTCTCCAGCGCCGCCACCCAATGCTCGTAATAGCGGCCGCCGTCGTCGGTCGGATCGCCGGCCAGCTCGCGCGCCAGCGCCTGCGCCCACTCCCCCCACGTGAACGCCCCCTCGGCGTTCAGCCGCACGGCCAGCGCGAAGGCCTGCGCCTGCCACGGCTCGGCGAACGTCGCCGGCGGTTCAGGCGGGTTCAAGATAAGGCTCCCACAGATCGAGGCTGACGCTGTCCCACGCCGGCGCCCCGGGCCCCCACAACTCGCGGGCCGTAAACCGCACCGTGTAGAGCGGTCGCGGATCCTCGCCGCCGCCGTGGGCGTGGCTGTCCGGAAACACGTGCGCCCCGTGGCAGGCCTCGACGACGCCGGTGCGGCCACGGGCATAGCGCGGCAGGCGCGTGTGCCCGGCCGGATGGAGGTTGCGGGCCCGCACCCGCTCGCCGACCCGGAACGCCGGCGCGCCGGCGACCTGGCGCACATACGAGCCCTGGCGCTTCACCGCGACCGGGACTTCGGCCGCCGCCAGCCTCGGCGTCGCCTTCGCCCCCTCGGGCCGCCCGCTCGCCATCTCGGCCTCGCTGACGAAGCCGCCCTTGACCAGCATCGCAACCAGCGCCGCGAACCAGCGCTCGTAATAGGTGATGCTGAGATACGCCGGACCCGGAATTAACTCCCGCTGGTGGCGGCCGGCGTCGATGTTGCCGCGCGTCGGCGAGGCGATGACCATCGCCAGCACCCGCGACTCCCAGTCCTCGTGGAACACCGGCTCATCCGACTCCGGCCCCACCGGCCCCAGCCCATGCATCCCCCCCATGTCGTGGACGCCGTTCATGCCGACCTTCTCCTCCCCCTTTGGGGGAGGGGGACCCCGACTGCGAAGCAGAGGCGCGAAGCAGCCAACGGGTGGAGGGGGCAGGTGACAGAGCGCCGGCGCGCGGCCCCAGCCCCCCTCCCGCCCTTCGGGCGTACTCCCCCCAGAGGGGGGAGAGAGACATCGCCGCCCCTCACAACCTTGCCGTCCCGACCATGCCGTCGCGGGTGACCAGCGCCGCCAGGGCCGCCTCGCTGAGGCCCTCCGTCCCGGCCGGGCGCTCGGGGATGACCAGGTAGCGTAGCTCGGCGGTGGAATCCCACACCCGCACCGCGATCTCGTCCGGCAGCGTCGTGCCGAACTCGGCCAGCACGCCGCGCGGGTCGATCACCGCCCGCGAGCGGTAGGCGGACGATTTGTACCAGACCGGCGGCAGCCCCAGCACCGGCCACGGATAGCAGGAGCACAGGGTGCAGACGACGAGGTTGTGGACGGCCGGCGTGTTCTCCACCGCGCGGATGTGCTCGCCCTGGCCGCCGGTGAAGCCGAATTCGCCGATCGCCGCGGTGGCGTCGGCCAGCAGCCGGGCGCGATAGGCCGGGTCGGTCCAGCTCCGCGCCACCACCCTGGCGCCGTTGCGCGGCCCGACCCTGTGCTCGAAGTGATCGACGATCGCGTCCAGCGCCGCCGGATCGACGAGGCCCTTCTCGACCAGCAGAGACTCCAGCGCCTTGACGCGGAGCGCGATGTCCGACGGCGGGGCCTGGCCGTGGTGGTCGGGATGGTCCTGGGGCATGCCGGGAGCTTGACCGAATGGGCGGCGGAATGAAAGACGAGTAGAACCTCAACCCGGCCGGTGATCCAATTGCAGGATACTGCGGAGCTGGCATCGACGAGCGGGTGACGCTTAGGCGATCAGTGAGTTCAAACGACCATGATCGAGCACTACGTTCAACTAGATCTTGACGGTTCTCGGATCGGGACGTGGGAATTCACGGATGTGGAGTGCTTCCGTATCGACTCCGAGCCGCGTCGCGGCGGCCTGTATCACTACAAGGCCGCGAGCGCGAATGAGCTATGGGCTTTCCTCGGCGAGAAGAATGCTTGGTTCAAGGAAGGCCCGTCGGCCACGTTTCATCGGTTGGATCTCTTGGCAGGCCTCTACCATCCTCGGATGGCACGGCCGCAAGAGCCGGGATGGTTCAGAGGCTACGCGACATCCCCGGGCGAGGAGGCAGATCGGAACGTCATAGCCAAGGCCAGAGGCCAACTCGCGGTGCTAGCACAAACACTCGCGGAGCTTTGCCAGACCGTCCATCCGGAAGGCGCCAACCTCGAAGTCTATGGCCACGACATTCGGAACCTACTGATTCTTGCCTGTACTGAAGTGGAGGCGCATTGGCGCGGCGTGCTGACGGCGAACGGTCAGGTTCTGAATCGGCCGACGGTCTCGGAGTACGTCAAACTCTGCCGACCCATGCGGTTGAGCGAGTACGCGGTGTCCATCGCCGCCTTCCCCTGGCTCGAGCCGATTGCGCCATTCAAAGGCTGGGGCACAACGGACAAACCCGCAAAGGAGCTGCCGTGGTGGCGAGCCCATAATCTGGCCAAGCATGACCGCGACAATCACTTCGCAGCGGCCACATTGAAATGCGCCCTAGAGGCTGTCTGCGCCAACGTGATTATGGCCGTCGCACAGTACGGCCTGGAGCGTGCGTTAGGCGACGGTTCCCTGCTGATCGCCAACTACGTCCTCCCCGAGGCGCCAATATGGGCGCCCAATGAGATCTACACGCCGGCCTATGACCCGTCGGGTTGGAGGCCGGTGGACTATCAGTTCTGACCTAGGGTACGGCCCAGCCGAACGGAACGCTGCTGGGCGAGGAGACGGAAACACCCCCCGCCGAGAATTAAATGTCAGATCAATAGGACAGCTTCGACATCGATTCGACCACGTGAGATAAGTTCCGAGATCAAATACTCAGAAAGATTTTCATGTTTCCCGACGTTGCCAACGTATTGAGAATTCGTGAAGCTCTGTGGCGTCACAAAGCGCTGGGGAACGCTTCGGTGATGGTTGGAGCTGGCTTTAGCCGCAATGCAGAGCCGATTTCTCCTGTTGCTCGCCCGATGCCAAATTGGGTTCAAATGGCCCAGGCCTTGTGCGAGCCGCTATATCCACACGACGACACACGCCGAAATGCAGCGCTTGGAGAAGCTGCAGCCACCAGCGGCTTTTTGCGGCTCGCGCAGGAGTATCAAGCCGCTTTCGGCGTTAGCGACCTGAACAATCGAATTCGGGGGTTGGTGCCGGACACTGACTATCGGCCAGGAGACCTGCACAAGCGGCTCCTTCGCCTGCCCTGGGCTGAAGTGTTCAGCACCAATTGGGATACCCTTCTTGAAAGGGCTTGTGCGGACGTGCTGGAACGTAGTTACGACATCATCCGGACCGTTGGCGAAATTCCCTTCGCCACTAGGCCAAGGATCGTCAAGCTACACGGTACCTTCCCGGGCCATGATCCTTTCATCTTTACCGAGGAAGATTATAGAACATATCCTAGATTGTTTTCGCCGTTCGTTAATCTAGTCCAACAGGCGATGATGGAAACCATCTTCTGCTTAGTTGGCTTCTCGGGTGATGACCCGAACTTTCTGCATTGGTCAGGATGGGTGAGGGACAACCTAGGTCTGAGCGCCCCAAAGATCTATTTGGTTGGATGGTTGGAGCTTTCGGTTCATCGACGACGCATGCTTGAAGCTCGAAACGTCATGCCGGTGGACCTCTCCGCTCTCCCGCAAGCAGGTGCGTGGCCGCGTCATCTGCGCGATGGATATGCGGCCGAATGGTTTCTAGCCACTTTGGAACTCGGCAAGCCTGACGGGTTCGCCAGTTGGCCCTCTCCGCCATCCGCCCCACCGCCGCCACCCCCTCACCTTGGGGATCTGCTCCCAAAGACTGGACCCAAGGCGCTGGCCGAGCCGTACGATGTTGAACGCCACACTCAGGGTGCAGATCGGCTGAAGGCACTCAGGGAAATCGTGCAAACGTGGCGCCACAATCGGCTCCTTTATCCCGGATGGTTGATACCGCCCCCGCGAGTTCGCGAAAACCTGCTCCGTTCGACGTCAGATTGGAGCTTTGCCTTTAGGGAGGTTGGGAGCCTTTCGCCTTCGGAGCGTGTCCTGGCGCTGGGGGAACTGGCTTGGCGCATGGAACGTGCCCTATATCCGTTGTTCGCAGAGCATGAAGCCGACGCGCAGGCCGCTCTCAATTCTATCGACCTCTCGACACAGCAGGTCGGTGGGGATCATCGGCGTCGCGCAACAATTCAGACCCGAATGCATGCAAACTGACCCCCCTCTCAGGTTGTGGCTGGGCGGGCAGTAAGCTTGGCGCTTGCTGGTCCTCGCCACAGATCACGGGATGGGAAGGGAGGACACCAGCGCCCCTTCACTCCGCCGGCGGATGGTCCGTCGCCTCGCCAAGCGCCGCCTCGGGGATGACGGGCAGGATGACGGCCGAGGGATGGTCGAGGTCGTGCAGGATGGTCTGGGTCGCGGTCTGGCGCCGCGCGCTCGCGCCGAAGCGCTCGCCGGTGTTGGGGTTGGGGGCGAACTGCGGATAGTCGCTGGAGGAGATCTCCAGGCGGATGCGGTGGCCGGGCGCAAAGCGGTTGCTGGTCGGCCAGACATGGATCTCGTAGGCGTAGACCTTGCCGGGCGTCACCGGCGTGGGGTGGCTGAGCGACTCCCGAAAGCTCGCCCTCTGGACGCCGTTGGCGACATTCACCGCCGTGCCGTCGGGGAAGACGTCGATGAGCTTGGCAGTGAAGTCGGTATCCGGCGCGGTGGTGCGCGCATAGAGCTTCACGGTGATCGGACCGGTCACCTCCAGGGGCTCCGTCAGGGGCGGGCTGGAATAGACGAGGATGTCAGCGCGCTGCTCGATGGCCGATTGGTCGAACTGGCCCTGGGGGCCGCTCGTCCAGGCGCAGCAGGAGTGGCCGCCGAGGCTGGGAACGGGGTTGGCAGGGTCGTAGACGAAGCTGTCGGTGGGCGCCGAGGCAGACGCCGCCGGCTGCGCGGCGCCGAATTCGTTCAGGGCATGCCGGACGCCTTCGCCCGCGGTCTGGCGCGACGGCGGCTCAGGCGTCAGCACCCCATCGCCCATCAGCGAGGCGGCATGGCCGCCGCTGGCCAGGTACCAGGGCTGAAACCGGGTTCCGGGCAGCGGCCAGTCGCGCGCCGTGCGCCACTGGCCCAGCCCCATCACGAAGTAGTCGACGCGCGGGCCGCCGACGACGCCGTTGTCCTCGCCTTTGAGGAAATGGTCGAACCAGGCCAGGGTCAGCTCATTGACCGGACTGTCTGCCACTGGCCCCAAAGCCCTCAGGCGCGGGCTGACCAGACTCTCGGGCCGGCCCCAGCCGAGGTGCTCCCACGGACCGATGACGATCCGCTGGTTCTGGCGGGCGAAATCGTCGGCGCCGTGTGCGCGCATGCCGGTGAAGTTTCGCAGGGCGCCGTTCAGGAAGGCGTCGTACCAGCCCTCGAAGGCCAGCACCGGCACGCCGACCTTGTCGTAGCGGCTCTCGATGCTGAACGCGCGCCAGTAGTCGTCGTCGGTGGAATGCCGCACGGCGTCGAAGAAATAGGGCGCCACGACCGGGTTGTCGGGCTCGAAGATCGGCAGCCGTTCATAGGGCGTGAACTGCTCCCAGCGGGCGATCTCCTTGGCCGCCGCTTTCAAGCTCGCGGCGGTCGCCGTGTCGTGGCGCTGGACGGCGGCGCTCTCGGCAATCGTCTCGGCCATCCAGTTTTCGATGAAGGCCAGGCGGAAGGCCCCGTCTTCGTAGGTCCAGCCGTCGAAGTAATCCGAGGCGGTGTTGGAGGGGACGATGGCCTTCAACGACGGCGGCGCGGCGGTCGCCGCCAGCCACTGGGTCGCTCCGACATAGGACGAACCGTACATGCCGACCTTGCCGTTGGCGCCGGGCAGGCGCGCGGCCCATTCGACGGTGTCGTAGCCGTCGTCGCGGTCGTTGGCGTATTCGTAGAACACCCCGTCCGAGGCGCCCTGGCCACGGATGTCCTGGATGACGACGATATAGCAGTGGGAAGAGAACCACTGGGGAGTCTGGAACCGCGCCGGCTGCACCTGGGCGGCTTCCTTGCCGTACTGGGTGCGCATCAGGATCACCGGCACGGGCTTGTCGGTCTTGGGCCGGTAGACGTCGGCCCGAAGGATGACGCCGTCGCGCATCCGCGCCGGCACGTTCGTTTCCTTGGTCACCTGGCAGGCGCCCGCGCCGGCGGCCGGCGGCCAGTCGGCGCGGGCCGGTTTCGGCAGCGCGATCGCCAGGACCAGCCCCGCGAGAACCGCCGCCCGATGCGCCATCGCCCTTATCCCCTACTCAATTCCTGGCCGGCGATTATCCCGGACTTGACTGGTAGAGACGAACATGCCAAATTGCCTCTCGTTGAAGGGGAATTTTTCCGATGGCCCGTATCCACCAGATGACAGTTCCGCAGTTCGAGCGGATGTTTCCGACCGAAGATGCGTGCATCGCCTACCTGGTGGCGCACCGCTGGCCGGACGGCGTTCATTGCCCCCGCTGCGGTTCTGCGCGGGCGTTCAGCGTCGCGACGATGGATTGGAAGTGGCAGTGCTACGACTGCGCGCCGAACAGCGGCTACCGGTTCTCGCACCTCACCGGGACGATCTTCGAGAACACCAACAAGCCCCTGCGGGACTGGTTTCGCGTGATCCACCTCATGCTCACCAGCAAGAAGGGGATCAGCGCGCTTCAGGTCATGCGCTACATGGGTTTCGGGTCTTACAAGACCGCCCACTACATGTGTCACCGCGTCCGCGCGGGCCTCGCCGATGAGAAGTTTCAGCAGCTCATGGGCATTGTGGAGATGGATGAAACCTTCGTCGGGGGCGACAAAAAGAACCGCCATCTCGACAAGAAAAAGAAGGGCGGCGGACGTGGCGCTCCGAAGGAAATCGTCATCGGCGCCGTTGAGCGTAAGGGCAATGTCGTGGCTCGCGTGATCCAGCGCACCGATTTCGCGACGATTGAAGCCTTCGTGCAGGAAGCCATTTCCAACAAGGCCTCGCTGATCTGCACCGACGAGTTCCCGGCCTACGGGAAGCTCAAGAAGACGCACTTCCACCGTTCGGCTAACCACAAGCGCCACAAGTATGTGGTCGGTGCGGTGCATACGCAGACCATCGAAGGGTTCTGGTCGATCATGAAGCGCGGCATGGTGGGCACGTTCCACAAGGTAAGGGCCACGTATCTGCCGCTCTACGTGGCAGAATTTGAGTTCCGGTATAACAACCGCAACAATGACGACATTTTCGGCGGGGCTATTCGGGCTTGCTAAATTGATATTCATTTTGGCGGCGTCTCGTTCATCGGCATAACCTCACCGCCGCGAGCCACTATCTTTCCCCCCAGCCTCTGGGCCATGGCAATGCTCGTAATGCTAGCCCTATCAACGTCCATTGGCATGGTCATAACGTAATATTCTAAGGCGTTATTGCCGCTGGCAAATCTAATAATTTTTTCACCAACGAAAGACATATGCACTACGGGGTTATCTATTAGGTAAAACGGGCTTCTCTCAATGGCGGCATCAGTTAGCGGATCAACAGGAAAGTTATTACGCACGATCATTATTAGACGTCGTGCGTCTTTTTGATCCTGAATGTTGCTAGTATCCACTATCGCATCGAACATCGGAAGAGCGTGCCCCGGAGATAGCAGCACGTTAGAGGCCGAAAGTCCCCATGATATGAGATGGGCGGTCCCCGGCGCGGTAAGCAATTTGGATTGACCACCAGTTAGGACGGCACACTGGGGGCTCAAAATTCCAGTCTTGAGACAATCAGAGTAAAGACTGGTGCGTTCTTCAGCAGCGCTTACCTGTGCCCTCTCAATGAAGTTGACCGTGAACCCGGTTATCGACGCCACAACAATGGCCATCGCGCCAAAGCTCAATGGAGCTTGGCGTATCACGTCCCACTCCTTCCGAAGCGTCTCGAAGTTTGACATAGGGCGTTCCGCCTCCCTGGACGCCCCCACCATGAGCGCCGAATCTTGACCGTGGGAAATAAATTTCCCTCAGAGAGGCCGATTCCTCTCCACCAGTCAAGTAAGGCATAATCGCCTCCTGGCCCATACCACGCCCGATCGGGAAGGGTGACTTTTGCGCCGGGGTCGTCTGCCCGGCAGACCGAAACCGGGCTGGACGCTCTCCAGGACTAGGCGGTTGCGGCGTGGGTGGAGCGCCGCTTGACGATACGGGCCGCTCGCGGCGCCGAGCCCGCCGTTCGCCGCAAACGCCGGATCTTCGCCGCTGCCTTGGCGTAATGTGACGGCCACGCCCGCCGCCCGCGCCGATCGGCGCCCCACGCCCTGGGCCTGGATCGCCGCGATCTGGTTTGCCGGCGCGCTCCTCGATGCGAGCCAGAGCGTCTTCCAGCTGCATGCCGAGAGCAAGCAGACCCCCTGGCTGCCGGTGTTCGTGGTAGAGTTCGTCGGCTGGCTGCCCTGGGCGCTGGCGACCCCGTTCGTCGCCGGGCTGGTGCGCGACCGGCGGGGCGAGGCCGCCGTCGGCATGGTCGTCGGCTTGAGCGAGTTCCTGCGCGGCGCCTCGGAGGATTCCCACCGGGCTCAGGTCACTCTGGCCGAGGAGGTCGCCTACCTGCAGCGCCACTAGACCCTGGTCGTCGCCAAAAGTGGAGCGGCGTCTTGGTCGCGGTGGATAGCGAAGGCGATGGCAGAAACCAGTTGGTCGTCGATCCGAAACCCTTGTTCGCGGAGATCATCGCGGATGGCGTCGAATTGCTCGGCGATGATCGGCTGCCGCAGCGACGCCTCGGCGAGCGCATCGAGTTTCGCTGCCGCGTTGAAAATCGCCTCGCGCCGCTGCGCGCGCTCATCGTTGGTCGGACTGTTCTTGCCCCAGACCGAAAACCTATGGGTCGCGCGGGCAAAGTCGGCCGCCGTGTGAAGAGGATCTGCAACGGTCACGACGAGCATGTAGCCGGTGCTGCGCCCACCGCCTGGCGCCCTGAAGAAGATGTGTCGCCGCAGGAGATCGTCGATGTCGCGGGAGGCCGTATCCTGCGATGTCTTGGTGATGGTGGCCCACTTCGAAGAGGTCAGCTTGCCGTCGAAGCCGTCCAATAGACGATTCAGCACCGTCCGTTGGCGGTCGGTGAACGGCTCGCCGGCATGAGTCTGCCAGAAGCGCGCCTTCCTCAGCACGGTGGCGAGAGTCTCGTCGGCGCCGTCAAAGGCGCGATCGAGGCAGGCGAGAAACCACTGCAGCCAGGGGGTGATTTCGAGGTCGCCCCTCTGGGTCCGCTCGAGGATGTCGTAGTACGCCTTCCGCTCTGCGCGGATTTGAGCCGACATGCTGTAGAAGCGCCGCGGACTTCCCTCAGAGCGCGCCAGCGCCATATCGGCAATCGCTCGGGCGATGCGCCCGTTACCGTCCTCGAACGGGTGGATGGTGACGAACCAGAGGTGGGCGACGGCCGCCTTCAGCACCGGATCGATGCCGTCGGCGCCGTTGAACCATCGGAGGAAGGCGCGCATCTCGCGCCCGAGGCGCCTTGCCTCAGGCGCTTCAAAATGAACCCGCTGGTGACCGAACGGACCCGAGACGACCTGCATCGGGCCGGCGCCCCCCTCGCGCCACGTCCCAACTGCGAGTCTCCTTATGCCGCTGCGGCCAGTAGGGAAGAGCGCCGCTTGCCATCCGAAGAGTCGCTCTTCGGTCAGGGGCTCGGCGAAGTTTTGCGTGGCGTCGAGCATCATTTCGACGATGCCTTCGACGTGGCGGTCGGCCGGCGTCAATCCGCCGATATCCACTCCGAGGCGGCGGGCGAGAGACGAGCGAACCTGATCCTTGTCGAGGGTCTCGCCTTCGATCTCACTGGATTTGAGGATGTCTTCGGTGAGCGTCGCCAGGACCGCTTCGTCACGGAGTTTGAAGCCGAGCGCTCCCATCCGGCCGGTGAGCAGGCCCTGGTGATGGCGCACGGCGCCGAGCTGCGCAGCGAGCTTTTCCTCGCTCCACCGGAATTTCGGCCAATCCTCTCGTTCGTGAATGTACTCCGGCATGTTTCTCCCTGCGGAGATTGTAGGCGTTATTCTCCGCGTCCTCTGCGGAGAATATGACGCTCATTCTCCGCAAGAGCAAGGGCAATCTCCGCATACTGTGCGTAGATTGATCGGTCCAATCACCGCAGAGCCTTAGCCAGAGCCGCGCTCCGACGCCTGGGATTTGACTCACCACAAGGTCACACCTCTATCTTCGCGGCGCTAGAGTTGACGGCCACGTGATTACGAAATGCCGGCGACTAGCCCCCCGAGTGGCCACGACCTATTCATGGACTATTGCAAAATGAATTGACGTCGCCATTACGTTATGCAATCATTAGATCAATGTCCGATCTCGCCCCCGAACCAGCCGAAGATCCCGCCGCCGTCCGCGCCGAACGGCGGCTCGCGCTGCTGGCGGAGATGGCTCAGCTCGGCATGCGGATGCTGCGGCGTCTCGATCAAACTCTGACCAACGACACCGAGGCGGCCGAAGCCTTCGCCCGCATCTCCCGCGCCGTGCGCCTGACCCTGGCGCTGGAGGAGAAGACCGACCGCTTCCTCGCCGAACTGCTGGGCGGCGGGCTGCGCGCGCCCCAGGCGGCGGCGCCCCTCGACCAGGCCCTGGACTCCCTCGAGCGCCAAAAGACGGCGCTCCGTGAGCGTAAGGCCGACGCCTTCGATCTCCTCGTCGCCGTCTCGGAGAGCGAAGGCGAGAGCCTGGAGAGCGCTGAAAAGCTCTTCGATGCGGTGGCCGAGACGATGGACGAGGCTGAGTCCGCCATCCGCGGCGATCGCCCTCTGGAGCCGATGATCGAAACCGTCTGCGCCCGTCTTGGCCTTGGTCCCGAGCTCAGCAGCGGGGTCGCCGAGGGCTTTGAGTGCGGCTATCTCGCCGGCCGGCCCCGCTTCAATCCCTGGCCGCAGTCGGTGGCCGCGGTCCAGGCGCCTCCATAGCAATTCCCGCAGGCGCTTGCGGGCGTGACGCCCGCGGTCCGAGCCTCCCAACGCCGCCCGATCCTTCCCGGAGCGCGGGCGTCCCGCCCGCATGCCGGCGCCGACCCATGCGGGCGGGTCGCCCGCGGTCCGTGCCCAGGCGGAAGCCGGTTTTGCGGCAAGAACGCGCACCCCTGGTCTCACCGCAAATTGGCCGGGTCGGGAACTTGACTCAAATCACCCGCCCCGCCACGTTCCGCCCGCTCTCGCGGGAGAGACCGGGCCTTGCCCGGCGCCGAAGGCGCAACCGCCCCGGAAACGCTCAGGCAAAAGGACCGCGCGAGCCGAACGGAACGCTGGAAAGAGACGCCCCGCCCGAGCGCGGTGCGGACCGCCGAAGGAGCAAGGCCCCGCCCAAATCGACTTGGGGGGCCGGAATCTCTCAGGCCCAAGGGACAGCGGGGGCGAACAGTCTGGCGGAGCGCCTCCGCCCGTTCGCTTATCCGGAGTTCAGCGTGTCCGACCAAACGCTCAAGACGACTGTCCTGCATGAAGCCCATGTGGCCGCCGGCGCCCGCATGACGCCGTTCGGCGGCTACGACATGCCGGTTCAATACCCGATGGGCATCCTCAAGGAGCACCTGTGGGCGCGCGAGCACGCCGGTCTCTTCGACGTTTCGCACATGGGCCCGGCCTTCCTCGATATCACCGCTCCCGGCGGCGACGGCGAGGAGCGGCACCGGGCGGTGGCCGCCCTGATCGAGCCCCTGGTCTGCGGCGACATCGCCGGCCTGAAGCCGGGCCAGGTGCGCTACACCCTGCTGCTCAACGAAGAGGGCGGCATCCTCGACGACCTGATGATCGGCCGCCCCTACGATCCGGAATTCCAGGGCCGCCTCTACATCGTCGTCAACGCCGGCGGCAAGGAAGCGGATTTCGAGCTGATCGCCCAGGCGGCCGGCCGCAAGGCGCGCCTGACCCGGGCCGACGACGGCGGTCTCATCGCCCTGCAGGGTCCGGAGGCGGTCGACGTGCTCCGCCGCGTCCTGCCCGGGGTCGAGACCATGGGGTTCATGAGCTATCGCCGCCGGCCCTTCGAGCGGGTCTCGGTCAGGGTGGCGCGCAGCGGCTACACCGGCGAAGACGGCTTCGAGATCCTGGTGCCGGAGCGCGGCGCGACGAGCCTGTGGAACAAGCTGCTGGCCGACAGGCGGGTGCAACCGATCGGTCTCGGCGCGCGCGATTCGCTGCGGCTGGAGGCCGGCCTGCCGCTCTACGGCCACGACCTCGACCCCACCGTCTCGCCGATCGAGGCCAACCTCGCCTTCGCGGTCTCCAAGAAGCGGCTCAAGGCCGGCGCCATCCGCGGGGCGGAGCGCATCGCCCGCGAGCTGGCCGATGGCCCCACCCGCATCCGCGTCGGTCTCAAGGTGCTGGAAGGCGCGCCGGCCCGCGAGGGCGCGCCGATCCTGGGCGCCCGCGGCAAGCAGGTCGGCGTCGTCACCAGCGGCGGCTTCGCGCCGGGCCTTGGCGCTCCCATCGCCATGGGCTTTGTGCCGCCAGATCAGTCCAAGCCCGGCAAGAAGCTCAGCGTCGAAGTGCGCGGCCGCAAGCAGGCGGCCCATGTCACCGCCCTCCCCTTTGTACCCCACCGTTATCACCGCAACCCTGAGCGATAGGATCCAACCATGCGCTTCAGCAAAGACCACGAATGGGTGAACCTCGATGGCGACACCGCCACCATCGGCATCACCGCCTACGCCGCCGACCAGTTGGGCGACGTGGTGTTCGTCGACCTGCCGACCGCCGGCAAGTCGGTGAAGGCCGGCGAGGGCCTGGCCGTCGTCGAGAGCGTCAAGGCCGCTTCGGACGTCTATTCGCCGGTCGCCGGCGAGGTCACCGAGGTCAACGCCGCCTTGTCGGATGAACCCCAGACCGTCAACGACGCCCCGGAAGCCGGTGGCTGGTTCGTCAAGCTCAAGGTCGCCGACCCCAAGGCCCTCGACGCCCTCATGGACCGCCCCGCCTACGAAGCCTACCTGAAGACGCTCTGAGGCCATGCCCCCATTCTCCTCCCCCTCTGGGGGAGGGGGACCGCGAAGCGGTGGAGGGGGCGAAGCTTCCAGATCGCCGCAGTCATGGGGGGGGGGGGGGGCGGCGGGGGGGGGCCAGATCGCCGCAGTCATACCCCCCTCCCGCCCTTCGGGCGTACTCCCCCCAGAGGGGGGAGAGAACCGAAAGCCCTAGCCTGATGCGCTACCTGCCTCTGACGCCTGACGATCGCCGCGAGATGCTGGCTGTGGTGGGCGCCGATGATATCGACGCCCTGTTCTGCGACGTGCCGCCAAGCGCTCGCGGGGCGAGCTTCCCCGCCCTGCCGCCGCATTCCGGCGAGCTGGAGGTCGAGCGCCGCCTTTCGCGCCTCTCATCCCAGAACCGCGCCGCCGGGGCTGGGCCGTTCTTCTGCGGGGCCGGAGCCTATCGCCACCACGTGCCAGCCAGCGTCGATCACCTGATCCAGCGCTCAGAGTTCCTGACCAGCTACACGCCCTACCAGCCGGAGATCGCCCAGGGCACGCTGCAGACCCTGTTCGAATTCCAGACCCAGGTCGCCGCCCTCACCGGGCTGCCGGTCGCCAACGCCTCGATGTACGACGGCTCCACGGCCTGCGCCGAAGCGGTGATGATGGCCGCCCGCGCCACCCGCCGGCGCCGCGCCGTGCTCTCCGGCGGCGTCCACCCGCACTACGCCGAAGCCACCCATACCCTGGCGCACAGCGCCGGCGTCGAGACCGTCCGCCTCGCCGCCGCCATCGACGCCGAGGACGCCGTGCTGGCCGCCATCGACGGCGAGACCGCCTGCGTCGTCGTTCAGACCCCCAATGTGTTCGGCGTCGTCACCGACGTGACCAGGATCGCCGAGGCGGCCAAGGCGGCCGGGGCGCTGGTCATCGTCGTCACCACCGAGGCGGTGTCGTTCGGCCTCCTGAAGTCGCCCGGCGAGATGGGGGCCGACATCGCCGTCGCCGAAGGCGCCTCGCTCGGCGTCGGCCTCAACTTCGGCGGGCCCTACGTCGGCCTCTTCGCCTGCCGCGAGGCCCTCACTCGCCAGATGCCCGGGCGCCTGTGCGGCGAGACGGTCGACGCGGCCGGCCAGCGCGGCTTCGTGCTGACGCTATCGACGCGCGAGCAGCATATCCGCCGCGAGAAGGCGACCAGCAACATCTGCACCAACTCCGGTCTCTGCGCGCTGGCCTTCACCATCCACATGACGCTCTTGGGTGGGACGGGGCTGACCCAGCTGGCGCGGATCAACCACGCCCGCGCCCGCCAGCTCCGCGATGCGCTGGCCGGGGTCGCCGGCGCCCAGGTGCTGACGCCCCGGTTCTTCAACGAGTTCGCCGTGCGCCTCGCGAAGCCCGCCGCCGAGGTCGTCGAGACCCTGGCGGCCAAGGACATCCTGGCCGGGGTGCCCTACTCGCGGCTCGATCCCACGGCCGGCCTCGACGACGTGCTCCTGGTCTGCGCCACCGAAACCACCACCGACGAAGACATCGCCGCCTTCGCCGCCGCCCTCGCCGAGGAGATCGCCCGATGAGCCTCGCCGCTGTTGGCCGTCCGAGCCGCCCAGATCCAGAAACCACCTCCACGCCCGCCCCCCGCGGCCACGGCCTCGTCCAGGACGAGCCGCTGATCTTCGAGCTCGGCGGCTGGGACAAGACCGGCGTCGACCTGCCGGCCGAGACCGCGCCGCTCGACGACCTCGCGGGCTTGACCCGCGCCGAGCCGCTGCGCCTGCCCGGCCTCTCCGAGCCCGAGGCCGTTCGCCACTACGTGCGGCTGTCGCAGAAGAACCACGCCATCGACCTGGCGATCTATCCGCTCGGCTCGTGCACCATGAAGCACAACCCGCGGCTGGACGAGAAGCTGGCCCGACTGCCGGGCTTCGCCGACATCCACCCGCTGCAGCCGGTCTCCACCGTCCAGGGCGCGCTGGCCCTGATGGACGAGCTGGCTCATTGGCTGAAAACCCTCACCGGCATGCCGGCGGTGGCCCTCTCGCCCAAGGCCGGGGCGCATGGCGAGCTCTGCGGCCTCCTGGCCATCCGGGCCGCCCATGAGGCCCGCGGCGATGCGCGCAAGACGGTGCTGACCCCGACCTCCGCCCACGGCACCAATCCGGCCACGGCCGCCCTGGCCGGCTATGGCGTCGTCGAGATCGCCCAGACCGCCGACGGCCGCGTCGATCTCGCCGACCTGGCCGACAAGCTGCACGACGACGTGGCGGCGGTGATGGTGACCAATCCCAACACCTGCGGCCTCTTCGAGCGCGACGTGCTGGAGATCGCCCGCCTGACCCACGCGGCGGGGGCCTACTTCTACTGTGACGGGGCCAACTTCAACGCCATCGTCGGCAAGGTCAGGCCCGGCGACCTCGGCGTCGACGCCATGCACATCAACCTGCACAAGACCTTCTCGACCCCGCACGGCGGCGGCGGTCCGGGGGCCGGACCGGTGGTGCTGAGCGCCGCCCTGGCGCCCCATGCGCCGACGCCCTGGCTGACCCATGGCGACGCCGGGTTCGGCCTGCTCGAGCACGCCGAGGGTGAGACCGCGGCGGCGCTCGGCCGGATGTGCGCCTTCCACGGCCAGATGGGCATGTATGTCCGCGCCCTCGCCTACATGCTGAGCCACGGCGCCGATGGCCTGAAGCAGGTCGCCGAAGATGCGGTGCTCAACGCCAACTACATCAAGGCGCGGCTCGGCGGCGTCTTGAGCGTCGCCTATCCGGACGGACCGTGCATGCACGAGGCCCTGTTCGACGACGCCTGGCTGGACGAGACCGGCGTCACCACCCTCGACTTCGCCAAGGCCCTGATCGACGAGGGCTTCCACCCGATGACGATGTATTTCCCGCTGGTGGCGCACGGGGCGATGCTGATCGAGCCGACCGAGACCGAGTCACGGCGCGAGCTGGATCGTTTCTGCGACGCCGTCCTGCGCCTCGCCGAAGCCGCCAAGGCCCACGACACCGAACGCTTCAAAGGCGCCCCCTTCCACGCCCCCCTGCGACGGCTGGACGAGACGCTGGCGGCGCGGAAGCCGAGGCTGAGGTGGACCGAGGCGGGGTAGAGCACCTTTCTCCTCCCCCTCTGG
>Ga0302311_10000924_pt1 | contig 35209 bp, 34 predicted proteins | sample III_Palsa_N1_3_FD_200449 | JGI IMG/M metagenome (GOLD analysis project Ga0302311, IMG submission 200449) | Peat permafrost microbial communities from Stordalen Mire near Abisko, Sweden - III_Palsa_N1_3 | ecosystem: Environmental > Terrestrial > Soil > Palsa > Peat permafrost | place: Sweden... | reverse complement strand
ATGGAAGCCAAGCTGCTGCAAGGCCTGTCCGCTTGCAGGGGTTTGCGGGGTGTGGTCGATGTCCGCGCCAAGGGCGCCGTCGGCGTGGTTCAGCTGGACCAGGCGCCGGACCGGGAGGCGCTGAAACGAGCCTTCGTGGACCGGGGCGTCTGGATCCGCCCGTTCGGCGACATCGTCTATCTGGCCCCGGCGCTGAATATCGAGAACGCCGATATCGCGCGGCTTTGCGAGGCCGTGGTTTCGGTGTTGAAGGATCCACCTGCCGCCGACCCGCGCCCCTGACCCCAAGTCCACCCGAAGACGTCCGTCATCAGTCCCGAGGAATGCTTCCCATGTCACGCCCCGCCCTCGCCGAACCCCGCAACGACTGGACCCGCGCGGAGATCGCCGCGCTGTTCGACCTGCCCTTCACCGAACTGGTGTTCAAGGCTGCGGAGGTTCACCGCGCCTGGTTCGATCCGGCGGAGATCCAGCTGTCGCAGCTGCTGTCCATCAAGACCGGGGGCTGCGCCGAGAACTGCGGCTATTGCAGCCAGTCCGCCAGCTTCGACACCGGCCTGGCCGCCACCAAGCTGATGGACGCCGAGGCGGTCATCGCCGACGCCGAACGAGCCAAGGCGGCCGGCGCCCAGCGGTTCTGCATGGGCGCGGCCTGGCGTGACCTGAAGGACCGCGATGTGCCCAAGGTCGCGGCCATGATCGCCGGGGTGAAGGCCCTGGGCCTGGAGACCTGCGCGACCCTGGGCATGCTGACCCCCGCCCAGGCGGAGGCGCTGAAGGCGGCCGGCCTCGACTACTACAATCACAACCTCGACACCTCGCCCGAAGACTACGCCCGGGTGGTGACCACCCACACCTATGAAGACCGGCTGGACACCCTGGAGCATGTGCGCGCCGCGGGCATGAAGGTCTGCTGCGGCGGCATCATCGGCATGGGCGAGACCCGCGCCGACCGCGTCGGCCTGCTGCACAGCCTGGCCACCCTGCCCGCCCATCCGGAGTCCCTGCCAGTGAACGGTTTGGTGCCGATCCCCGGCACGCCCCTGGGCGAGTCGCCGCCGATCGACGGGCTGGAGTTCGTGCGCACCATCGCCGTCGCCCGACTGGTCTGCCCCAAGGCCCGGGTTCGGATCGCGGCCGGGCGCGACAGCATGAGCCGGGACCTGCAGGCCCTGTGTTTCCTGGCCGGCGCCAACTCCATCTTCGTCGGCGCCAAGCTTTTGACCACGCCCCTGCCCGGCCTGGACAAGGACAGCCAACTCCTCGCCGACCTGGGCATGCGGCCAGCGACCGCCGACGCCGCACGGGAACGGGAACGGGAACGGGAACTGGTCAGCCAGTAGGGCGTGTTTGGGTTTTGATTGAACGGCCGTTCCAATATCGTCATCCCGGACGTCCCGAAGGCGACCCGGGACACAGGGGACCGGGCGCGCAGCCCTGGGTCACGGCTCTCCGCTGCGCTACGGCCGGGATGACGAGTGAAATGGATCAATCAAAAGCCCCTACGCACTAGCCGCGGAGTAGGCCGTTCATCGCGGGGCAGCCACACTCTCCGACCCTCCGCCATATGTTCACTATTCGTTCCAGATGTCAAGCTTTTTCTGCGCTGGCTCGTGATTTGACCCTGGCTGGCGAATCCCCCACCGCTTGAGCATCCGCGCGCAGGGTCGCGCCGGGCTTGGGAGCCGTATTGTGTCGGAGCCGCATGGATCGGAAGGCGGCGATCCGGAGGGTCAATTCAACTATGGGTTGAGTCTTCACCAAGCCGGCCGAATCGACGAGGCGCGGCGGGTGTATGAGGCTGTGCTGGCGATTGATCCGCAGCATTTCGCCGCCCTGCACATGCTGGGGGTCAGTTTCGTCCAGACGGGGGATCTGGAGCGGGCGGTGGCGCTGATCGGGCGGGCGATCGGGGTGCGGGGGGACGTGGCCGCCGCCCATGGCAACCTGGCCAATGCGCTGAACAGCCTGGGACAGTATGAGGCGGCCATCGCCAGCTGCGACCGGGCCATCGCCCTTGAGCCAGACTATGCCGAGGCGCACGGCAATCGCGGTGGCGCCCTCCATGCCCTGGGGCGGCCTGGCGAGGCGCTGGAGAGCTATGGGCGGCAGGTGGCGCTGCGGCCCGGCGACGCGCGGGCCTGGTTCAACCAGGCGATCATGCTGCGCGACTTGGGGCGGCTGGACGCGGCGGCGGCGAGCTTCGCGCAGGCCACGGCGATCAAACCGGACTTTGCGGAGGCCCATCGCAATCGCGGGGTCGCCCTGTACGAGCTTGGGCGGCTGGACGAGGCGCTGGCCAGCCACGACCGGGCGCTGATGTTGAAGCCGGACTATGTCGAGGCCTGGGGGGATTTCGGGGTCAGCCTGCTGGCGGTGGGGCGGGCGCCGGACGCCCTGGCCTGTTTCGACCGGTCGCTGGCGCTGCGGCCGGATCACGCCCAGACCCTGAACAATCGCGGCAACGCCCTGGGGGCGCTGGGGCGGTTCGGCGAGGCCCTGGCCAGCTATGATCGCGCCATCGCCCTGTCGCCGGACTATGCCGAGGCCTGGTCGAACCGGGTGGCCGCCCTGCAGGGGCTGGGGCGGCTGGAGGCGGCGCTGGAGAGCAGCGATCGGGCCATCGCGCTGGCGCCCGACTACCCCGAGGCCCACCATAATCGCGCCAGCGCCCTCTATCGGCTGCGGCGGCTGGAGGAGGCGGCGGCCAGCTGCGACGCGGCGCTGGCGCTGAGGCCGGATTTCGCCGAGGCCCATGACAGCCGGGGGGTGGCGCTGTCGGAGCTGGGCCGGTTGGACGAGGCGGTGGCCAGCCTGGAGCAGGCCCTGGCGCTGAAGCCTGACTATGCCGAGGCGCACCATGACCTGGCCATGTGCCGGCTGGCGCTGGGGGACTATGTGGCGGGGTGGGCCGAGTATGAATGGCGCTGGAAGACCCGACAGCTGGCCCGGCAGGTTCGGGCGTTCGAGGCGCCCCTGTGGCTTGGGCGGGAGGATATCCGTGGCCGCACCATCCTGCTGCATGCCGAGCAGGGCCTTGGCGATACCCTGCAGTTTTGCCGCTATGCGCCCCTGGTCGCGGCCCTGGGCGCCCGGGTGGTGCTGGAGGTACAGCCGGGGGTGAAGCGGCTGCTCTCGCGGGTGGAGGGGGTGGAGGCAGTCGTGGCGCGGGGCGAGCCCCTGCCCGCCTATGATCTGCAAACGCCGCTGATGAGCCTGCCGCTGGCCCTAGGCGCGGGGCCGGAGGGCGAGCGGGGGCCGTATCTGTTTGCCGACCCGGACGAGGTCGCGGCCTGGGGCGAGCGGCTGGGTCCGAAGATTGGGTTGCGGGTGGGGCTCTGTTGGGCCGGGGGCGCGCGGCCGGATCAGCCGGTGGCCAACGCAGTGGACCAGCGCAGGTCCCTGCCCCTAGCGGCCTTCGCGCCCCTGGCCGGGGTTCCGGGGCTGGAGCTCTACAGCCTGCAAAAGGGTCCGCCGGCGGGGCAGCTGGCCGAGGCCCTGGCCGCCGGTTGGGGCGGGCCGGCCATCATCGACCTGACCGATGCGTTGAAGGATTTCGCCGACACCGCAGCCCTGGTCGCCAACCTGGACCTGGTGATCACCTGCGACACTTCCACGGCGCACCTGGCCGGCGGGATGGGCAGGCCGGTCTGGATCCTCAACCGCTTCGACGCCTGCTGGCGCTGGCTGGAGCACCGCGACGACAGCCCCTGGTATCCCAGCGCCCGGCTGTTCCGGCAGACTGCGCCGGGGGATTGGTGTGGGGTGGTGGAAGAGGTGAAGGGTGCGTTGATGGACATGTGAGAGCGGATTGGGATTTGATTGGGCCAGTTTTGCACTCATCCCGCGAAGCCGGTAGGTAGGCGATGGCTTTGTGGTTTTGAGGATATTCCGTAGCCGCCGCAGTAGCGGCCAGGCCCCCTCAGTCACCCCTTCGGGGCGACCCCCGGCGTATACTCCTCGACCCCCTTCGTGGGAGCGATTCAGAAAATGCAGCGCCGAACTCTTCAATCGCTCCCCAGATGGGGGAGCTGTCCCGAAGGGACTGAGGGGGTCTGGCCGCTACTGCGACGGCCCCTGCACATCAACAAATGAAACGACCTTACCGCTTATGCGCCTTCGCAAGGATGAGCGGCTTTTGAGAGGCGCTGGCCCCCTCAGCTCCCCGTCTGGGTAAACGCCGTAATCGCCGTCTGGATGATCGGCCCGGCCCAGCCCAGGCCGCTGGCGCCCAGGGCGACCTGGACCAGGGTCAGCAGGCCGGAGACCACCGCGCCCTTCAGGTCGAGGGCGGCCATGCCGGCGGTGGTGACCAGGGTGGCCATGGCGTCGTCGGCGGCGCCGGAGATCAGGTCGCTGGCCTGCTCGTCGGTGAGCTCTTTAGCCAGGTGGTAGGCCTCGATATCGGCGAGGCTCTTGGCCAGCACTCCAGCGGCGGTCTCGACCGCCGTGGCCTGGGTGGTGCTCAGGCCGGTGAGCTTGCCCTGCATCGCCGCCAGGACCTGGGCGGCGACGGTCTTCACATTGATCGTCATCGCGGATTATCCCTTGGGCTTGGCGTTTTCATAGGCGAGCAGATTGGCCGCAGCGCCGTCGAAGCTGGTCTTCTTGTCTTCGGCGAGGCCGGGCGGCAGGCACCCCGCCGGCTTGGCCGCCGCCGCCGCGCGGAACTTATCGAAGCCCTTCTGCAACAGGCCCGCGCCATTGAGGGTGAAGCTGTTGTTGGGGACGGTTCCCGCCTGGGTCGACAGGGCCGCGAGGTCTTTGTCGACCAGGTCGAACTGGGCGGTGTTGCCGGCGTAGGAACAGCCGGTGGTCGCCGACAGAGCCGCGAACAGGACGTCGGCGTCCTTCTGCGCCGTGGCGATATCGGCGGCCGTCGCGGCATCGAACTTGGGCGGCTGCGCGACCACGATCGGCAGGATCTGCTGGCAGGCCGACAGGGCCAGGGCGGCGCAGCCGACCCCCGCCAAAAGACGCCATTGCCTGATCGCCATGCCGAACCTCCCCGTGTTTCCCGAGAGGACCTTATAGGGAAGATTTCGCCCCTTCAACCGCCGGGCGATCCGATTTGACCGGCTCATTCAAGGCCTCGATCAGCGGACCCAGGAAGGGCTCGTAGGCGCGCCATTTGCCCACGGCGCTACGGTAAACCGGCTCGCGCACCTGGGCGGCGCTGGCGGTGTGGACCCATCGGTCGGTGCGGTGAAAGTCCAGGCAGCGGTCATCCCATTCCAGGCCGCAATGGGCGAGGACCCGGCGGGCCTGGGTCTCGATGTCGGCGGTGGTGTCTTCGTAATCCACCTCGAGCATCACCCCCGCGGGTAGGACAGCGCGCCAGTGGGCCATCAGCCGCGCATAGGCGCGGTAGTAGCGACCCAGCTCCCCGAGATCGTAGCTATAGGGCAGGTCCCCGCCGAACAGCTTGGAGAAGCAGGACAGGCCGGTGTCGATGGGGTCGCGCCGGGTGTGGATGATCCGCGCGTTCGGCAGGGCCAGGTGGATCAGGCCGAGCTCGCTGAAATTCTCCAGCGCCTTGTCGGTCACCCGCGCGGCGTCCGGGGCGACCAGGGCCAGGACGCGGCCATAGGCCTGGCCGATGTCGCGGAACGCCCGGGCGGCCGTGGGCGCCGGCGCCGTTGGGTCGGTCAGGGCCGCCTGGGCGTCGGGGGACAGGCCGGCGATGGTGCGGACCAGAAGATCGCTCTCGCCGGTGGCGAACACCTGGGGATGGCTGGCCAGGATCTGCTCGATCAGGGTCGAGCCGGACCGGGGCATGCCGACGATGAAGATGGGCGCCGCCGACGGATCGCCGGCGCCGGCCAGGGCGCGCAGGCGGACTTGTGGATAGGCCAGCCGAATCCGGTCCAGACGTCCGATCGCCTCGGCCTCGTCATAGGTCACCCGGCCCCGCTTCAGCACAGCCCCCGCCGCGAACTGCTCGAACGACCGGCCGGCCTCGCCGACGTCGGCATAGGCCTTGGCCAGGGCGTAGTGCAGGTAGATGCGGTCATCGACGCTGTAGCTGTCCGGCGCGCGGGCCAGGGCTTCCAGCGCCAACACCCGGGGCTCCCCCGCGGCCATCTTCCGGCAGAGGGTCAGGTTGTAGTAGGCGCGCACCCTGGCCGGCTCCAGGTCGATGGCCCGCTCCAGCGCCTCGCGGGCCTGATCCAGCATCCCCAGTTCCGCCAGCAGCATGCCCTTGTTGCCGAGGGCGTCGGCGAAGTCCGGGTCCAGGGCCAGGGCCGCGTCATAGGCCGCCAGGGCGTCCATCGGCCGGTTCAGGCTGGTCAGGGCGACCGCACGGACGTTGTGGGCGTCGATCCGGCCGGGATCGATCGCCAGGGCCTGGTCATAGCTGGCGACCGCCCTCGCGGGCCGGCCCAGTGTCCATTCCAGATAGCCCCGATTGCACAGGGCCTCGACGAAGCGGGGCTGGGCCTGGACGGCGGCGTCATAGCTGGCCAGGGCCTCGCCGGGCCGATCCAGCCCTTTGAGGACATTGCCGCGATTGTTGAGCGCGTCGGCATAGTCGGGGCGGATCGCCAGCGCCCGGTCGAAGCTCTTCAGGGCCTCGTCCAGTCGCCCCAGGTCCTGCAGGGCCGCGCCGCGATTGTTAAGCACCTCGAGATAGTCGGGACGCAGGGCCAGGGCCTGGTCATAGCTCGCCAGCGCCTCCCCGGCCCGCCCCAGTTCCTGCAGGGCGCGGCCCCGGTTGCAGAGGGCCAGCAGATGGCCGGGCTGGAAGGCCAGGGCGATGTCATAGCTGGCCAGGGCGTCCTGGCGCCGGCCCAGCGCCATCAGGGCGAGACCGCGATTGTTCAGGGCCTGGACCATGACCGGGTTGAGCGCGATCGCCGCATCGTACCCGGCCAGGGCCATCTCGTTCAGTCCGAGCAGGCGCAGGGCGTCGGCGCGCCGGCAATGGGTCTCGGCGATTTCGGGGCGCAGCGCCAGGGCGCGGTCGTAGCTGGCCACGGCCTGGGCCGCCCGGCCGGCGGCGGCCTGGACCAGGCCCAGGTCGGCCAGGAAGGTCGGCTCGTCGGCCTTGAGCGCCACGGCCTTTTCCATGAGGGCCAGGGCCTCGGCCACGGCGCCGCGCTGGAAGGTCAGGACGCCGATGCGGTGAATCAGCGGCGCATTGGCGGCGTCGTCGACCAGGGCCTGGCGATAGGCCGCCTCCGCCGCCCCGCGCTCGCCCCGCCGCAGCAAGTCGTCAGCCTGACGAAGGGTCTCGTTCATTCGCCTCGATCCGGACAGCGTCCCGCGCCCGCTCTACGCCCTGCTCTGATTCGGACTATTTCGTGCGGCAATCAAAACAGCGCGCGCAGCCGGGCAACCCCAAAGGCCGCGCCGTGGACGCCGAGGATCACCACGACCACCGCCAGCGCCATAAGCCCGTAGCCGGCCAGCACCATCAGGCCATCGCGTCGGGCAAGGCCAAGGGCGAACATGGTCAGGGCCACCGCCGGCACGAAGTTGGCGAAGGGGATGGGCAGGACCAGGACGACGGCGATCAGGGTGCAGGCCAGGCCCACAAGGCGCGCGCCGAGATCGCCTGTGAGAAAGCCCAGCCTGGGCCGCACCAGACGCTCGAACCGTCGCAGGGGCGGAAGGATGCGGTGGAGCAGTTTGGCCAGGGCCTCGCGCTTGATCGCGTGGCGGGACAGGGCGGCAGGCATCCAGAGCTTGCTTCGACCAAGCACGATCTGTGGCGCGACCATCAGCAGGGGCAGCGCCAACAGCATGGACACGCCCGGCGGCAGGGGCAGCAGGACCGGCAGGGTCAGCACGAACAGGACGGGTCCGGGCCCGTCGCCGCTTTCGATTCGCCCCACCATTTCACCCACTGTCAGCTCCGCCTTGCGGGCCTTGAGCAGGGGCTGGAGACTGGCGGCCAGGGAATGGCCGGCGGCGGGGGCGGATTTCGGCATGGGGGCGTAACGAACGTCCCCGGGGAACGTTCGGCCCGCCAGTTGAAAATCCAGTTCGGCTAGACGCCCTGACTCGACGTCCCGGGCTTCTTGCGCGGCCGCGACCAGAACAGCCGGCTGAACATCGGCGGACGCAAGGCGCGCTCGGCCTTGCGCAGGATGGCCGCATCGTCGCTGCGGCGCTCACAGCGGCGCAGCTTCTTCAGCACCACTTCGTGGGCTTCCTCGCCGTAGACGGCGCGGTGATAGCGAATCTCGTCTAGGGAGCGCCGCTGGATGGTTTCCTTGCGCTTCTTGCGCGCCCAGATCAGGTCAATCGCCATTGTGGTTCATTTCGACATGGATCCTCCGACAGCAGCCTCTCGTTGCAATCACCGCACCATCCGGCGCGTTAGGGAGTGGTTAACTATAGTTGTTCATCTTTTGACCGTGCCTTTTGTCAAAGGCGCCCCACCAGTACCCACTAGGGCCCGGCTTCGGTCGGGCCCTTTTTTATCCGGCGGCCACCCCAGGCTTGATCGAGGCGCCGGCCCAGTCTATAGCCGCCATCCTTCAGCAATGCTGATCCTCGGTAGCTCAGTTGGTAGAGCAGTCGGCTGTTAACCGACTTGTCGCAGGTTCGAGTCCTGCCCAAAACCCACCCCCGCCGAGACCGCCCAGGCCGCCGCTCAAGCCGGACGCGTCCGAGTGCTGCAACAGGGGCTGCTGTCCCTGCATCCTCGACTACTACTGGGACGCCCTGGAGCGTTGGGAGGCGACGGTGCGCCGGCTGGGGTTCGATCCGGAGGCGATCCTGGCGACCTATCAGACGGAGAACCCCGACCTCACGCCCCCGAACAGCTGACGCGGGGCTAAGGCTCTCATAGGGTCGCCGCTAAAGCTGGGTCAGAAAGGTGAGATCGCTCCACGGCAGGACTTTGAAGGCCTTGGTCTTTGCGTGGGCGATCCAGTCGTCCGAGGCGATGACCCCGATGGTCTTGCCGTCGATGTCCACCAGCACAGGGCTGTATTCGGCCTGGAATTTCTTCTCAAGCAGGACGCCCTTCAGGGCCTGGACATGGAAGGCGCCCACCACCCAGCGCTGGGATGGCGCGAAGCTGTAGTAGTCGAGGACGATGAAGTCCGGATGCGCGGCGTAGAAGGTGGCGGCGTCAAAGCTGGCGTGATCCTGCGGGCCGACCTTGATCGGGTTGGCGTGGGCCATGGCGACCCAGTTGAGGCCTTCCAGGTCGTAGGCCTTGCCGTGGAACACCATCGGCAACCCGCCCGCGGCGATCACGCCAACGCTGGCCGGGCCCTCTTTCTGAACAACGTCGTTGAGGATCGCCCCGAACGCCCGGCCCCGATTTGAAATGACGAATTCGCGTTCGATCGAGGCTTGATAGTGCCGGTACCAAAGCGCGGTGGTGGCAAAGAACAGCACCCCCAGGATCGCCACGAGGCTCGCGAGCGCTACGCGATGACGCGCCGCGCCCGCCCAATAGCGATGCACCAGCCACAGGCCGCAAATCCCCATCCCCATCGCCAGCAAGGGGGTCAGCGGCTGCAGAAACCGCTGGTCCGAAAAGTGGTCGCCGCCCTCCAGGATGGTCACGCCCAGCACGGCCGCGGCCATAGCCAGCAGCGGGACCATGGGGGCGAGACTGTACAGCCGTTCGCGTAGCGGCACGCCGGCCCCGGCCCGGAGCAGCGAAATCGCCAGGACCAACCAGGCCGCGAAGCCGAGGAGGAAGACGGGCATCTTGCTCGCCGCCCGGATGATGTAGGCGATCCCCGGCGCCAGGGCGGCCAGATGGTTGGACGAGACCTTCGCATAGTAGGTGTTTGGCAGGGGGTAGCCGAAATAGGCCTCTCGCCAGAGCGTAAGCAGCAGGCTGGCGGCCACCGACGCCGCGATCGCCACGGCGAACATGACCAAAAGCCGCTTCCAGCCGTCCGTCCGCCCCAGAGCCACCCAGGCGGCGGTCATCAGCAGGACGAAGCCGACGATGACGATGGCCTCGGGGCGCGTCACCGTCGCCGCCACGGCCAGCAGCGTCAGCGCCGCGCCCTGAGCCAGCGACGCCGCTGTCGACTGACGGGCGAGCCGGGACGCGACCAGGACCAGCAGCATGCACTCCAGGCACCACGGCGCGATATCCAGCAACGACCAGACGTTCCAGGCAAAGAAGGTCGGCGTGCTGGCCAGCAGGATGGCGGAAACCACCGCCGCCAGACGCTTCTCGACCTTAAAGACGCCGGCCAGATCGGTGGCCAGCACCAGGCTGAAGAAGACCGTCGCCGCGGTGGTCAGGGTGCTGAGCGCCAACAGCTCCCAGGGCTTGGGTCCGGGAACCAGAAACACGACCGTGTTGACGGCGGTCCAGAGCGGCGAGGTCGAGCCTTCCACATGCTCGCCGCCGCGATTGAACACATAGCCAAATCCCTGGGCGATGTTTCGCGCATAGATGTGGGTGATGTTGGCGTCGTCGATCCCGAAATGGGGGGTGAAATGAAGGCCGTAGAGGGCGGCCATGGCCCCCGCCAGCATGACCGCGCAGGTAATGGCCAAAAGGAAGAGAAGCGAGGGCGCGGCGCTGTTCAAGTCTTCCGTCGGGGCGTCCAGCAACGGCTCAGTCGTCAATGCCAAGTCTCCCCAATTGCGCACGTCGAGCCTGGAGGCATGGCCGGCCATGGCCTCTGTATTGGGTGCGCACCACGTCACTTGGTGCACTGTACGGCGCGCCAGGTCCAGTCGGGGACGGCGGCCTATCGGGAAATCCCCGAACCGGCTCAAGTTTCGTGCGAAAAATAAGGGCGACCAGCCCAGCGCCCTCGCCCGGCTACAGCCCCTCGCTGAAGAAGCGGTCGACGTCGGCTTCGGTCTCGGTGGTGTCGAGGCCTCGCGCGCGGAGCCAGGCGTCATCGTAGCAGGTGCTGCGATAACGTTCGCCGGAATCGCACAGCAGGGTCACCACCGAGCCGGTCTCGCCAGCGGCCGCCATCTCGCGGATCAGGGCGATGCAGGCGATCAGGTTGGCGCCAGTCGAGCCGCCACAGAGCCGGCCGATCTTTCGCGACAGGGCCCGCGCCGCGCCGATACTGGCGGCGTCGCTGACGGCGTAGGCGCGGTCGATCAGCTCCGGCAGGAAGGATGGCTCGCAACAGGGCCTGCCGATGCCCTCGACGATCGAGGACGGGCCTTCATAGGCGGTCACCGAGCGGTCGATGACGTGGCGGTGGAACACCGACCGCTCCGGGTCAGCCAAGGCGATCCTTGTGGGCAGGCGGCGATAGCGGACGTAGCGGGCCAGGGTCGCCGAGGTGCCGCCGGTGCCGGCGCCCACCACCACCCAGGCCGGCACGGGACACGGCTCGCCCTCCATCTGGGCGAAGATCGACTGGGCGATATTGTTGTTGCCGCGCCAGTCCGTGGCCCGTTCGGCAAAGGTGAACTGGTCCATGAAATGGCCACCGACCTGGCGCGCCAGCTCGGCGCTGGCGGTCCGCATCTCGCCGGCGGTGTCGACGAAATGATGCTCCCCGCCGAAGAAGGCGATCTGGTCGATCTTCTCCGCCGAGGTCGAGCGCGGCATCACCGCGATGAACCGCAGGCCCAGCATCCGGGCGAAATAGGCCTCGGACACGGCGGTCGAGCCGCTGGAGGCCTCGACGATGACGGTGTCGGAGCGGATCCAACCGTTGCACAGGGCATAGAGGAACAGCGAGCGCGCCAGGCGGTGCTTCAAGCTGCCCGTCGGGTGAGTGGACTCGTCCTTGAGATAGAGGGCGATGTCCGGCAGGCGCGGCATGGGCACATGCAGCAGGTGGGTGTCGGCGGAACGGGCGAAGTCGGTCTCGATCCGCTTGATCGCCCGCTCGACCCAGGCGCGGTCACGGTCGCCGAAGTCCTGCATGCCAAGGCTAGCTGGTCTGATCTCCATGGCGGCGTCCTACAGGAATAGTTCGCCGGCGCGAATAGGAGGCGGCGGATCGATTTTGGGTCGCGGCGAAAACGCCATGCCGCGCCCGTGCCGATCGCCGCCCGCCCTCACGCCTGGCCAGCCAACAGCTCGTCCAGCAGACCGGATATGGCCTTTGGCGACTGAACCCCCAGGACCCGCTGCCGCATCACGCCCTTGTCGAACATGAGAAGCGCGGGAATGCTGGTGATCTGGAACCGGTCACGCATGGCGATATTGTCGTCGACGTTCAGCTTCACGACGGAGACCCTGCCATCGTATTTTGCGGCGATCTCCTCGATGGCCGGCATCAGCGCCCGGCAGGGCGCGCACCAATCGGCGTAGAAGTCGACGAGCACAGGTTTCGGCGAACCCAGGACCTCGGCCTCAAAGGTCGCGTCGGTTACGTGAGCGAGTTCAGACATGGGTCTCTCCAGCGTTATGGGGGATGGATCTGGTTGGGGCGGCTAGGCCGGACCGATCACGGGGACCGGCTCGGCCCCGACGATCGAGGACGCGAACTTGGCGCGCAGACGCAGGTAGGGGGCTTCAGCCAGGCCCAGCAGAACCGAGCCCAGCACCAGGAGGGCGACCGAGACCAGGGCCGAGGCGATGAGGATGCTGCGCGGATTGCTGGATAGTCGGTCAGAGATGTAGCCGACCATGACCGCGCCCAGCCCGCCGATCGGCTGGGATACGACCGCGTTTAGGGCGACCAGTTGCCCCCGCAGTTCTCTCGGCGCGATGTCCTGAAACACATAGAAGGACAGGGTCAGGAACACCGCCGAGATGATCAGCTGCGCGGTCTCCAGCCCAAACCCTTGCCAGGGCGCGGCGATGAAGACCATGAGACTGGCCGGCACGGTCAACAGCATCATGCCGAAGGTGATGAGGCGAAGCGGTGCGCGATGCCCGACGCTGCGCCTGAGGGTTTGGGTCAACCAGCCGGTAAGAAATATGCTGAACAGGGCCGCCGCGGCGGAGCCTAGTCCCAAACCCAATCCGTTGGTGGCCGGGGTGACATGGTACAGCCGCGCGAGGGCCACCGGGACCCAGGCATGGCCCGTGCTCGACCCTATGCTGCAGATGATCAGGGCGCCCAGGACCAGCGCGACCGAGCCGCCATTGGCGCACAGGTAGGGCCAGAGCTGAACCTTGGGCGCCGGCTCCGGCCGAACCCCGGTCGGGGCGCCCCGGTAGAACCTGGCCGTGGCGACGAGGGCCAGGAAAATCGGGGTGGGCGCCGCCGCCAGGAAGAACATCAGCCGCCAGGACTCAAAGCCTTGCAGCCAGGACGGAAGCCCGCCCCTGGCCGCCTCGACCCCCGCCGCCGCCGCGCCGACCAGGAACAGCATCGCCGCGCCGCAGAGCCTCAGCCCCCCAACGTAGAAGGCGTTCGCGGTCGCCCGCCGTTGATCGGGAAACAGGTCCGGAACCACCGAAATCATGACGGGGCCCAGACCCGACTCAGCGGCCGGCCAGGAAGAACTGGTGATACGACAGCGCGACGCCGCAGGCGGCCGTTCCCACGCCCCAGATGGCGATGCAGAGCAGCAGGGTGAAGCGCCGGCTGATCCGGTCTCCCAGCCAGCCGAGGGGATAGATGGCCAGGGTCGTAAACACCGCCGCCCCCAACCCCTCGGTCATGCCGAGCTGCGTGTAGCTCAGCTTCAGAGCGTGGACGATCGGGGCGGCCATCAAGCGCAGGACTTGCTGGTTAAAGCTCGCGAACCCGATCACCCCGATCATGACGCAGAGCGCGTACCAGCTCCGCCACAAGGGCGGGTCAACATCCCCTGCCTCGGCGTCCATCCGAACTACATCCGGTAGTCGAACGTGATGCCGACGGTCCTTGGGCGAACGATGTATTCCTCGACGCCCCTGAAGTCCGTGCCTTCGGTAACACCCTTTGAATCGCCGATATTGTCGACGAAGGCCGTCACCGAGGCTGTCTTGAGGTGAAGGGTCAGGCGCGCCCCGACCAGGTCATAGCCGCCCTGCTCCACCCCGCCGTCGCCTGGAAAACTGCCGGGCGCCTTGGAAATATAGCGGTTGGTGATGACAAATGACGGCTGAAGCGGTCCGTCAAACCATTGATAATTCAGTATGTTGGAAACCTGCCACTTTGATGCGCCTGGCAGGGTCGTACCCGACGCCACGGGCGGAACACCGAAACCCTGCGGGAAATCCCCCGCGAGCTGCGCTGTCAGACTGGTCAGGTTGGTCTGGAAGGTCAGGCCGCGCGCGATGCGCCAGGTCGCCGTGCCTTCCAGGCCGTAGTTGTGCGCCTCGCCCGCGTTGGTCGTATAGGCCAGATTGTCAGGGGCGCCGATGTTCAGCTGGATGTTCTTCCAGTCGATATAATAGGCCGTCAGATCAAGCTGCAGACGGTTGCCGAACCAGTTGGTGCGAACACCTGATTCATAGTTCACCAACGAGTCTGAACCGTAAGAGCGAGGGATTGGCGAGCCCGGCAATGACGGGTTGGTGTTTGGGCCGCCCAGGCGATACCCCTCCGACACCAGGAAATAGGCCATGATGTTGCTGTTGGGCGTCCAGGTTATGGAGGCCTTGGGCGTAAAGCCGCTTTGATGTTCGTTGCCAGCTGTCGCGCTCGACAAATTGCCCGACAGCAGGAGTTCGAAAAAGCCGCTCTCAAGCTGTTGGCTTTGCGATTTCATATCGAACGCCCGTCCGCCGAGGGTGATCTTCCACTCATCGGAAAGATGATAGGTCACCTCGCCGAATACGGCGGCTTCCTGGGCGTTGAATGGGGTGGAGCCGCTGAAGAAAACATTGCCCGGCGCGCTCTTGGCGCCAATGCCCGCGCCAAATGAACCCGCATAGGTATTTTCAATGACCTGGGCTATATTGTTGCCCTCGTAGGCGTTTGAAAATTTCTCCTTTGTATTGTCGTACATAGCGCCGACAATATAGTCGATCTTCTGCCCCGACGGAGAAGCAAGGCGCACCTCGAAGGTTTCCCCCCGGCTGTAGGCCGTGTCGTTGATCAGGATGGGGCTGGCGCCGGGAAACAGGCGCGCATAGTCAGCCGTCACATCCGCGACGGTGTCGGACGTTTTGTCGTGATAGGTCGCCATCGCGGTCAGGGTGGCGAACCCCAGATCTTGATCAAGCCTTAGACTGTGGAGCAGCGTCGTATAGCTGTCCGGCTCAGGAATGACCGTGCTCTTCCGATAGGAACCGGCCGTGCCGGGCTCCTCGTAACCCGCATCGGCCGAGGTTTCTGACTGATCGAGAAACATGTAGTTGATGCGGGTATTGCTGGTGGGCGTCCACGCCACCTCAACCCGACCGCCGCGCACCAGGGTCGTGTTTGAATTGGCGACGCCGTCGCCGATGTTGTCGATAAAGCCGGCGTCGTCGCGATAGACATAGACGCCGCGCACGGCGAGCGTGTCCGAAACGATCGGCAGGTTGACCATCACCTTGCCGGAGCCGCCCGTGCCGCCGTGATCGACGCCGTCGACCGTGCCCTGGGTCTCAGCCTGATACTGATTGAGGTTGGGTTTGGCGGCTTGGTAGTTGATGGCCCCGCCGAGGGAGGACGATCCATACAAGGTGCCCTGTGGCCCGCGCAGCACGGAGATGTTGTCGACGTCGAAGGCGTCGATGTCCGGGATGCCGACGGCGATATAGGGGTCGCTGAGTGGCACGTCGTTGATGAAATAGCCGCTCGCGCTCTGTCCTTCATCAACGGTGGTCGTGGTGGAAACACCCCGAATAGCCACGCCGGATTCCCCTGGAATATTGGCGTTGAAGACCACCCCCGGGGCGAAGGCGATGTAGTCGGATAAGCTGTTCGCGCCGATCGTTTCGAGCTGGTCGCCGGTGAGCGCCGACACCGAGCCGGAGATGCGGCGGACGGCTTCAGGGCGTTTGGTTGCGTTGACGATCACCTCGGCCAGCGGCGTGGCGGCCGCCTCGGCGGGACCCGAGGAGGTTTCGGCCTGAGCCTGGGAAGGCGGGACCACATAGACGACGCCGGCGGCGGTGCGCTTTACGCTCAGGCCGCTCCCGGCCAGAAGGCGGGCCAGGCCTTCATCGGCGGTGTAGACGCCGGACAGTTCCGGGCCGGTCTTGCCGCGAACCAGGGCGTTGTCGAAGACGATCTGTTGGCCAGCGGTTCTGGCCAGGGTTCTCAAGGCCGTGCTGAGGTCCTCGGAAGGTATGTTGAACTTGTAGGTTGGCGCGCTGGGCTGCGCCGCCGCGGCGCTGGCCATGCCAACCGCCAAGGCCGCGCCGATCGCGCAACTCGCCAAGACATGACTGCGAAAGCTCTTCTTCATCACGACGGAGACCCCCAGCGAGCTTCCATTCATGACGTTTCAATGAAGCTCCTAGGGAAGACGCACGACCGCGTGAAATGCGAAAGTCCTGCTCAATTTTCCCTAGGCGCCGAGGTCAGCACGGTCTGGCCGTTCTGCGATTCGGCCCGCACGGGGAACACCGCCGTCACCCCCTCGATAAAGGCGCGCGTGTCGCCGTCCATGAAGACGCCGGTGATCAGGATGCGGCCGGCGGCGGGATCGCCAATGGACACCTTCCTGTCTGAATAACGGTCAATCCGTTCGACGGCGCTGGCCAGGGGCTCATCGACAAAAACCTGCTGGCCGCCTTCCCAGGCCAGGGTTCGGGCCGGGTCGGTCAAGGCGACGGTCGCGGCGGCCGTCGCCTGGGGCGCCACCAGTTCGTGGCCCGGGGTCAAAAGCTGATCGGCCGGAACGGCGCCATTGGAGGCGAGGTGAAGCGGCTGGGCGACATGGGCGATCGACATCGGTCCAAGGACGGCGACGTGGCCCTCGTAGAGGATGACGTGAACGTCCTGGCGCAAAAGCTCGACGCTGAATTCGGTGCCGGTCGCGACGACGGTCTTGTCGGCCGCCGCAACCGAGAACGGCCGCAACGGGTCCTTGGCGACATCGAACTTGGCCCGGCCACGGTCCAGTCGCAGGGCGCGCCGGTTGTCGCTGTATTTCACCTCGACCCGGGTGTCAGCGTCCAACGATACCTTTGACCCATCCTTCAACATAACGACGTGGCGTTCCCCGACCCCGGTCTCATAGATGGTGGGCAGAGAGCCAAGCCAAACCCCGGCGCCGCCAATCGCGATCACCACCACCGCCGCCGCCGCCGCCCATCGCGGCGATAGCCTCATGCGCGGCAGGCGCGTCGACCGACGCAGAGTTTGCAGCGCTTCCAGCCTCAGGCTCAGGAATTCGGGTTCGCTTTCGGCGCCGTCAAACTCACGCCAGGTGGTCACGGCCTCCTCGAACGCCGCGCGATGGCGTTCGTCGGCGTCGAGCCAGCGATCAAACGCCGCCTGGTCCTCGCCGTGGAGCGGCCCCTCGCTCAGGCGCATGCACCAGACGCCAGCGGCTTCGGCCGCCGTATATTCCACCGGAGAAGGATTCGTACTCATTCGCCGTCCTCGCGAAAAAGCATCAGGTAGGCCATCGCGCGTCCGACATGATTTTCGATCGTCTTGGTGGTTACGCCCAGCGCATCCGCCAGCGCCCGTTTGTTGATGTTTTCGATGCGGTGCAGGATGAAGATGGTCCGCGTCTTTTCAGGAAGGTCTTCCAGACGTTTTGCGAGTGTCGCCAGCGACCGGCGGCCGGTGGCCACCCTGTAGGGACTCAACCCATCGACGCCAAATCCTTCCGTGGCGGCCTGGTCGGACGCGAACCGGCTGCGAATGAAATTACGACGCGCGCGATCGGCCAGGAGGTTTGCCGCGATCCGAAAGACGTAGGCGTCAGCCGTGCGCAGCTCGGCGAGATCGAGTTGCGTCAAGCGCAGCAGGACGTCCTGCGTCAGATCCTCCGCTTCCGCATGGCTGCGCACGCGGCGCAGGAAATAGGCGACCAAGGACGGCCGAAGGCGCCTCGAGATTTGCTCGATGTTCGCTTCGGCTTTCATTCAGCAAGGTCATGTCGCACGGGTCACCCTAACCGTAAGACGCACGACATCTCAAACTGAGAACTTTTTTCGCGCATCAGCGTGCGCTTCGCGCTGAAGGGGCGCCGGCTGGGGCTCCATGAGGGGGTCGTACAGGAATCGCGCTGCGAGGCGAACAGGCCGCCGGCAGGCCGGTTGCGGGCCGCGTTCAAACTGCTATGCCGCATCCATGCCGACGCCCTTCTTCGCCCTGACCGCCACCCACAACCCGCATCGCTGGTACCTGCCGCTGCATGAGGGCCTGTGTGTCGGGCCGGTGGGGCGCAGCTTCATGTTCGGCGGGGTCGGGCTGGCGGCGGCGATCCAGGCGATGGAGCGGACCTGCGATCGACCGGTGATCTGGGCCACGGCGCAATATCTGTCCTATGCCCGGCCGCCGTCGGTGGTGGACCTGGACGTCTGGGTGCCCGCAGCAGGCCGCAACACCAGCCAGGCGCGGGTGACAGGCCATGTGGGCGACAAGGAGATTTTCACCGTCAACGCCGCCCTGGGCGCGCGGGAGAGCCCCTATTCGCAGCAGTGGGTGGACATGCCGGCCGTGCCCGGCCCGGATGAGTGCAAGCACACTGACCACTGGCGCGGCGACGATGAGGGCCTGCACGGCCAGATCGAAATGCGGCTGGTGCAGGGGAACTATGGTTTCTCCATGGGGGAGCGGGGGCCAGCCAAGGACGGGCGGCTGATCCTGTGGATGCGGCCCAAGGGCGGCCAGGACATCGACGCGGCGACCCTGGCCATCTTCGCCGATCATGTGCCCTCGGGCATCGGCAACGCCCTGGGCCTGAACGCCGGCGGCAACAGCCTGGACAACACCATCCGCATCGTCCGCCTGGTCCCTACCGAATGGGTGCTGTGCGACATCTCCATCGCCGCCGTCCATGGCGGTTTCGGTCACGGCGCCATGCGGCTGTTTTCGCAAGGCGGGGTGCTGATGGCCACCGCCAGCCAGTCGGTGATCGTGCGCGTGCATGAGCGCAATGGCGGCGACGACGCGGCGGGCTAAAGGCCGTGTCGGGCCGGCCACGGCAATCGGACAATTGTCGCCTACACGACATTTATGGGAACGCCTTGGACCCTTCCGGGTTTGCGGTTCTGAGCCTGTCGCGTTCGACGGCGGGTGAACGGCGCAGTGTTGGGCGCCGTGTTTGAACGGGGCGTTCAATGGACCAGCTGGGATCAATCCTGCTGACGGAAGATGAAGCGTTGATTTTGGACGCGGTCGCCGAGAGCCTGAAGGACGCGGGCTTTGAGGTCGCGACCGCCACCTATGGCGCCGAGGCCATCCAGATGCTGGAGGCCGAGCCTGACCGATATCGCGTTCTGGTCACCGACGTCCAGCTTGGCGCCGGGCCCAATGGCTGGGACGTCGCCCGCCGCGCCCGCGAGCTGGTCAGCGACATGCCGGTTGTCTATGTGACCGCCGACAGCGGTGGCGACTGGGCCTCGCAGGGGGTGCCCAACAGCGTCCTGATCCACAAGCCCTTCGCCAACGCCCAGCTGGTGACGGCGGTGGCGGGATTGCTGAACGATGTCGACGCCCACCGGATGGGGAACAGTCCCTAGACCGCGTCCTCCAACGCCAGGGTCTCCCGCAGCTCCCGCTTGAGGAACTTGCCGTTGGCGTTGCGCGGCAGGTGGTCTTTCACGAACCAGATGTAGCGGGGGATTTTGTGGCGGGCCATCAGGGCGGCGCAGTGGGCGCGCAGCACTTCGGCGGACACGGTCATGTCCGGGCGCAACACGACGGCGGCGCCAACCTCCTCGCCCAGCCGCTGGTCCGGCACGCCGAAGACGCAGCATTCGGCCACGGCAGGGTGCTGGTGGATGATCGCCTCGACCTCGGCGCAATAGACATTCTCGCCGCCGCGCAGGACCATGTCCTTCTTGCGATCGACGATGAAAATGAAGTTGTCCTCGTCGATCCGCGCCACGTCGCCGGTGTGCAGCCAGCCCTGGGTGATGGAGTCGGCGGTGGCTTCGGGGCGGTTGATATAGCCCTTGATCACCGGCGAGCCTTTCACCCACAGCTCGCCGACCTGGCCCGGCGGCACGGTGTTTCCATCGTCGTCGACGCATTTGACCTCGAAGGTCGGCATGGCCGGACCGACGCTGGCCGGCTTGTCGACGAAGAAGTCGGCGGCCACGGAGGTGATGATGCCACAGGTCTCGGTCATGCCGTAGCCGGTGTTGGGCCGGGCGGTTTTCACATTGGCGTCGATCTTGGCGACCAGGTCCGGCTGCAGCTGGGCGCCGCCGCCGCCGACGGTCATCAGGCTGGAGGTGTCGAACTTGTCGAAGTCTGGATGGCTGACCAGTTCGCGGGCCATCACCGGCACGCCGGTGACCGTGGTGATCTTTTCCCGTTCAATCAGCTTCAGCGCCTCGCCGGCGTCCCAGCGATGCATCAGCACCATCTTGCCGCCCGCCGCGCTGATCGCGTAGGCGGCGCAGTTGTTGGCGGTGACGTGGAACAGGGGGGTGGTGATCAGGCCGACGGGCACGACCACCGGCGCGTTGGGATCGATTGGAACGCCAGTGCCCTGGGCGGTGGCGAGGGCCTGCACCTGGCCGGAGAACATGATGTTGAACAGGTTGGCGACGCAGCCCCGGTGGGTCAGCTGCGCACCCTTGGGAAAGCCGGTGGTGCCGGAGGTGTAGAAGATGCAGGCGTCGGCGTCGGGATCGACCTGGACCTGCGGCAACGCGCCGCCGCCCTTGATCAGATCGGCCCAGAGGGTGGCGTTGGCCGGCGCCTGGCTGACGCGTACGGCCACCAGCTTGGTGGAGGCCGCAACCGCCGGATCCTCCAGGATCCGCTCCAGCCGTTCCTGATCGCAAAAGGTGACCTTGGGCTGGGAGTCCTTCAGGCCGAAGGCCATCTCGGAAGCGACCCACCAGGCGTTCATGCCCACGGCCGCGACGCCGATGGAGACGCAGGCCCAGTAGATCAGCATCCATTCGGGATAGTTGCGCATGGCGATCGCGACCCGGTCGCCCGGCCGCACCCCCTGGGCCCACAGCCAGGCCGCAACCGCGTTCACCTGGGCGTGCGACTGGCCATAGGTGAGCCGCTCGTCCTGATAGACGATGTAGTCGCGGTCGGCGAAGGCGGCGGTGGAGAGCCACAACTCGCGGATGCTGGGCGGCGCGTTCTTGTAGCTGCGCAGGGTCTCGCCGCGCACCTCGACGGGGACGATCTCGAACGGGGCGCCGGCGCCCGTCAGCACCGACCAGGCGGCCTTCAATTCGGTGTAGTACATGATCCTCGCCCTGGCTTTTTTTGCTTGGCTTTCCAGGCGGCGTAAGGCGCGGGCGAGGTGCTGTCAAACGGCCTGACGCGCCAGGTTGGACATGCCCCAACGGAAGGTCGGCCTATGCCGCCAATCCGGTCAGGCAGCGGCGAATTTCCGGGAACGCCCGGTGGGTCAGGGGCAGCGCGCGATAGTCGATCCGGCTGGCTTGCGACGACAGCTTGGCCACCACCAGGCCGCAGGTCTTGTCGACGAACAGGTTCTGGCCGTGGATGCCCATGGCGAAGATGTGTTTCGGCGCGTCGTCGACCCCGTACCAGCCGGAGCGGTAGCGCATGTTCGGGCTGATGAAGGAGAAGGCCTGGCCCCACTCCCCGTCCCGCCAGGCCGCCGGATCGCCGCCGGTCGCCATGTCGTCCAGCCAGGCCTTGGGAATGACCGGCCGGCCGGCGCGAACGCCGCCGTCGAGCACCAGCTGGCCGATCCGGGCGAAATCGCGGGCGGTGGCGCACAGGCCGCCGGTGCAACGCGGCGCGCCGGCGGCGTCGACGGTGATATAGGCCGGGCTCTCGGCGCCCATGGGCTTCCACAACAGCTCGGACACCAGGGCGGCGAAGCTGCGCCCGGTCGCCTGCTCGATCACCCAGCCCATCAGGTCGCTGTTGGCGGAGATGTAGGCGAAGGGGCCGCCATGGGACCGATCCGAGGTCGGCAGGTTGGCCAGGAAGTCGTGCAGGCCCAGGCTCACGCCTTCCGGGGCCGGGTCCCAGTTGCTGGCGATCTCATAGGCGCGCTGCTGGGCCTCATCCAGCCGCACCCCGGTTCGCATGTCGATCAGATCGCGCAGGGTCGCGCCGCGATAGGCGGTGGCGGCGATCTCGGGCACATAGTCGGAGACCAGGCGACCCACATCCAGATCCCCTCGCGCCTCCAGGATGCCCGTCATGAGCCCGAGAATGCTCTTGCTGGCGGACATGATGATGTGGGGCGTGTGGGCAGTGGTCCCGTTGGCGTAGGTCTCATAGACCAGCTTGCCACCCAGCATCACCACCATGGCGTCGGTGGCGCTGAGCTGCAGAAAGCCGGCAAGATCCAGAGCGGCGGCGTCCGACATCGGCAGGCTGAAGCCGTCGAGGGACATCGGGGAGGACGGAAGGGCCGAGACGGCGCCCGGATCTTTGGCGATATTCTCCGTGGGGACAATCCGGCTGACGTTGTGGAACGCCCAGTGGTTGTGGGGCGACTGGCGCCAGTTCGACAGGTCCGCCGGCGCGGCGGCGGTGGTGGTGGTGGTGGTCTCGTCAGCCATGACAGCGGTTCCCGATTGGACTGGATCACCCTAGCCAGCCTGGATCGGATAATCTATGTTCATATGACCCATTTTCGTTTTAGATCGTCCAATCTTGGATCCTCTCAGCCAGATCGTCGCCCTGCTCCGGCCCAGCGCCCTGCTGTGGAAACAGTCGGAGGCATTCGGACGCTGGGCAGTGCGGTTTCCGGCCAACAGGTCGGTGGTCTTCTGTCTGGTGGCCGAGGGAGGCTGTGTGTTCCAGGCGGCGGGACGCCCGTCGGAGACCCTGCGCGCAGGCGACTTCCTGCTGATGTATGCGCCATCGGTCTGGACCCTGGGCGACAGGGTGGACACCGCCGCGATCGATTTCAGGCCAGCCGAGAACGGCGTCGACGCCCAGGTCCAGCGGGTGGGCGACCGCGCGGACGGTCCGGTCACCCGCCTGTTCGGCGGCCGGTTCGTGTTCGACAAGGCCAACGCCCTGCTGCTGGACGGCCTGTTGCCCCCGGTGGTCCGGATCAGCCCGGGCGAGGACGGCGCGTCGCGCCTGCGCAGTCTGCTCGGCCTGATCGGCGAGGAGGCGCTGGCGCACAGGCCCGGCCGGGCGCTGACCCTCGAACGGCTGCTGGAGCTGCTATTCATCGAGGCGATCCGCCATGAGGCCGCGGCGGCGGACGTCGAGCGGCAGGGCCTCATCGCCGGGCTGTCGGATCCCAGGATCGCCGCCGCGCTGCGGGCGGTCCACGGGGACGTTCGGCGCGGCTGGACCGTCGCCGATCTGGCGCGGATCGCCGCCCTGTCGCGGTCGAGCTTCTCCGACCGGTTCAGCCGGACGGTGGGGATAGCCCCCATCGACTATCTGCTGCGCTGGCGCATGGCCCTGGCCAAGGACCGCCTGCGCCATGGCGGCGAGCGGCTGGCGGAGATCGCGCAGTCCTGCGGCTATCAGTCCGTCAGCGCCTTCAGCGTCGCCTTCACGCGGACGGTGGGCTGTCCGCCGTCGGCGTTCCGGACGGAACCGGAGGGCCTGACCTAAACGGGGCCTGGAGAACGGCGAAGTTTTAGAGCGCGCCTGAACCCAACGCGCTCTAGACCTTGATATCCACGGTGTGGTGTTCGCTTGGCGCGTGGCCGTCCACCCGACGATCCGCGCCCTCAGCGGCCTCGATGTCGCCCTCGGCAAAGCCGCGTTTCTCTCGCGGCGCCCGAGGTTTTCGGGAGTCTTCGTCAGTCTTGCCGGGGGCCTTGCCGGGCCGCAGGGCGGCGATCGGCGACCAGGCCATGATCTGCTCCAGGCGCATGGGGCGCCTCCGCGTTTCAGTACCGAGTCGTTAAAGACTGCGCCGCAAATCTTAACGAATGGCGACCGTCACCAGGCGCCGACATTGGGCATGGAGGTCCAGGGCTCGGCCGGCGCGAGCGCGGCGCCCTTCTGCAGCAGCTCGATGGACACGTTGTCGGGGGAGCGGACGAAGGCCATGTGGCCGTCCCGGGGCGGGCGGTTGATGGTCACGCCGCCGTCCTTCAGCTTCTGGCAAGTGGCGTAGATGTCGTCCACCGCATAGGCCAGATGGCCGAAGTTGCGGCCGCCGCCATAGTCTTCCGTGTCCCAGTTGTAGGTCAGCTCGACCATGGGCGCGCGTTCGGCCTTAGCCTGATCCAGGTCGTCCGGCGCGCACAGGAAGATCAGGGTGAAACGGCCGCCGGCGTTCTCCACCCGGCTGGCTTCCACCAGGCCGAGCTTGTTGCAATAGAAGTCCAGCGAAGCGTCGAGGTCCTTCACCCGGACCATGGTGTGCAGGTATTTCATTCAGGGCTCCTCCGCCTCGTCACTGTCGTCGGTGTTCAATAGCCCACCTGAGCCGGCGGACTCCAGGGCGCGCGTCTTCGCCGGCGTGTCGCGGGTCTGGCGCCGCCACAGGGCCGCGTATTCGCCGGCCTGGGCGATCAACTCTTCGTGCCGGCCACGCTCGACAATCTTGCCGCGCCGGACCACCAATATCTGGTCGGCGTCGACGATGGTCGACAGCCGGTGCGCCACCACCAGGGTGGAGCGGCCAGTGGTCACCTTGCGCAGGGTCGCCTGGATCGCCGCCTCCGTGGGGCCATCGAGGGCGCTGGTGGCCTCGTCCAGCACCAGCAGGCGCGGGTTGGCCAGCAGGGCGCGGGCGATGCCCACCCGCTGCCGTTCGCCGCCGGACAGTTTCAGGCCGCGCTGGCCGACCTTGGTCTGCATGCCCTGCGGCAGGCCGCTAATGAAGGGCGCCAGCTCCGCCTGTTCGGCGGCGGCCCAGACCTCGGCCTCGGTGGCGCCGGGCCGGGCGAAGGCGATGTTGGCGTAGAGGGTGTCGTTGAACAGGGCCACGTCCTGCGGCACCAGAGCCGCGGCGCGGCGCAGGGAGGCTTGGGCCAGGTCCCGTAGGTCGACCCCGTCCATCAGCACCCGGCCGGCGCGGGGGTCGAGCAGGCGCAGGGCCAGGCGGACAATGGTGGTCTTGCCGCCGCCAGAGGGTCCCACCAGGGCGGTGGTCGTGCCAGGGGCAAGTCGGAAGTTGATGTCGTCCAGGCCAACCGAGCGGGCGTTGTGCTGGAAGGCGGCATGCTCGAACACCAGCTCGGCGCCCTGCCCTGACGCCGGGGGCAAATCCCGCGCATTCGGCGCATCGGCGATATCCGGCTTCACGGCCAGCAGGTCGATCATCTGCTCCATGTCGATGAAGGACTGGCGGATCTCGCGGTAGAACATGCCCAGCACATTCAGCGGGATATAGACCGTCTGCATGATCAGGATGCAGGCGGCGATGCTGCCCAGGCTCATCCGCCCGTGCAGCACCTCGAAGGCCGCCAGCGCCACCACGCCGAACACGCCCAGGCGCAGAACCACAGACTGCAAGGCGTTGAGCAGCTGCAGCGAGGTGTTGGCCTTCACCGCGGCGAAGGCGTACCGGTCCATGGCGTTTTCGTACTGCGCCACCGTCCGCGCTTCGGAGCCGAAAGTCTTTATGGTCTCGAAATTCATCAGGGCGTCGACGGCCAAGCCCGCGGCCTCGGAGTCGGCGTCATTCCATTCCCGGCGGTGCTTGATCCGCCAGTTGGAGATGGTCACCGTCACGATGATGTAGACCAGGATCGACGAGACCAGCACCGCGGCCAGCATCGGATCGTGGAAGCGGGTGGTGAAGATGTAGCAGGCCATCGCCAGCTCGATCACCGACGGACCCAGGTTGAACAGCACGCTGCGGATCAGCGATTCCACCGATCGGGCGCCGCGGTCGATGATCCGCGACAGGCCGCCGGTCTGCCGGGTTTGATGGAAGTCGAGGGACAGGGTCAGGGTGTGGCTGAAGGTCTCCACCGCCGACAGGGACAGGGCCTTCTGGGACACTGGCGTGAAGATGGCGTCGCGCATCAGCGGCGCCGAGGCGGCGACGAAGCCCAGGCCCGAATAGATCAGGATCCAGACCAGATCGGCCGAATAGGGGACGTGGCGGCCAAGCCCGTCGATCAGCTTTTGCACGAACAGGGGCGCGATGACCCCGGTCCATTTGCCAACCAGCACCAGGGCCAGCGCAACCGCCAGTCGCGTCCTGAGCCCCTTGGCCTTTGAGCGCATGACCAGGCGCACAAGATCGCCCATCGACGACCAGAAGCTGAACCTGGCCGAGGGCGGTGAGATGGCGCCGGGCACGGACATGGGCCGCACGCCGGAGGCGCCCCGGCCACGCTCGGGGGACATCAGTGACCGCTCGTTTGCGGGGGGTCGAACACCAGGGTGGTCTGAGGCGCGCCGGCGGGGGTCAGCCAGTCCAGGCGCCAATCGCTGGACTGCCGCTGGCCCACCACTGGCGAGCCGGAGATGGTCGGGCCTGCGCCGAGGGCGAAGTTGGCATGGTTCTGCCCCACCGCCGACTGGGCCTCGGCCTCGTGCAGGCCGGGTTTGAGCAGGAAGGTCGGGGTGACCGAAAACCGGCCGTCCGAGCCCGGACGCGCCTCGCCGGCCAGGGCGCCGTCGATGACCACCCGTATCGGCACGCCCGGCCGGCCGAAGCCGGATACGACAGCGCCGCCGCCATCGTCGAAGTCGATGGCGGAGATCCAGGGGGCCGAGGAGGCCGATGCGAACGCCTGCGATCCGCCGCCGGCCCGCAGCATGATGGCCGCCTGTCCCGGCGCCGGCAGCACCGCCAGATACCCCACCGACTGCACGGCGCGCGAGCCAACCACTTCCGACACGCTGAGCAGTCGAGCGACCGGGGCCACCGGCGCGGCCAGGGTCCAGCCGCCATCGGCGCCGGCGGTGACCCCATAGGCCGACCCATCCGGAGACTGTAGCCGGACCCGCGCCTCAGGGTCGGTCCGCCCCGCCAGGGCGACGCTCCCCCCGTCCATCCGCACCGCAGAGGTTACCCTGGGCGGGACGAGATAGCCGCTCTGCGAGGAGTCCTCCGGTGGGCTGGAGGATGCGGCGTGGCCATCAACGCCCGCGTGACAGGCGGCGAGGCTTAAGGCCAAACCGACCGTGAGACAGACACACAGACTTCGCGATTTGGAGATAGGCCGGCTTGTGTTCGCGCCACGGCGGCTAATCATGGCCGAATCGATCCGTCGCGGCGTTTCAAACCCGCCCATTTCAGTGCCTGGAGCCGCCATCAATGCCCGATCTGCCCGCGCCCATCGGATCGGTATGCGTCTACTGCGCATCGTCCGACGCCGCCGATCCCGCCTACATGGAAGCGGCGGGGGCGTTCGGCAAGGCTTTGGCGGAAGAGGGGCTGCGGCTGGTCTATGGCGGCGGCAACATCGGCCTGATGGGCGCCTGCGCCCGCGCCGCCCACGCGGCTGGCGGCAAGGTGCTGGGGGTGATGCCCGAATTCCTGCGCCAGCGGGAGATCCTCTACGGCGACGTTGAGACCATCGTGGTGGGCTCGATGCACGAACGGAAGATGGTGATGTTCGAGCAGTCGGACGCCTTCGTGGTGCTGCCCGGCGGGGTCGGCACCCTGGAAGAGGTGGTCGAGATGATGTCCTGGCGCCGGCTGGAGGTGCATCGCAAGCCGATCGTCTTCTACAGCCCGGGAGGATTCTGGGAGCCGCTCTATGCGCTGTTCCAGCACACGATCGATCATCACCTCACTCCCGCCGCCTTTACCGACACCTGGCGGTCGGTGGAGACGGTGGAGGCGATCCTGCCGGCCGTGCGCGAGCTGGCCCAGACCAACGGCCCGTTGCTCGAGGCGCGGATGCCGAAGCTCGGCTCAGACCAGAGATGAGCCGCCGTCGACCCGCAGCACCTGCCCGGTCGTGTACCCGGCCTTCATGAGGTAGAGATAGGCCTCGGCCACCTCGTTCGGCTCGCCGATACGGGCCAGGGGCTGGTGGGCCGTCATCCGCTTGAACTGGTCCTCGCGGCCGGCCTCCGGGATCGAGTTCCAGACGTCGGTGCGGATCAGCGCCGGGCAGACGCAGTTGACCCGGATCGGCGCCAGATCCATGGCCAGGCCGATCGTCAGGTGTTCGATGCCGCCCGCCATGGCGGTGGACAAGGCTCGCCCCTTGGCCGGACGGTGCGCCACCATTCCGTTGGTCAGGGTGATAGAGCCGGCCGCCGGCAGGTGTTTGTGGGCGTGTTTGGCGACCCGCGCCCCGCCCCAGTAGCGCACCGCCAACCCTTGCGCCGCAGCCTCCAGGTCCGTCTCCGCCAGGGTCCCCGTTCTGAAACTGCCCCAGTCGCCGGCCGTGAAGACCACGTGGTCGATGGGTCCCAGGCCTTCGAAGAAGCCGGCGACGCTGGCCTCGTCCGTGACGTTGACCGGAAAGCCCTTGGCCCCGGCGCCCAGTCGGCGCAGCGCCGTATCGACATTGGCCTGACCAGACGAGGCGACCACCACCTCGGCGTGTTCAGCCAGAGCTGCCTCGGCCACGGCGAAGCCGATGCCGGATGTGCCGCCGATGATGACCACCTTCTTGCCGCGCAGGCTCATGTGTCGCTCCTATTCGGGTCGGCTGACCCGATCCCTGAATCCATTGACGATCGGATAGCGGCGGTCGCGCCCAAAAGCCTTGCCGCCGATCTTGACGCCGGGGGGGGCCTGGCGGCGCTTGTACTCGCTGAGATAAAGCAGGCGCTGGATGCGTTCGACGACGTCGGGGGGGTAGCCGCGGGCGACGATCTCATCCAGGGTCGCCTCCTCCTCCACCAGCCCGTGCAGGATGCCGTCGAGATCGGCGTAGGGCGGCAGGCTGTCCTGGTCCTTCTGGTCCGGCCGCAGTTCGGCGCTGGGCGCCTTGGTAAGGATGCGGTCGGGCATGGGATGAGACGCCGCGCCAGGATGCGGGGAATGGGCGTTGCGCCATTCCGCCACCGCGTAGACGTCGGTTTTATAGATATCTTTCAGCACGTTATAGCCGCCACACATGTCGCCATAGAGGGTGGCGTAACCCACCGCCATCTCGCTCTTGTTGCCAGTGGTGAGCAGCAGGGCGCCCGTCTTGTTGGACAGGGCCATCAGGGTCACGCCGCGGATGCGAGCCTGGATATTCTCTTCCGTCGTGTCCGGGGCGCGGCCGGCGAAGGTCTCCGCCAGCATGCCGTCGAAGGCTTCCATCGCCGGCAGGATCGGGATGATGTCATAGGCGATGCCGCAGGCGTCGGCGCAGCCCTCGGCGTCCTCGAAGCTGTCGCCGCTGGTGTAGCGGGACGGCAGCATCACGCAGCGGACCCGGTCCGCGCCCAGGGCGTCGGCGGCGACCACGGCGGTGATCGCCGAGTCTATGCCGCCGGACATGCCCAGCAAAACGCCGGGGAAGCCGGACTTGTTCACATAGTCCCGCAGGCCCAGCATCATGGCCCGATAGACCTCCTCAGGCCCGTCCGGCCAGGCGGCCATGGGCGCCTCGGCGCAAACCCAGCCCTTGCCGGCGTCTTCCCAGCGGGTGATCGCCAGGGCTTCCTCGAACATCGGCATGCGCATGCATTCGCGGCCGTCCGCCTGGACCGCGAAGGAGCCACCGTCGAACACCAACTCGTCCTGGCCGCCGATCTGGTTGACATAGACCAGCGGAATGCCCGTCTCGCGCACCCGTTCGCAGACAACCTGAGTCCGTTCGCGATCGGCGGTGCGGCGGTAGGGCGAGCCGTTGGGGACCAGCAGGATTTCAGCGCCCTGCGCTTTCAGCGCCGCGCAGGGGACAGGCCCCCAGATGTCTTCGCAGACCGGCACGCCAATCGTTATGCCTTTGAACTGAAAGGTCTTCGGACCGGGACCAGGGGTGAAGACCCGCTTTTCGTCGAACACCCCATAGTTGGGCAGATCGACCTTGCAGGTGACATCCTTGACCTCGCCGTCGGCCAGAAGCGCGAAGGCGTTATGCGGGCCGGCGCCCTTGACCGCATTGGCCCAGGGCAGTCCGATCAGGGCCGCACAGCCATCCTTGGTCAGGATCGCCAGCCGCTCCAGCGCCGCGTGGCAGGCGGCCACGGCGGCGGGCTTCAGCGCCAGGTCTTCCGGCGGATAGCCGATCAGGAAGAGTTCGCTGAATAGGGCGATGTCCGCGCCGGCGGCGTTGGCGTCCGCCAGCCATTTGGCCGCCAGCGCCTCGTTCGCGGCCACGGCGCCGACGGTTGGGTTGGCCTGGATGCAGGCGATGACAAGAGATCGGGTCATGGCCGAGGGTCTTAGAACGGTTCAGGGGGAAGGGAAATCGGGGTTTCGCGGCGCTGGTGCGGCGGCCCGAACTGTCGAACCACAAAGCGCACCAAGGAAAGGATTTACCGCTAAGGGCGCGAAGGACGCTAAGAAAGGCGCGAAGCGTAATAATTTTCGGCGCTGTCGCTACCGGTTTTCATGCGGGCAAAGCCCGCCTTTGCGTCCTTCGCGCCCTTAGCGGTAAGCCCTTCTTGGCTTGCTTTGAGATCCACAGCGCCGCCCGCAAACGCCCTACTCGTCCCTGTGGACGCGTTCCTGGCGTTCGTGGCGTTCCTGGGCTTCGAGGCTCAGGGTCGCGGTGGGACGGGCGTCCAGGCGGCCGACGCCGATGGGTTCGCCGGTCTCTTCGCAATAGCCGTAGGAGCCGTCTTCGATTCGGCGCAGGGCGTCGTCGATCTTGCTGATCAGTTTTCGCTGGCGGTCGCGGGTGCGAAGCTCCAGCGCCCGATCGGTTTCGGAGGATGCGCGATCGACCAGATCAGGATGATTCTCAGTCTCGCTTTGCAAATGACTGAGGGTCTCACGTGATTCTTTGATCAGATCGTCTTTCCACGTCAGCAACTTCTGTTTGAAGTACTCACGCTGTCGATCGCTCATAAACTCTTCGTCCTCGGAAGGACGGTAATTATCGCCGTTCATCAACGCCGCGGTCGCCGTCATAAGGGTTTCCACGCTGCCAAAATAACTCCGGCCTGGAGCGATGCGCTTATAGCAAAACATTTCGCAGATACAATGAAGGCCGCCCCGCGCCCTGACGACGCATCCAGCTTGGCCTCAGGCCGCGGCACGGGCCATTTCCAGCTTGGCCATTTCCACGGCGGCGCGGGTCTCGATTTCGTCCAGAAGACCTTCCAGGCGGACGTCTTCGGTGCCGCCCCGCTCCTCGCGAATCGCCGACATCAGACGTTCCAGCGCCGCCGGGGGCAGGCCACCCTCGAGCAGAGCCATCTTGACCTCGTCCAGCACATCCAGAATCCGGCCAGCCCGGCGGACGGCCCGGCGCCGACGCTCCAACGGCCCCGCCACTTCCTGCAAGGCCAGCAGGGCGTCAAGCGAGGTGACGCCGGTTGGTCCGGCGGCGGTGGCGACGGGAGCGGCGTCGGCCGAGCCGCCGGCGCTGGCGAGCGAAAACCCGCCCGCCGCTGGCCGCGAAGGCGAATAGGCCCCGCTGGGGCCGCCCACTCCGCTTGAACTACCAACCTTCATGCACGCCACACGCCATGGTTAAGCCGTCTTAACACCCGGCCAGTTTTGCCTGCGTCCCTTGCCGGTTCGTTAAGGCCCGGCAGAATTTGCCCCCAGGAGGATAAATAGCGCGTTAACTTTTTAACGAACTGTTTTTACTGGATATTTTAAAGGCCAAGTTGGCACGAAGATCGCATGGACGCGAGCAGGGGTCCGGGTGGCGATCCCCACAGTCGTTAAGGGGTCCCATGCGGTCTCGGTTTCTTGTCTGGGTGATGGCGATCGCGGCGATGACCTTCATGGCGTCGCAGGCCTTCGCCGGCTCGCGCATCAAGGACATCGTCCAGTTCGAAGGCGTGCGCGAGAACAAGCTGGTGGGCTACGGCCTGGTGGTCGGCCTGGCCGGCACCGGCGATTCCCTGCGCAACGCGCCGATGACCAAGCAAAGCCTGGAGGCGATGCTGGAGCGGCTGGGGGTCAACACCCGCGACGCCACCATGGACACCAAGAATGTCGCCGCGGTGATGGTCACCGCCAGCCTGCCGGCCTTCGCCGCCGCCGGCTCCCACATCGATGTCACCGTCTCGGCCATGGCCGACGCCAAGAGCCTGATGGGCGGCACCCTGCTGGTCACCCCGCTGCTGGGCGCCGACGGCGAGGCCTATGCGGTGGCGCAAGGGTCGGTGCAGACCGGCTCGGTTCAGGCCAGCGGCGCCTCGGGCTCGTCGGTGAGCAAGGGCGTGCCGACCTCCGGCCGCATCGCCGACGGGGCCAGCGTGGAACGGGAGGTCGCCTTCTCCCTCGACAACATGTCCAAGATGCGCCTGACCCTGCGCAATCCGGACTTCACCACCGCCAGCCGGGTCGCGGACGCGATCAATCAGCATTTCGAAGGCACTGCGGTCGCCGACAACCCCACCATTGTCACCATCATTCCCCCGGCCGGTCAGGACATGCAGCGGTTTGTGACCAGCGTCGAAGAGCTTGAGGTGGACCCGGACGAGCCGGCCAAGGTGGTGATCGACGAGGTGTCGGGGGTCATCGTCATGGGCGACAAGGTGCGGCTGTCCACCGTGGCGATCGCCCAGGGTAATCTCACCATCTCCGTGCAGGAGACTCCGCAGGTCAGCCAGCCCGGCCCCCTGTCCTCCGGCACGACCACCGTCGTCTCCCAGTCCCAGATCAAGGTGGACGAGGAGAAGGGCAAGAAGCTGATCATCCTGCAGAAGTCGGCGTCGCTGTCTTCGTTGGTCGCCGGACTGAACGCCCTTGGCGTCACGCCCCGCGACATGATCTCCATCCTCCAGGCGATCAAGGCCGAAGGCGCCTTGCAAGCCGACATTCAGGTGATGTGATGACCGACCTGTCCGCCGCCATGGTCCCGCTCGCCAGCCTGAAGCCGGCCGCGCCCGCCCCGCTCACCTCCGCCCAGCTGGCCAACAAGGCGCAGATCCACAAGACCGCCCAAGCCTTCGAAAGTCAGTTCCTGTCGCAGATGCTGGGAACCATGTTCGAGGGCGTCACCACCTCGGCGCCCTTCGGCGGCGGCCAGGGCGAGGAGGCGTTTAAATCTTTCCTTATGGACGCCTTCGCTAAGCAGATGACCAAGGCGGGGGGCGTCGGCATCACCGCCTCGGTTCAACGCGAAATGTTGAAGATGCAGGGCTTGCACTAGGGCGGATCGACCATGACCACGACATCAAACCCGACGATCGACCGGATCGAAAATCTGATCGCCCTGACCGAGCGGCTGACCAGCCTGATCTCCGACCAGGCCCAGGCGTTCGAGGCGCGCCGTCCGCACGACGCGGCTCTGAACATGGAAGAGACCAGCCGGCTGGCCAATCTCTATCGCCAGGAAGCCCAGCGGGCGCGGAACGAAGCCAAGCCGTTCGCCGATGCACCCCTGGCCCTGCGCGCCAAGCTGGTCCGCGCCACGGAAGCGTTCGATGCGGTGATCGCCCGCCAGGGCCGCGCCCTGGGCGCCGCCATGAAGGTGACCGAAGGCCTGGTGCACGCCATCGCCGAGGAAGTCTCCAACCAGCGCTCCGCCGGCGCCGGCTATGGTCCCGGCGGCGTCAAACCCCGCCCGAACGCAGCCACGGCGGTGACGCTGAACCGACGGGCCTAGTCGTCGGAATCCTTGTCGCTATCCTTGCCTTTGTCCTTGTCGCCGACGTTCTTATCCCCCGCCTGGGTGACATCGCCCGAGCCGGAGATTTGCGAATGAAGCACTGGCGGGTGGGTCATCAGATGGACGTCGCCTGAGCCGGAGACCTGGATGTCGGCCTGTTTGGTCGGGGCGATGGTGGCGTCGCCGGAGCCGGAGATATCCACCTTCACATCATCGCCGGTCAGCCCGCCCAGGTCAGCGTCGCCGGAGCCGGCGATGTCCAGGGAGGCGTGGTTGGCCTTGCCCTTGGCGGTGACGTCGCCGGAGCCGGATACCTGCAGCTTCAACTGGTCCTGGTCATAGTCGAGGATCGAGATCGACTGCGAGCCGTTGGCCTCGAACTTGGTGATGTTGGGCGCGGTCATGACGATCTTGAGGCCGCGGTCATCCAGCCAGACCCCGTCCAGATCGATGTGGCCATCATGGATGGTCAGCTTGTCGAGAGCGTCCTTAGGCCCGGTGACGGTGATCTTGGTGTTCGGGCCCTGGGTATATTCCAGGTCGGCCGGGGCGTTCAGATCCAGGCTATCGCCGCCGCTCCAGGCGAAGTCGCGGGTGGTCATCGGTCCGGAGGCCTTGTCGCCGTCCCCGAAATCGACGTGGATCAGATGGTGGCCCCAGTGGTCACCCATCCGCCAGTTCGGGCCGTTCGGACCCCAGTTGAAGCCGCCCAGCCCGCCGGCTACGGCGAAACAGAACACGGCCAGAGCCAGACCGACCGCAACGGTCATTACCAGTACGCGAGTCATTCCCGTCCTCCCCTCAAGATTCGATCGCCGGCTTCAAAAGTCGGAAGTGAAGTCGCCCGTACCAGACCAGGCCGTTGACCAACCAGATGGTCGCCAGGATCGTCAGCGCGCCCAGCGAGACCGAAATAGCTATGACCCCGAGTCCGGCCAACATTAGGGCGGCGATCCCGCCCGGACCGTCATAGAAGGGGCCGCCTACAAGCATGGCCCCGCCGCAGATAATCCCGACAATGTCGGAGATGTAGAGAGCCAGCAGCGCCGAGGCGACGCCGATCAGGATCGGAAACAGGAACAGGAAATCCAGCGCCCCCAGACCCAGGACCGCGAACACCGCGGTCACTGCGGTGGAGGGGTTGCGGGTCTCCCGCCAGGCCTTCAGACCCTGTTCGGCGCGCAGCTCCCGCGCCAAGCGGGTGGGATCGCCCAGGGCCGCCGCGACCTCTTCCTCGCTGCGTCCGGCCGCCTGGCCGTCGGCGAAATGGGTCTCATAGTCGGAGACGATGTCGGTGATCGCCGTGGCGGGCATGCCGGCCAGGCCGTTGCGTAGCCGGGTAAGGAATTCTTGCCGGGTCATGCGGCTTCCCCAAGAATGGTGTCGACGGCGGCGACAAATGCCGCCCATTCCGTCCGTTGCGACGCGAAGCTGGAACGCCCCTGCTCGGTAAGACGGTAGTATTTCCTGGGCGGTCCACTCGGGGACTCCTGCAGGTAGGCAGCGACCAGGCCATCGGCCTGCATGCGACGCATCAGCGGGTAGATGGTGCCTTCCCCCATATCCACTCCCTTGGCCAGACGGCTGGCGATGTCATAGGCGTAGCCGTCCCCCTTGGAGAGCAGGGCCAGAACACACAGTTCCAACACCCCCTTCTTCAGCTGCACCTGGATGGTTTCGTTCACGAGGTCGAACTCCGATTTCGTGGAGTGGTGTATCACCAGCTATTGTGTGACGCAAGGTACTATTTTTCGCACGGTATTGGGCGGCGATGGCTACCTTGCG